>TARA_B100000674_G_scaffold371733_1_pt1 | contig 25676 bp, 16 predicted proteins | sample TARA_B100000674 | Tara Oceans TARA_B100000674 (sample SAMEA2622759) | marine metagenome | biome: marine biome (ENVO:00000447); feature: surface water layer (ENVO:00002042); material: "saline water (ENVO:00002010), including plankton (ENVO:xxxxxxxx)" | depth 5 m | reverse complement strand
CCTCCACCTCGCATAGTCCAAGTAGAAACTTCTCTGATTCCTCTACCTGTGACTTCGTAGAGTATCGCTTCATCTGATTCAACCACCAGAATAACCACTTTCGCTTTGCCACTGTTGGAACATGCTTGTGAAATTAGGTCGTGGTCAACCTTAGGGAATTCATTTTGTGATGTAAGTTCGACTTCATCTCGAACCTCTACAATGTGAGTATGGTGACTACCGATGTCGAAATGTGCTTCTTCGATTATCCCGTGAACCCTTAGATTATCTGCGAAAGTGTGGAATTCATTTGATTCAATTGCCAATTTGATCCACATCTTCTTTCTTTCAGCAGCCTTTGCTCTACCGCCTTCTTGGCCCGCAGTAGTCTGGTCGCGTCTTTCACCAAGCATTCCAATACTGCGGCCTTTGACACATAGCCTAGCTAATGTCCAAAGGTCATCTTCACAGTCTATGCGAACTCGGTATAGTCCGAACTCGCGCTTGAGTACTTGCATCAGTTCACCCGAATACGCCGAGCAAATTACCGTTTTCGTCCATATCCATGTCAGCAGCAGCAGGACGCTTAGGCAGACCTGGCATTGTCATGATTTCACCAAGGACGGCAACTACGAAGCCTGCGCCTGCGTTCAATCTAAACTCGCGAATTGGTATTTCGAATCCTGCAGGTGCGCCTAGAAGGTTAGGGTCATGGCTGAACGAATACTGGGTTTTTGCCATACAAACCGGAAGGCTTCCGTAGCCCCAAGATTTGATTTGTTTCAATTGACGGTCAGCCTTTGCATGGATGTTTATCCCATCAGCGCCGTAGATTCTAGTTGCAACACGTAGTGCTTTTTCCTCAATAGGTGCATCGTTGTTGAATAGAGGAGTAAATGGCCTTCCTGCAGCGATATGGTCTTGGCATGCTGAAACGACTGCCTTGGCCAAAGGTGCGCCTCCCGCACCTCCCTTAGAGTGGACTTCCGTCAAGCACACATCAGCAGCACCTGATGCTCTAGCGCATTCAATCAAGCAATCTAACTCAGCATCGGTATCACTGGCAAATCGATTTACTGAGACTACGACTGGCATTCCAAATTGAGTCATATTTTTGATATGGCGGTCAAGGTTACTTTGTGCTCCTGTGCGAACAGCGTCCACATCTTCCTTCTCGATTTCTTCCTTTGAAGGTCTTCTAGCAGCCCTATCTCCGAATGCTCCTCCATGGAGTTTCATAGAGCGCACAGTCACATTCATCACAACGCAGTCAGCGGATTTGCCAGAGTTTGCAGCCTTGATGTGCATGAATTTCTCAGCACCCATGTCTGAACCAAATCCTGCTTCTGTAACGACAAAATCAGCAGCGCTTAGAGCTAATCTGTCTGCAATGATCGAAGAGTTTCCATGGGCGATATTTGCGAACGGACCACCATGGATAAATGCGGGGTCGCCTTCTAGAGTTTGAACGAGATTTGGTAAGAATGCATCACGCAAAAGCAAACTCATTGCTCCTGCTGCTTCAATATCTTCTGCCTTTACTGGTGTGCCATCGACTCTCTGGCCGATTACAATCTCGCCAAGCCTTCTTCTCAAGTCTGCATAGTCTTTAGCAAGTACCAGAATTGCCATTACTTCACTCGCAGCAGTAATATCGAATCTATCTTCTCTGACAATTCCGTTTGCAGGACCGCCAAGTCCAACGGTAACATTTCTCAGGGACCTGTCGTTTAGGTCGACAACTCTTGGCCAGATGATTCTTGCAGAATCGATTTTTTGCTCATTACCATGTTTGAGGTGATTGTCAATCATTGATGAGAGTAGGTTGTGAGCGCTGGTGACTGCGTGTAGGTCTCCTGTGAAATGGAGGTTGATGTCCTCCATCGGTAGAACTTGAGAGAGTCCTCCTCCTGCTGCACCGCCTTTGATTCCAAAGACTGGACCCATCGAAGGTTCACGGATTACACAAGTAGCACGCTTACCGATTCGATTGAGTGCCTGTGTTAGACCGATTGTCGTCACAGTTTTTCCCTCACCGAATGGAGTAGGGTTCACGCTGGTTACCAGGATTAGGGAACCCTGAGGTTTTGATATTCTATTCTTTAGCGCCTGCCAGGTGATTTTAGCCTTACCAGTGCCCATTGGCATTAGTTCTCCATCACCTATTCCAAGTTTCCAAGCAATAGCTGAAATGTCTTCTATTTCTGCAGCCCTAGCAATCTCGAGGTCGCTCTGCATGGAAACTTGGCGTCTTAGAGGGTTTTTGAAACCACGGTCCCTCTAGGGACCGCTAAAGGCGGTTTCATTCCTCTTTCATGCTTCCCAAGTAATCTGGTAGATCTACACCTGCCATCTTTGCCACATCGTGGACTGGAGGCAGTGAGTGTATCAGGCTAGATACGAAGTTAGCAGTGGAGCCTTCTCCACTACCGCCGCCTGCAGAATCCCAAACTGTAATCTTGTCAATCTGCAAGTTGGAGATTGCTTCGACCTGGCGAGCAACGATTTCTTCGATCTTCTCGACCATTAGTAGGGTTGCAGCAGCCTTTGCATCGCCACCGGCGCTAGCAACTAGACTGGAATAACCAGCAGCCTTTGCTTCAAGAACAGCTTGTACACCTTCCGCTTCAGCACGGTACCTTGCTAGTACAGCATCTGCTTCACCACTTGCGACACGGCGCTGGCGTTCCGCTTCTGCTTCTGCAGCAATCTCGATTTGAGTCTTAGCAATCTCTTCACGGACAATTTCTTCAGCCTTCAGTCTCTCTTGCTCTAGCATATACTGTGCTTTCTGAACTTCCATTTCTGCAGTTCTGCGAGCGACTTCAGCACGCTGCATTGCTTCCGCTTCCTTTTCTGCAAGTGTCGCGTTATATTCTGCGATACTTGCTCTGGACGAGTTTTCTCCTTCAATTGCATTTGCTTCCAGGGCTGCAACTTCCTTTCTTTGTGAAGCGTCTGCGCCTTTCTTACCGATTTCAGCGGCTGCTTGGTTTTCAGCAACTTGAATATCACGAGTTCTGTTAGCTTCAGCCTGTCCAATGTCACCATCACGGTTCGCAGCAGCAACATCTGCTTTAGCAGCGTTAACCGCACCTGCAGCAGCCTTCTGTCCAATACTCTCAATGAAATCAGAATCGTCAGTGATGTCTGTGATGTTAACGTTGATTAGGTTCAATCCCAACTTGTTGAGTTCGTGACCAACGTTCTCGCGAATTAACTCAAAGAATCGATCACGGTCTGCGTTGATCTGTCTAATGGTTAGAGACGCAACAGTCAATCGCAGTTGTCCGAAAATAATCTCTGAAGCCATTGACTCTATCTGGTTTGGTTGTAGGTGTAGAAGGCGCTCCGCAGCATTATTCATGATTAGAGGGTCTGTACTGATACCTACTGTGAATGTTGATGGAACGTTGATTCTGATATTCTCTTGTGAAAGAGCATTCGTCAATGGAATGTTAATGGTCATTGGAATAAGGCTGAGTTTCTTCCAATCCTGAATCAATGGCCAGACTAGAGTAGCACCTCCGTGAATACACTTCGAGGCTTTTCCTCCTCCAACTCGTCCATAAACGACGAGGATTTCGTCAGAAGCACATCGCTTGTATCTTGTCACAAGCAATATAATTCCGAACGCAAAAATCAGTCCAAAACCTGCAATAAGCAGGAATAATGTTACTCCAGTATCCATATTTTTTCACCTTACTCTTCTTCTGATGATAGTTCATCACCCTCACTTAGCGGCTCAACTATTAGGGTCGAACCGATAACATCGACGACTTTGATAAGTTCGCCACTTGGAATTAGTTTTGTTTTGTCTCTACCTCTCGCTAGTAGGGTGCGTAGAGTCCCGTCGACCGCGACTTGAACTTCACCCTCATCATTGGGTCTGATTCGAGAATAAACATGTCCTTTGGAGCCAATAGCATCAGAATGCTTCATTGTTCCATCTGCTTGTAAGTTAGAAATTCCCTGCATCATGTATCGCACCATGTAAAGAGAACCCCCAGCTGCGAAACCTCCAGAAATAACAGCGATGATTTCCTGATCTGTGGCTGAAATAACAAACATTCCAGTTAATCCGAACATCATAATTCCAGCAGCAATTCCTTGTAGGCTGAATAATTCGAATGCTAGAGTGCTATCCATGCTGACATCGGTGTCAAATGCGGTATCTATTACACCACCAAGGATGTCTCCTACAAGCATTAGTACCATCATTAGGATGAAGAATAGTGAACCGAAAACGGCGCAACATACGAATATAATCTCGATAACTGAAGGGGCTGTAAACCCGAACAAGTCAGCAATCCACTCGAAAAGACCCATTGCGACCCCATCCTCTCCTGTATTCCTTACTTAATGACCTTATTGCCGTCACTCTGCTTCTCATTTTCAGACAAAATTTTCTTTTTTTCATAGATTGCTACTAAAGACACAGAGGCTCCGGCAAGTATTGCTGAGATTATGACATTAATATCTGCTGAATAAGCGATTAGGAATACCCATAGCGGTAGGAAAGCGAAAAGAAAGCGACGCATTATGGGCCAAAAACCACTGAACAATTCGTCGGATGCATTACCAACCATCTAACTCACTCAGAAAAAGATAGAACTAACTAAAATGGTAAGAATCCACATACCAATTCCAAATCCGACGCCTTTTCCTTGCTTAGCCATCTGGTCAGGATGTACTTCCTTCTGCATATTCTTCATTGGATTAAGAAGAAGGTCTCTCTGTTCTTGTCTAAACACTACCAGCGCTAGTACGAAACATGCGGCAGCTCCAGTGCCGAACAAAGTAGTAATTGCCCCATCGACTTGCTCCATCAGTTTCAGCGAAAGCCAAATCTGAGTAACAGCCATCATGAACCAGAGGAAAGAGCCCCTTTCAGCAACCGCCATGGCAATAACATAGCATACTCCTTATTGAGAATTACCACAATCTGCCCATACTTTCCCGCTCTAAATATAGGGTTATTCAAGTACTGGAAGCCATAGTTAAGCGCCATGGGGAAGGTTCGTCATGGAGTTGCGGGCTACCCGATTGAACACTCATTATCGCCAGTATTAACCGCTATAGTCCATGCACACTTATCTCGTACCGATAATGTTGAATTGCCAGGTCTCAAAGGCGTAGTGGTAATCCCTACAGAAGGTGTAGAGAACGCATTAGCATGGGGTTATGCAGGCGCATTGCCATCTCCACCTGATTGGGATTTGGTGGGTTCTCCGCTGGGCAAATTCAGAGCTAACACGTTACTGGATAGGGCTGTAAATGTCAGCATGGATTACCTAGAAGGTGACTCACGCCTGCCAGATGCTACGCTAGCGAAAACAGAATCAACCTCTCAGAGGTTCGATGATGATGAAGTATGGCTCTCGCTCACCTCTCCTCTGAAGCACCAATTATCTGCAGCAGCGGTCAAGTGTGTTGACAACGCAATGGACATTCGTTCTGTCAATACCCTTCGATGGGATGGAATCTCTTGGTGGGCAGCATCGAGTGATGGCCCAGGTATGTGCATGGTCGCTAATGCATTTGGATATGATTTTGAAAACGTACTCGGAATCACTGGAGGCGGAGGAACTGCCCGTTCAGTCGCTGCTGCTTGGAGTGCGAATGGTGGCAAAGTAAAGCAGGTTGGTGGCAAGCGTCTCTTGGATGATGAAGGCCCTTGGAATCTCTGTGATGAAGAGCCTAAGTTCAGCATTAATTTTGATGACGATGGTGGAGATCTTTCCGTTAGGTATCAAAAGATGGAAGGAGATTTTGAGTCTCGAATTGATTATCTTTCGAAGAACGCTGATGGAAGATGGCTGCTATGCGCACAACACTTACATTCGTGGGCGAATTTATGGGCGCCAAAATACTCTGAGCACCTACCTTCGCTTTCATTGCTATTGACTAGACTAGTTGCGGTGGAGGTGCAACTCGAATGAAACGGGCAGTTATCTTAGTTGCAATTCTTTTGTTGCCGACTGTTTTAGCTGAAGATTTCCCTCCTCAAAGACAGAACTCTGCATTCGTAGGTTGGCAAATTGAAGCCAATGAAAAGATTGGAGAATATCGTTTATCATATCCTGCAGTCGGTGATGGTGAAGAGATAAACATGGCACAGAATGGTCCCTTTGCAGTAGTGGTTTTCTATGCTGATGATGGTGAGGATGTTGACCAATATGTTTGGTTGCAAGAAGGCTTATCCAATTGGGGATACATCACTCTAGTAGTTGAGGATAATACCGATTGGGATGCCATTGAATACCAACTAATTGGATGGAATAATGGTTCTCAGGAATCTGTTCCAGATGCCGTGAATATGTTTGCATTGAACCATGTCGCACTTTCCGGACATGGTACTGGGGCACACACTGCTGCTGAAATTGTGAAAAGCAGTAACTACGAAATCGATGGATTATTTGGCCTTGGCCTGGATGGTAGTTCGACTCAACATTCTGGAGATGTAATCTTGTCTAGGCCTTCATCAGCATTGTTCTTAACAGGCACAACCGATGATATTGCACCCGCTGATGATAATGTAATGTCCTACTTAGTTGATTGGCCAGGTGCATGGCAAATTATGCATCCTTTAGGAGCCAATCATATAGGCTATCAGGAGAGTGACACCTTCTTTGAAAGGTTAGCAGATGGCGATGATAACATGGGTCGTGATGGACAACAGAGCCATGCCCTGAAACACATTTTGCCTTATCTGAATCTTTCTCTCAAGGGTGATGATTCCGCTTATCAGGTGGCATTCAATCGTGAAGATAAGTCGGTTTCCTCTGACTCTGACTCATACATAGATGAAGATCTAAGCCGCTCTAGATTGTATAAGATGGAGAACATAACTTCCTCCTTGCTATCAGTAATGCTGAACCAATCGTTTACAGTTTCTGCAGATGTAACTATGCGTGATGGTAGTCCTGCTTCAGGAAATGTTTCCTGTATTTTAGCGAGTGGAGAAATTGTGGCTGGTTTATTGGCTGCTGGCTCTGCAACATGCGATGTTAACGGTTCATCATTGATGCCGGGGCCATCACTGGTCGAAATTAGGGTAGAAGACCATTCATTCTCTGATTGGCTTGACATTTTTATCAATCGAATCGGAATGCCAATGCAACTCACCTCACCGATTCCTGAGATTAGTTTGGACCAGCATTCATTTGTCACAGTGCAAACAGACGCTTTTGCTACTGACCCAGATGGAGAGCAGATTGCATTCTTGGGGGCGAATTTAATCGATGATAATGAGAGTCGTCTTGCTGTAGAAATCTCAGATTCTGAAATGACTATTACTCATGTAGCAGACCAAGAGTGGGATGGCACTGTTCAAATCGAATTGACAATAGCAACCTCAGATGAAATTGTCAACTTGTCTACGAATGTCACTGTCCTGCCTGTAAATGACCCAGTGGTTCAGATTGAGACAATCCCTCAGCAACAATCGATTGAAGATGGGAGTAGCATAGTGGTTGATTTCAACCAATATGTCAGTGACCCTGAGGGAGAGCCTCTTGTCATTGATGTCGCAAGAGAATATCCCGGAATTCGAATAGACGCCTCACTTTCTACGGTTTTGATAGACCCGCAAACTCATTGGTACGGTGCTGAATTTATCGAGTTCCACGTATCTGACGGAGTTACTGAGCATCTGCAAATCTTTGTGCCAATCAATATCGAAGCTGTAGATGACCCTGTTGAATTCACTACGGATACTATCTCTGTAGAGATGGACGAGGATGGTTTGCTAACTATCGAGCTCAATAATTACACAGTTAATGTTGATAATGACGACCTTGTATACTCAATATCAGGGCAGTCTGACATTATTGGATTTTCATTGTCAGGAAGTGAATTGTTACTAGCAGGCAATCCTGATTTGTTTGGTCAAGCGAGTTACAACATTGATGTTACAGATGGAAACAGTACGATTTCCGCTACCCTTGAAGTCAAAATTAAATCTGTACCCGACTTGCCTACAGTAGATATTTCAACGATTGATGTTGATGGAAATACAGTTTCAGTATTGTGGACTATTTCAGATAAAGATGGAGAGATGGGTTTGGTTTATTCAGTTAAATTAGACAATCAGTCAATTGAGGTTGGAACCGAGTGCACAGGTTCATCTCTGCTAACTTGTTTGACCACATCAATGACTCCTGAGGTTGGACTTCACACCATCGAAGTCAAAGTTTGGGATAGTGGAGCCGAGGTTTGGTCCAATACTGTGACTCAAGAGTTTGAGGTTGTAGCATCATCTAATTCTCAAGATAATGCCGCATCAGAAATTGAGGTAGGTGAATGGATTTTACCTATTGGATTAGGTCTTGTTATCCTGCTACTTCTTGGATATATGGTGCTCTCAAGAAAGAACTGATCACAATGGAATGTTCCCGTGTTTCTTTGGTGGAGACCATTCTCTCTTGGATGAAAGTATTCTGAGTGCGCGAATAAGCCTCAATCTACTTTCTTCTGGTTCAATGACGTCATCAAGCCAACCATTCCGAGCAGCGACATAAGGGTCGCCAAACTTAGTTTTGTACTCCTCAACTAATTGCAATCTAGTTTCTTCTTTCTTATCATCATCCGCAGCGGCAATTTCTCTTCGGTGGATGATATTCACAGCACCTTCTGCTCCCATAACGGCTAGCTCTGCAGTTGGCCATGCGATGTTGTAGTCTGATTGAAGGTGCTTACAACTCATAGCGAGATATGCCCCACCGTATGCCTTGCGTGTAACCAAAGTCATTTTTGGAACGGTCGCTTCTGCATAAGCAAAGAGTAACTTTGCTCCGTGGCGAATAATGCCACCCCATTCTTGGACTACACCGGGTAGGAAACCAGGAACGTCTTCGAAGGTTACTAGGGGTATGTTGAAAGCGTCACAGGTTCGAATGAATCTAGCAGCTTTGATTGATGCATCTATGTCTAAACATCCTGCTAAGACCTTGGGTTGGTTTGCTACAACTCCTATGGTTTTGCCATCGAGCCTAGCGAATCCAATGATTATGTTCTCTGCATAGGAGTTGAATAACTCCATGAATATGCCATCATCAACAATCTCTTCAATGACTTTCACCATGTCATAAGGTCGATTTGGGTTATCAGGAACTAGGGTGGTAAGTTCAGGGTTAAGTCTAGTCGGGTCATCGGCTGTTAATTCCACAGGCGGGCTTGACAAATTGTTGTCCGGTAGGAACCCAAGGATGTCTGCAGCAAGCGCACAAGCCTCTTCCTCATCATCAGCAATCAAACATGCAATTCCTGAACGGCTTGCATGCAATGTTGCTCCACCTAATCCAGCAGCATCAACCTCTCCATTGATGCATTCTGGTGTTTCCAATGGTGATGACATGAACAACTGTCCGTGCTCATTACCTAGGATTGTGAAATCTGCTAGACTGGCTCCTAATGCTGAAACACCAACTACGGGGCCCAAGACCAGTGAGATCATCGGTATGCGTCCTGAACACTGAACCAGCCTGTCTAGCAATTCGCCAGTTCCACCAAGTGATGCAACTCCGTCTTGGGCGCGCTGCCCGCCGCCGTCCCAAATTCCAACGATTGGTACTTTAGAGCGCTCGGCCATTTCGACAACTTTGGAGATTTTCTTGGCGTGCATTTCGCCCATAGAGCCGCCGTGTACAGAGAAATCTTGTGCGAAGCAATAGATTCGCCTTCCATCAACAGTACCGTGCCCACAAACTACGCCGTCTCCAAGAGTCTCATGCATGAACATTCCATGGTCGGATGTTCTGTGGGTGAGGAAGGTGTCAATTTCTACGAACGAATCTTCGTCCAAGAGATTACGAATTCTGTCTCTAGCAGTGCCCCTACCGGACGCACGAATGCTCTCTTGTCTCTTGATACCACCACCCATATGGGCCTTTTCACGACGATACCTCAAGTCCTCAAGAGCGTCACTAGAATCTCTTGACATGTTTTCTTCCACTCCTTTGCGGTTATTGATTGAAACGGTTAGTTCATGAGCGAAGATTCGTTCTCTCCACACAGATTTTCAGATAAAATTGTCAGGTCCTTACCATTGGATAAGGCCCAGTGAACTTTCGCTAGTAATGCTTCAGGTGATGCGGTTGAGCCATGGCCCAATACCCCGATTTCTTGCTGGTTTCTACCTTTGGAATAAACATTCAAATCGACAGGCCCATTGATACACTGATTAGCTACTATTACAGGAATAGAAGAGTGCTCAATGGTATTAGCCAGTTCATCGTTTTCTGGTGCATCTCCGTTTGAGTTCTCAATAGGTAGGTGTCCTAATCCCGTGCCGTGAATTATAATTGCAGAGTAGTCTGCCTTCTGGGCAGCCTCAATAAGGTCGGAATGCAAGTGAGGGCCTGCAATGAATTGAGCGATTTTGATAGCAGTGTCATACTTTGTGGGTTTGGTAACTTCTCTGTTTTGAGACTTAGAAACAGGTGTGTGGCTAAGTCCTTCTCTAGAGATTGAAATTTCACTGATCCTCTCTCCGTTCACCATTTGGAAAGCATCTCTCCTTGTCGAGTGCATTTTCCTAACCCCTACGCCAGGGCTTACTGCGCAAATCCCGTCTCCCGAACCAGCGTGCATTACAGTTACTGCAGCGTCACCGTCTCCAGAAACTTCTGAACCATTTGCAGCCCAATAGACGGCAGAGAGCAGGTTCTCGGTCGCATCGGAAGATGCTCTGTCTGAGGACCTCTGCGAGCCTGTGAAAACAATTCTGCCTGCTGGCTTTCCGCCATTTCCTGCAAAAGCGAAAGACAGAGCTGAAGCGCTTACATGTAGTGTGTCGGTTCCATGAGTTATCACAACACCCACTGAACCGGAATCAAAAGCCTCTTGACAGGCATCAATCATCATATTCCAGTGCACTGGCCTGATGTCATCAGACCACATGTTGCCAATCTTTTTGGCATCGATATTTGCGATTTCTAGAATCTCAGGAACGCTTGCTAGCAACTCTTCAGGCTCGAATCTGGCGATTACTGCACCAGTGGCGTAGTCGACTTTTGATGCGATAGTTCCACCGGTGTGGATGATGGTGACTTTTGGTAAATCTTGGTTCTGTTCGATGGATAAGTTGGCCGATTCAGAAGTGCTTGAATCACCTATCTCTTCAATGGTTTTCACCATGTCAAAAGGATAACTAACATTGTACCCATTGGCTAATTTTATTGTGATGTGGTCTTGAGCGGCCCCTGGCAAAACAACTCCTTCGTGAGAAGTGCTTCCTGCTGGTCCATCGGCCACTAACTTGACACGCTTTCCGATAGATGGCATCTCTACCATGATGTAGCCTAAATCTGAAGCCTCTTGAATGTTAGTGGTTGAATTAATTCAAGATTGCTAAACGACGAGTCGTTTGAAATCACGGTATTCGATTCTGGAAAATCCGCAGAGTGACAGATTTCACTCTTGGCCTACAAGTTTGTAGTCATCAGAAAGTGGTGTTGCACCTGTTTCCATAGAGATGATTTTTCCATCCTTGAATTTCATAAATGACAAGACTGCCTCGGAAGCAGAACCATTTGAGAAGTGAACGATAGAGTGAGCGACTCCCACGGAATCATTTTCGAATAGAATTCTGTCATTTTCTGATCTTGGCCCGCCATCTGAACCAGCGAATCCGAGAAGGTCGGATTTACCCATTGTTATTCCACCTACGTGCGGATTAAACACGAAATCATCGTGAATAATCTCTGCAAGAGCGTCTACATCTCCATTTTCCCAGGCCTCATTGTATGCGGATATAATCGACATAACCGGCGTATTGGCCAGAGGCATATAGATTGATTGACAATTTTTCCGATAAAATGTTATCAAAAAATAACCGATATGGATTAGTTGGTTGCAGGCATAGAAGAATGATGTAAATTGATGCGGAGATTGCCTGATGAATCGACAATGTATCCAAAGGTGTACTCGACCTTGACTTCGTCACCTTCCGGTGTGGTGAAGAAATAGTTCCCCATTGCAACAGCGGAATCATCTCTGAGGATTATATCAGAATTTTCGAACCTAACATTAGTCCAGCCCTTAATTGCAAATCCCTTGTCTTCAGGGCACGCATTATTTGAGGCAACAAAGTAAGATAGAGCGCTCTCAAAGTTTGGACGAAATTGTTCAACTGAAGCTAGCGTAGGTTTGAACAAAACTGTACTAATGCCGTATGCATACAATGTTTCTACATGGTTACGGGCAATACCGACGTAATCTCCGCCGGCAAGATGGGCACTTGCAATAGCCACAATTCCGTCGCCCCACGCTTTCTGTGCAATGTTTATGTCTGCTTCACCGACCATATTCATCCCTTACTTCCCCCTTCGTGGTTGACAATACAAAGTCTTTCTTTATGGTGAAACTTTGCAAAATCTACTCCTCGCAACCAATCGGCTTATCCAATATTCCTACTTCTTTGAGAGTAGTTGCTAATACGACGGAGAGTAGGATACTGATTGTCAGAAGCTGCCCAGTTTGTTTCGCAGGGGGGAATTGAGCGAATGTTAGTAACACAAATATCGAAATTGAGGTGATTGCGGCTCCCCATCTAGCAAAGTTGTCACTTTTTGTTTCTCTGTGACCTGCACTTGCATGAGACAAGTAGTCAGCGGCGAACCCCATGCCCAGAAGTACCGCAGGAGCAGTGCTTACTCCTCGCTCTCCAATTATGCTAGCAAAACCGTCTACTGCAGCACCAACAGCAATAGTTCCTACTGCAATACGCACAGCTCGGGATGGAGAATTGGATACAAATAATGCAATTAAGAAAACACAGAAACCTGCTGCGAGAATTTGAATTATTCTCGTGTCATCAAATTCTTCTGCCAATGCGGCGCCAGTTACTAATTCCCCTCCGATCGTATGTCCGGTGTCATAATCCTCGACCAGACTTGACACGTCGTCCTTGAAATCGAGGGCAGCGCCTGCGTTTCCTCCATCGATGAAAACTCCAATGACCAAAGCGATGGTTTCACCATCTGACTGTAACCTATGGTCGTCAAGCACTGATGAACCATCATTAGTCTCTGAAATGAAATCAATTGTTGCATTATTTTGGCTTTCATAACCGTAGGGCATTCCCATCACGAGTGGTGTTTCGTATAGCCCGGTCTCAAATGATATGACGCTAGGATGCTGGCCAATTTGTTTCTGAATATTGACGGCTTTGAGGTAATCTGCGTGTGAGTCACCTTCAACGTCGATAATTACCCATGTTACGGTACTTGACGCGATGAGGTATTGGTTTTGTAGTTCCTCAAATTCATCTAGTGCTGGGTCATCTTCGGATAAGAATTGGTTTACGTCAAATACTTCGACTCCTGGTGGAGATATTGCAGTTACCAATGCCATTAGTGCTAGACAAACTGGCCATGCCCAAATTCTGTTATTTGAGTCGCTTAGCAGGATATTTTCATTTGTAATCGAAACATCTTCCCTTCTACTCATGTAGAAATCTTCGAGTACAAATCTGGTCAACAGCCAGTCTAGGAATATACCGATTATCATCATCAAAGCCAAGGTGTTTTGTGCCTTAATTGGTGAAAAAATCGAAAGTGAGACTGCTGCTAATGTAGTGACCATTGCTAGTAACAACAACGACCGCACTTCCTCTCTACTTCTTGATGATTTACAGTACCAAAAGGCACCATCTACTGCAACTGCTAGAATAATTGGGAATGCGATAGCGTCTATTATTGAAATCTGCACACCAGCAACTGAGAGTATTCCAATTTCTGCAACTATTACTAGGCCGACGCTACCAAGCGTTACAGCACATAACTTCCAGTCTCGAATGATAGCATACATTACTGCTACCAAGATGAATGCTGAAGGAATCAGAATTGATTTAAGGTCATCTTCAGCGATATTTTTTGATTTTTGGAAAAGCATGTTTATTCCAACACCTTCAATCTCAAAATCGGTATTTTCGCTAACCTTTTCCGCCCAAAGGTTGAGAGTATTCCAGTCGGTAACCGGCGCTCCTTTATCCGATGAATCGAGCCAAATCATCCACAAAATCTCATCAGAATCAGGTGGTGTCAGTTCAGACGCGCCCGGAAATGAAGGACATGCTATGCCGAAGTTGGAATCCTTTGGTAGCAAAAGCATCGTGGTTTGAAAAGCTGCTATTTCTTGGGTTGTCGATTGGTTACCACACCATCCACCGTCTATTGTTGGAGAAAGGACATCTGACCATTTACTCGCATTCACAAGACTTCGATTCCTAGATTCAAATGCTTCCTGCCATGCACTGAAGGGCGTCTCTAGTTTGGTAATTATTGTACTATCATATTCCCATGATGTGTCTGGATTACTTCCATCTAGCAATTCTTGTTCTAATTGAATGAGTTGCTGAACAACCTCAAAGTTACTAGTCACCGAAAGGTTGTCATCATGTTTGATTTTGAGAATTAACTGGCCTTTGTAATTATCAACAAGAGATTCTTCCTTAATTCTCTCTTTAGCAGGGTCTTCAAAAATTGAATCTGTGTTTAGGATTAACTCTACAGGCATTATGAATGCGGTGGCCGCACAGGAAACTAAGAACACCAAAATTGCAATCTTGGGACCCTTTGGTTGCACAGCATCACCTCATGGGATATTCAATGGGTATTGCCTTGATTGTTAATCAGCTGGCTCTACTTCCACTCACTCCAAGTACCGCTTTGAGGGTCTTTCCACCACCATTTACCACTACCTGCTGGATACTCTGTTACTTCATATCCATCTTGCATGTAACCTTGGTGACTTGGTGGGGGGCTAGATGGTGCGCTAGGAACAGGCGCGACGGTTACTGAAGGAATTGTTTTGTATGGTTCATCAAACATTGCGCTCTCTTGTTCATACCAATCCCCATCATCACTATTGCCACCTCTTCTGACAAACACTGTTGCAGCCACAATAGCAAGAATCAATCCAGCAACAAGAGCGCCTAGTGTTACAGGTGTCATGCCGAGAATCTTATTCTCTGACGTATCACTTGTTGTATCCTTTTCATCTGTGTCTCCTTCATAGTGTGGACAACCGTTCCCTGGTAGAGATGTGTCTATTGCATCAGGGTTCAAGAGTTCCCATTCTTCACACTTGCTAAGGTCAGATGTACCGTCTCCTGATTGGCCACCGTTGTTCTGATTATCACTTCCAATAGTACAGCCGTTTTCATCGACGATATCTCCTGCAGGAGTATCTGGACACAAGTCCTTCAAGTCATCGACACCGTCATTATCGTCGTCATTGTCAAAGATGTCTGGAATATTATCTCCATCGGTATCTTCTGTAGTCTGTTCCTCTGAACCATCTTGAGTTACAACAATTGTGAAATCAATTGGGTTGTACATTCCTCCAGAGGCTCTGACAAGGAAAGTTCCCTCCGAAAGAGTGAATGAAATTTGACCGTTGTAATTTGTCAAACCACTAAACTCTGTGAACTCATCTCCAATTACAACTACCGATAGCAATTCTACAGGGATTCCTGTTTCTAGTTCAGAGACTGTGATCAATAGTGAGTCTCCAGCTGAAGGGTTTTGTGGCATGTATTCAATGGCCAAGTCCTTCATTACAAGTGGCTCAGGGTTAGGTTCAGCGATTTGTGAGCCTATTGCTGCATGAATGGTAGCAGAACTTCCAGACCCTTTTTGCACCATTGCTAGAACAGTATAGTTACTTGTTGGAGATGCTAGGTGTGGCAGAGTTAAGTCTGCACTGCTTCCAATTCCCCAAGCGATTGAATTTACATCACTAAAGAAATCATCAAACAGTTCGAAAGCATCATCCTCGTCTACCTGATTACTACCGCCACAATCAGTTTCATCCATCCAAGTGCCTTCATAAATTTCAAGTTCGAATTCAGAGTTTGTTTCTGTGCCAGTATGCAAATCATATTCGCCCTCAGAAACCATGTAGGTTGCTCTCATTGTATCAGAGCCAGGGTAGTCTTCACTCCAAGGGCTATCTGGCGATATTGCGTTTCCTTCAGAGTCAACTAACTCAACATTTGATGTATCGATTACTCCTTCGGTTATTCGATATTCACTATCGGGATAATGGCTTAAAGATACTTCAAGCCTAAGGTCGTCGCCAGACATTGCACTTTCGGCATTATATTCTACGAATTCGCACATTCGGCTTGACTTTGCGTTTTCAGCGACCCATCCGACATCTTCACGTATTCCATCGTAAATTAGGGAGGTGAAGGATGCGAAGTCTATGCTAGCAGGGTCGAATCCGAACTTAGGTACTGCTACTGCAAATATCCTATTGGCCTCTCCATCTTCAGAACTTAGAGCAATATTTGTTGTTTGACCAGGTCCTAGAGTACCCATCATGTCCAGTTGGCTTGGATCCTTAATTACGATTCCAAAGTGAATTGCTTCAGCCATAATCTGTTCTTCAGGATTTAACACAGCCATTCCAATTAGAGACATTGGTGCTTCGAATCGAATCTCTTGATTCCTAGATGTGTCGCCGTTTTGGAATTCAATCTCAAAATCCTCTTCGTCGGAAATGCTATCCCAGTCTATGTCAGGGAATGCTACATCTAGCTTCAGAGGCGCTACGCCAATCGATACGTTGAATTCATCGTACGGGATGTTGTTTGGAGTGACAGAAATCGTGTTCAAGCCATTGTTTGCAGAATCTGCAATGTAGACTGGTAGTCCCGCAAAGGTTGTCACTTGTTCTAGTCCTGTCAGTGTTATGTCACCATTTGTGATGTATGCGAAATTTAGACCGATTCCGGTCTTTATTTGGCCATTATCTAGGGTTCCTTTGGATTGAACAATTGTCAGATAGACGCCAGGGTGGTTTGGCACAAATGTTAGACTTGCCTCACCCTCACTATTTACATCGATTATTTGCTCAGTAACAACTTCAAATGGACCATCGGTCAGGAAATTATCGATTATCTGTGGAGAAGGAGTAGAAGATTCCTCACTACTCAGGTAACAGTCGGAACCCCATTTCCAAGCGTTCCAATATCCACCTTCTTCAGAATCTGAGTCATCTTGCCAGAATCCTTGGTCAGTGTCGTACCTGATGTATTCGGTATGAGTCGTCGAATATTCATCTTCAAATTCCATTTCTATGTAATACTCTCCAGGCGAACTGTATGTGTGGCTAATCAAACCATGTTGGTATTCCTCGTTTGGATTAGTTGTACTGTATGTGTCAGGTGTGCCATCGCCCCATGCAATCCTAACTTGTTGCAATCCTGGTTTGTAGTAGCCTCTTCCATCATCACTGTAGAACTCTTCGTAATAATATTCTAAGTCGACGTTTTGACCGTCCGCACTTCCTTCAGTCCTTGCGCAACCTAGGCTGCCAGGTAGAGGCATTTGTTTCATTTCTGTGAATTCAATTCCACCTGTTGTGGTTCCTGAGATAACCAAGTCCACAAGTCCACGTTCGTTTGGCAGATAGTTGCTAGCATCCCAGTTTTCCCCGTTTGATGAGATCTCTATTGCTTCAAAATAGTAAGATTGAGGGTGATTACTTTCATATCCGTCGTCCCTGTATTCTCCATACGGCATTATTTCGATAGTTAGGTCACCATCCAAATCTTGACCAGTATATGTTCCCTCAAGCGTATCAGGATAAGTTACCATAACATCCTGCTCTCCCTCAGGAGATAGAGATTCTGCAGCCGATTCTCCCAATTGCGGTGATATTCTGAGAATCGCAATATCTGCTTCTGCGTCAGAGATGATTCCTGCTGAGTCATATGTTTGTGAGGTCACTGTGTATGGCTGTCCAACTTGTGCTGTTTCTTCTTGGTCAACTAATACTCCAATAGCTGAAACAAAGAATATCTCATCGTTATTTTCCACAGCCATGGACTCAATCATTGAAGGTCTCAGCGCCCTGTCGACATTGATATTAGCCCATCCTATGTCACAATTATCGTACTCTTCCAAAGGTTGAGATAGAGTCCAACTGGTACTCTCCAATTCTGGAGCCAACAATATTCCAACATATTCACTATCCCACTCATATTTCTTGACTAAATCAGTTGATACTTGGTATCCCCTGTCATTTGTCATGGAGATATCGATTACCTCATCATCCCAGTTACAGGTTCCCTCGTCGAATTGCAGTCTTATTCCAACTTCCAAAAGGTGAGAATCATATTGTGTTGTCTGCATTGGGTATAGTTCTTCAAAGACAACTTGGTTGTTGTCTGATGAATCAGAGGATGAATCTTCATCATCTTCTTCAGAATAATGTGGCCAATCCGAGTTTATACTGGATCGGCTAGCATTGTTCATCCAAGAACCAAAGTCTGCGAGTACCTCTCCAGTCGATTCCCAAATGTAATTTTCAGTGGATTCAATGACTAATTCAATGATGTCCTCTGGCAAGGTGTTGAAGTCATCAAACGCATCATTTACCCATGGCGCATCATTTTGCATCCTTGCAGTCCAGGCTTGTCCCTCTGTTGTTTCCAACAGATATTCGTATTGCCATCTGATTACATCTGGTGCACCATTGCCATCATAATCTTGAGTGTCTGTTTCCCAGTTCAGCTCACCAGCCATCTCTGCAAACCTAAGGACAAATTTCTGGAAAGGTGTCATGTTTTCAAAATCCCCATTAACTAATGGTTCAGCCCACGCCTCTAATCCTTCAGCAATTGCCTCTGGGTGACTGGAAACCGCCAACAATGCAATATTTCGCATTAGGGTTTGTGCGGATTCAAATGGTTTGATTCCTTCAGCTAGGTTATCCAATGCAGTGGTCATATTATTCCATTCATTACTGCCAAGCATAGCGTTGTACGCTGCTTCAAAATCACCAGTTCCTTCAAACCTAGTGAAGTTTTCAATAGCATCATATGTTCTAACATATTCTGCTAAATCATCGAATTCAAACATGGTTCTTGGTAGAGCCATGTTGTCTAGGTATGTCATCAATCCAACAACGAATTGAATACCTGCATCTGCATCATCAGAATCTAACATAATCATCAGTGCTTCCAGGAAGTTTGCACCTGCAGAAAGGTTGTATTGTGTTCTTCCAGCCTCGAGCATAGAGTTCCATAGTTGTCTACTTCCTCCAGCGCCATCTCCATCGGTTGAAACAGCGACGAAGTTAGACCAACCTCCGTTGGATGTCCCCTTCGTTTCTAATTCTTCGAATTCTTCAGCTATCTCTCCCAGAGGATTTGCTGTATCCCATGCTGTGTCTATTGCTGCAAGGATTTTCTCAAACTCTCCTCTGAAAACTTCTCTTGATTGGGTTGGGTCGTCAACGGCGTACATATTTCCGTCTTCGACAAATATCCTAGCACCATAGGTTCCACCAGTTGCAGTGACTGGAATTGTATAGGATCCCTCCCAAGTCATTATTGAAGAATCATCGGGATGAGTGCCGTTTGATTGAAGCACTACTCTATCGATGAACTGCCCCTCTCCGGGGAACATTGAGTTTACAACGGAATCCAACGGGTCCAAATCATATTGGACAATGTCTGCGCTAACTATTGAGTTTGATGAATGGCCCATCGTAAGTGCATGGAGGTCTATTTCTGAACCAACACTAGCAAACTTTGTTGTAACATAACCATCAATGCTTAATGTGGTTACAGAATTACCATTAATTTCGCTATCATTGGGGGCTTCTATACTTGCTACTACAGGTTGTAATGTCATGCAAAGAAACAGAATTGCAGTTAGGACAACTCTTCGGCTCATAGTAATGCTATGCAATACTAGTATAACATTGATACTAATAGGAAATGTAGTGGAAATTATGACTTTGAAATGCCAAGGTATAATTTTCCATTTTTGGAAAAGGCTCCGCAACCGGAATCTTCAGAATCAATTTCTGTCCATATGCCTCCAGTTGGAGTAAAGGATGAGCTCGGTAGACCTATTGATGAAAGCCATAGCCCCATAGGCGAAATGCTGGATGATGTTTCTCCGGATATTTTCCATGACTGAACAGACACAATATCCCCTACATCTTCAAGGCAAAATGCACTGTGATTAGTTGTAGAATCCTCTATCTCAAACAGATTTCTAATGTCGCCTATGTTTTGAGTATCAGAGATATTGACGCTTGCTACATCATAATTTATCCAATTGCTAGAAAATACTACATTTGTTGGCTCTCTTTCTGTAGTGAGTTTAGTGGTAAGGTTCATTTCTTCTCTGTTTACTCCGTCACAGTTCATACTGTTCGGCATACAACCGTGAATGTTGATAGAATTCTCGATTATTTCTTCAAGATAGATAACTGGGCCTACTCTGCTTTTCTTGGCATCTCCCGAATCGACAAGGGAGGCATCATATCGATTGTCTAGGGACCACTTAGGAGGATTATGTTCGATGAAAATATCCCATTGTGCAGAGAACTCATCAAGGTCCCAATCGATTGTGAGCCATTCTCGAATAATCATGTCTTTTGATGAAAATTCTTGCAAGTGTGTCACATTCAAGTTACCTTCAATTCGTATTTGTCCTCCTGAATCAATAGGTCTCAATCCAGAAACATTCACTTCACCAGAAAGTAAAACCCCTAAGGGCTTGTTTTTACAAATCTGACACTCTGAGGTAATTGAGTCTACATTCAAGTTTAGTTCTACAAGTGCCCCTGGTTTGAAATCGTTGAGACCCAATGAGTCCATAGAAGATCTAGTTTTCAGGTCGAGAGTTCCTTCAATATATTCGACTTCCAGATATCCTAATTCGCTTTCTTCTGTTTTGAAATCTAAAGATGCAGTCGAAATTATGACTAGTAGAATCACTAGAATTTCGACTGGTCTGAAGTAGCTCATTTCCAGTCACTCATTTACGCTGAGGCGCTTAGTATTCATTTGACTATCTGAATCTAAGGGGGAAATTAATCCAATACTTCGCCTTCGAAGATTTCGGCATCCAATATTCCGTTTTCTGAATCATCATTTGTCAAGACAACACGATTTTTGGTATTCCTCATCGTAGATACAACACCTACTAGGCCAGCAATGAGGATTAGTGACAAGAATGACATTGCGAGTGGATAATCAGAATACAGACTTCCCAGAGCAGACAAGAACCCTTCATCAGTTGAATCTGTTGCAGTGACCTTTGGTTTAATCAATCCAACTACTGCAGATTGGTCATACACTAATCTGGTGAAAGTAAGTCTGCCATCATAGTCTGAATCATAAACATCGGATGGGGTTGCCGGGTCCAAATCAGAGTAAAAGTCAGGGCGCTGCTCAAATGCGATGTCAATTGGTTGACTGAGGTCTAGAGTTAGAATAACATCAACAGTGTATGGTATTCTTGACTCGAAGAACTCAGGGTCCTCGATAACTCCGAACAGAGTTATTGCCTGTCCAGTTACATCGAAGTGAGCCCACTTACCCCATGCAGAACTATCGACATCAATGTCGTAATACCAAGTATCTGCTTGGCGGATTCCAGCACCTTGTGCATCATTACTGCCATCTTCACCCAAATCGATAGACAATTGAAGTTGGCCTGCTTGTGCAGTTTCCAACTCGAATTCTGAAGCAGCGAATGTAGCTTCTAGGCGCTCAGTTCCGTTAGGTATCCAAACATAATGAGAATCTTCGGTGTAGTAGACAGCGCCATTCGCACCATTGTTGAAGTGGTTCCAATCCCCCTTCCAAGAGTGCTTAACTCTGTCAGTGTTAACAGGGATTGTAGCGACTCCCATCATTTCTTGATAGATTTCGTATGCATCCCACACATCATACTCAGGATGGTCAACGAGGCCATCTCCATTTTGGTCACGCATCAATTGAAGTGTTCTTGCCAAAGCTACTGCAGCATCAGTATCGGTTAGGCCGTGTCCTATTCTCCAATCATGGCATTGACCTGTTGCGCTTCTGTAGCATTGCTCTGGAATATCATTACATGAGTCTTCGGAATTGCCATCTTCACAGGAGTTAGCCATGCCATCATATCGTGCTGTGAGTTCCAATATTAATTCAAATTCGTGTACTCGGCTGGTATTATCAGTATCCCAGTTTTCATACTGTCCATATGCAGCAGTTCCTTCGCCACCGACTAAACTGCTTCCAAAGTCATGGTCATCTCTGTGATAATCTGCTACACCTAGAGAGGGTGCAGCATTCAGAACAAGTCCTGCAATTCCTCCGACGTGAGGTGTTGCCATAGAGGTCCCAGAAATTGACATGTAATACAAGTCGCCTTGGGTTCTAGTAGATGCATCGATAGCAGTTCCTCGTGGAGCAGTTGCCCAAATGTCGCGACCAGGTGCGCCAACGTCAGGCCAAGTGTGCTGCTGATTCATACATCCTCGTGATGAGAATGAAGTTACTGCAGTTCCATCATGGGTTAGTGCTGCAACTGAAACCGCAGAAGGTGTGTTTGCATACACGTTTGTCCTCAAGTCACCAGAACACTCCGAACCGGAACCTCCAGAGTTAGATGCAGCAAAGATTACTGCAACCCCGTTATCGAAAGTCAATTTGTCCGTCAATTGGGCGATTACTCCGTTAGGGTTGTAGTCGCCATCGGTTCCCCAAGAGTTTGAAACAACACGAATGTGATGCTGATTTTGTCCTGGTTTAGAGTGTGCATAAGTCCATTCTAGGCCTTGTTCTGCTGCGAAGATCGAGGCACCGTCACCAGTTCCAAGAGCAACCAATTGTCCTCCCTTTGCAACTCCAGCTCTGCGGCCACTTGATGCATCGCCATTACCTGCAATTGTTCCTCCTACGTGTGTTCCGTGACCGGAAGATGTGTCAGAATTGCGGGTTTCAGTCCAGCCAACTCCATCGAACTTTGCAGAGTAAATCGCTTTGTCTCCAGTCCATGGTTCAAGATAGTCATAGTCAGGGTGACCAGCATCGACTCCGGTATCTAAATCGACAATTGCAGTGCCATCTCCGTCCCACTCAGTGAATGATAGGTCGATATCATATTCAACATCACCAGTAGGAGAGATAATCGCTCTGCTCCATGAATCAGTAGCAGTTACTACATGGGTAGTTTCGTGCATCATAATTCCTGCGTCAGTCTTTGTCTCTCCTCCCCATTCAGGTGGAAGGTAAAAGAAATCTAGCGGCTTGTCTAATTCGAGATATTCAATTCTGTCCCAATTCGAGAGATGTCTGACATCGGAGATTGTCCCCTCAACTAAACCTCCATCCACGAGAGGTGCTCTCCCAATCAAATCAAACCCTAGTTCTGTCAAGCGATTTTCGTCACTCTCAGTCATTGGGGAGTTAAGTTGGAAAATTACTGGAACGATCTTTGATTCCTCCGAGGTTTCCAGTTGCTCTATCAAATCATCATTCATTTTTGTAAAATCACCTAACGGATTCACTCCATCAGCTAAAGGCGATGCAACTGCAGTAAGCATTAGCAATTGAATGAACATAGCCGCCAAAATCACGTAGCGCCTCGATGATGCCATGAGTCGACTTCAAGGCATGATTGTTATAACAATACTGATAATTTGACTTATCAGTATCTTACCGATTTAACTAATCATCAACGACATCAGCCAGATTAATCCAAATTATGGATATCTTTCGACTTATTATGGCTCCAATAATATGCTAATTTCAACAGGTCAAGGTAATGACCGTGACCGTCTTTGACCAATTTTTCATGAAGTGGTTCGTTGTTGATTAGAACATCTCCCCAAACATTAGCGGAGGTACCTTTCTTACCCTTTGGTAGGTCGAAAACTTCTCTTGTAGTTGGCTCAAGTAGGTTCTTCCAGACCACAGCAGGATTGACAGCCATAGTAACTTCGACAATGATTTCGTCTTCATTTAGACCGGTTCCGGTTTGCCAAGAATCTTCACCCATGTCGGCAAGGAATGGCAAGCACAAGTCGCTGATTGACAGGCCAGTCATTGGGTCAGCTCCAGTCATGTTAGCGAATGCTTCTCTCATTCTTCCTCTGTCTGCACCCTGTGCTCCAGTGATTGAGCGCAACTTGTCAATTGAGGTAGGGACAAGGAATCTGATGTCTGTGTAGTAGACTAATGCCTGGTCAGCACCGCCCTCTGTAGGTGCGAAGATGTGTGAGAATGGTTGTGAACCACCGGACTCTCCAAGCATGTCTAGAGGGAATAGTGTTTTCAGAGCATTTGTTGCAACTGATTGAACTACACGTCTGATTAATCTCTCCGGAGCAGCAGAAACATCGTTGAACGTTTCCATGTACTCGTCCAAGTTCAATACGTCATAGCCACGAACTGCAAGAATCGAGTGAACATTTGGTCCAAGTTTCTTGCTGTCACCAACTTGCGCTTGACTGATCCATCGAGCTCCTTTTGCTTGGTCGCTAGCAGTAATCAAGTCAGCATATGCCTTGTATCTGCGAGTTACTCTATTCATGAAGTCTGCTTGGTCAAGTTTAGTGAAAACCGTAGCCGCATAATTTGACTTCAATGCATGGTCGGCAACTTGGCTAGCATTCACACAAGTCAACAGGTTACCTTGGTCTTGCGGATATAGCAACAATCTGCGTCTCTTAGATGCGCCACCAAGTGTTCCAATGTTAGGGTCTGTAAGCAAGTAACCTAATGTTCCTGTAACCTCGAATAAGCGGGCGTACTTGTCCTCATCTGTTGCGTTCTTGATCCAATCATCAAGTCCAGGTTCTATGCAATGGAACTCCAGAGGAACCATTTCAGAACCAGCACCGAACATTTGGCGGACAGTGGATGAAGACATCATACCCATCATTGTGTATAGTGAGGTCTTTCCGGTTGTTAGGTAAACGTCAGTGATACCTTCTTCTCCAAATGAGATGCGGCGGTCTGGGAGGTTGACTAGCAGATTGAATGCTGTAGCAGTATCTCTGTTTCCGTCAACTGCTGGTGTAATCCAAGTGGTTGGCTTTGTCATTAAGTATCCGCTTGCGTCCTTTCCAAACCCAGCAGGTGAGTACCTAATCCAGCCAAAGCGATTGTTGAATGCAACTCCTCTGTGCATAAGTGAAGGATAGTAGACTTTGTCTTGCGGGTCAGAATCTGGTACGACTCCTCTGTGGCCAAGCCCCCAAAGGATTGGCTCCCATTCAGCATCACCATCATCGTATCCGCCAGAGCCTAGCAATGGATGGTTTTCAGACAAGGTTTCCCCAGTCAATAGAGAGCCTCCAAGCCTATCTTCGTCTCCAGTTGAACAGAAAAAGAAGGTTTGAGTGGTTACTAATTGCTTAGGTGTCCACATGTTAGCATTAACTACAGTCTTCTGCTTCAAGAAATCAGAGATTGTGCTAATTCTTCTCTCAAACTTGAAACGGTCGGATTCAATCCATGTTGAACCAAGAATAAGATTGGTGTTCAGTAACTTAGGTACTCCGGGCCCGATGTATCTAGTTCTGGGGTCTGCCTTTGTGTTGTCAGTTTCATGGACCATTTCCCAAGGACCCTTTCGCGGAACGTATTCCAAAAATTGCTCATAATCGAATGGCATTTTTTGCGCTTCTTTAACAGCGTCCTCTACCTTATCCATCAACTGTACATATGTTTCAGAGGGAGATACTCTCCCGCTTTCCTGAAATTGCTTCTGCGATACTGCTCTATGTTCCCACATTTCTTTTCACCTCAAAATTTCTTTTTCTTCTTAGGAGGTTCTTCCACGACGGTTTCGTCTTCGGTTTCCTCTTCAGTTGAATCGTCTTCTGCCTCAGTTTCTTCTTCGGCAACTTCGTCCTCGGATTCCTCAGCTTCATCTTCAGCAGTTTCTTCCTCA
>TARA_B100000674_G_scaffold66945_1_pt1 | contig 25764 bp, 21 predicted proteins | sample TARA_B100000674 | Tara Oceans TARA_B100000674 (sample SAMEA2622759) | marine metagenome | biome: marine biome (ENVO:00000447); feature: surface water layer (ENVO:00002042); material: "saline water (ENVO:00002010), including plankton (ENVO:xxxxxxxx)" | depth 5 m | reverse complement strand
CTTGGTTGATGCCGTTGCCGCCTGGGGCTCGACCGAGGAACCCGCGGGGAGCGCGGCCTGAGCAGGTGCCGAAGCCCGGGCCCTCTGAAGCTCCTGTTCCGTAAAGGCCGCCTTGGCCACGGTAGAGGGCTTCTTCTTCGCTGGAGCCTTGGTCGGTCCCTTGCGGGCCAAGTGCTCGAGGTTGGGATCGATCGGATCGGAAAGGACGGAAGCCGACCAGTTTCTGAGATCAATATGATTGCGCAATCCTCCCTGTTTCAACCTTTCTGCGGCCGGTTGGCCCTGTATCCCGATCCAGGCGAAGGTCTTCGAGTCGTCATTACCCTGCAGGAAAGTGGTGAAGGAGAAGTCCCAGGCATCAAGCGAAATCTTCAGCAGGGCGCAGGATTCGGCAAAAAGAGTCAGGAGGGTGTTCGGGTTGCCCGGGTTTCCTTCAACCACGACCGGCTTGACCATGTCAGGGGAAATGAGGCTGGCCGCATTCCCCGGGTCGTTCGTGACCTGCAACCAGGCTTGGCACGGAACCAGCCCCGAAGATTTGAAGGAGGACAAGGTAACCGCGTCCTCCTCTCCCAGGAACCTGGGACCATCCGTCCAGGAACTGAGCCAACCGTTCCAGTTCAGGAAGATTTCCGCAGGAGATGGACAAGTCGCGATCTCGAAGCCATCGAGAACAAGGTGATGTGCAAGGTAATTGGTGCGATTGGTATAATCGAGCCCGGCATCGCAGATCTTCGTCAGGACATAGAACTCCTCCGAGCCCAAGGGAATTTTCCTAAAGATACATATATCCGACTTGGTGGCACCCGTTTGCTGGCCAAAGTCGTAGACGCTCAGCCGCTCGAGCTCGCGGACGAGCCTATGCCTGAGGTCCTTGTGTCGGGCTACTGTGCAGTAACCGGTCCTCCCCGGCTCCAAGCCTTGTGGCGTGCTCGTAAAGATTAGTTGCTGAGCCATCGATGAGGGAGGATCCCCTTCAGGAACCATTCATGATCGGGAACAATTCGGGTTCCACGAAGGAAAGCGTCCAAAGGGTAGGAATCTCCACCATCACTGGATCAAGCTTGTCGGGATCGGGAGCAATGAACTTTTGTCCCTCGATCTCGACCTTTTCCGGGCTGTGGCCGAAGGGGCTGACAGGAAAATACCTCACGTTCGTGGACAGGGCCTCGGAATTGGCCACGATCGACGGGTGCATGTCCATCATGTATTCCCGCAGGACTTCCGAATTCTTTTCCACGATCTCCATATCCAACTGCTTGTCGACGATGGGCCAGTGAATCCTCTCCCAGTCGAGCTCGTCGCGAAGAATATCGCATTTGCCGATCATAACCGCAACCGGAGTGTCAATTTTATCCGCAATGCTTATGTTCTTATTTTGCTTAACGCGCACCTCCAGCTCGGCCATAATTACATCCTGCTGGTCGAGCCGCTTTTCGGCCCCCTCCATACTGAACTGAGGGTCTTCGTGGCCACGTAGGGCCCGGCGGAACTCCGGGCTGGCAATGGGGTCGAAAAGAAAGAAGATAGCCGATGAACTGGCTACGTGAAGAGTCCCGGGCGATTCCTCGTTGGCGATACCGGGCTCGAAATGCTCGCCTGCATTGTCATAGAAGATGAGGGAGCAGTCATGACCCGTCCCGCGGGGATCGGAAAGGCTGAAGACGAAGGGACGAGGAAGAGCCACAACCCTATCGTGCCTCTGGAGCCTCTCGTACATCTCGCCTTCCAGCTGCGTCTTGATGAGCATGGCGTCGGTGGCGCTGCTTCCCGCAAAAAGACGGTTCTTCATCGAGTTGATGATGGCGTTGCAAGTCGGGTCGGCATCCCTGAAAGCCACACCGAATTCCTTGAAAAGAGTACGCTGAAGCTGCCTGACCAGGACCGAAAGGTAGTAGGACTTGCCCGCGCTTGGCGCCCCCACGATGGAGAAAATATGGTGGGGAACGTCCATGAAGCCGGGAGGAAGCTTGCGGTGACAATGGGCGCACGCGACGTCGGTGGTGGGCAGGCCCATGGCATCCATGGCCTGACCCTTGGAATTGAATTCGGTCGGAACGAAGCGGAGCATGGCGTCCTCGCCGAGCTTGCGGTCTCCCCGCAAGTCCTCGTGCACGGCGATGCTGAGGACGTCGGCCCGGTCGAACTTGAGCCAGCAGGTCGGGCAAGTGAATTCTCCCCGGTCGGGGTCTACCACGACCTGCTCTTCGATCAGGCCTTCTTCCTCTTCCTCCTCGTCCTCGGGGGGCTGCAGGAACTCGACCAGGTGAACGACCCAGAAGGGAACGTCCAGCCCCACCGGCTTGATGGCGCATTCCGAAAGGTCAGCCCCCATTTCGCGGATTTTTTCAAGGACCTCGTAGCGGGAGCACTGGGCGTAGTCCGTGCCGGTCCTGCCGTTGGTCAGGATCCACTGGCCCTTCTGAATCTGATCGGCCCATGCCTTGGGATCCTTGCCGGCGAAGACGATGAGCGGGTATCCCAGAAACTGGAGCGTGCAAACCTCGTCGTCCTCGACGTTGAAAGGCTCGGCGAATGGGCCTCCGTTGACGAGCAACCGCTCGTCGCCTTTCTTGTTGGGAACAATGCGGAAGGCGTTGCCCGACTTCTTGACCATACAGGCCCCCTCCCAGTCCTCTCCCCCGGGAACCTGCCAGTCCGCATTTCCCATGCAGCCCACGATGAAGGGGAACTTTTCGAGCATGCGGAACTGCCCTTCCAGGCAATCGAAGATCCCAATGGTGCTTTTCTTACCTAGCATCTTGCGTGCGGAGTCGTAGGAAAGTGAGGAAAATCATCATAATTGAACGGAAAGTTCTACGATTGTATGGGCGGGAATGGCAAAACAAATTTTCTGGCTCTGCCGGGGCGAAAAGGATCAGGCTTCGGTCCTCTCGATTTGCATTGGGTTGGCATCCTTCAGCTCGTCGGGCAACAGCTCCTCGGGAAAACCCTGATAGCAAACCGGGCGGGCAAAGCGGAGGATGGCTCCCGTACCCACGGAGGTCGACCGGCCGTCCGTGGTTGCGGGGTAAGGCCCACCATGCACCACCGCGCCACATACCTCCACACCAGTGGGGAACTCGTTGAAGAGGAGACGCCCCGCCTTGGTCTCGAGAATATCGAGCAAAGGGCCGTAAGACGGCAGGTTCTCTTCCTTTCCGAAAACACTCGCCGTGAGCTGGCCCTCGAGGGCGTCGGCCACTTCATTCAACTCGCTTGAATCCTCATACGAGACGAGGAGGGTGGAAGGTCCGAAGACCTCTTCCAGCAGGCTTTCGTCGGAGAGAAAACTCCGGGCATCGCTGGTCAGGACGCAAGCCGTGGCATGGCACCGTCCATCCCCTGCGGTCTCCTCCGGAGCAAGCAGCAGATCCACCCCTTCCCTGCCCGCAAGGGTTTCCACGCCTTGTCCATAGGCTTTGCGTATGCCCTCGTGCAGCATAGGCGCCGCTGCAGTCTCCCTCATCTTGGACAGGAAGGATTCCACGAAACGCTCCCCCTGCTCCCCCGCCGGGAACAGGACGATCCCGGGGTTGGTGCAAAACTGTCCGGCGCCAAGGGTTGCCGAGCCATGAAGCCCGGTTGCTATCTCATCCATCTTGGCGTCTCCGAGGCCCGGCATCACGAAGATCGGGTTGACGCTGCTCATCTCCGCGAAAACGGGGATGGGCTCCGGACGCTGCGAAGCGAGGTCGAACAATGCCCGACCGCCTGCCCTCGAGCCGGTAAACCCAACCGCCTTCACGGCAGGATGCGCCACCAAGGCTTGGCCAACGGTCCGTCCCTCCCCGAAAATCAAAGAAAAAGCCCCTTCGGGCAGCCCGCAGGCCCGGACCGATTCCACCACCGCGCGACCCACAATCAAGGCGGTCGCAGGGTGGGCGTGATGAGCCTTGACGATGACAGGGCAACCGGCCGCCCAGGCCGAGGCCGAATCGCCGCCTGCGACCGAGAAGGCCAAGGGAAAGTTGCTCGCGCAGAAGACCGCCACCGGACCGACGGGACGGAGCATGGAACGCAAATCCGGCTTAGGGAGCGGTTGTCGCTCGGGCTGGGCCCGGTCGATCCTCGCGTCAACCCAGTTTCCCGCCTCGACCAAGCCGGCGAACATTCTCAACTGGGCCGAGGTGCGACCCGTCTCGCCGCGGACGCGGGGCTCGGGAAGCCCGGTTTCGGCGGTCATGCTCCCGACCAGTTCATCCACCACCCCGTCGATCCGTTCCGCAAGGTCGCGCAGAAACTCGGCCTTCTTGGCCCCGCTTAGGCCAGCCATTACTGGAGCGGCTCCGGCCGCCAGGTCGCAAGCCTTGGCCAGATCCTCTTCGGAGGCGTGGCAAAAGGCCGGTTCCAGGGAATCGCCGGAGGACGGGTTGCGCGCAGTGAAGGTGGAATCGGTCGCGATTCCCCTCGAGAAGCCTATCAGGGATGACTCAGTCATGACTTGTGATCTTGGGTGGTGGGAAGGATAAAGCGCTAGCCTAACGTACAGTGTTGGTCAACACTCCGATTGAATCGATGCGGATGGAAACCTCATCCCCTCCCTTAAGGGTGAAATCGTTGCCCGGAACGATGCCCGTTCCAGTCATTAGGAAGACACCTTGTCGGAAGCTGGTTTCCCGAAAGAGGAAGCCGACCAGTTCCTCAGGGGAACGCTTCATTTGCTCAAGGGAAGTCGAGCCGGAGAAAACTTCCTCGCCATCCCGGGCAATGGTAAGCCCGACCCCGGTATCCGGCCCCAGGGGCTCTTCGGGAACGTAGAGGCCCGGTCCCAGGCAGGCGCACTCGTCGAAAGTCTTGGCCTGGGGCAAATAAAGCGGGTTTTCCCCCTCGATACTCCGGGAGGACACGTCGTTGCCGATGGTGTAGCCCACGATCTTGCCCGAGGAGGTGGCGAAAAGAGTAAGCTCGGGCTCCGGCACGTCCCACTCGGAGTCCTTGCGGATGCGAAAAGGAGCGTTCGGGCCCACCACCCGGGCCGGGGTTGCCTTCATGAAGATTTCGGGCCTCTCGGCCTGATACACCCGGCTGTAGAAGTCCCCTCCGCCGGCATCCTGGGATTCCTCCATCCTAGCCAAGCGACTCGAATAATAGGTAACCCCAGCCGCCCAGACCTCCTGGGAACCGATCGGAGCCAGAAGGTCGGCGCCATTCTCCGCGACACTCCGTTCAAGCGGGTGCGCCTCCTCCCACTCGCTTTCGAGGCAAGAGCGCAGGTCGTCCCGGTTGATCAATTCATCCCAGCCTATGCTCAAGGCGAGCTTTCGGGACTCCCCATCCCTTTCCAGGACATGGGCTTGTGATTTTTTATACAAATGCATAAGGGTAATTCTTCGAGGGTTAGGATCTAGCCAGCGGATGGGAGGAACAGGTTGGTGGAGCCGAGCAGATTCGAACTGCCGACCTCGTCATTGCGAACGACGCGCTCTTCCAACTGAGCTACGGCCCCGTGAGGCGTCGATTTTTCCACAACCGACCCGAAGGTCAACCAAATCCCGTCAGGTCAGGTGATGAGAGGAGGAAGGACTATGTTCGGGAAAACCCGTTGCTTCTTCAGACACGGGATCTTCATGGGGCTTCGAGGGGGAAACCAGCTCTCCTTCCGCGACGCCCTCGGGCGATGAGGGGGACGAGGAACCCAACTCCACTTCGATCTTCTCGACGTCCAAACCGATCACCTTCAAACCGACCTTGTTCAAGGCTTCCTCCACCTTCTTCCCAAGGTCGTCGATAAGATGATTCGGAGCGGACTTGATGCTCGCCGCCTTCATGGACCGAATGGTGGAGCGCATGCATCCAAGCGACAATTCATGAGCCAATTCATGAATCGAATTACGATCCCAGCCAAGCAAGCGCTCGGCTGCGTTTTCCATAACGCCGGATTGCGTGGAAATCCCCGTAATCAGCCTGGAGATTACGCCGACACCGGCATTATCCTCCGAAAAAAAACCTTTTTCTCCCAGATCAACCTCAATGGGTGAAAGGTCCAGCCAGGCGAAGTCCTGAATGACCGGCCAGACGAAAGCGGCTCCTCCATGGATGCAAAGGGATGCTCGTCTGCCACCGGTTTTTCCATAGATGACCAAGACCTTATCGGACGGGCATCGCTTGTAGCGTTGTACCCAAAATAAGAACGTGCCAAAGACTATTATCAGTACAACGACCAAAAACAAGATCAGCACGGGAGGCATGACTCGATCAATTACCCAATGGTGGCTTTTTTCAATAAAAAATTTACAATATCCGCCAATTCAATTCGGGAGGAGTGAAAAGTTTCATTTCTCGAGTTGCTGATCGATTTCCCGGATTTCCAGTTCCAGATCGCCAATGATTGCCTCGAGTTCCTCGGCCTCCCCCTCGTCTCCCTCGGAGCTTACGAAAACGAGCTCCCGGCGGAGGCTCGAAATTTCGTTATGGAGATGAAACTTTTCCTCGGAAAGATGATATTGCTCCATCAATTCCTCCTTTTGTTCCCCTTGGGCTTCCTTCATGCGGGCCTTTAGCTTCGTCCACTCGGCGGCCCGATCCTGGGCACGTAGGTGCATCTCCCGGGAGACGCTAAGGATTTCCCCGAGCATGTCGGCTTCCCTGCGCAGCTGATCGACGTTTCTTCTGGTTTCCTCGATTTCCAGCTTTCTGTGCTCAAGCTGGACGCTTACCTCGAGATCCCGCTCGCGAATCCATAAGCTTTGCCCAAGTCGCTCCGCCTTGTCGTGCTGTTGGGCCTTCCTGGCAACGGCTACTTCCTCCCATTGGCTGTGGATGGCTTTGGTTTTCTCGATCCTGGCGTTCAGCCGGTCAAGCCTATTCTCCAAGCGGTCCGCGGCGTCCTCGTCGTCATCCTGCTGGTGAAGTTCCAGCTCGACCTCCAGGCGATGGCTTTCCGACTCCAGTTCGAGGAGTCCAACCATACGGTGATGCCTCTCCAGCGCCCACGCGAAGGCGGATTCCCTTTGCTCTGCGTCGAGGTCCTTCGAGTCGATGATGCCTCTGAGACGACCGAGAGATTCGGTGCTTCGCTCGATCGAATTGGCTATGCCATCGACCTCCGCCTCGAGCATTTTCAAGTGAAACTCATCCTCTTCAGCCTCCGCTCCCTCAAACTCGGCCTCAAGTTCCTGCAGGGTGAATTTCCTTTCCTCGAGCTGCTCGGTGAGCTCGAAGAGGGTTTCCTCGAGTTCCGCCTTGAGCTCGTCTTGGCCGAGGGCAAGTAAGGTAGAAGCTAATAAAAGGGCAGTGAGTGGCAAAGGATTTTTCATGGGGATGGTGAGCTTGGGGGTGGAAAAGTTGTTTGCGTTATTTTTTCGAAAAGCAGGGATGGTGCAAAGTTTGCCGCAAACATGCAACCGTTTCATGAGATCCGGCAAAACCTTATTCGTCCAGCGGCAACTCATAGCAAACCAGTTCACGGTCGCTGCGGGCATAGACGCGATTCCCTGCATAGGCAGGATGAGCCCAGGTCTTGCCCACCAGTTGCTCGCGCCAATGCTCCCGGTAGCCCTCTTTGCTCAAGTTCAGAAAAACCAGTTCTCCCTCGGCGTTCAGGGAGAGGGCATTGCCACCATCCCCCGCCCATACCAGGCTCGCCTGCGGGTTTCGTCCCGCCGCAGTTAGACGGTGATCGTCGGTCCAAAGGATTTTGCCCGTCTTAAGCTCAAAGCAAGTGAGCCCGTTTCGACGCTCAACAAGATAGCAAAGACCTTTTCTATAAAGGGGTTGCGACATTAACCCGCACAGTTTTTCCTCATCTTTCCAAAGCAATTTCGCATCACCTGGATTCTCGCCCAACCGGATGGCCCGAGACCCATTCCAGTAGCCGCAGACCAAGGCGATTCCCTCCCTGTAGATGGGCATGGCAATGGATACTCCATATTTCACTTCGTAGGGTATTTCCCAGAGGTTTCCACCGCCACCCATAGGCAGGCCCATAATGCGGTTGGGTCCCCAGCAGATCAATTCCCGCCTTCCACCTCTGAAAATAGGCAGGGGCGGGGCATAGCCGGCCTTTTTGTCCGACCCCACCTGCCAACGAGTCTTTCCCGTCTCCAGATCGAGGGCAAGAATGCTCCCGGAAGGCCGAGCTCCTACGTGCAGAAGGATCTCTTTATCGACAACTTCAGGAGAACTTGAGAAACCCCAGATCGGCCGGGACGCATTCGCTTCCTTGGCCAAGTCCCGAAACCATAGCCTCTTCCCGCTCCCCGCATCGAGGGCAAAGGCGTGCCCCATGGCCCCAAATCCCAAGACCTTCCCCCTGTGAAGTGTCAGGGAAGCCCGAGGACCTTTGCCATAGCTTAGGTCACCGTACTCGGAAGGGAATGAGAATCTCCACATCTCATTGCCGCTCAATGCATTAACACAAACAACCCTTTCCGTTTCCCCAAACTTGTCGGTGGGTGGACGGTCCATCGTGTAAACGCGGTCCCTGATGCACGTGACCCCAGAGTAACCGGGATTCAGGTCATATTTCCAGATCCGCTCCAGTCCCTTTTCGGGAAGCCTCTCGGAAACCTTGGGCCCGTTCCAGCTTCCATCCCCGCGCGGCCCCCGCCAACGAGGCCAGTCCTCCGCCGCCACAGGCTGTAGAAAAACGCAAATCAAGGGAAAGAAAAGCATCCTCATGGCTTTAGAAGAAATTCTGGGTCACGTAGACGTGTTCGCGCACGATGGCAATGCCCACGCCGAAATACGCCTTGGAAGGATCGAGCAGGTTTTCCCGGTGGGCCGGGCTATCAAGGAAGCCCTGTACGACTTGGCGGGCGATCATGGCTTCCGTCTGCCACCGGATGGTTCTTCCCACCACCTTTTCATTCCTTTTTCCCTGCCTGATGGAAAGGTAGCGCCCCACCCTGCCGATGTTCTCGGAGAATCCGGGACGAGGTTTTCCGTCCGGGCTCTTCACGAGTCCGGAAAAACCGGCTTTGCGGGCCCTTGCAGTGGGATCGTCGCCATCAGGGTTGTAGTGGGAGAAAAAACCCCTCGAGCCCATATCCAGGCTGTGGGCACGGGCAATGCCTGCGATCTCCTTAATATCACGCAACTCACTGATTTTATGGGCTTTACGAACTTCATTCGCTAGGGATACAACGGCTTTTTCGAGGAGTTCTACGGAGATGGGAGGAGCGGCCGCAAGCTCCTTGTCGGAGAGGATGGGAAACTTTCCCTGCAGAGACGGGGATAGGGCCTTTCGGGGCTCTTCCCGACCCCGGATTTTCTCAAGGTGTTCCCGATCGGCTGGGCTCAGTCGCAAAAGAGGAAAGGAATACTCCCTTCCGTCCTTCAGAAGGATGACTTCCTGCCCCTTCACCGCCTTAAGGAGAGCCCTCGTCTCACGCCCGTCCACGTCCCTCCAGATACGAGCCTCCGCACCCGCGGCAATGGCATGACCAAAAGCCCAAAAAACAACAAAGGCCGGAAAGCGAGGAATCCCCATGTCTTTCAAGGCCTGATTTTGCCGTCGGCGAGGAAAAGCTTGAGACGGGAGGCGATCATGGGACCGATTCCCTCGACCTCGCGCAGCTCGCGCTCCTCCGCCTTCTTTAGCTTCCCTATGCTCCCGAAATGTTCCAGCAGAGCCTTTTTACGGATTTTGCCCAACCCCGGGAAATCGTCCAGGATCGATTCCCTGATTTTCTTGCTCCTGAGATCGGCGTTGAACTTGTTGGCGAAGCGATGAGCCTCGTTCCTGACCCGCTGGAGCAGGCGCAGACCGGGATCCCTCCGTCCAAGCTTGAGCTCAGCCCGGCCGTCGGGGAAAAAGATGGTTTCCTCTCTCTTGGCCAAGCCAATCAAGGGAGGGGGCCGGCACCCCAAAGACTCGAAGGCCAGGGCCGCCGCCGTCACTTGAGCGGCTCCGCCGTCCACCACGACGAGATCGGGAAACCGGGAATTCTCGCGCAGGAGACGGCCATAGCGACGCCCGATGATTTCCTCCATGGCCCTAAAGTCGTCATTTCCCTCAAAACCACGGATCTTGAACCGGAGATAGCCGCGCTTATGGGGCTTTCCCGAGAGGAACTTGACCATGGAGGCAACCACGAAGGTTCCCGACACGTGAGAGACGTCGAAGCACTCGATCGAGCAAGGAGGATGCTCGAGGCCGAGCGACTCCTGAAGGTTGGTCATTTCATCCCCGGGTCGGCCTCGCCCTTCGGACCAGTGCCTGGTGAAGCGGCGGGCCTTCTCGATAGTCTTGGCCATGGAGTCGGTAATGTCGCGCAATTGGGCCGCCCGCTCAAAATCCATCTTCTCAGCCCGAACCTGCATCTCCCGTCTCAATTCCTCCAGCCATCCCTTGGCCTTTCCCTCCAGAAAGAAACGGGCCCGTTCAACGCGCTCGCGGTATTCCTCAACCGTGGTCTCATTGTGCTTGGCGAAGATTTCAGCCCTGGCATCGTCGTAAAGCCTCACTCGGCCATCGCAAAGCCGGACGGGCTTGGCATCGGCCAGCAGAATACCGAAATTCTTGCGCATCTCGGACAGGGTGGTCCTAATGAAGTGGGGCTGCACGAAAGGACCGTAGTAGCAGGCGCCATCCGACTTGCGGTTGCGGCAAAGTCGAAAGCGCGGGAGATCGTTCTGGAGGTCGACCCGCACCAGCATAAACTGTTTGTCATCGGTGAAAAGGGTGTTGTACTTGGGCTTATACTCCTTGATCAGCTTACCCTCCAGCAGGAGTGCCTCGGTCTCGGTATCGGTCTGGTGAGCACTGACCTCGCGGACCATCTCGACCATGGCGGCAATTTTTGGCTGGCTCTTGACGAAACGACGGGAACCCTGAAAATAGCTACCTACGCGACGCCTCAGGTTTTTGGCCTTCCCAACGTAAATTACGCGGCCAAGGCGGTCCTTCATCAGGTACACCCCGGAAGACTGAGGCAGCGCCCGAGCGACTTTGCGCAACTCGATGATCTGATTTTGCATTGGCAATCCTTAAAATCTTGAGTATCTTCATCGTTGGCAAGAACACAAATTCTCAAATCCAAACCTTTTGCAAACCTGACCATGAGTTCGACCCCGCGCGTCGAGACCATCACCATCGGTGACGAGCTTCTGCTCGGCATTCGCGAGAATGCCCACTTAACCTATCTTGGGTCCCAGCTGGCTCATCACGGCCTTGAGCCCGCCGCCAACCTCGTAATCCGCGACGATCCTGAGGACATCCGTCTTTTCTTCGCCGAATCGTGGCGGCGTTCCGACCTAGTCATAACGACCGGCGGGCTTGGTCCCACTACGGACGACATAACCAGAGAATCAATTGCGAAGGCACTCGAGGAGGAACTAATCTTCGATCCGGCCATCGAGGCGGCCCTCAAGGAAAGGTTCGGCCAACTCGAGAAACCCATGCCGGAAATCAACCTAAGGCAATGCTACCGTCCAAGCAGCGCCGAGGTCCTCAAGAATCCCTATGGGACAGCGCCGGGGCTACTTCTCAAGAAGGATGGGAAGATCCTCGCCATGCTCCCAGGGCCGTCCCGGGAAATGCATCCGATGTTTGAGGAAGTGATCGTTCCCCGCCTTCAGAAAGAGGGCATTTTTCCCGAAATCGACTGCTACCTCCAGATTCGTACCGCAGGCATTGGTGAGAGCGCCCTGGCCGAGAAGATCGAACATCTCCTTGACGGCAAAGAAGCACTCGTGGTCGGCTATTGCGCCCATGCAGGCATGGTCGACGTGCGCCTGAGCTCACTGGATGGAGACGTACTTACCGAACAGGGCCTGCACGACTTGGCCGACGCCTGCAGGGAAGCCATCGGGGAAGATTTCGTATGCTTTGGCGAGCGAACCCTCGCGGAGGTGATTTTCCGGGATCTGCGGTCACTCAACAAGACGCTTGCCGTGGCGGAATCCTGCACCGGGGGGCTGCTCTCCTCGTCCTTCACTGAGATTGCGGGGATTTCCAAAGTCTTCCATGGAGGCGCGGTGTGTTACCACAACGACGCCAAGGTTCAGATGCTGGACGTACCGGAGAGCATGCTCGAGCAGCATGGGGCCGTCAGCGAGGAGGTTGCAATCGCCATGGCAACTGGAGCTTGCGAGTGTTATGGGGCCGACTATGGGCTGAGCGTAACCGGATTTGCCGGTCCGACCGGAGGAACGCAAGTCCTTCCCGTAGGGTCCATCTTTCTGGGCTACTCTTCTCCAGTGGGTGTCTGGGCCAAAAAAATCCAGCTCAGGGGAGACCGGGCATCCAACCGCAGACGGGCCGCCACCTCCGCCCTTGACTGGATGAGAAGGAAATTGAGGAAGTACAAGCTCGAGGAAGTCTTCGCCGCTTCCGAAACCGTGGATTTTAACGTTTAGCCTCCCTTCATGGCCTCCCCTTCCCTCTACGCCATCCTGGGTGATGATGACTACATCGTCCGCGAAAAGGCCTTGAAAATCTTTGAGGGTCTCGCTCCCGAGTTTCCCGACGACCTCTCGAGGGAGATTATAGACGGTAGGGCAGACAGGGTTGAGGACGTGGAGAGAATCCTTGTCGATGCCAAGTCGGCCTGCCAAACCCTTTCCCTCTTCGGTGGCGGCAAACTTGTCTGGATCAACGAAGCCAACTTCCTCAACCAGTCTAAGACCGGAGCCGCCCAAGGTTCTAAGGATGCCCTTGAGTCCACCAAGCAATGGCTGGGGGAACTCGGCGACTCGAAGCTCCTGTTGTCCGCCTGCCCCGTTCATCGTAACCACCCATTCATTAAATGGTTGAAACAGAACTCAGACTACGAGGACGTAGCCAAGCAAGAAAAGGAGGAAGCCTCCTTTCGTCGTCTGGTCGAGAGCGCGGCCCACGAATGCGGGATACGGTTCTCCCCTGGAGCCGTAGAGTTTCTCTCTCAAAAGATCGGAGGCCATTCCAGGCTGGGCGTCGAGGAAACCCGCAAACTGGCCGCTTACTTGGGACCGGATCCCGAACCGGTCACCGAACAGCTCGTTCTGGAACTCGTCCCTGATTTCGGCGAAAGCGATTTCTTCGAAGCCTCGGAGGCCTTCTTCTCCAACAATCTGGAGTGGGCCCTTGATGCAATCGACCGCCATTTTTTTCATGCCAAGGACGCCCGTCCGCTGCTTGCATCCATGCAAAATCGAAACCGCCTGCTCATCCAGCTGCGCGTACTGGCCGACGGCGGTGAACTGGACGCGAATCAGGGAATGAATAAGTCGACACTCGAACAGTTGGGCCGCAAGCATGCCCATCACTTTTCCGAATCCGGAGAAAAGTCATCCCTCAATCTCTTCTCGCAGCACCCCTTCTTTCTAAGCCGACTCCTCAAGGCGCTCGAGAAATTCGACACCCGCAGGCTGATTGACCTGCAGGCAGCCCTCATAGAAACATTCGAAAAGCTCTTGAGCCACCCGAGAGAAGAACAGGTCAAGCTCTTCAGGGACCTAGCCGTCCGCACCCTCTCGGCCAAATAGGCTCAACCAGTTGGAAGATCTGCTCTTTTCATAGTCAACCGGTGGCTTTTACCTTGCATATGACCACCCCTTCAAACAATAAATTGATCATGAAAATCTTCTTATTCACGACCTTCCTGGGAGCCTCAATCATCCTCCAAGGCCAAGAATCGGTCTCCAACGCAGATCTTTCCCGCAAGCTCGATCTCATTCTTGGCAAGATCAATGGTCTCGAAGAACGGGTTGCCAAGCTCGAAAACGAGAATTCCGAGGTAAAAAAAGAGATCCAAGCGGCGCAAAAAACCGCCAACGAGGCAAAAACAGCCAGCCAGGTCGTAGCCATCCCCCAAGACGAGGAGGAGAAGAAATCCTTCATGTCCCGACTCCGGCTTGAACTCAAGAGCGAGGACGACAAAGCCGCCGGTGCCTGGACCGAGGAGGAAACATGGGTTGGGATGAGGAGAAACCTAACCATGTTCAAAGTTCGCAAGTTGCTTGGCAACCCAACGCGGATGACCCTCAGCCTGGATCCTCGCATCGACCGGGTTTACCACTATGAAGGCGATCTCGATGCAGATGGGACGGAAGAGGTGGGAAGGGTGAGCTTTTTTCGGGACCGGGTGGTTTCTTTCTCCTCCCCCTTTGGGAGATAAATTGCTTCACGACCCCGGCAAACCCCATGTAACAAAGGTTTCGGGCATCGATAGACCCTATCAGGTTGGTTTGTACAAAGAGCGTCTCGTTTTCACAAAGCGATTGACTTTCGGCTACCATTTACTATGATTCAACTTGTTTATTCTTATGAATAGACGCTTAGGTTAACCTAAAACAACAAACAAACAAACTAGACTACAATGAAAAACAAAATACTAGCTATGCTGGTTGCTTTCGGTTTGGTGGGATCCGTTTCCGCTATCGAAATCAACGAAAACCTCTCCATCAATGGTTTCATTGACGGATCGATCACCAAGACTGACTCTGAAACAGCAGGTAATGACACTGCAAACTGGGGCCTCGACGAAATCGAAGTTGATTTTCTCTTCAACGTTGGTTCCGTTTCCGGTGAGGTTCACGTCGACACCAACAATGGTTCTGGAACTGGCGACCTTGACATAGAGCAGGCTCACTTCACTTACAGCCTTGAGAATGGCGTCTCCCTTACCTTGGGTAGATATGGCTCCAACCTCGGTTTCGAGCGTGAAGACCCAGCCGGTCTCTACACCTACAGTCGTGCCTATGGAACCACAGCCTTCAATCTTGGTAATGTTGATGCTTCGGCTGCCGAAGGTCTTGTCGTTTCCTACGCCGCCGAAGCTTGGAGCTTGGCCGTTTCGATCGACAACGCCAACGGAACTATTCGTACTGCTGGAGCTTCCAAGGACGACCTCGACTTCGAAGTTGCTCTCAGCTTCACGGGTATCGAGAATCTCAGTGTTGGAGTCGGACATCGCAAGCAAAACCTTGCCACCGCAGCCAATGAGGTTGACGTAACCAACGTACATGCTGCCTACTCCGCAGGCAAGGCTCTGCTTGCTGCCGAGTACACTGAACTTAGTGGTAGTGCGGTTGACTTGGCCGCTCACATGTTCCTCGTTGACTACGACGTTTCTGATAAACTCGGTGTTGCCGTTCGTTACAGCACTTGGGAAACCTCCGCTACAGCCGACGACAGCATGATCACGATTGCACCTAATTATGCAATCACCGAGTCGTTGGGTGCTATCCTCGAGTACAGCGACGTCAGTTCCGACACCGCCGGTGCCGATTCTGACACGATTGCTCTCGAGCTCACCTACACTTTCTAAGTTTAAGTCTTAGTAAAAGTTTTACTGAGGGGTCGCTCGTTTGCGAGCGACCCCTTTTTTTGCTTCACACAACTTTTCTCCATGATCAACCTTTCCGAAGGGTTCGGAGGAGATGAATCTCCCGAGCTAAAGATAGGTCAAGTGGTCGCACACCTCCTCTACGATTATCGTGGGCTCATAGTGGCAATCGACGAATCCTGCCAGGCACCGCAATCCTGGTACGAGAGTAACCAAACGCAACCCGAACGCAGACAACCTTGGCACCACGTTCTTGTCGATGGATCTCATCAAGTGACTTACGTCGCCCAGTCCAACCTCAAGCCGGACCTTACCGGCAGGCCAGTCGTACACCCTATGCTGAACCTCTTCTTCAATGGGATCGACGAAGAAAACAACCGTTATTTAAGAAACGAAGTTCCATGGAACCCTGGCGACCCGCCAGATGCACCTCCGTCCACTCCGCCAGAGGGAATGCCTCCTCTACCTCCCGGTAACTAGATTTTCGTCTCAACTACCGTCGGTCAGAGCGAGGAGCTCGCGGTAGAGCCTCTCAAGCTCGGGCATAGGTACCTTTTTTGACAAACCACGTCGTAAGGGTTCACCCCATATTGCTTCCACTTCGACTGGTTTTTTATCTAAATAATCGATCAAGCTGGAAGGCTTGTACGGGCCCATGGGCTCGGTCAGTTCAAGCTGCCGATCGAGGAAGGAATCCTCGATTGAGATTTCATGGGCCTTGGCCCCTGCTTGGATTTCATCCATTATAAAACGAGCACGGGCCCGCAAGACGGCATCCGAGAGAATGCGGTCGGTGGTAATTCCGCCGCCCGCAATCGACAAACCATTAAAGGGAACGTTCCAGCACAATTTCCTCCAGAGGGCCTCGTCCAACGATTCGGCCCGCCTCACCTTGACGCCCGCATTTTCAAAAGCTTCAATCATGCCCTCGGCCTTTGGGCTTGGAGATGAGCCGTATTGCCCGAACTGGACGTACCCGGGAAAAATGCTTTCGATGCGATTGGGTTCGGTCCGGTTGATGCAGGTAAAGCATAGACCGGCCAAGATGATCCGTTCCCGACCGAAAAAACGAGCCAAGTTCTCGACGTTCCCCATCCCGTTCTGAAGGGTTAGCAAGCTTGTTCGCTCATCGACCAAAGGCTCCAGAATCGAACCCAATTCATCATTAGCGGTAGATTTCACCGCCACGATTACCCAGTCGCAAGGACCGATCTCTGAAGCGTTCCGGTAAGCCTTCAAAGACTTTACCGGTTCTTTTCTTCCTCCATCGGCATGGTGGATCAGGTGAAGCCCTTCACTGCTGACAAACTCGTAAGTGCTGCGCAGAAGGAAATGCAGGTCAACGCCGGCGTTGGCAAGCATGCCGCCGTAGAAGCCACCGACTGCCCCCGGTCCGACCAGTCCGACCTTTCCGAGTTCGCCCCCCACCCTCTTATCTCCTTGCTGGTCGGACAAGCGTGTCCTCAGCCGTTTCGGCCAGGTCAGGATAGTCCAGGGTGTAGTGGAGCCCGCGACTTTCCTTTCTGCGCAGAGCCGAACGGACGATCAGTTCAGCCACGCAAACAAGGTTTCGTACCTCCAGCAACGAGAGGTCCACCTTTGCATTCCAGTAATACTCGTTGATTTCCCGAACCAGATTCCTGATCCTGGACTGAGCGCGCTGGAGCCTCTTGGTAGAGCGCACGATGCCGACGTAGTCCCACATCGTCCGCTTCAACTCGTCGAGGTTGTGCGAAAGGACCACCCGCTCATCAGAGGCAGGGACGTCCCCGTCCACCCATACGGGCAGTTGGATTTTTTCCTTTTTGCGGGCATCAAGAAAGGAGCAAACTGCTTCCGCTCCCCGGTGGGCCATGACCACCGCCTCGAGGAGTGAATTGCTGGCCAAGCGGTTAGCCCCATGCAAGCCCGTGCAGGCTACCTCACCACAGGCATAGAGACCGGCCAGGCCGGTGGAGCAATCCAGCTTGGTGGGAATGCCTCCACAGGAATAATGGGCCGCCGGTACCACCGGGATCGGGGTTTCCACCGGGTTTACCCCTCGCTTGAGGCAATTCTCGTAGACGTTGGGAAAACGCCCGGGAAAATCGACCTTCATGTCGGGTGTAGCGAGCCTGACGAAGGGGGAGCCGGAACGTTTCATTTCCCGGTCTATGGCTCTTGCAACTACGTCTCGAGGAGCAAGGTCGGCCAGAGGATGATGCTTTTTAAGAAAAGGATACCCCTTCACGTCGATCAGTTTGGCTCCCTCTCCGCGCACCGCCTCGGTAATGAGAAAGCGGTCGTTATCAAGGGAGTGGAAGGTAGTGGGGTGAAACTGGATGAACTCCAGGTTCATGGCCGAAAGACCGACCCTAGAGGCCATGGCCACGCCATCGCCGGTTGCGATGGAGGGGTTGGTGGTATAGAGGTAGGTTTGGCCGGCTCCACCGGTTGCAAGAAGAACGACCGGGGCCCCCACGGTAACGACCTTTTCCTTGTTCGCATCGTAGAGGTATAGACCGAGAACGCGGTCTTGCGGTCCCGGAACCTTTACCCCGAGCTTGCTGGCCTTGGTGGCCGTGATCAAGTCGATTGCGAAGAAATGCTCGAACAAGTCCACCCCCTGCTCGGCGATATTGGCGAGGAGGGCATCTTCGATCGCCTTTCCGGTAACGTCCTTGACGTGGAGCACGCGTCGCTCGCTGTGACCGCCCTCCTTGCCAAGAGACGGACGACCGTCCTCCAAGCTGGAGAAGGCAACGCCCAAGTCGACCAGATCCTTGATCCGGTCGGGTCCGTCACGAAGAATCTCCTCAACAACCTTCGGGTCGCAGAGGCCGTCTCCGGCTTCAAGGGTGTCATTGACGTGCTTGTCAAGATCATCACCCGCAGAGGTAACGGCAGCGATGCCTCCCTGAGCATAATTGGTGTTGGACTCCGCCTTATCCTTCTTTGTGAAGATAGCGACCCGAAAACCCGCTTGGGCCACTTTTAGGGCAAAGCTCAAGCCGGCAATTCCGCTCCCAATAATTACTAGGTCATACTGGTTGGATCTTTTTCTGCTCATAGCTCGCCCTCAAAGTCGAATGTTATCGATCAGCCTTACCTCGTCCAGCCAACCGGCTACCAGGATGGCGGAGCGACCCATTTCGACGTCCCGTTCCGGCCTCATCGTTTCGCGGTCGACGATTTCAACGTAATTGACCCGAATCAAGGCACTCTCATTCAAAACGCCCATAACCTCGGCTTTGACCCGCTCGACGTTACGGACCTCCTTTTCTTCTACTACCCTTTTACCCGCAAGAAGAGACTGGTAAAGCAAGGCGGCATGCTCCCTCTGCCTTGGTTCGAGGTAGGAGTTTCGGGAACTCATGGCCAAACCATCCGCTTCCCGGATAATCGGACCGACCAGCACCTCGATGGGGAAGTTCAAGTCACGGATCATTTTCTCCAGTACCACCGCCTGCTGGGCGTCCTTACGACCAAGGGCGAGAAAGTCGGGCAGGCAAACGTTGAAGAGCTTTGCGCAAACCGTCGTAACGCCGCGAAAATGAGTGGGTCTGGAGACTCCGCAAAGACCTTTGCCCGCCTCTTCCTCTTCCACAAAGGTGGAGTAACCGGAGGGATACATCTCCGAGTCCGTAGGGGCGAAAACGAAATCAACCCTTCTTTGCCCGCAAAGCTCGAGATCACCCTCCAGGTTGCGGGGATAATCATCCAGGTCTTCCCCAATACCGAACTGTGTAGGGTTAACGAAAATGGTCAGGACGATGAAATCGCAACGATCCGCGAGAAGATCAACCAGGGAAAGGTGTCCCTCGTGAAGGAAGCCCATAGTGGGGACCAAGCCTATTCTCTTCCCTTCCCGCCTTAGGGATTGGGCCGCGGAGCGCATCTCTTGGATGGAGGAAACAACTTGCATGGCTTATTCGGGAATAATGGCAGGGAACTTTTAGTAGGATTTGGCCAGAACCACGCGACCAGGGCTTTTTTCGCCGCTGAAGATACAGGTCCCCTCTTCACCCGGCTCCTCTGGGATGCAGCGCACGGAGACCTTTAGATCGTTCTTGAGCTCTTCCTCCCACTTCGGGTCCCGGGCCCAGTGAACGAGGGCAAACCCTCCGTGGATCTCGGGTTTTGATGCATTCTCGGGCGTAAAGTAGGAGTAGAGCTCTTCCTTGGAATCTATTTCCAGCGTGTTTGCCTCGCGAAAAGCCAGGGCCCGATCGAAAAGGTTTTTCTGCATTTCCTCCAAAATCCCCGGGGAAGCCTCCACGAATTCGTCCAAGCCCATGGACTCCCTTTGGGAACCCTGATCCCTGCGTCCGAAGAAAACGGTTCCGTTTTCCAGGTCCCTCGGTCCAACCTCCACGGTCAAAGGCACGCCCTTCTTCACCCACTGCCAATACTTCTCCCCTCCACGAAGGTCTCGGTCATCCAGCTCGACGCGGATCGGGTTTCCCGCAAAATCGGCTGAACCCAACCGTTCGGACAGTTTGTCGCAAGCCTCGAGCACCTTTCTCCTGGACTCCTCCTTAGGAGTTACCGGCAGAACGGCAACGTGAGTGGGCGCTACTTTGGGGGGAACCACAAGCCCATCGTCATCGGAATGAGTCATGATCATCCCGCCTATCAGGCGGGTCGATACTCCCCAAGAGGTCGTCCAGCCAAACTCTTCCTTGCCCTCGATTCCCTGGAACTTGATCCCGCAGGCCTTGGAAAAATTTTGTCCGAGGAAATGGGAAGTTCCCGCCTGAAGAGCCTTGCGGTCCTGCATCATGGCTTCGATGCAAAGGGTGGACTCGGCCCCAGGAAAGCGTTCCGCCTCCGTCTTCTCGCCACGTAGAACCGGCATAGCCAACCAGTCCTCGGCGAAGGTGGCGTAGGTGTGGAGCATAAGCCTGGTTTCCTCGATTGCCTCCTCGGCGCTTGCATGAACCGTGTGACCCTCTTGCCAGAGGAACTCGGCGGTCCGTAAAAAAAGACGGGGCCTCATTTCCCACCGCACCACGTTGGCCCACTGGTTGATTAGGAGTGGAAGATCCCGGTAAGACTGGACCCAGCGGGCAAATAGTTCTCCGATAATAGTCTCGGAAGTCGGACGTACGATCAAGGGTTCCTCCAGCTCTCCGGCAGGCTGAAGGATGCCGTTTTCGTCAGCCTCCAAGCGGGAGTGGGTGACCACGGCGCATTCCTTGGCGAATCCGTCGACGTGCTCGGCCTCACGCTGAAGGAAGCTCTTGGGTATAAAAAGTGGGAAATAGGCGTTCTTGTGGCCCGTGCTCTTGAACATCTCGTCCAGGGCATCGCGAATATTTTCCCAGACGCCGTATCCCCAGGGCTTGATGACCATACATCCCCGCACTGGGGTATTCTCCGCCAAGTCGGCTGACTTGACTACTTGTTGATACCACTCAGGATAATTTTCTTCCCGAGTCGGTGAAATCGCATTCCGTGGTTTTCCCATCATAAGCTAAGGCTTTCCCTCTAACTAAATACGGAACCGAAAGCGAGAATCAAGCTGAACAGCGAGCTCTCTTTTGAATTTTGACAATCATATGCAGTGCGGACATCATAGCTGGCTTTGCCAATTCAAACACGGACTTATTTACCATGACTCAGATTATCGAAGTGCACGGACGCGAAATCATCGACTCGAGGGGAAACCCCACCGTTGAGGTCGAAGTCGAACTCAGTAGCGGAGCCTTCGGGCGGGCGGCGGTCCCATCCGGGGCAAGTACGGGGGAGCACGAAGCCATTGAGCTTCGGGACGGAGATGTAGACCGCTACCTCGGAAAAGGAGTCACCCAGGCGGTTGAAAACGTCAATGCCAAGATTGCCGAGACCCTGATCGGACTGGACGCGACCGATCAGACTGCGGTGGACCAAGCCATGCTTTTCGCCGACGGCACTCCGAACAAATCCGTCTTGGGGGCAAACGCAATTTTGGGAGCATCCATGGCGACGGCTCACGCCGCCGCCAGCGCCTGCGGATTACCCCTTTACAAATACTTGGGCGGACCAAACTCAAAGGTCCTCCCAGTCCCCATGATGAACGTTCTCAATGGCGGGTCCCATTCGGATGCCCCCATCGACATCCAGGAGTTCATGATCATGCCAGTTGGGGCTGAGTCTTTCCGCGAATCCATGAGGATGGGATGCGAAATTTTTCACGCCTTGAAAAAGGTTCTCAGGGACCAGGGGCTTTCCACTGCGGTAGGCGACGAGGGTGGGTTTGCTCCCAATTTGGCCAGTAACGAGGCCGCCCTTGAATCCTTGGCCGTAGCCGTTGAAAAGGCCGGCTACAAGCTTGGGGACGAGATTCAATTCGCCCTCGACGTAGCCTCCTCGGAGTTCTTCGACGCCGAAAAGGGCAAATACGTCTTCGACAAGAGCGATGGCTCGGAGAGAGACTCGGACGAAATGGTGGCTTTTTACACCGACTTGGTCGACAAGTTTCCAATTCGGTCCATCGAGGACGGTTGCGACGAGAACGATTGGGACGGGTGGAAGAAACTGACCGACGCCATAGGCGACCGGGTTCAGCTTGTTGGGGATGATCTTTTCGTAACCAACGTCGACTTCCTCAAGAAGGGAATCGACCAAGGCGTTGCAAATTCAATTTTGGTCAAGGTCAACCAGATAGGCTCCCTTACCGAAACCTTCGACGCCGTGGAAATGGCAAAGGAAGCGACCTACACTTCCGTCATCTCACACAGGTCGGGAGAAACCGAGGACGTCACCATTGCCGACATCGCCGTGGCAACCAATGCGGGGCAGATCAAGACCGGTTCCCTCTCGCGTACCGATCGGATCTGCAAATACAATCAATTGCTCAGGATCGAGGAGCAACTGGGCGAACAAGCCATTTACGGCGGGAAGCTATAGTCAACCGACGGGAAACGACGTTCCATGCGCCTAGCGTTCGCAGCGTCTCCTTAATTATTCGCCATGAGGTTGCCCCCCTACCCCCGTGAACTGGAAGTTTGGTGGTGGGAACAGGCAAGGTCCAAATGGCCTGACTGGGAGAAGGAAAAGCTTCTCAATTCAATTCGAAGAGAAGTCGTTGAGCAAAGTGACCGCTTCAACAAGACCCGGAGCTTTGTACCCAGTTCATATGGATCCAGGGAATTATCCATTTTATCCTATGGCAATTTCTTCTTTCCGCGAACTTGGCAGGCCACTCAATATGGATTGGCCGAGGCTTATAGCCTTAGGAACTGGAGGGTGCCCACAAAGGGACCGCTGAGGATTCTGGACTTGGGATCGGGAAGTGGAGCCGGAGGGCTGTCCGTTATTCATCTGCTGAGGTCTCTCGGAGTTCCAAACCCTATAATGCTAGAGGCGTTCGATTACTCCGGCAAAAGTTTGGCCATGATGAAGAACGTCCATCAAGCGTGTCGCGTCCTTTGGCCAAAGAGCAGCATAAAAACCCGCAGACAAGACTTGCGGGATGCTTGGCCGGAATTGAAACCGGGCAGTTTCGACTTGGTCCTGCTTGGCTTTTCCCTCAATGAACTGAGCGAGGGCGACAGCCCGGCCAACCACTTGGATTGGCTGATGGGAGTCGCAAGGCACCTAAAACCGAGTGGAGTCCTTCTGATCCTGGAACCAGCCGATTCGCGAACCTGCTCAAACCTTCAGCAGAAAAGTTCCGCCCTGACCTCTGAGAAACCGGCTTTGCACCAGCATGCTCCATATTTCAACGGCCTTCCCTGCCCATTCATCAGCGGAAAAGCCAAATACTACAGCCACGAGGTAAGGAAAATCATCCCCACCGGCATAGTCGATAAAATCAATGCCCCGCTCCACCTCGAAACCAGAGTGGTCAAGTTCGGGCTTTCGATCCTCGGCAAGCGGAAGGCGGACCCAGTTCCGGGCGGGGCAGGCGTTTGCCGCTTGGTTTCCCCAGTCAAGAAGACCAAGGGAACCCTATCATTCGTGGGCATTGGCGCGGATGGAAAGGAATATCGCTACGAATTCCAGCGGAGGGACTTGCAAAGGGAAGAGAAAAACCAACTCATGGCTCTGGAACGAGGCGACGTCATCCGGCTTCCCGAATCCCTACAACACATGGAGGACAACAGAATGCGTGTTTCCTCAACCTTGGGAATGGAGTTTCTTTTCGTTCCCAGAGTATCCGGTGAAATTGCCGCTTAAAAGCCGATCGAGTCTCTTCGTCCTTGCTTGCTTATCAGCTCCCTGCCGAACCAAACCCCGGTCCCCGAAGCAACCTCGGTCAAGGTCATCAGGAAGTAAAAGTCCTTCTGGGTGACCTTCTCAACCCTGGAAGTTTCCTCGATGATCTTTCCGGAGAGTGAAAAATGAGGGCGAGCCCGAGTCACGGCGAAAGGATCTCTTGCCTCAACGCTTGCCCTCACCTCCTTGGCATACTGGTCGGTAGGCTTGCCGAAGCCGTCCGTAGTGGAAATTCTGACTCGGTTGCTGGCCAGCAAATCCCTCTTGATGGCCTGAAGCAATAAGTCGGTATCGAAATAAGTCTGCGTATCGTTCCTGACTTCGCCAACGTGCAGGATCGCGGGCTGGTCGGGAGCCTTGGTAAGCGCTCCCTTGACAAAAAGATCCTGAAGCAACTTGTTCGCGGCGCGAGTGAAGTCCTGGGAATTGATCTTCCCTATGTTTACCAAACCCTTTTCGCTACTGTCCTCGATGTATCGCGCATCGGCTTTTCGCCCGATGGGCCTGCGTTCACTGCACGAGAAAAGTACGCAAAGGGCCAATAGAAAGGGGATACGTAGGAATGTTGTTTTCATAGTGTTAGGTAAAGTTATTTGGCTTTCTGCAACTTGAGCCAAAAGTTCTTGGCCCGTGGGGTGGATGCAACCGATTGCACGGCTACATTCTCGGCTCCACGGACGTAAAGAGGCTGCCAACCTGCCGACGAGTCGTTGATGACGATTCCGGCTTCGTCCATCCACTCGACCTTGTAATTAAGGTTCATGGACTTTTTAGTAAGGTTCTCCAGGTTGACTTGAATCTGGATGAGGTCTCCGTTAACGGTTTCCTGGTTTACGCTGACGACGTTTATGTTCCTAGCCAACTCACTGGGCATGTAGACCTTTTTCAATTCGGGCAAGGAACTCCGGTCGGCGGGGTCCTTTTTGGTCGTCTGGTGAACCGGATTGGTACTGCATCCGCTCAAAAGCGAAACCAAGCAAGCAACGAAAAGGGCAAATCTCAGTCTAGGTAAATTCTTAATAATCATAAGAGCTAGGGATCAAGGGAAAGAACGCCCACTACCCTAATGGGAGTATGTGAAGAAATTCTCCTTACCCATACCAAGTTGGTGGTGGAATCATTCAAGGTGACTAGTTCTCTAAATGTTGCGCCTCCCCCTGAGAGAGTCAATTTTTTATCCGCCGGAGTTGAAAGTTTGCAAACCTCGATCCGTCTGGGCAGAGTTGCCCATGCCCGAAGATCGGTACGCGTAGTAACTTGGGCAAGCAAGCCCGCTCCAATGCCGACGACAGCACGAGTAACGTCATCCTCATCGCGTACCGCATCAGTCGCCAAGTACTGAAGCCCACCCTTGGCAAGAGACCCTGCTATGGCCCTGGACAGCTCAAGCGGATAGTCTTTCTCAAACTCCTTGGCTATGATGGCGTCCATGTCCGCGAGAAGGCTGGTGCTGAGGGGTTCCTCCAATCCATTGGCTCCAACACGAAGAGGCGAGAGAATCTCTCCAGTGGTCTGGAGGCTAGGGAGGGCGAGGCCAAGATAGGGGATTCTGGCATTGGTGGCGAAAAATACGACGGGCAGGTCGAAACGCTTCTCGACCCTGACGGGAGCTCTCCCGGATTCATAGAAGACGTAGGTCTTTGGCCGTGAGTCTATTTTAAAGCTCATCGCTTCTCCAAGATCCTCCCGAATCCATTGGTTTTCAGGGAACAGGGCAGCCAATCGACGCAGGGAAAAGGAGGCTTTCTCAAAGTCCTCACGTTGCGTGCCGCCACGGAGGAAATACAGAGCCTCAAGATAAATCGCGGCCGGGTTTAGGTAATTGGGCAAATTCGGTGGAATCATGCTACGGATTCTGCTTATTTCCCGTTGAAGGGAGCTCCCGTCCTTCTCGTTCATTCCGCGATTCAGGTTAATACCCTTACGGTTCATTTCCTCTTGGGCAGCGAGCAATTCCTTGCTCCAAATCTGTCTTGCATCCTCAATCGCCTGCCTCGACTTGAAGATTTCGGCCCGAGCCCTGCCCTTTTCCTCGAGTTGCAAATAGTTGAGAGCCTGATACATCCTCATCATCACCCGCTCGTAAACCCTCGACTTGTAGGGCTTCCATTCGGCCGAGCCAAGGACGGAAGAAACTTGATCCGAAACCCGGGCGTCTGCCTCGAGATGAACCCCGAACCAGCGCTCATACTCTTTCGAGGCTTCTCCCAAAGCCCGCACGCTTCCCTCCAGATCGCCGGACAAGCGTTTGGTTGATCCCTCTTCAAGCTTATACAGCAAACGATCCTTCTTGGGACCACTTTCCGAAAGCTTCTCTGCCTCCACGGCGGCAGTCTTCAGGTCGCCGATCTTCCAGGAAAAAAGGAAGTTC
>TARA_B100000674_G_scaffold483640_1_pt1 | contig 25765 bp, 19 predicted proteins | sample TARA_B100000674 | Tara Oceans TARA_B100000674 (sample SAMEA2622759) | marine metagenome | biome: marine biome (ENVO:00000447); feature: surface water layer (ENVO:00002042); material: "saline water (ENVO:00002010), including plankton (ENVO:xxxxxxxx)" | depth 5 m | reverse complement strand
CTCGGCGCGTTCAGCGTGCGCAAGTTGATGGATGTTATCGCCTTGTTGCGCAGCGAAGCGGACATAGACCCAGACCTGGTTCGCGACCTAACGGTTGCCCGCCGATTTCTATAGCTGGCCGGAGTGGTATTCGTCCTGCTGCATGAACTCGGCGCCCCGGTCATTGGAACACCCATGGACCTCGTCCGGAAGCCGCGTGAGGTTGCTGCAAAGGCCGTTCGACCGCCTGGTCACGGATTATTCGCTGTTTTTCCGCGCCTAACCGACACCAATGCGGCCGCTGGGACGTGAGCTGACCCGCTGCACGGAGCCGAGTGTCGATTTTCAAAACACGATGCTTAGACCTGAGGGTCTGATCCAGAAAAGGGATGGATTGCTGTCAAGATATGCACCGTCCTGATCAGGGTTCTTTTGGTATGGGTTCGGTGATAGCATACCTTGGGAAAAGCGCGCGAAGTAGAACAGTATGAGTGAGAGAGCCATTTCGGTTCCGAAGAAGATCCTGATCACCGGCGGTGCCGGATTTATTGGCTCCCACCTGTGCGAACGGCTGTTGAGCGACGGCAATGACGTGATATGCGTGGACAATTACTTCACGGGCATCAAAGACAATATCGCCCATTTGATGGACAATCCGCGCTTCGAGGTCATGCGCCACGACGTGACTTTTCCGCTCTATGTAGAAGTGGACGAAATCTACAATTTGGCCTGCCCAGCCTCTCCGGTGCACTATCAGCACGACCCCGTCCAGACAACCAAGACCAGTGTACATGGCGCGATCAATCTGCTGGGGCTTGCAAAACGTTTGCGGGCAAAAATTTTTCAGGCGTCGACCAGTGAAGTCTATGGCGACCCGGAAGTTCACCCCCAGCACGAGTCCTATTGGGGAAACACCAATCCGATCGGACAGCGCGCGTGCTACGACGAGGGCAAGCGCTGCGCCGAAACTTTGTTCTTCGACTACTGGCGCCAGCACGGATTACGCATCAAGGTTGCTCGGATTTTCAATACCTACGGACCCCGTATGCATCCCAATGACGGGCGGGTGGTTTCGAATTTCATCGTCCAGGCCCTGCGCGGCGAGGACATCACGATCTATGGTGATGGCTCTCAAACCCGGTCTTTCTGCTATGTGGATGACTTGGTCGAGGCGTTCGTGCGCAGCATGGATACCGACGACGATTTCACAGGACCGGTGAATATCGGCAATCCCGGCGAATTCACCATCCTTGAACTAGCGGAAAAGGTTATCGCTGCGATCGGCAACGACAGCAAGATCGTCAATATGCCGTTGCCCAATGACGATCCCGCACGACGGCGACCGGATATTTCTCTGGCTCAAGAAAAACTCGGCTGGGAACCGACGATCGACCTCGACCAGGGCCTGGAGCGGACGATCTCGTACTTTGACAAGCTCCTGTCTCAATAACCGGTTGATTGGAGCGCGTGGTCGGTAATTACATTTATGTCGGCTGTCACTTCACAGTGGGCCCAAGCCGGGAGAATCTCGATGCCTCGCCGACATTTAGACCCAAAAAAACCCCTCTCAGGGAAACTCTACACCGAGAACGACGGGCGTTTCCCCAGACAGGTTAAATACCGCAAAGTTGTAAAATCGAGGCTATCGCGCCGTTGGTTCAAAGCCTTTTATGGAGATCGGTTCCTGGGTCAGGCGTAACAATCTTCGGCAATCTTGCGGGCCCAGCCGCGGAAACCACGTTCGGTCGCGGTTGGGTCGTCTTTCAGCAGCCAGTTGCGCATGGGAACTGCGAAGCCGGTCTTGGGCCGGTTGAGGACTTCATCCGGTAATGGTTTTGCCAGACTAGCTGCCATATCCAGCTTGCCGGGTGGGGTACTCGATGCCAGCATCGGCGCCAGTTCCCGGAAGAAAAACGTATCGACCAGCGGCACGCGGATTTCCAGCGAATGTGCCATACCCGCCCAGTCGGAATCGCGCAGCAACTGGCTGCGCATGTACCAGGTGGATTCTAGCGCCGAGATTTTCGCCCGCGGCGTTTTCAGGCGATCGACTTGCCCGCGCCGGAACGATCCCTCCTCCAGTTCGGCCCAGCCTGTTCTCGCCATATCGGGATCCATCAACTTGGGCAGTTCCCACGGCATGAATAGCGCGCGGCGCAGCAGATAAGCATCCGGGTACGTGGTGCCATATTCTAAAAGGCTGGCATATTTGGGCGATGTCACGGCGCTGACGACCGGCGCCCCTAGCTTGCGGAGCAATGTTCCGGCGCCGCGCATGCCTGGGATTGCGCCCAACAGGCTTGTCATCTTTGGTATCTCGCGAAAGCTCTGATAGCCACCAAACAGTTCGTCGCCGCCGAGGCCAGACATTGCGACCTTCAAGCCAGTCTCCGCCGTCACTTTGCTGACGAAATAGGTATTCACACCGTCGATGGACGGTTGGTCCATGGCCGCCCTTAGCCGGTCGTATTCGTCCCGAAAATCCGCACCCTTTACACGTTGCGTGTTGTGAGCTGTATCGTAGTGGGCGGCGATTTTTTCAGCCAGCGCGGCCTCATCGAATTGGGTGCCGTCGAACTCGTCGAAGGCGAGGGTGACCGATCTCAACGCGTCGTCCTGGATTTCAGAGGTCAGCCCGACGATGGTCGCCGAATCGAGCCCCGCTGAGAGGAAAGTACCGACAGGCACATCCGCGACTAGGTGGTGCTTCAGCGTATCGAGCAAGGCGTCACGCAGTTCTGTTTGGGCCCAGTCTGACGGGCTGTCGGCAGCAGCTTGTAGTACATCCGTCACGTCGAAATAGCGCCTCGGTGTCCGCACGCCGTTGCCGTCGATCCACAGGGTGCAACCGGCGGGTAGGGCGCGGATGTTTTCGAACATCGTCCAAGGTTCGGGCACGTATCCCCAGACGTAGAAGCCGGCCTGCCCGGTGGCCGACGGCGCGTTATCGATACCGCCGCCCGCTAACAGAGCTTTTACCTGAGAAGCGAACCGGAATGTGGCGCCATCGTCGGTGTAATAAAGCGGTTTGATTCCAAACCCGTCTCGGGCCAGGAAAAGGCCCCGCTTGTTGCGGTCAAATATCGCGAAGGAGAACATTCCGCGCAGTTTCTCCACCATGGACGTGCCGTGGCGATCGTAAAGGTGCAGCAGTACCTCGGTATCGGAACCGGATACGAACTTGGCGCCCTCACATTCCAATTCTTCGCGCAGCGCACGGAAATTATATATTTCGCCGTTATAGGTAATGGATAGCCGGTTACCGTCCAACACCATCGGCTGCGCGCCGCCTTCGCTCAGATCGATAATCGACAGCCGCCGGTGACCTAACCCGACCCCATTTTCCCTGGAAATCCATGTTCCGTCGCCGTCCGGACCGCGCGAGATCATGGCCCTGGTCATCCGGTCGAGGCTGTTGCGGTCGACCGGCGGCGCTGTCTTCAAATACCCGAAAAGTCCGGCAATCCCGCACATTACGGGACCTTCTGGCTAGGGGGCACGGAGGCATCTGGTATTCCGGAATATATAATAACAGGGGTCAAAATGATCTTACCAGTCCGATGACGGGCTACCGGATTTACTTGACGCCGCCACTGGGCGACACCATACACAAATGATCGTTCACGCGTTGTCCGCATCAACATGCGCTTTCTTCAGGCAGTTTCAAACCTTTCGCCTCAGGCTGGCGGCCCGCCGAAGGCCGGGATGGGTATGGCGCGTGCAATAGCGCACTGGGGATACGACGGGGCGATTTATACCACTAATTTCGACGGTGCGTCCGATCTCGATGTTCCGCTCGGAGTGCCGGTTAGAGGTACCGTGGCAAAGGCAGGCAAAGCGATATGTGCGGCATAGCGGGCTACGTGGGTCCCTGGGCTCCAGCGCTGGTGGAAGCCATGACGGAGGCTATCGCCCATAGAGGGCCCGATGGCCGCGGGATGTGGTCCGATGATGGCGTTGCGCTCGGCCATCGGCGGTTGTCGATTATCGACCTGACGGACGCTGCTGCTCAGCCGATGCATACGCCGGATGGCCGCTTCGCGATAATCTACAATGGCGAAATCTACAACTACCGCGATCTGCGCGCCGAGCTGGAACAGGGTGGCATCGTATTCCGCACCGGGTCGGATACGGAAGTGCTGCTGCACCTTTTTGCGCGCGATGGCCTAGCCTGCGTCGACAAACTGAACGGCATTTTTGCCTTTGCAATCTGGGACAGGGAGGCCCGTACCCTGTCGTTGGCACGCGATCATTTGGGCGTGAAGCCGCTATATTACGCGGCGCTGCCTAGAGGGTTGCTATTCGCGTCTGAGCTGAAGGCGCTGACCCTGTGTACCGATCTGCCGCGCGACCTCGATCCTGCAACGGTCGGCGATCATCTCGGATATCTGTGGACGGCGGGCGAAAACACGATGCTGAAATGCGTGAAGAAGCTAAGGCCCGGCTGCACGCTGACGGTCTCGGCCAACGGGGTTATTCTGAAAGACCGGTTCTACCGCACGCCGCAATTCGATCCTGATGTGCCGCCATCGGATCCCGACCCCCGCGCGATGCAATCACAAATCGATGGCATCGTTGCCGACCAGATGGTCGCGGATGTGGAGGTCGGCGCGCTGCTGTCCGGTGGGGTAGACTCCAGTGCCATCGTTGCCGCAATGTGCCGGGCCACCGACCCTTCGAAAATCATGACATTCTGCGCCGCCGTTACCAAGCTTGATGCCGGTACCGACAATTTCGGCGACGACCAGACCCACGCCCGCATCGTCGCCGGTCATCTTGGCGTCAGACTGGTCGAGGTGCCGACGGACGCCGACCTGATTGAGGCGTTGCCCGGCACGGTGTGGCAGCTAGACGAGCCAACAGCCGATTTCGCCGCCGTTCAGACACTCATGCTGGCCGAAGCGGCGCGTGACAACGGCATCAAGGTGCTGCTGTCCGGCGTCGGTGGTGACGATCTGTTCACCGGTTACGGACGCCATACAGCTGGCCTGATCTGGGCCATGGCCAACGGAATTCCGGGGATGCGATCGCTGGGCGCCGGCGTGCTCGGCCTGTTTCCGCCGTCAAGTATTCTGGGGCGCCGGCTGCAGCGGATCGGGATGCTACTGGCGATGAACGAGGACGCGATGCTCGCCGACGGTATGAGCTATTCGGCCGTCGGGACGGACCGCCGCCGCGCATTGTTGGCACCGGGCGTGCGCGACGCGATGCCGGCGGACGGAATTGCCGACGGGGTGCGTCATTCGTTGGATGCAACCCGTGGACATCATCCGGTGGAGAGATTCCTTGATCTTGAGCTCAACGGCTTTATGCCGGATCACAATTTGAATTACACCGACAAGATGGCGATGAAGGTGGGGGTTGAAGTGCGCGTGCCGTTGGTCGACCCCAGGCTGGTGGCCAGTGCGATGCAGCTGCCGCTGTCGGCCAAGCTTTCACTGCGTGAAACCAAGCGCATCCTGCGTGCGTCGCAGAAAAATCGGTTGCCGTCCGACATCCTAAATCGGCCCAAACAGGGTTTCGGCGTACCGGTCCGAAGTTGGCTGCGGGGCCCCGCGCGCGACCTTATGGAAGATTTGGTTTCGCCCGCCACGATCTCGGCCCGCGGCCTGTTTGATCCGGATGCGGTCGTCGCGCTTAAATCCGACTTCCAGGCGAGCCGCGTCGATGCCGCCTTCACCTTGTTCCCGATGATGGCAGTAGAGTTATGGTGCCGAGCACTGGACAGTGCGGAGACTGTCCCCGCATGAGAATACGCCTGACATCCTACCCGACGGAAAGCATTCGAAAGATCCAGAGGATCTCTCTGATGCTGCGCTCCGTCTGGCGTTTCTCGCGGGTCATGGGCAGCTGGCCGAACGCCAAATTTGTCGGTGTCGAACCCAATACCGTCCTTGCCGCCAAGGCTGCTAGAATTCACGCGGGCGAAGACACGGTGGCGGTCAAAAGCTGCGCCGTCGGCGCGGAGGACGGCGAGATCGAGTTTTCCATAACCACCAACGCTCAGAATACGTCGATCCATGCGCCGAGCGATTCAGTTCATGACGACCTGCATCATGACGGCGTCGAACGGACCGAAAAGTTACAGTTGAAGTGCCTCGACGGGCTACTCGCTGGATGCGATGGACCGATACTTCTGCAAGCAGACGTGCAGGTCTCGGAGCTTGCAGTTCTCAAAGGTGCCGGTGACCAGCTCGACGATGTATCCGTGATCGTCATCGAATGTCCGAACGAACGAGCCTATGACGGCACCGCCGGGTTCAACGATGTCTATTGATTCTTTACCGCGAAGTGTTTCCGCTACGAAGGCCCCTCGGGCAAATGAATTCGAAAAAACCGGTCGCATCCGACAGGAGGACTCGGTCTATGTGCGGGCATAGTTGCACGCGGCTCATGCTGCAGCATAGATTGCAGATAGTTCGAACAGTTTGGTTGTATAAATGAGACAGGTTGTACAGAGCGCCAGGTCGGGCAAGTTGACGTTAAAGGAAGTGCCGGAGGCGCGGGTTCGCGGCGGATATCTGCTGGTGCGGACGCATGCGTCGCTGATCTCGGCGGGGACTGAACGCATGGTTGTGCAGTTTGCCAAAAAATCCATGATCGCCAAGGCCAAGGCGCGGCCAGACCTGGTAAAGAAGGTGCTGGAAAAGGCGAAACGCGACGGAATCGGGTCGACCATGCGGGCTGTGATGTCGCGTCTCGACGAGCCGCTCCCGCTCGGCTATTCGGCCGTCGGCGACGTGGTCGAGGTCGGCGCCGGGCTGGAAGGTAAATTCCGGGTCGGCCAGCGCGTCGCCATCGCGGGCGCAGGCCTCGCTAATCATGCCGAACTGAATGCCGTACCGGAAAACCTATGCGCACCGGTGCCCGATGATGTGAATGACGAAGAAGCTTGTTTCGGTACGCTGGGTGCCATCGCAATGAACGGTGTGCGCCTGCTCGAACCGCAGCTCGGCGACGTGATTGCGGTAATTGGCGCTGGGCTGGTGGGTCAGCTTGCCGCGCAGCTTGCCGATTTGGCGGGATGCCGGGTGGTGGCGCTGGATTACAACGCTGAACGGCTGAAGCTCTCCGAATACGGCGGTGCGGAACTGACCTGCAACCTCGGCGACGGCGATCCGATGGCCGCGATCATGAACCTGTCTGGCGGTCGCGGCTGCGACGGCGTTATCATTGCGGCGGCGACCGACAGCAGCGAACCGTTCGATACCGCGGCGGCCATCTCCCGGGATAAAGGTAAAGTCAGCCTTATCGGCGTCACCGGGACCGAGTTCGACTACCGTGCATTTATGAAAAAGGAACTGTCGGTGGTGGTATCCCGATCCTACGGGCCGGGCCGCTACGACCCCGATTACGAAAACCAGCACGTCAAATATCCCATAGGATTCGTACGCTGGACAGAAACCCGCAACCTGGAGGAAGCCGTGCGGCTAATGTCGCGTCGGCGCGATCACCGCCTGCAGGTCGAACAAATGATCACGCACAAATTTCCGTTTTCCGACGCCGAGCGCGCCTACGACATGGTCATTAAAAATACTGAGCCGCATCTCGGTGTGATCCTCGAATACCCCGGCGAAGCGAAGGAGAAAACGCCGAAGTTGCGCACTCCGGTTTCGGTGTCGACCGGCAAGCCGGCAACCGGGAAGTGCGTTCTGGGTGTGATCGGCGCCGGTAATTTCGCGCGCGCCGTGCTGTTGCCCCGACTTAAGAAAATCAACGAAGTCGAGCTGCACACCTTGGTTACACGGCGCGGTATCTCGGCGGATCATTCGGAAGACACGTTCGGATTCGCCCATTCCGGGACCGACGATGCCGCGATATTCGAAAACCCCGAAATCAACGCGGTGTTGATCAGCACACCCCACTCCAGTCACGCAGCATTGACTACCCGTGCGCTTGAGGCCGACAAGAACGTGCTCGTGGAAAAACCGATGGCGCTGGATCGCGAACAGCTCAACACTGTCATCCGCGCGCGCATCAAGTCGGATGCGTTTCTGTCGGTCGGGTTCAACCGTCGATTCGCTCCCCTGTCGATGCGGGCGCGCGACCGTCTCGCGCAGGCGGGCGGCAATAAATACGTGTTGCTGCGCGTCAATGCCGGGCAGCTGCCGGAAGACTCTTGGCAGAATACCGCGGAAGAGGGCAATGGCCGGATTTTGGGTGAGGTCTGCCACTTCGTCGATCTGGCACGCTTTCTGATCGGCAACGACATTAAGACCGTGCAGGCGGCTGCCGCGTCGGTGTCGCAGGGGGTGTGCGACGATCTGACGGTGTCGCTCAACTTCGCCGATGGTAGCCTCGCGACGATCGCTTACACGGCGCTCGGCGATACGGCCTATTCCAAGGAGCTGGTCGAAGCCTTTGCCGGCGGCACGGTGGTCAACATCGACGACTTCCGCGGCATGACCGTCACTGCTGCAGGTAAGGAGTCGAAACAGGGCCGATCCATAGAACAGGACAAGGGTCATGCTGCGGAGCTCGAGGCCTTTGCCAAGGCGGTGGCATCGGGCGGGCCTGCACCTGCGGACGAGGCCGAGATCGTGGAATCCAGTTTCGCCACCATCGCTGTGCTCGAATCCCTGCAACGGGGCGGGCCGGTTGATCTTTCATGATCTCGGAAACGAGTAAATAACGTGTCGATCGGCCGCCTGTGGCGGACTGTTCGCCATTTAACGGCGGAACAATGGGTCTACCTGTTTGTGTGTCGCGGTCGGCGCGTCGTCATGCGCCGGCTGCCAGGTTTCAGCCACTGGCGTATAGGGCGGGTGGCCGATTGCCTGCCGATGCCTGATATTTCGACGCGGACAGCGGCTGCCATCGGCGATACCGTCCTACAGCTTCAGACGGCTGTGCATGGCGAAACCTTCGAAGCCGCGCCGCAGGGAAAATTCACTCTGCTGAGCCGTGACTATGATTTCGGTAGCATCGACGGCATTTCATGGCGCGGCGAATTTCACGAAGGTAACAATCCGCTACGCCGCATGAACCTCGCCTATATGGGTTACGCGGTGCCGTTACTTGCCGGCGGCGATCCGGCCAGCCTGCAGGCCGTGCGTAAAATTCTGTCTTCGCTGGTCGCGCAGAATGCTTGGTCCGAACCGGGTGTCTTTCGCGACGTGTGGAACACCTATACAGCCAGCCACCGGATGATCAATCTGCTGTCGGGACTTGCGCTGTACCGCAAGACCGGCGGCCCGGTCGATGCCGACGCCGAGCGGGAGGTTCTTGAGCACGCCCGCTTCTGCGCCGCCTTTATCCGCGCCAATCTTGAACGTGACTTACAGTTCAATCATCTGATGAAGAACTACGTCGCGCTTTCCGCCTTTGCGGCGATGTGCGGGGAAGTGCCGCAAGAACTTCGGATGCTCGAGCGTGCGGTGCCGAAATCCATCTCTCAAAATATCCTGGCCGACGGAGGCCACGCCGAACGCTGTCCGATGTATCACATCCTGTCGCTGCTCGACGTGCAGGTGCTCGCGGCCAGCGGCCTCTATGCCGGCACGTGGCAGCCGATGCTGAACGATACCGTCGGCCGGATGACGGCGGCGCTTCAGGCGATGACACTGGCCGACGGCGAGATCGCGCTGATGAATGATTCCTGGCTCGGCGAAGCTCCCCGCGCCGATTCTGTCCTGCCGGTTACCGCTCGGCAGCCGGTCATCGAGTTGCCACTGACGGGTTATGTTGCGCTTTCGGAGGGTGGCGATTCCGTCGTCTTTGATTGCGGACCCTGCGGCCCCGACGATAACCCCGGCCATGCCCACGCGGATTTCCTGTCAATCGAGGCGACGGTGCAGGGCAAACGTTTCCTGGTTGATACGGGTGTTCCGACATACACGGCCGGTGACGCCCGGAATATTTCTCGGTCGGCTACCGCGCATAACGGGCCGCGTCTCGACAGGAAAGAACCTATCGAGTTCTGGAAATCTTTCCGGGTTGGTAGGCGTGGTTACGCTGGTCTGCTCGACCTGTCAGGGTTCGGCGATGCCGCGCCGCTCCAAGCGGCAGGCTGGCAAAGTGGCTATATACATCTTGGTGCAAACCTTCGGCGATATATCGCGTTATGGCCCGGCCGAGGGTTGCTGGTGGTCGATCTGTGGCAGGGGAGGACAGACGACGCGGCTACGCGGTTCCTGATCCCCGGCGGCTGGGGCGTAAATGACACCGGCGATTTCGTGTCGGCAGGCACAAAGTTGAACGTTCGACCCCTCGTCGGATCGATGGACGGCCCCGCGGTTTCGAGCCACTGGTACCGCTTCGGGGTTGAGGAAGCGGCTTACCGGATCGATATACGGCCTGAGACGATCGATCCCGGTGCGCGCTGCGCGACGCTTTTCGTCTGGGACGCTTCCTTTGAGTTCCCCAACGGCAAAGCACTGCAAAGCCTGTTTGACCAACTAAACACGGCGACACCTGCCGTGGCGAATATAGATTAAAACCAAAACCGATTGCGCCGGATCGCACCCACCCGTCCGGGCGGAACGGGAGTATCGCGTATGAAAATCGTTTTTTAGACTGGGGTATGTCGGCGTCAAGGCAACGGCTTGTCTTCTGAAGGACGGCCTTAGCGTGGTCGGCGTCGATGTCAATCCGGTCAAGGCGGCCAAGATCGAAGCCGGCCAGTCGCCCTTATCCGAACCGGGTCTGGGAGAACTTCTGGCGGCGGGGCAAGGACAGGCGTCTCAGCGTTAACACGGATGTGGGCGCCATCTCGACGACGCAGATATCGCGACATCGATTACTAATGACGGGATTCATGCGACGCCGAGTGATTGCCTTGTTATCGCCGATTATGCCCGTGCGTTCGTTAACGCGGCACCGTTGCTGCTGGGTGATCTGGCGCGCCTGGCATCCCTCGCGGAAGCGGCACGGCGCCATGTCCTTAAATACTGGACGTGGTAAGCTCATTGCCTGAAGCTAGAGGCCTACATGATCGATTCGTTGGAGGATACCGCGGCTTCCCAAAATGCGCTATCCAGTGGGGACGGAGAATAATCCATGGACCTCAACGCTTATTTTGACGCGGAACTGGACGAACATGAAACTGTCGTCGAGGCGACGCGCGCTTTGAAGGCGGATTTTGTCCGCCTCGCTGAGGTGAGCGAGGCCGCGATAAATGCCGGTAACAAGCTGGTGTTTTTCGGTAATGGTGGCAGCGCCGGTGACGCTCAGCACCTCGCGACCGAATTGGTTTGCCGTTACAAGGTTAAACGCAAAGCGCTGCCTGCGATCGCGTTTACCACCGACACGTCGCTGCTTACAGCGGCGGCAAACGATTTCGGCTATGACACGGTGTTTGCCCGCCAGGTCGAGGCCCTTTGCAAACCTGGCGACGTCGCCATCGGGATCACTACGTCGGGCCAGAGCCTAAATGTTATTCTTGCGCTGGAAACCGCGCGCGATATGGACGTGGTGCCCGCCGCACTCACCGGCAAGGACGGGGGACAACTTGTGGGTCTTGCCGATCCGATGCTGATCGTCCCATCGAATACGACCGCGCGGATCCAGGAAATGCATATCACACTGGGACAGATGCTGTGCGACGTTCTCGAACAGAGGTGCGCCTGACATGAATGCCTCTATACCCGATCAGGTTTCGCTCCTGGCATCCGCCCGGGTGGTTTGCGTTGGCGACGTGATGCTTGACCGTTTCGTGTATGGCCACGTTACCCGCGTATCGCCCGAAGCACCGATCCCGGTCTGCCTGGTGCAGAATGAAACCGCGATGCTCGGCGGTGCCGGCAACGTTGTCCGTAACCTGGTGGCGCTCGGCGCCGGCGTGGATTTCGTTAGTGTCGTTGGCGAGGACGATATTGCCGGCGATGTTGATCTTCTGCTGCGCGATCTCGGCGGCGTCTCGCATCGCCTGACCATCGAAAAGGACCGGCCCACCACTAGCAAGACTCGCTACGTCGCTGGCGGTCAGCAATTGCTGCGTTCCGATCGGGAAATCAGGGCCCCGGTGCAAGACAGTATTGTCGACGAATTGGTGGCGGGTGTCGAAGACGCATTACAGGATGCCGCACTGGTCGTGATCTCGGATTACGGCAAGGGCGTGGTGACCGACCGGCTCGCCGCCCAGGTGATCGGACTTGCGCAAAAAGCGGGAAAACCCGCGATCGTCGATCCCAAGTCACGTGATTTCACGCGCTATGCGGGCGCAACCCTGATAACGCCCAACTTCAAGGAGATGTCGGATGCTGCCGGTGGCGAACCATCGACCGAAGACGACATCGTTGCCGCAGCGAAGGCTCTGCTGGCCGACGCGGATATCGATACCATGCTGGTGACGCGGGGCGCGCAGGGCATGTCTCTAGTCTCGGCGGATGGTGCAGATCACTTTCCGTCGCGTGCGCGCGAAGTGTTCGACGTGTCAGGCGCCGGCGATACCGTGATAGCAACCCTAGCTGCCGGTATCGCGGCGGGCCTGCCGCCGGTCGACGCGGCGCAGCTTGCTAACGTTGCGGCCGGAATCGTGGTGGGCAAAACCGGAACCGCGGTGGCCTATGCCGAAGATATTCAGGCGGAACTCGACACTCTTAATGAGGCGACCGGTCTCCAGCCATCCGCTGCGATCGATGCCGCCCTCGGCCGAATTCTTACCTGGAGAGATCGGGGCGAAAAAGTCGGCTTTACCAATGGCTGTTTCGATCTGCTGCACCCTGGACATGTCTCACTGTTGTCGCAGGCGCGCGGAGCCTGCGACCGGTTGGTGGTTGGCCTGAATTCCGATGCCTCGGTCAAACGGCTGAAGGGTGAAAGCCGGCCCACCCAGACCGAAGAAGCCCGCGCTGCGGTGCTCTCGTCGCTGGAGACCGTCGACCTGGTGATTATCTTCGAGGAAGATACACCGGAACGGCTGCTCCACGAAATCAAACCCGACGTGCTTGTCAAAGGCGCGGACTACACCATCGAAACCGTCGTCGGTGCCGATTTCGTACGGGGCTATGGCGGCGAGGTTGTGCTGGCTGAGATCGTTCCTGGGTTCAGCACCACGGCAACGATCGCCCGCATGAATGCACCCTGACAGGGAAGTTGCGATCATTTTGGAAAATCTTTTCTACGCGCGTGGCTGGGTGTCGTTCGGTGTGATCCATTCCGCGCTTGCAGCGGAGAGCGTTAAACGGCGGCTTAGCCCATCTGGCGCAAACGGTCGCTTGCGGCCAGGGCAAAACGGATAAGCTGGCGCCGTTTGCGGTTGGCGTTCAGTTTCTTGGCTTTGCTTTCGCGGCGTACGGCAGCATCGTAGGGATCCGCGACGATAAGCCCGCAATCGTCTGGCATCATCTCGACCGGGAAACCAGCCGGCACAGCAAAATAGAAACGTTCGCTGAATACCAAGTATTCGTGCCATTTCCGGTCCGAACGATAGTCCGCGACGGAACTTTTGACCTCGACGATGACGAAATCGCCATTGCGGTCAATTGCCATCACATCAACCCGCCGTCCGTTCGACAGCTTGAATTCGGTCAGCGTGCCGAAACCCAGGCTCTGGAACAGGCGGCACACGCCGCGGGTCACTAGTTGGGTCGTTTCCGGCATTTCGAGGGAGGGTATAAAAGAACTCATAGCGAACAGAAAATAAACAAAAAGAGAATATCTCGGCAATAAAAATTTCTTGGAGTCGGCGCGGGTGCCCCACTTTTAGATGGTAAAAAAGGAATTAACCCTGTCGTAGAGCGGAGTGGGTGAGTTAATGTTTTTGGGCGATACGCGGCACGTCGGCGGCAAAAAACGCTGGGCGGCACCATGTAAATTTGGGCGGACCGCCAACGTGGTCTATGCCTCCCCCACAGTGCTTCATCTCGATCGCATGGCAAGGTTGTGACGCCGTCCTGAATCGGCAGGGCAGGAAAGGGGGACCGTTTCTGCAACAAAGGCCGTAAGTGGCCCGCTTGTCGACCTGTCGGGATTTGTTTGTATTTCAGCCCAACTTATACCATCCTGTTTCTGAGGGAGTGACTCCGCCGGAACAAGAGCGATATGGCTGAGCCGACCGCAAAATTGAATACCCGCATGCTACGCCTTAATGCCCTTGCCCGCTTGGGATTGGTTGTGGCGGTAGCCTATATCGCTCCAACGATTCTGCGCCTTGATCGCTAGGTAAGGCTGTGACGCCGCCCTGCATAAAAAAAGGCGAGAGCAACCCGTGTTGCAAAAACGCGAGGGCAAAGGCGGAGGGTGAAAAGGAAAGAGCGAAGGACGGGGCTAGAGATAAAAGCCCTTGTTAGACACTTTCTCACGGAAATCAGACTGAATGAGCGATAACACCGAAACGTTTGTGCGCGCCACGGAACTGGCCCGTGAGGGCAAATCGGACGAGGCGGCAGCACTTTATCGCGGCATTTTGGCGGAACAGCCAAAGCATCTAGCCGCTGCTAAGGCGCTGGCCGATCTAGTGGAGTCTGGTGCGGCGCGGGGCGAAGCGGCAGCCGCGCGCAAGGCCGCGGTCGATATTGAAACCGAAAGCACCTACAGCGTCGCCAAGACGGCGCAGAAACACGGCCGGTTCGATGTCGCCATCCGCTGTTACAAGAAAATCCTCGATTTCGATCCTGAACACGGCGATGCCGTCTGGGGTCTTGCCGAAGCATGCTACGCCAATGACCAGGTCGCTGAGGCGCTGCGGTGGTACCAGAGCTATAGCGAGATTTACCCCGACGATCCGGAATCCAAGCATATGGTGGCAGCTTTGGGAGACGGGCCGAAGCCGTCGCGCGCCAGCGACGATTACGTGCGCGAGACTTTCGATAATTTCGCAGGGGATTTCGACCGCCAGCTTCTGGAGGATCTTGAATACCGGGTGCCAAAGCTGATTCACGCACTTTTCGGTGAAATTCCGGGGGCGACGACCGAAAAACTCGATATTCTCGATGCGGGGTGCGGCACAGGCCTGTCCGGGATAGACTTCAAACCGCACGCGGCAACCCTGACGGGTGTCGATCTGTCTCCTGAAATGCTTAAACGGGCGAAAGAACGGAAAATCTACGACGAACTGCTTGAGCTTGAGCTTGCCGACTTTATGCGAGGGCGTCCGGCTGCTTTCGAGCTGATCGTTGCGGCGGACGTGTTCTGCTATATTGGGGACCTTTCTGAAACCTTCGACGCGGCATTTATTGCGCTCAAGCCCGGCGGGCATCTGCTGTTTTCAGTCGAGGCCCAGTCCAAGCGAGGGTTTTCGCTGACCGGTTCTGGACGGTACGCCCATAAACCAGCTTATGTGGGGAAGGCCGCTAAAGCCGCGGGCTTCTGCGAAATACTGGCCCGGAATGGTACGCTGCGCATGGAATACGGTGAGCCAGTAGAGGGGTATCTGACGGCACTGCAGAAACCCGTCTGACAGGCGTTTCGGCTCAACATTCTGTTAGAATTTTCCGGATACGATACTGACTGTCCTAAAGACCGCAAACTATGTGTAGTCTTGCAGAATGCTGGATGCGCAACATAAATAACTGTCTTGTTTTAGACGCTTCCAAAGTTGTTCGGTTGGTCAACCGAAAATGTCTTGAGGAGCTATGCTTTTTGGTCGTCGAGGCCGAATACGATTAGGTTACGCTCGACAAGAGCGTGGACTGTATGCCCAATGTTGTGCTGCTGGATTGGAAAATGCCGATGATGTTCGAAATCTAATACCTGATTGCGAGACGCTTTACCGAAGAATGCAACAAACCGGTCGCGGTGTTCTGCACCGCAGAGACAATACCGCCTAAATCTAGGAAGGCATTGCCGCCGGGGGGAGCGAATACATCATGAATCCGTTCGACAGCGATATCGTCTAATCTAAGTTTGCCCAGACTGGTGTTCTCTTGATTCCGTTTCCGTTAGCGCGGACTTCCCATCTCATTTTCTGCCTGCGGCGCTAGCGCAGGACCTATTGGCCCCGCCCAATGCGGCTGACCGTGCGCTACCTGAACTGGCTAGACAGACCCGGAATCGACATTGGACGCCCAGTGTTCTAACTATCCGACGCTTTCTCAACGAAGGGCTTAACGGAAACACACGGACCGACAATCCATGAGTGCAGACGAAAAAGACAACGAAGCCGATCCCGACAAAGACGCCCCCAAGGGACCGCCTCAAGGCCACACCCTCGCCGATCACGAATACGGCGACGTGTTCTTTCACGAACACGGCCCCGATGCCGATCACGATCACGACGACGAGTTCTTCAACGGCCCGATCGAGGAAAACCCGCTGTGGATTGCCGATAACGTCGTGCTGAACAGCGTTGGCATCGATGTTGGCTCGTCCGGCACCCAGGTGATTTTTTCGCGTATCCATCTGCGCCGCCTGGCCGAAGACATGACCAGCCGCTATTTCGTAGTCAAACGCGAAACCCTGTTCCAGTCGCCGGTGATGCTGACGCCCTATGAGAGCGAAACCCGCATTTCAGACTCCGAACTGGGAAAAATCCTCGACGATGCCTATGCCGCGGCGGGCCTCAGCCCTGGCGACATAGACGCCGGCGCAGTCATCCTGACGGGCGAGGCGCTGCGCCGCGAAAACTCTCAGGTCATCGCCGCCACCCTGTCCGACAAGGGTGGCGATTTCGTCTGCGCCACCGCGGGCCACCACATGGAAAGCATGCTGGCGGCGTTCGGATCGGGTGCCGCCGCCGCATCGCATGACGGCGATAAGCGCATCCTGAATGTTGATATCGGTGGTGGCACGGCGAAACTCGCCATTCTTGAAGAAGGCCAGGTCAAGGTGACGGCGGCGGTCCATGTCGGCGGCCGGCTCCAGGTGGTGGACGGGAACGGCGTGATAGAACGCCTCGACCCCGCCGGGCGGACTCACGCGGCTCGTGCAGGCTTCGACTGGAATATCGGCGATACCGTGACGTCGGAGCAGTTGGATGCGGTGGCCGATGGCATGGCGCAGACCATGATCGACGCCCTGGTGGTACGCCCGATCCCCGATGACATCGCCAATTTCTATCTGACTGACCCCATCGTCGACTGGGGGCATATCGACGGCGTGATGTTCTCCGGCGGCGTGGCGGAATACGTCTACGGCCGCGAAGAGCGTGATTTCGGCGATATGGGCAAGCGTCTCGGCACCGCGCTGGCGCGCCGGCTGAAACAGAAGGCCCTGCCGTGGCCATTGCTTGAGGCGGGCGAATGCATCCGCGCCACCGCGCTGGGCGCGTCGGAATATTCGGTTCAGCTGTCAGGCAACACCACTTTTGTGTCGGATTACGCAGAACTCCTGCCGCGGCGCAACCTGCAGGTCATCCAGCCGCCCTACGACTGCCCCGACGAGATCGTCGCCGACGACGTGGCCGGGGCGATAAAAGCCCATCGGGCGGCGTTCGAGGTCGACGGTGCCGACAGTGAAATTGCCCTGTCGTTTCACTGGAAGGGTATGCCGGCGTATGAGCGCATGTACGCCTTCGCTGAAGGGTTGGTGCTGGGCCTCGACGACATGATCGCCGCGAGAAAGCCGCTGTTCATCGTGCTCGACGGCGATGTCGCGCAGTCGCTTGGCCATATCCTTAAGGACGAGCTGGAAATACCAGTCGGCGTGCTTGTGATAGACGGCGTGGTGCTGTGGGATTTCGACTATATCGATCTCGGCAAGATCCGCCTGCCGTCGCGCACTGTGCCGGTGACCATCAAGTCGCTGGTGTTCTCCGACGATCCGCGCTCCGGCCAGCGGCTCGACCACGAACATGGTGAGTCTCACGGTCATGGCCATGAGTATTCTCCTGGTCACTCCCATTCCCACACGCACAATTATGGGCATGGCCATCATCACGATCACAACGCCGATCACGACCACAGCCACGATTGAACGACTGACGTCGGCGACGTATAAAAACAGTTAGCAATCGAAGTAATATTGTTGGCGGTGACAGAGCTTGAGCCGCAAACGTAAAGTAGGATTACGCGGAGCAGACACATGACCGACGACGGTAGCAAGAACGCGATCGTTTCCGATTCTATGGCGAAGAAATTCGCCTCCGAGAAAGAGACCCCCTACACCAGCTGGGTGAAAGACGAGGGGCTAGACATCATCTCTTCCATCTACGTCCGCAACCTCTACACGCTGGAGCTCAAGCCCTGGGCGCGGCGCGAAGGTCACGGCGTTTTCCTCAACCACGATGCCTCACGCACTTCGAACGACTGCTACGTCTGCGAGATCGATCCCGGCAAGAAGCTGGCGCCGCAGCGCATGCTATTCGAGGAAATGATTATGATCCTGTCGGGCCGCGGCTCGACCAGCGTGTGGAACGACGCGGGCGAACGCATTACCTTCGAATGGGGCCCCGGCGCGCTGTTCGCCATCCCGCTCAACTGCTGGCACCAGCATTTCAACGCCTCCGGCTTGGAACCCGCGCGCTTCGTCGCGGTGACCAACATGCCGCCGACTATGAACATCTACGAAGACCCAGAATTCATCTTCAACACGCCCTACGATTTCAAGGGCCGCTTCAACGGCGAACCCGACTATTTCGCCGCTAAGTCGGAAACCGACGGCTTCAAGCTGGTCACCAATTTCGTGCCCGACGCGGTCAACCTGCCGCTGATCGAGGCCAAGGAACGCGGCGCCGGCGGAGGGCACATCCGCTTCAACTTCGCCAAAAGCTCGATGAACGCGCATATCTCGCAGTTCCCGATCGGCACCTACAAAAAGGGCCACCGCCATGGGCCGGGCGCGCATGTCATCATACTGTCGGGCGAGGGCTATTCTCTGATGTGGCCCGACGGGGAAGAACCGAACTATTACCCATGGGAAGTCGGCACCATGATCGTGCCGCCCAACATGTGGTGGCACCAGCATTTCAATACTGGTACCACGCCGTCCCGCTATCTCGCTTTCAAGTACGAAGGCGTAGCAGTTCGTAACGCGCAGGGCGTGCCCAAGGCCTGGATCTCGGCACGGATCGGCGGCGATCAGATCGACTATGCCGACGAGAGCGCCGGCGTGCGCGCGCGTTTCCAAGACGCGCTGGCCGAAAATGACCTGGCGCCCGACATGGACCAGTTCTATAAGGCGGAAATCCCCGACTTGCCCCCCAAACCGGCGCAGGAGCCGGGGTAGGGTGGATGGATAGACCATTTTCATGATCGAAGCGCAAACTTATGGCACGTGTACTTATTGTCCTACCCCTTACACAGGGCCGTAATTTTTAGGTACCAAATGGGTATGGACAAATTTTCCATTTTTCTGTGTTTTGATTCTTAGATCTGTTATAAGGGCTATGTGTTGAGGAGGAAATTAGGTTTTTATTATGGACAAAACTCTACTACTAAACCCTTCAGATTATGTGGGCGTCACATTCTGGATCATCTCGGCAGCAATGGTTGCCGCAACATTCTTCTTTTGGGTGGAGCGCGATCGCGCTGTCGGAAAGTGGAAGACATCACTCACCGTAGCAGCCATGGTTACCGGCATCGCGGCAATCCATTACTTCTATATGCGTGAAGTCTGGGTTGGAACAAACGCGAGCCCGACTGTGTTCCGCTACGTGGATTGGTTGCTGACTGTTCCGCTACAGATTGTCGAATTCTATCTTATTCTTGCCGCGATGACGGCGGTAGCTACCGGATTGTTCTGGCGTCTGCTAGTCGCTTCTCTGGTTATGCTCATCGCAGGATACCTAGGCGAGGTAAATGCAGAAAATTCCTCTACTCTCTGGATCTGCTTCGTAATCGGAATGGCTGGTTGGCTTTACATCCTCTATGAAATCTTTGCTGGCGAAGCCAGTAAGATTAATGCCAGCCAAGGAACGGAAGCCGGACAAAGGGCTTTTAATGCTCTCCGGATGATCGTAACCGTGGGCTGGGCTATCTATCCGCTTGGATATCTCTGGGGATATGCTGGCGGTGGAGATGCTGCAGCGCTCAACATCATCTACAACTTGGCGGACTTCGTTAACAAGATCGCCTTTGGTGTTGTGATCTGGGCCGCTGCCACGTCGGATAGCGCAAGTAAGTCCGCTTCCTAAACAACTACTTTTAAAATGGCGGTGTGTCCATCCAACGATGGCTCACCGCCATTTTTTTCGCGTTTAGGAGATGAGGGTGCTTGAAATTATCGATATAGAGAAATCGCTTGCGGCTTGCACCGAATATCCAGATCTTTCAGCGCTCTCTGTAGCTTCGAATTTAACGGAAGCTATTAATTCGATTTTACCCGACGAGCGTTCTTCTTTATCTGCAGCCGCCCGGCTCCATTTTCAAAACCCCGGTAAGCTGCTCAGGGGCATAACCTCTCTAAGATTATCTAAAGGCATAGGACTTGATTGGCGCAGGGCCATCGATTGGGCGGTTGCTGTCGAATTGATGCACAATGCGTCGCTCGTGCATGACGATATCTGCGATGAAGACCAATTTCGGCGAGATCAATTTTCAGTAGTTTCTAGCTTTGGAACCCCAATTGCGGTCTGTTTGGGTGATTGGCTGGTGGCGCGAAGCTTTGAACTTGGAGTTAGAGCCGCTCAAGATGGTCCAGGTACTCGCGTTATAGAAATCTTGGCCTCGGCAATGCGGCGTTTATCTGCGGGTGAAGCTGCCGAATTTTCGAGCCCTAAGCTCTTGGAATGGGCGGACTATGAGGAAATCGTCCTTCATAAGACCGTGCCATTGATATCTGCCTCGATTGAGGGTCCTCTGCTCCTGTCTGATCGCGAGGCAAACACAGCTGATATCAGATCTGCAATTAATGCTCTGGGCATCGCTTATCAGATCTCCAACGATATGGCTGACATATTAGACCGGGATGGGAAACCCGGTCCTTTCAACGACTTGCGAAAACGTTCACCTAATGCCGTTTTGCTCTCTTTCAGGGAGCAACTCAGCGGGAAAGTCCGAGATGAGTACGATGCCTGGTGGGGAAATTTATCTGGCCCGACTATTGAGGAGTGGATCGCGCAAATTCACTCAAGCGTGTCCTTGGACATCTGTTCGCAAAGGCTGAACGCAAAGCTTGATGACTTCACGAGTAGCTATAACAAGTTGCCAGATTATATTCTTGAGGCACTCGATCCCATCCTTGTCTATCTTAACGCTTTGACGTCGGTTTATGCTTCGCCAACTAGTGCCCCATTCGACCTAAATTGAGTTCATCTGACGCGCCGGCCCGCCCGCATGTCATCGTGGTAGGTGGTGGTTTCGGCGGTATTGCATCTGCGCTCCGGTGCAGAGCCATGGGCGCGCGTGTAACTCTCATCGAAAGGTTAGATCGCCTTGGCGGAAGGGCGCAGGTTTTTCAAATCGATGGATTTAAGCACGATGCCGGGCCAACTGTAATTACAGCACCATTTCTATTTGAGGAATTATTCGAGTTATTCGATGAAAATATTAACGATCATCTAAAATTCGTCCCACTTAACCCCTGGTATCGTTTTTATTTTCACGACGGCCGTACATTTGATTACGGGCAGGATATGGATGCGATGGAAAAAGAAATTTCCTCGTTCAATCCTGATGATGTTGAAGGTTATAACCGTCTCGTTTCTGCATCGAAGCGTATTTTTGATATAGGTTTCACTAAATTAAGTCATCAGCCTTTCACTAAATTTGGCACTATGGTGGCCCAAATTCCGTCTTTGCTCGCGTTGCGAGCTGATCGAACGGTTAGCCAATTAGTAAACCGGCATATCAAAGATCCAATGTTACGCAGGGCGTTTTCTATTCAACCTTTGTTGGTTGGCGGTAATCCCTTTACGACAACCTCAATTTACTCCCTGATACAATATCTGGAGAGAAAGTGGGGAGTACATTTCTGCATGGGTGGCACGGGAGCGCTTGTTGATGCTCTCTGTGATCTACTCGTTCGGCAGGGCGTTGACATCGTAACTGGCAGAGACGTCTCGCGGATAAATGTTGACCGGGGAGAAGTCTGTGGAGTTTCTCTTGATAATGGTGAAAATATTTCGAGCCAGTATGTGGTTTGTAATGCCGACCCACCGACAGTCTATAAAGAAATGTTGGATAGGGGAAACGTCTTTGAGAGGCGTCTGCGAAGGCCTTTACCCGAAAAGATGACAAAATATTCGATGGGTCTGTATGTCCTCTATTTCGGGACCACCCGACAATACCCAAATATTGCCCATCATACGATTTGGTTAGGAAAACGCTTTAAAGGTCTTTTAAGAGATATTTTTGACCGAGGTGAACTTGCTGAAGATTTTTCTTTATACGTTCACAGGCCCACGGCAACCGACCAAAGCTTTGCCCCAGAGGGTTGTGATAGTTTTTATGTTTTATGTCCGGTCCCTAATTTAAAATCGGAATTGAACTGGGAAATTGAAGGCAAAAAATTGAGAGACGACATTGTGTCAGCTCTTTCAAGGACTATCCTTCCGGACCTCGAGGAACATATCACCGCCGACTTTTGGATGGATCCCACGGATTTTCGAAACGATTACCGATCCCGTCATGGAGCAGGCTTCTCGATAGCCCCCATATTTCGGCAATCGGCATGGTTCCGATATCGGAACCGAGACCCGAGAATTAAAAATTTGTATTTCGCCGGTGCTGGCACCCATCCCGGCGCAGGATTACCGGGCGTGGTGAGCTCGGCGAAGGTGGTCGAAAGAATGTTGAAAGAAAGCCCTGAAAATATTTTTTCTTAACACTATAATTTCCGATGCAAGCGTTCGCTAAAAAAAAAGCTTTCTCGTCTGCCGAGAAAGTCGCTGATGAAATGCTCCGAAATCATGGACGCTCTTTTTATTGGGCGCGCCACCTTCTTGGAAGGGAAACAGCACGCCGGTCAACCCTCCTTTATTCGTTCTGCCGTTTTATCGATGATATTGCCGATGGTGATTTGCCTGGTGGTGTAGATTTACTTCGCACTATAAGGTCACAAGTGGAGACAGGCGATCAGGGTGAAGCCTCCGAATGTATCCCACAAGTGCAAATATTCTTAGCTTTGACCCGGGAGGTGGGTGTCCCTGTAACTGCTGCACTCGATTTGATCGATGGCTTAATATTTGATCAGGGGAAGGTTGCGATCGATGATCAAGATCAATTGATCGTTTACGCCTACCAGGTAGCCGGGACTGTCGGGCTCATGATGGCGCCAATATTGGGCTGCTTGGATAGGCGCGCGAATGTTTTTGCCGTCGATTTGGGCATTGGGATGCAGCTTACGAATATCGCCCGGGACGTAGCAGAAGATGCCAAATTGGGCCGCCGCTACCTTCCCGCGGTTTGGTGTAACAATATCTCGGCGCAGGAAATTTCAGGAAATATAGATGGGTTTGATCCCGATTCCAGGCATGAAATTTCGAAGGCCGTGCTTAAAACCCTCGATCTCGCAGAGGTTTATTACCATTCTGGGATCTCAGGGCTAAGGTATTTGCCACTGCAAAGTAATCTCGCTATAGGGGTCGCGGCATTTATTTACAGGGCGATTGGCCGAAGTTTGGTCAAAAAAGAAGGAGTTTGGTGGCGCGGGCGAGAAATTGTGGGCCCTGGGGGGAAGTTGACGGCATCGATCCGAAGTTTACACCGCCTCACGTCTCTGTCACGCCCACACCATTCACACGATGAAAGGCTTCACGCCCCCCTAAAATCTCTCGAGCGCCAAGATGATAAGCGTTGAGAAAAGCATTCTATTCGCAGCAATTGTAGGTGGTGGATGTGCTGGCCTGACAGCAGCATATCGTCTCGAACAGGGAGGCGCCAAGGATCTAGCGATTCTGGAACCAAATGAGTCGAGACATGACCACATCTGGGCCTATTGGGATGATGGCGGAGCAGACTTACTGCCCGCAAGGCACCTCGCAACTGGGCATTGGAAAAACTGGGATTTCATAACTGATAGTGACGCCGTCCGTCTCCACGGCGACAGGTTTGTTTACCGGGCGGTTTCTTCGTCCTCCTTTGAGAACTTCGTCAGAGAAAATTTACGAGATGTTAAACAAATCAGAGAAAAGGTTATTTCAGCGGATAAGTTGCGCGAATGTTTTGAGATTTCATTAGATAGTGGACGCATAATTTACGCCAAAAATTTGCTCGACAGCCGCTCGCCGCCAATTTGTGAGGGTGACTTTCTCCAGCACTTTTTGGGCTGGCAGGTTCGTGCCGACGCACCAACATTTGATGAGGAGACGGCAACTCTGATGGATTTTCGTGTTTCTCAAGACCAAGGGATCCACTTCATCTACCTCCTACCGTTCAACTCTCGTGAAGCCCTCGTGGAGTCTACGGTTTTATCTTGTGAGCCATTATCCGATAATTGGTATGAGAGACAGATTACTGATTACTTATCTGTGAGATTTCCCCAAGCCAAAACAAGGACCACAAAAAAAGAAAAAGGCATAATTCCTCTCGTTCGATACTCGCGTTTGGATGCCTTGGGGGAGCCAATTGGAGTTAGGGCAGGAGCTTTAAGAGCGTCGAGTGGTTACGCCTTTTCACAGATACAAAGACAGATTTTTCAGATGTTTAACTTATCAAACTCCGAAAAGATTGGCTTTGACGGACTTTTGCCGGCCAAACCCGGATGTAGTCATGTTGAAAGCTGGATGGACCGTGTTTTTTTAGAGGTTTTGCAGGGTAGACCGGAGCAAGCACCGAAGTTGTTTCTAAATATAGCATCAGGAATCGATGGTGATGCTTTTGCTAGGTTTATGCGTGGGTACGGTGACCTACGGGGGCGTTTCAATCTGATGAGAAGCCTTCCGACTCGCTTATTTTTCTCTGCCATATTCAAGAGAAGCGCTCCTTGATCCTCGAATATTTAATACCGATAGCTATTATTGTTTTCGTCGGCTTTCCACATGGTGCAGTAGACGGAGTTTTGATTTTGCTGGCGGCGGGCCGAAGTTGGCGGCGTGCAGTAGCACTTTTTGCCGGTTATTTGTTCGTTGGGCTTGGAACCGCTGGTATTTGGATATCAGAGCCGGTTATTGGCTTGCTCCTGCTTATAGCGCTTTCCGTGTACCATTTCGGTCGGTTGGATACGGTCAGTTCATTGGAACTGCCCCTCAGAACGTTGAGAGGATTAGCGTTGGGTGCGCTTCCCGTTGTGGTGATTTCACAGATCCATCAGACCGAAGTGGAGTATTTATTTCAGATTATAACAAATCGAGACGTTGGCTTTTTGGTCGGTGCGCTCGAAGTAATGACCATGGCTTGGGCTGCTCTAATTGTTTGGCTAGCGACTGTAAGGAAGGTCTTTTCGTGGGGGCAATTATTTGAAATATCGGCAGTGAGTTGCGTGCTGCTTATTTTACCTCCCCTTTGGGGATTCGCATTTTATTTCTGCGCTATTCACAGTTTCCGACACGTTCGGAATGTGAAAAATTCGATTTCAACGGTAAGCAAAAACGACTGGATCGTTGTCTGGGGTCTTACAATTTTGAGCGCGTTACTCGTACTAGTCGGGCTCACTTGGTTTAATAACGGAGGCCTCTACAAGGGTCTTATTCAGTCTACATTTATCGTTCTAGCATCTCTCACGATGCCGCATATGGTTTTGATAGACGGTTTTCGAATTCTCGAAAAATTGGACCGCGGAAGGATCTATAGAGATAACTAAAGCGCTATATCTTGGGCATTGGAAAAATAAGTTTCAGCTTTTAACTAGTTTGGGAGATGGTTGATGTGCCTTGTCTTCCCTTCAAACAACGACGACATACATAGATCCCGAAAGAGCATGCGATGGCCTTTGAAGCGGGCGGTCTAAAGCCCAGCGAACTATTTTACCTGTAATGGAGATCTGGTTTGGTTGGCTCAAAACCCACAAAGCTAAAAATTCTCTCCACCGCTCTGATAGTCGTTTCCTGCTTGCTATCAGTCAGTTCGGTTGCGCACCCAGATGCAAAGGG
>TARA_B100000674_G_scaffold66237_1_pt1 | contig 25776 bp, 16 predicted proteins | sample TARA_B100000674 | Tara Oceans TARA_B100000674 (sample SAMEA2622759) | marine metagenome | biome: marine biome (ENVO:00000447); feature: surface water layer (ENVO:00002042); material: "saline water (ENVO:00002010), including plankton (ENVO:xxxxxxxx)" | depth 5 m | reverse complement strand
AGAAGATAGAAATAGATTTTTAAAAGCCTTTGATGTAATCAGAGGTAGAGAAGAAAAAGCTAGTTATAACCAAATGTTTGGTAATGATGTTTCTGTATATGGATACAATACAACATCAGGTTTTTTCGAATCAGATAAGTTAGCCGAGATAGGAGATGGTTCAGCAAATTCTGCTGTTATCGCATGCCTTAATGTACTATCAACAGCTTTCTCTGAACCTACATTGAATGTATGTAAACCTGATGAGTACGGCAATATGGATAAAATTGCTCAACATCCAGTAGCAGAATTGTATGCCAGACCTAATCCATACATGTCAGCTGGTTTATTAAGTCACTACATTGTTTTGGCAATGAATACAGTTGGTGATGCCTTCCTTTACAAAAATAAAAATGCTCAAGGTCAAGTAGTACAACTTGTTCCAATAATGCCTCATCTTGTGGAAGTAAGAGGCAATCAAGAAGAATTGATTACACATTATGAATATTATCAACATGGTAAAGGTGGAGAGAACATGAAGATACCTGTTGATGATATTGTACATATTCGACAAGGAATAGACCCTAATGACCACAGAAGAGGTCATGCTCCATTAAAAGGTGTATTAAGAGAAATATTAGGAGACGAGGCTGCAGGTCAATGGTCAGCTGCTCTACTACACAATATGGCTGTACCTGGAGTTGTTTTATCACCAAGGAATGATTCGCTTGGTGGACCAACTAGGGAAGAAGCAGAAGCTATTTCTGAATCATACAAACAAAAGTTTGGTGGTGCGAATAGAGGAGCTCCTATGGTTTTATCTGGTTCAATGAATGTTGATATAGTTTCTTTTTCACCTGACCAAATGAAGCTACAAGAATTAAGAAGATTACCTGAAGAAAGAATATCAGCAGTTCTTGGAGTTCCAGCAATCTTAGCTGGTCTAGGTGCTGGACTTGATTCAGCTACATACAATAATACAAGAGAATTGAGAGAATTTTTCACAGAGCAAAAATTAATACCTATGTGGAAGATTGTCTCAAATGAACTTACACATCAACTTCTTAAAAAAGATTTTGCAGATAATGAATTAGAATGTAAATTCGATGTAACTTCTGTCAGAGCTTTGCAAGAAGATATGGATGATTTATATAAAAGAGTAAACACAGGTGTTCAAGGTGGTTGGATAACAATTGGTGAAGCAAGAAAAGTAGTAGGTCTTGATAATGATGAAAGACATGATGTTTACTTAAGACCATTGAATATGATTCAAATCCAAGAAGATGGTACACCACTTCTAGAGAGAGATAGATTCTCACCTGATGAAGGTAAATCTTTATTGGGCTCAGTTGCTTTACCACCTGAATCCACAAGGCAAGATATTATCGAATCACCTCAGAGAATAGAAGAAGAAAAGTATGTAGCTCAAATGCCTAATGGTGCTTTCTGTGTTATTACTCACGAAAACAATGAAATTATAAAATGTTTTAAAACAAGAGCTGAAGCAGATAAGTTTTTAGCTGATATGAAAAAATCACAAAGACCAAATGAGAATTTTTTCTTAGAACCTGATGAAATAAAAGTATCATTTGAAGAAGCAGAGGCTTTACATAATGTAGAGTCAGATAGTTATAGAAGTGAAAAGAAAGAAAAGCCAATAAAAGATAGAACAAATTTTCCAAGTCGTGGAGATGATTTAGCTATTAGAATTACTAACTCAAAATATAAAATGTTTCCTTATGCTTTTGCAAAAGATTTAAAAGAAAATTATCCAGAGATTTGGAGAATGGCTGGTACAGGAGGTAATCCTCCTACTGCTTTTACAGGTAATGATGCTTTTGCTAGATGGTCTAAATATCAAAAAGGTGATAGAAGTGAATCAGTTTTAAGTTGGGTAAAAAGAAGAGAAAGATACATGAGTAGACATCAAGGTGATTCAAGATTAAATGGTGTTATAGCTGCTATCAAATGGGGTGGTGTTTTAAATATAGGCGAATCAAAAATGAAAGAAATTATTGCTGAAAGAAAAAAACTTGTGAGAGAAAGAAGAAAAAAATCTTTATTAGTACAAGGTCAAATACTTGATGAAATATTTGCAACCAAAGTTTCAGCTAATGTTAGAAAAATTTTAACTAACAAAGTTAAAAAACATAATGAAAAAAATCCAAAGCACAGGGCAAATTTAAGAACACTTATAGCAGTATTCCGAAGAGGTATTGGAGCTTATAGAACCTCACCAGGTTCTGTTAGGGGTAATGTTGTAAGTGCTGAACAGTGGGGAATGGGCAGGGTCAACGGGTTTATACATGCTTTAAGAACTGGTAGATTCAAAAGAAAACCTTATGATACTGATTTGTTACCATCATCACATCCACTCTCATCTAAGAAAAGTGGTGAGAAAGCATACTCAGTTAGAGTTGGGCAATCTGTAAGCTGGTCTATAAATAAAGACCCTCAACCCCCATCAACTGTTCATGGTGTTGTAGTATCGGTAAATGGTAAAGAAAAAACTGCGACTATGCAAGTGTGGGCTATCTTAGAAAATGGTAAACATAAGAGAACCGATAGAAGAGTAACTCAACCTATATCAAAGCTAACTGTTATAAAGGATATTACAAAAGAAAAGACACTAAATTCTGAGGTAAATGTCTAATATAAACAATAGAACAACTCTGGGAGTTTAATTTAGGCATGCAAGAAAGAGAAATAAAAAACATTAACCTCGAGTTCAAAGAGGACGGCGAGGGTAAGGTATCAGCAGTCTTTTCTGTTTTTAACAATTTAGATTCAGATGGAGACGTTGTAGTACCTGGAGCTATCAAATCCAGGGCAAAATCAGGAATGGTTCCAATGGTATGGGCACACAAATGGGATATGCCAATTGGAAAAGGAATAATCACTGAAGATGGAGATAAAGCTACATTCCAAGGTGAGTTTTTCATGGACACAGATTCTGGTCAAGAAGCTTATAAACTAGTAAAGAACATGGGTGATTTACAGCAATGGTCTTTTGGTTATAGAGTCAATGATTCAGAATATGGAAAAATGAAAAAAGATAATTCAGATGATGAACAAGATGTCAGATATCTAAAAGACCTTACAGTCTTTGAAGTATCACCAGTATTAGTAGGTGCAAATCAAGACACTTACACAATGGCAATCAAATCTAATAAAGAACTTTTAGAAGAGATGGTCAAAGATGGTACTGACAAAAATGAAGATATCTATGAAGATAATTTTTCTGAAGAAAAAGTAGCTTTAGATAAAGATGTTTTTGATAATCCTGGCGAAGCTATGGAAAGGTCTAAAGAACTGTCTTGTGCAGTAGGAGTGCATACACATAAAATGGATGATGGTCAAACAGTATTTATGCCATGCAAAACTCATGAAGAATATCATGAAGCAACAGGTAATACTAATAAACCAAAAGGTCACACACCACAACATACTGTTATGCAAGCCTTAGGAACTATTGCAGAAGATATGAAAGATATTCTCAAGAATCTTCCAAAAGATGAAGATGCAGATTTACCAAGTTGGTGGGTTGATAAAGTTAAAGATTTGGCAAAAGATATTAATGATATCAGAGACCAACTTCTTGACCCTCAACCAGAGAAAGATTTACAAACAATTTACGAAGACCCTGCTAAAGCATTAGCAGAGGCAACTGAATTAGGTAAAGTAGTGAACATCGTAGAGATTGATGGTAAGAGTTACTACAAAGTTGATTCAGAAGAAGAAGATGTTGAAGAAGATATTAAACAATCTTTTTCACAACAAGTCACTGATGTGCTTGCTGCGTTTAATGACTTGATGGCACGAGCTACCGCCATAGCGATGTTGCGTGCTAAGGATGGAAGGAGACTGGGTATGAAAGCCACTGACGCATTAAGAAGTGTGCAAGAGGATTTAACTGATGCTTGGGCAGAAGTTGATGAATTTATCACAAACTTCGGAGCAGATGAACAGGCTAACTTAGAAGAAGTCGTTGAAGAACCAACAGAGGAACCTGTTGAAGAATCTGAAGCTGAAGTAGCTGAAGCAGAATTAGTAGAAGAACCTGCTGAGGAAGTAGAAGTTATTGAGCCAGAAGAGACTGAAGAAGAAGAGGAAAACCAAGAGGAAGTAGAAGCAGAACCTGCAGAAGTTCCTGTTGGCGAATCTGAAGAAGAAGTCGCAGAGGCAGAAGTAGAAGAAATAGACGATGAATCTGAGGAGCTTTGGGCAGAAGGTCAAGCAATTATTGCTGACTCTTTGGAAGCCGACTTAATCGAAGAATAATATAATCACAGGAGATTAAGTTAAATGAGTAAATTAACAGAACTCAAAGACCAAATAGCAAAATCTCGTGAAGAACTAAAAGCTGCTTTCGATTCACAAGAAGACGGTAAGTACACACCTGAGGCAAAAGAGAAAATCAAAGGTCTCAATACAGAACTTGCTGGACTTGTTGATGATGTTAAAATCGAAGAAGCAAAAGTTCAAAACGAAAAAGCTATGGAAGTCGACGAAACACCTGTTAATGCTATTCCTAATGCAGAAGAAGTACAATCACCAAAAACAATTGGTGAAATGTTCACAGGAACAAAAGCTTATGAAGCATATAACGAGAATGGTGTTAAAGGTGTAGATTCAGGTGTTGAATTTAAAACAACTTTGAATACAACTGGTTATGCTCCAGAGAGCCTAAGAGCTCCTGGAATTCTTGAGACAGCTCTTCGTAATCCAGACAGCGTTATTGGATTGTTTGACCAAATTCAAACTAACCAAAATGCATATGTCTATCTCGAAGAGACAACATTCACCAACAATGCTGGTGCAGTTGCTGAATCTACTGACATTAGTTCCGCTAATGAAGGTGCTTTAGCATTTACAGAAAGAACAGAATCCATCAGAAAGATGGCTACTTTCTTACCTGTAACTGACGAATTGTTAGCTGATGTTGCTGGAATTCAAGGATATGTAAACTCAAGATTATCAACAATGATGAAATTGAACTTGGATAACCAACTTATAAATGGTGACGGAAGTGCTCCTAACTTAACTGGTGTATTAAACAAATCAGGTATTAATACCTTTGCATTTGGTTCTTACACAGGTAAGTTAAGAAAAATCGGTCAAGTTTACCAAGCAATCACAGAAATCAGAAAAGATGCATTCGTAGAACCAGATTCTATTGTTATGCACCCATCTGATTGGTACGACATTGTTACAGAAGAAAGCTCTGTAGAAACAAGCGGTTCAAGAAACCCATTGTTTGTCGTTGCCGGTGGTTTCGGTGCAGACGTTGCTCCAAGACTTTGGGGTCTAAACGTAGTACCTTCAACAGTTATTGCTGAAGGAACAATGCTAGTCGGTAAGTTTGGCGGTGGTGACGCTGCTCAAGTAATTATGAGAGAAGGCGTTGACCTAGCTGTTTCCGACAGCCACAGCGATTTCTTTGCAAAGAATCAATTGGCAATCAGATTGACAATGAGATTAGGATTTGCAATTTATCGTCCAACTGCATTCTGTACTATTACAGCAATGTAATTAGACATTTGGTTTACAAAGGGCGGATTTGTATTCGCCCTTTAAACCATTAGGAGAATTTATGAAATACGTAAACAAACAAGATACAAAAGACCAAGTAGAAAGATTTGGTATGATTGTAAGAAATGAAGATTTTTTTAAAAATTCAGAGGCAAAGTTAGAAGAATTTTTAATTGATGAGAAAGAAGAAGTTTCTGATGAGGAGAAGGTTGAGGATAGTACTGACGAAGTAACAGAAGAATAATCACAGGAGAGTGAACTATGGGCTACGGAATGTACAAACCCAAGAAAAAGAAAAAACCTAAAAAGCGTAAGAAGTAAGGTAGGATAATTATTATGTATACAATACCAGAAAAAAATATTTGGAAACTTCCTGATGGAAAGATTTGGGAAGGTGTTCAAGCAGACTTACCTAGTAGTCAAGCTGATTTAATTGCAAAAGCTGGAAAAGAGTATCCAACTGATTGGCTCAAAGAGCAAGGTTGGGGAAAGAAAGCTGCTCCTAAGAAAGCAGAACCAGCAAAAGCAAAAGCTGAAAAGCCTGCTGAAAACAAAGCTGCCAAAGTCGAAAAAGAAGATAAATAAAACAGGAGGCTAACTTATGGCTTTCTGTACAGCCTCTGATGTAGAAAACTATGTACAGTTTGCTCTATCCTCCGATTTAGAGACACACCTAACTAATAATATAATTCCATTAGTTGAAGCTGCTGTCAAAGAATATGTCGGATATGACGTAGAACAAGCTACACAAACTGAGACATTCACAGGCGACCAAACAAAAGATATATTTTTAACACACTTACCTGTCAATTCAATTACATCAATTGTTGAAGATGGTATAACTCTTACTCAAGGAAATGAAAATGATTATGTTTCATATAGTAATGGAAGGGTTACAAGAATAGGAGGAAGATGGTCTTATCTTAAACCTTTGAATATTGTTGTAACTTATAATGCAGGATATTATGCAAGAAGTGGTTCAGATACTCCAAAACTTCCGATACAGTTCAAGGCTGTTGCTGAAAGAGCATCTGCAAGAATACTTGAATCAACATTAGTTATAGCATCACAACAAGAAGCTGCAGAAATCAAAGGACAAACATCATCTGAAGTATCAAATTTTACAATGGCAGATAGTCAAAGAGTAGGAGACTATTCAATAAGTTATCCTGGTGGTTTAGCTTTAAATGCTGCAACAGTATTAACTGCAAGTGACTTAACATTACTTGCTCCATTTAGAAGACAATTTTTCGTGTGATATGGCAGCAAGATTTCCAAGAAGACTTTTAATTGATACAGTAAACATTCAAAGAAGCTCTGGTAGCTCTGTAGATGAAAGAGGTAATCCAACAGATAACTGGGCTAACTCTACAACAGGAGTAAAAGGACGTTTAACTTTTCTTGCTGAATCAGAAGATAGAGATGGTAGGAATACCATTGTCAGAAACTTTTCTTTAGATATTCCAGGTGAAATAGATGTTAAAGCTTCTGACAGAATATTCGAACCAAGCTCTGGTAAATACTATGAGATAAATTCTATATCTCAATCAAGAATGAAAGATGGAAGGGTATATTACAAAACCTTAAGCTTATTATATAGGGAATAATATGGGATATATGGGAAGCCTTTTCGAGAGGGCAACCAGTGGAAAGATATATAAAAATCTTAGGGAGACAAGAAATTTCGAAGAAGCAGGTTATGCATTTCTTTACAACCTTGGACAAATGGGTTCCATCATTCCTATAGTTGGACCAAGTTTCAAAAACATGGGTTATGAAGCTTTACAAAGATATAATGACTTTCAAGCTTTTCAAAAAACTGGAAGATTTAGAAATGTAACTTCTCGTACTTTAGTTTATAAAGTTGGTGGTCGTTTGTTATCAAGAAGTTTTGATGCTGCTTTACCACAAATAAGTGGACCTATGGGTAGGGCTTTAAGAGTTGGTACTGGTCGTGTTTCTGCAAAATTATTATCAGATGCAGATAGAAAAGTAAGAAACTTTATAGAAGGTAACTTTTATATGGATGCAGATAAAGTTACAAAAAAAGTAACAAGAGGGGCTATGAGAGATGAATTCAATATTAGAAAAATACAAAATTCAATAGTTGCTATAGCTTCAGCTAATGCTCCTGATTACTATGCAATCAATCGAAGAAATGTATTAAACAGAGATTCACAAAGTGATGAATATATAACTGGTATGACTTTTGATGGTTATTCAAAAAATGAAATAGAAAGTATGGTTTCAAGGATGGATATGTCCCGATATGTTAGAGAAAAAGAATTACCTAGAGTAAATGATATTAGTGATTACATTCAAGAACATAGACCTTTCACAGTTGATTTTCAAGGTGCTTCAAAAGTAATAGACCCAGGACCAAATGCAAGATTTTCTGTTCAAACACTTAAACATGAAGAGGATGGTGTTTCTGTTATGAGTCTTGAAACATTTTCAAGAAAAAGAGATGCTGAGAACTTTATCAGAAGGAATCCAGACAAAATTCATACAGCAGCAAATATGGCAACTGGTAGAAGAGAACTAGATATGTATTCAAAAAATTTGACTGGATATGGACCAACTTATGATTTTTCTGGTGGAGGTAAAACTAATGATGAATTAATTTCAGATGCTGCAGCAATAGTGGAACTTGCTTATTTAGAAAAAGCAGGTGAAATAGATGCTGGTTCTATTAATAACATAACCTTAGCTATTTATGACCAACTAATAGATTTAGCTGCTCAAAATGTAGATTTAACTTCTTTAGGAATTGCATCTGAATTAAGAAATCTGAGAGGAGATGTTGCTGAGCTTTATGGTAAAGAATTAACAAAAGCGTTGCATGATGACGGTTTAGAACCGATTAAAACAGGAAGAGCAAGAGATAAATTTGATAGAGAGCCAGGTGGTAGAAGAGTAACCACTAGAGGTTCTTATACAGCTACTTTTCATGACAATCCAAGAAGACATAATTTTGTTCCTAATAGACAACAAATTCAAAAAGCGATTCATGCTTTAGAACCCGTGCTTGGTAGAAAAAATGAAATAGCAACATACTATGTTACTTTTGGTGGTAAATCATCAAAAAGTAGGGATGCTGATTTTTTAAGAGATGCTTTTCAAATAGAGTTAGGTGGACCTGCAACTGATAGACAAGGAAGTTTATTTAATAGAACAGATGCTTACGTGTATACACCAACACTTCTTATGTATAAAGCTTTACATAATACAGCTATGGCTTTTGGTCTTAATAAAGCTACTTCAAAGCCAACCATGGAAGGTATTGTTGCAAACAAAATAACAACCACTACAAAGTCTGGTGGAGATTCCTCTTCATTAGTTTTAAGAAAATCACAAATTAGAGCAAAAGGGATGAGTAAACCAAATAGAGAAACTCGTGCAGTTATGGAACAACTTTATATGTTTTCCAAAAAAAATAGTGATGGAAATATTATGACAGATAATAATGGAAGATTTATATTGTCTAAAAGTAGATTGGTTGATAAACATAAAAAAGCTACTTTGGAATTAGTTGACGATGTTTTAAATGATGTTTTATTTGGTGGAGGATTTATAAAAGGTTCGAAGGCTTTAGATTTAGGATTATTTTCACAAAAACCAGAAAGAGTACCTTTTGATAAAACTTATAGAGGCGTTCCAACATCACCTCAACAAATTGCAGATGAGATGAGCTTTCTTGGTTTTGAAGAGCAGAGAAGAATGTCTGCTGCCTCAAAAATTGGTGGTTCTATAAATGATGAAGATTTTAAATTTGTAGGACAGATTGTAGATAGTAGACCTGATAGTTCAAAATTTATTTTCGAATCAATAGATGACGGATTTGGAAAAGAAATGTTTCTTATTAAAGCAGTAAAAATGGAAGGAAGACCTGTAAATTATAAATCAACTAAAGGTCTTGGAGGTTCAAAGTCTGCATCGCAAGGATTAGCAAGTTCACAAACTTTAGGCACCGATGCAGGTATGCAATTATCAAATCAATTAGATGGGATTTCACCTGATGATTTGTTAAGTTTTACTGGTTCTGTTAGTGGTCTTAATCAAGTTAATAGAAAGCTTCTTATTCAACCTATGAAAGCGGAAATCGAAGGAAAGATAATTGTAATTCTAAACAAAGGCAACGTACTCACTCCACAAGAAAGGGTTATGTTAGCAAGAAGGTTTGTGCAAAAATTAGAAAATGATTTTATCAGTATGTCAAATGATTTAAGTCCTGTTGAATTAGCAAGAAAAAATATTAGAAACTTAAGAAGAAATAATCTTACTTTAAGGGAAGCTGGTATAAGACTTTCAAGAGCAGATATGGAAGCTTTTGCTTTAGCAGCAGAAACTGGTTTACAGCAATTATCTTTACAAGTAACAAAAGTTAGAAAAGGGGCAAAAACAAGTATAGATGATAGAGCAAGACCATTTGGTCCAGCTGAAGTTGTTGATGCGTCTAAAGTAAGAAGAGATGCTGATTTTACAGCAGGGCAACAATTTGCAGTATTTGCGGGTGGTGATATTGACTCTATTATTCCAAACATAGGAACAGGTACTTTGTTTGAAGAGTTTAGAAACGTTCTTGCTGCAGCTTTAGCTAGAAATGCTTCAACTGGTGAGATAGAGAGAATCAAAAACAAATACAGAACTCTAGCAAGACAAGCACAAAAGGAGAAAGCTAGACAAGCAGGTGTTGGTCTTAGTGACCCTGATTCATCGATAGTAGGTGGTAGTAAGAGTGCTAGAGATATACCTAATACTGGTTATGCGAGTTACGGAAGAACTGGTGAAAAACCATCTGGTGGACAAGTTGGTAATATTACTGGACAAGCTGGTTCAGGAATGAATAAAAGATATGCACTGGTGTTAGCTAGAAGTGTCCAGCAAGATATACAAACTTATAACTTAGATAGAGGTGATGACAATCTAAATGCTAGAAGAAATGCTTATGTTGCAGAACAGCTTAAAACAGTAAGGGACAATCCTAGTTACATGAAAAAATTAACAGAAAAATTAATTGCAAATCCTAATATTAGAGCTGCATTTTCGGTTGTTATAAACTCACAACAAGGTAGAAAAGGTAACAGAAGTGTAGAAGATATTAGAATTTTCATTACTGAACAAGCAAGAAGTGCGTTTGAAGCTGAGGCAGCATTGTTTGAAGAATCACAAAATGTTGATTTTGAAAGTGATGATTTATTTGAAGATTAAAGAAACTTAGTTTTTGAATATTAAAGTAGTATGATTTTATGACTGGAATGAGAGACCAAACTCAAAAAGTACCACCTGACGCAGAGATTATTGCCAGACAGTGGGCTTTATCACAAACTTTGATAACAGATATTTGTTCAACAAACATAGCAACAAGATTACCAAGAAATGCGGATTTGCCATTTTTAGTTATGTTTAGAAGTGGTGGTGCTTTAATGAATCCAAGAAGCGATGCTCATATACAAAATGCATTACTACCTATGGAATGTTATGCAGGAAGATGGGGTGGCTCTGGAAATGACAAACCTTTTGCAGATTACAGCACTGCAATGTCTCTCGCAAATGCTGTGATTCAGGCTGCTTTCAACTATAGTAATGGGTATATAACTACAAGCGATAGTAATACTAGAGCCAAGATATATAGCTTTGATATCGTTCAAATGCCTACAAGGGTAGAAGAAGTATCAACAGGCTTAGGCAGGTATTCAATTGCTTTAGCTATGACGTATAGAGCAGTATAAGGAAATTTATATGGCAAAAAAGAATAAAAAGTTTTTGGTTAAGCTAAATGCTTTGTTTATGCAATCTCAAGCTAGAGATGTCGTATCAGGTATTATGTTTAATCAGAATGATGCGGTTGAGATTGGCGAGTCTGATTGGAAAAGACTAAAGGAAAAAACTTGGACTTTAGACGGTAAAAGTTATCCTTTACTAATTGAAGCAGATTCAGAATCCGAAGTGGAAGACAATGAAGCTGAGGATGCTCCGTGGGAAGCTGACGTAGAAGAGATTGCCAAAAATGGCAGTGTCTTGCAAGATACTGAAGTAGAAGAAGAATAACAGGAGATAAATAATGCCAAATACAACAAATGGTACAATATCTGAGGTTATTGTCGGAACTGGTGTACTTTACGTTGCTGCTATCAGCAACGATGGTAACGCATCTGGTGATTACGTAGCATTTCCAGGCGGAGACGGTTCAGGAGCATGGGCAAGCCCAGCTGCTGGATGGGTTGACGTTGGATATTCAGAAGATGGCTGGACTCTTGAAATGGATAAAACATTTGAAGACATTATGGTCGCTGAAGAAATTGACCCAATTGCTACTTTCAAAACAGCACAAGAAGTTAGATTAACTGGTGAACTTGCACAAGCTTCACAAGCTAATATACAAATAGCTCTTGGTGGTGGAACTCTCACAACTGGTGATGGTTCAAATGGTTTTGAGACTGGGTTCAATATGATACAACCACCTTCAACAGATGACTTTGATGAGAAATCATTATTGTTAATTGTTGATGGACCAGCAGGTGCAGATAGACATGTTCAAATTCCACGTGCAATTAACGTTGGAGCTTTTTCAATGGCTCATCAAAAAGCACCTCAAAAAGTTGTTATCGCAACTGAGTTTAAAGTGCTTGCACCAAAACAATCTGTTTCACAGTTTCAAGAATTATTTAGAATTGTTGATAACACAAATGATTCAGAAGTTTTCGATATTAACTAAAAAAATATTATTAATGGACATAGGAGGTCAGTGTGGCTGACAATTATAAAGACTTCGATGCAAGTGTCGAAGAAGAAGACAACAATAAACTAGAATTCACAATGGTAGGTAATACATATACTTTACCTGCACAAATTCCAGCAAGAGTTGTTTTAACACAAATGAGATACATGGATGAAACTGGTGTTGTTCCAACCTCAGTTATTCCAGAATGGTTAGAGTCTCTTTTAGGTAAAAAAGTCCTTGAAGAAATAATTGAAGCAGGTGCGACTTGGAATCAATTAGAAGGACTACTTAACTGGATGCTAGATAAGTATGGTATCTCTGGTGAGGCAGAAAGTGCAGAGCCTGAAGAAGGAGATGATTCCCCAAAATAACATTCTCCCTGAGAGATATATTTTATAGATGGGGAGCTGTTGAAGCAGACTTTCAAAGATTTTACCAAATAGATTCACCATGGACTCTCACATGGAGAAAATTTATGATACTTTTAGCGTATCTACCAATAGACAAATCGTCATTTTATAGTCCAATGTATAACGCTCTGATGAATGATGAGGAATATTCTCCTGAGTATGACACTTCCAAACCAGAAAAAGGTTGGTGGAAGAAGGAGCTAGATAGAAGACAAGGAAGAAGAAGACCTCGTGATACTATGTCTTTAGAACAATTTATGGGTGAGTTTAAAAATAAATAATGCCAAGAGTAGATACAAAATTAGGTAAAAATCAAGGTTTAATTAATGTAGGCGTTCGTCTAGGTTTTGACGACGGTGCAATGAACAAATCCGTTAAGGAAGTTGAAAGAGGCATGAAACAAATGGCTGCAAGAACAGCAGCTGTTTCAAAAGCTTTATCACAGACACAAAGAGTTGCAACATTTGGAGTAGGTGCTTCGCTTGCTGCAGCTTTTGCATTTGGTGCTAGAGCAGCAATTGTTTTCGAAGAACAATTTGCAAATGTTAAAAAAACCTTAGATGTATCTGGAGAAGGAGCAGCAGCAGAAAGAGCATTCAAAGGTATTGCAGAAGAAATAAGAAACATATCAAAATTTACTCCAGCTACTGTTGCTGAACTAACACAGATAGCTGCTGTTGGTGGGCAATTAGGTATTGCAGCTAATGATATTGTTAAGTTCACTGACACAATTCAAAAACTTACTGTTGCAACAAACTTAGGTGCAGAACAAGCAGCACTATCTCTTGCACGACTTCAAAAGATAACTGGTCTATCTTCAGGCGAAATAGATAATCTTGCATCTGTATTAGTTAAATTAGGTAACAACTTTGCAACTACTGAATCAGAAATCATTACTGCAGCAACACAAATAGCTACAGCTACTGCAGGAACACAAACAGAATTTAACAATGCTGCTGTAGATGCTTTAGCATTTGCAACTGCTTTGAGAGCAATAGGTCAGCCAGCACAAGCTGGTTCTACTGCAATAATTAGATTAGTTCAAGTAGTAGATAGATTAGTAAGTGTCGGTGGACCTGACCTTGCACTTGTTGCTAAAACAGCAGATTTGTCTGTAGAAGCATTTAAAAATTTATCACAAATTAGTCCTAATGAGGCACTTGCTCTTTTTATTAGTGGTTTAGGTGATGTAGAAAAAAATGGTAATGACGCAATTGCAATTCTTGAAGAACTCGGTCTTGGACAAATAAGAACTAGAAGAGCTGTTATGGCTCTTGCAAGAGCAGAAGGTGAATTCGGTGGTAAAACTGTTCCTTTACTTACTGAAGCATTGGCAATGGCTAATGATGAATTTGTCGAAAATCAAGCTTTACTTACAGAAGCTGAGAGAAGATATGAAACTGTATCTTCACAAATACAGATATTTAAAAATATAATTAACGAAGCAGGTATTGCTTTAGGTGTTGAGTTTCTTCCACAAATAAATAATGTTGTACAAGGTCTAATAAATATTGCATCTGGTGGTTCTGAATTAGATAGAACTTTTGGAAAAATAGTCCAAACAATTGTAGGTATTGGTGTTGCCTTTGGAGTATTTGTTGGAACTAACAGAGCCATGAAAGTTTTCCGTACAGATACTGAATTAGCAGCTCAACAAATGGCACGTTTAGGACTTAACCTAAGGCAAGCTGCTCAAGCACAAACTGCCTTAGTAACAGCACAACGAGGACGTGCATTAGATATAACATCTTCCTTTGGTGTTGAATCAAAACCACCTCCAACTGGAATATTTATGCCAGGTGCAGCAGGAAGATTTGCAGGCGGAATAAGAGAAAGAATGCGAGGTGGTCCACAAGACCCAACACTTGCAGCAGCTATGGGAATGATGTCAACAGGACAAGCAGCACAATTGACAGCTGCAAGATTTTCAGTATTTACTCCAGCTGCAAGAGAGACAGCAAAAACTCTTAAACAAATGGCATCTATAAATGCTAGAGCAACTGCTACCTTTATTGCCCAAAGTGGCGTTTTAAGTAAAAATCTTATAAACATAGAAAATATTGATGCAGCTATGAAAAAATTTAATGCTACTACTGGTTCATCGATTGGTGTTACAGGAAGAATGCAAGGTATGTTTGTAGGTCTTAACCAAACAATTTCTACACTTACCAGGTCAGTAATAATGTTAACCAGAAGATTTGCAGTTTTTTTCATAGGTTTTGCTGCAATAAACGAAGTAATGAAATTCTTTGCAAGAATTGGAGCAAGAGGAAGAGCTCTTGATGAATTTAGTGCTGGACTTGAGGGAATAGTTGAATCTACTTTGGATGTAGAAAAAGCAGAGAAACGTCTTGAATCTCTTAAAGAAGCCTATCAAGAATTATTAGGTGATGGTGCTGATGCTAAAACATTGGAAGCTGTTGAATTACTTATTGAACAAGCTGACAGAAACTTAGCAAAAGGTACAGCTCAAATAGAAGGAACAGCAGCAAAACTTGTGGAAACTTTAGCACTTTCTTCAACACAAGGACCACTAAACCTTAATGCACAATTAAAAGCAACTGCCACAACTTTGAATATGAGTTTAGACGAATTTAATGAAATATTTTTCAGAGGCTTTTCAAAACTTATCACTGATATAGACAGCACAAACATGCCTACCATACAAGACGCAGTGCTTGGTTTTATCGGTACAGATTTTAGAGATGATGAAATTAATGCAGCACTTCAAAACATAGAGACACAAGTTGGTTTGTTAAATGCAATAACTCAACTATTTCCAAGAGGAACTTTAGAAAGAGGTGGTTTAGGTGCTTTCAATCCAGATTTAGGAAGCGAAGTATTTACATCAAGTGCGGATTTTATGAAAAGAATGCGAGGTAAATCTGAACAAGAAATAGCTGACGAATTTGCAAAAAGATTTAGAAATCCATCCAAAGCACTTAGTAATTTAGATGCAGAATCTCCATTAGGTCAAATTATCACAGGTTTATCAAAAGAAGAACAAAAACAATTAGTATTTATACTTGATGCATTCTCTGATACTTTGACAACACTTTCTGGATTGAGTATTCAAGAACTAACAGAAGAAGAGTTCTTTAGTTCAGCATCAGTATTATTTTCAGCAAAAACAAAATTCTTAAATGACCAACAAGATGCATTTGTAAAAGCAGGTCTTTTAGATTTTAATGACCAAGTAGATGCAGTGAAAGATTTTTCAGGAGCAGCACAACTTGTAAGTAGATTGACAAGAGATAATGCTGATGATGCAAAAACTTCTTTAGAAGGAGTTAGAGAAGAACTTGGCTTGAGTGAAATGGCTTTTGTAGGTATTGCTGACCAGATAGATAAAAATTTAAAGCAGTCTCTTGAATCTGCTATGAGCTTGTTTAGAAAATTCCCTGAAGAAATTAATAAGAGTGCTGAACAAGCAACTGCTAATCTTTTAAGAAATCTAAGACTACAAGAAGGTTTTGAATCAAGCATATCTGAACTTTCAACATTTGCACCATTACTTGCATTACAACTTGTCAAAGAAGGTCCCGCATCTGCTGGGGTAGTAAGAGATTTCTTAGATAATACAATGCTTGCAGCTATCGCAGAATCACAGTTACTTCGTGCTTCTGGTCCAGAACTACAAGCTGCAGCTAGAACAAGTATTCAAGAGGCTTTAGAAGCTGGTGAAATATCAGAAGCTGAAATTTTTGGTCGTGATACAGCAGATGGATTTATTGAAGGTATCAAAGGTAAACAAGATGAATTAGAAAACATCATGCGTGAAACTGTAGAAAATGCTATAAAAGCTGCAGAAGATGCTGCTAATACAGGTTCTCCATCACGTGAAATGATAGATAGAGTTGGAGAACCATTAATAGATGGAATTATATCTCCAATTGATGCAAACAAATTAATAGCAGCTGGCAAGATGAAAGATTTTATAGATGAAGTTATTGCTACAGGTGAAGCCAGTGTTGAGAATTTTCTAGGAACAGGTGGAGGAAATACTCTTACATTAATTTCTGAAACTTTATTAGAAACAATAAACAGAGTTTCAGATGACTTTAGGGTATTTAGTAATTTAACTTCTGCAAAAATTTCTCAAGTAAATGCTAACAAAAGATTAATAGAATCAGAGCAAGAGTTAGCAGCTGTTCAAAGAAATAATGCAACATTGCAAGATAGATATGCAAATGCTGTAAAGAATCTAACTGAATTAGAAATTACTGGAAGAGCTGGAAATATTACTTTATCTGAAGAGATAGATTTACTCAGACAGAAAATAAGCTTGGAAGGCAGAATAGACGCAGCAGCTGGTAAGAAATCAGCAAGTCAACTATTACAAATACAAAGAGCAGAAGAAAATATTACTGACTTACGAGCAATGGCTGCAAAAGGTATTATTAATAATTTAGAGTTAGCAGCTGCTGAAGAAAATCTTGCATCACTAAAAGGAGAAGATTTATCTGAAGATGAAAGACAATTATTAATTTTAGAACTAGCACAAGCAGAAAAACAATTGAATGAATCAAGAGAACAGGCTTTAGAAATTGATAGTGAATTGGTTGATGCAAGACAACTAGTTATTGATTTAAGTGATGAAATGGCAAAAGTAAATCATACACTTGAGCTAGCTTTATTAGGTGTTGAAGATGCTGAGAATAATGTAATAAGTGCTGATTTAGCACTCAAACAAGCATATGAAACATTTAATGAAAGTGTAAGAGCAGATGGAGGTTATCTATCAACATTAAGAGAGATAACTGGTAGTTATGATTTTATGGCAGGAAGAATAGACAATGTTCTATCAAAAGAAGGATTGATTGGTGGAGCTTTATCTGGTCTCGATACAGCTTTAACTAAATTACAAAGATTTACATCTGAAGGTGTTCCATCTGATGGAGATTTCTATGAAATACCTGGAAGTACAAGTAAATCTGTGATACCACCTGGAGGCTTTCCATTTGGTGATATATTTAAAGATTTAGAGGATTTCTTACAATCATATAATCGAGGTTTTGCGGATAGGATTCCAGGAATGGGAATGGGTGGCAGAGTATCAAGCTATAGACATGGTGGTAGAGGTGACCCTATGACAAGAGCTTTAGTTGGAGAATATGGACCAGAAGAAGTAAGATTCGTACCTGGTAATGGTTTCTTAGTAAAACCTTTAGGAACAGGTAGTAGTGGTACGATGGTTAATAACTTAAATGTTCAAGTTACAGGCGTACCATCTGACCCAATATCTGCAAGAAAAGCTGCCGTACAAATAAGTAAAGCACTTAGAAAGCTAGATAAAGAAGGTTCTTCGGGAACAGGACTTAGAAGGAACTAATGGCTAATCAAGTACACATAGGAAGATTAAGTTTTACCTCACCAGCTAGTTTAGATTTTTCTGGTGGAAGTGGACAAAGAGATTTATCTTTATCAGGTAAATTAGCTGAAGCAAATCTTGCAGAAGCAAAATATATAAGAGATGAACTTATTGCTATGGCTCAATCAATGCAATATGTTCCTTTTAGATATGATGGTGATTCAACATTTGATGGATATGTATATGTTACTGATAGTTCTGTTGATATAGCAAGATATGTACTAGGTGGAATAAATTATCAAATTAGTATGGAATATATGGGTAAAGTAGGTGAGATTGTAAAAGAATCTGTAATGACTGGAAAGCTAATAGATAATAATCATGGTATTACTTCTACCACTAATCAGTTTCATGTACCTGCTGCAAATCATTACAATTACTTTCACGAAAGCGACCCTACTAACGGTACGAGACTTGCAAGTGACCAAACTACAACTTCAACATCAGATACTGTAACTTTACAATTAAAAACTTCAAATAATTTACGGCAAAAAAATGCTCAGTATCATGTTAATCCTGAAGATTTTTATAAAGGTGCTGTAAGAATAATTACTGATTCAAAAATAAGACAAGGAATTAACTCGCCTAATACACCAGCAGGAACAATAATAGAAAATGGAATCTTAAAAATTGTTATAGGTTCTAGTGCTAATCAATCAAGATTTACTACAAGTATTTGGGATGCAACAAGTTTTGCTTCGGAACAAGAGTATTCAATACACAGAGGTACACCAACATCTGGTCAACAACTTGCAACAGAATATCAGGGTTGGAAGACAGTTCAAATCTTAAGGAATATGCCAGAGCTTTGTATTATAAGATGTACTTCTAACTTTCAATCTTCTGGACAAGATAGATTGACTATGGATATATCTCTAAGAAGAGGAGCACATCATGCATCAATTATATTAAATCAATCACCTAAAACTTCTAGACTTAATTTATCAGTAAGTTCTGCTCCAGGAACTGCTGCATCAAGTGCTACAGGATATATAAAAGCTGGAGCAAATGACAGTGATGGTAATAAATTCATTTTTGGCTCACCAGTAACTTTTACAAGTGATTTAACTAGAGGGCTTATACATCCTACTACAGGAAGTACACAGTTTAAAACTTTTATTGGTTATGAATTAGCACAAACAAATGGAAGTATAAATAGTGGTGACGCAGCAGATAGTGTTCGTGACCAGTATTTAGATAATGTATCAGAATATTGTAAGGTTATAAAAGCATGAGTGTAACAGAAAAGTTAATGGCTCCTGGAGTGTTTAGTGTTTCTCTTGATGTTAATTTAGTTCCTAACTCAATTGTAAATTCGATAGAACCATGGGAACACATAGTCATAATGCCTGCAAGAGTTTCAGAAGATGAACTTGATGACTCAAGTATGTTAGCGAGTGCTGAATATGTTGGGATTATAAATGAGCTTACAATAGAAGAAGAGACTGTTGATATAGAAGGAGCAGGTTTAGTGTCATATTTGGGTGACACTGAAACTAGAGGTTTACCTATTGCAGAGAAAGGTGGATTATCTAACAAAAGAACTTACAGTGAAAAGACATTAGATTTTGTTTTAAATAATTCAAGTGGTAAACCATTTGGTTTATTAAGAGAGGGTGAAGAAGGAAAACAGAGAAGCATTAGAGCAGGAACTATAACCAACCCTTCAAAACAAAATACAAAATTACTTTTGAATTTTAACGGAGCTAATAATGCTACAACAACTAGTGATGCTTCAAATACAAATGCAAGTATAAGATTTTATGATGATGCAAAAATTAGCACAGCTCAAAATAAATTTGGTGGCTCATCTTTATTTTTATCTGGTGAATCAGACCATTTATTAATTGATTACACAAATGATTTAAATTTAGACGATAGAGATTTTACAGTTGAGTGGTGGGAATATAGGTTAGCACCGTGATGTCTTATGCCTCAATTTGATTTAGCCAACGCTTCTTTATCTTCAACTGGCTTAACAAAAATTAAGACAGCTGAAAAATATATTCCTTTTGTTTACGATGATGGATATCCAATAATATCTGAAACAGGTGTTACTTATCCAGATAATGACCCAAAGCCTCCTTCAGCTACAACAAACTATATATCTGATTTTTATGGTCGTGTACCATATGACCCAGATTTTCATAAAGAAATAAGAGGTACATTAACAATTGGGTATGGTACAACATTTGATGGAAAACCAGGTAAAGATAATTTATTTAATCAGGTATATACAGATGGAATCAGTATCGGTGGTACAACATTTATTTTTCCTGTTCAATTTTTAGAGGCAAATGCTACTAACAGTACAGGTGGATTTTTTAAAAATGAATCTGGAACTCAAATTACAAACTCACCGATAAGACTTAAATATACAGGTAATGATTCAACTAATTCAACAAAAGTTTTTAATGCAACTCTTGCAGACCAATTATTACAAGATAAACTTGCTGCTTCAGTAGCAAAAGTAAAATCTGTTTTTAATGGAAGTGAAGATGCTTTTCCATATGATAATACACTAGCTCAAACACATTTCGATATGATGGTTGCTATCTGTTTTCATCAAGGACAAGATGGTTTTGAACATTCATTTTTTGTAAATAGATATAAATTAGTTGATGGAACTTCTGTTACAACAGCAGCCAATTTGACTGCATATAATAATGCTGCATATGCATTGATGTGGTTAGCAGCTGTTGGACATGAAGGAACTTACTATTGGGTCAAACCACAAATCGATAGAAGAAATAATGATATCAATGAATTATTAGGTACAGCAGGTAGTAGAACATTTCCCACAGGTCTAAATCCAATTGTAAAACCTGATTGGTATCAAGGTGCAGAAATACCAATAGAATATTTTGAATCATTTAAAAATGCAGATTTAGGTTTAGATGGTTCAGTTGGTGCTAGAAACTCAACAAGTAGAACAGTTGTATCAGATGAGACAAAAACCTTTTTTACTCCTGCTTTAGATTTTCATACAGGTTCATTAAGTGCCTTAAGACAAGCTGGTATAACAACTGACTTTGCCGACTTTTATACAGGTAATAGGTCTATATACAGTAGTGAACCAGGAAGTGCAGACTTTTATAAAAATGACCCACTGTACCAAAAGTATTATTCTAAGTTCTGGCAGCCAAATGAAAAATTCTATCATGGTGCTGATGTTGTAGGAGCCCCTAGAACTGCAACAGCTCATGGTGCAGTATTTGCATCAAATCCTGATTCACAAACTCCAGGTTTTATATTCGGTATCAATGAAGATGGTTCTGGTGTTTCTAGATTATATTTAAGAAGTTCATTATCTCAAAGTACAATATCTTCAGGAACTGACACAACAATATGGGATATAGCAGATGGCAAAATAATAGGAACAATAGATTACGGACAATGGAATCATTTTGCAATAACTAGAAAAGGTAATGTATTTAGAACTTTCAAGAATGGTACAAAGGTTTCAGAATTTACATCACCTAAATCTATTACAAGAAGCACAAGAGATGGAACATTAAAATTTTCTATAGGAAGGTCTCAGGGTTCAGATTATTTTAAAGGATTCATAGATGGACTTAGAGTTACAAAGGGTTCAGCTTTATATACAAGTAACTTTACTCCTTCTTCAACGGAGCTATCAACTACTTCGACTACTGGTTTGTACAATGGAGAGCATTTTGTCGAAACAGTTTATTCAGCAATTAATAAAGTATCAGAACAATTAGGAACAGAATACAGAGTAAATACAGATGGAACATTAGATGCAGGACTAAAAGAAGTTTTATTTGAGGGTCATGGAACTAATGAGCCACCAGCAATAATTGTAAGAGATGTTTCTGGAGAAGACCCATCTATATCAGGTTTGACTCCAGAACAAATGACAGCACAATTTGATGCAGAGGATTATGTATCTGGTGTCGAACTATTATCACAGACACAAGGTTCATCACAACAAGCAGACCATGCAGAGGCTTTTGATGAAGATACTCCATATAGAGATTTATTTGGAGCTAAATTAGAAAGAGTACAGTTTGTTGGTGAGACTGATATTCCAAATGTTCAAAGACAAAGTAGGGCAGAAGCTTATCTAAATGAACTTAAGAAAATTAAAAAAACATTATCCCTTTCATTAGAGGCTTACGAAATTCAAGGGGACTTTAAAGTTGGAGATATGATTTTTGTTTATGACCCTGAAATAAGATTTGAAGATACAGAAGCAAAAAGAATAGAAGATGGTAGAGATTCTTTATTTGAAGTAGCCTATCGTGGACAAATAATAAATCCAGAGAAAATAAGAATTACAGGAATTACTTATCCAGTCAAAGATGGATATGGAGTTTATCTTAGAAAGGTTGCATCAACACAACCTTATAGAGTTGAGTATGTTGACCTTACCGATTATGTACAATTTGAAACAGGAAATACACAATTAGATATTGGAGATTTATCAAAGCGAATTGGTGATGATTTAAGATTTACTAGTGCTGTTACAGGTGTTACATCTGGTACAAGAAGTACAGGTGTAAGAAAACCTAGACATCCTGACACTTTAGTTGAGGGAAGTCTTAAATTAACATCAGCTACTGTTCAAGATGATTTAGGAAGAGATAACGCAATAATATTTGTTGAATGGGAAGAACCTACAGACGATGCTGGAAATCCAATTCAAAATGGTTTGCAATATCAAATAGAGTGGAAAGCAACAAATACAACTGGTGATTATCAATCTTCATTTGTTAATTGGTCATCAAGTAATGATTTTACAATTGAAGGTTTACAGCTTAATACTAATTATGAAGTAAGAGTTATAGCTGTCCTTTTAAATGCAAACACATCTGAACCTGCAACTGGAACTATTACATCTGCACTAGATACTAATGCACCATCTAAACCAGCACAGGCATCAACAATTGCAAGTGGTGCCTTAAGAGTTCAAATAGTACATAACTTAGCAAGAGTAAAAGATGATTCAGGAAATGTTATTGGTTCACCAACTAACTTTACTTTACAAAGAGATATTGACCATTTAAATGTTTACGCTTCTACATCTTCAGGATTTTCATTAGCAACATCAACACTAAAGGCACAATTTAAAGTTGGCGAAATACCATGTACGGCTTCTCATATCAAACATCAGATACCTGCAGTTGGTGAAATACAAATGCCTAATGGTTCAACACACTTCTTTAGATTTACTGCAGTTGATGCAGCAGGTAACGAATCAGAACCATCTGATGAACAATCAGCAAATGGTAATTTAGTTGCTACTGCTAATATTTCAGACGCAGCTATATCAAGTGCAAAGATTGCAAACCTTGCTGTTACTGATGCAAAGATAGCAACTTTATCTGCAGGTAAAATTACTGCAGGTACTATATCTGGTCAAGAAATAATTGTTGGAACTAACACTTCTGATAGTGCTGTTATTAAATCTAGTAACTACTCAACAGGTTCTGCTGGTTGGAAAATAGATTCTGATGGAACTGTAGAGTTTGAATCAGGAACATTTAGAGGAAACTTAGATGGGGCAGGTGGAACGTTCTCTGGAAACTTAAGTGCAGCTGGAGGTACATTCACTGGAACAGTAAGTGCTAACCAAGTTACTGGTGGTACATTAGACTTTAGTTCTGTAACTGCAGGAAACTTAGACTTTTCATCTTTAAGTGTACAAGCAGGAGATATAGTTGCTGAAATTGCAGCAGGAGAAATAACTGATTCATTAATAGGTGGAGTTAGTGTAGGTAAACTTACAGCAGGAAGTATTGTAGGCAACAGCATTACACTTGGTAGTGGTTCAAATACTTCTGGAAGTATATCATCACATAACTTTTCATCTGGGTCTACAGGTTTTCAAATTCAATATGATGGTGATGCATTCTTTAACAGTGTTACTGTTAATAATCCTGTAATTACATTAAACACTAATACTGGTAGTTCTGTACCAACTTCAGCTTCAAGTTCTGCTTTAAAAATTGGAACATCTACTTTATTCGAAAGAAGCAATAAGTTATTTGTTTCAAAACCTTTTGTTGTGTTTCCAGATGGTGACGAAGATAATCCTTCTTTAACGATATCTGGTGATTATGACGAAATGGGTTTCTTTGTTTCAAACAGCACAGATGCTGGTGGTTTCTCAACTTTCTCTGCTTCTAACGGTGATGATGATATATTTTCTTTCACTACTTTATCTGACACATTTACAGTAAAGGGTACTTTATCAGTATCAGGAGATACAATATTAGTTGGTAATTCTCTAACTGTAAATGGTGATTCTGGAAATGCTAATGAATTTATTGGTAAAGATTCAAATGGTACTTTAGGTTATCATTCTGTTGCAACAGGCTCACATACACATAATAATTTCGCAGGTGTAAATCATAATCATAATGGATTTTCAAGTGCAACACATACACACAATAATTTTGCTAGCTCTGGTCATGGTCACAATAACTTTGCTTCAAACAATCACGACCACGATAGCAGTTACTCTGGAGTAAATCATAATCACAACGCTTTTGCTAGTGCATTTCATACTCATAACAACTTTGCAAATTCGACACATAATCATTCAAATATGGCTAACCTAAATTATGTAAACAGCCAAATCACAGCACATAGATTTGATGTTGCTCACTCTGATGAAAGATTGAAAGAGAATATCTCAGATGTATCATTAGGGCTTGATTTTATTAATAGATTGCAACCAAGAGATTTTAGTTGGAAATCATCATATTTAGATAACGAATATAGCGATGAAGTGTCTGAAGATTCTAAATATAAAACTTTTTTAAGCAATACGCAGCAAGGATTTATTGCTCAAGAAGTACAAAGTGCAGTATTTGCAGAAACAGGAAGTAATTCTTCTTTTGGTGGTGTAAAAATTGGTGATGTCACAGATAGTGATAAAACATATTCAAGTGACTCAGATGATTTTGGCAGAGTAGATTACAATCAGTTCGTAGCACCATTAGTGAAAGCTGTACAACAGTTGTCTAGCAAGATAGACTTATTAGAAGCAAGAATAGATGAATTGGAGAATCCATAATGGCATATACAGATTATAAATTTATAGATACCTCTGAAAAATCTGACGAAGAAAAAATTGATGATTTAAAGTCAGATATTACAGAGTTAGAAATGATTTATTTTAAGTTAGACCAAGAAAATGATGAAGAAACTGAAGAAATGAAAGATTTGGAAACATTACTTGGTGATAAAAGAACAGAGTATGAAAATCTTGGGGGAACTTACGATTGAAGTATTCTTTGGGAGGCAAACAATTTATAGAATTCAAGACAGATGTAAATGGTCTTGAAGAAATAGCTCCAGTAAAACCAGCTAAATATTTTTTACCAAAATGGTTTAAAGGTATGAAAGATTTTGTAGAGGTTGATGCAGTGCATGAAAAAAATAAACCTAATTACTTTGGTAAAAAAGGTGATACTGCAAAAAAACATACAAGTGGGACTGTAAAAAGATGCCCTGCAATAGTAGACCTTATAACAGAAGGTTTTATTATTCCAATGTGGTCAGATTTTTTGATACAAAGAGATATGGAAACTTTTGAGTGGGATAATAAAAATTTTCAATATGGAATTGAATTTCACAGTAAAGAACAAATAAAAGGTTGGAATTTAAAAAAAACTGATTTTCCAGAAGGTATAAAATTTGTAAATCCTTGGCGTATATATACACCAAAAGGTTATTCAGTAATGTTTATGACACCTACATATCAATTTGAAAAAAGATTTACTGTTCTA
>TARA_B100000674_G_scaffold92955_1_pt1 | contig 25887 bp, 14 predicted proteins | sample TARA_B100000674 | Tara Oceans TARA_B100000674 (sample SAMEA2622759) | marine metagenome | biome: marine biome (ENVO:00000447); feature: surface water layer (ENVO:00002042); material: "saline water (ENVO:00002010), including plankton (ENVO:xxxxxxxx)" | depth 5 m | reverse complement strand
CTCTAGGTTCATCCATCAGGATTAACATATCCCGTCGACGGTATATGTTAGGATGGGATATAAAGCATGCAAAATAAATCCCCCGGGCATACTAGTAGTACTGTCCCAAGGACCTGAGCCTGGCGAGCCAGACCCCCTTACATGTAGTTCCACATCACAAGCTGGTTACATGCGAGGGTCCTTACCTTCACACCGCGGCTCAGAATCCCAAGTCCGACTAGCAGAGTAACGGGGAAAAAAGCAAACTTCCCCGCTGGCATGTTCTTTTTTGGCTCTCAATTCTTATGTTACATTTCCTGTCTTTGCTGGAGGTACAAATTTTCGCATTCTCGCTCAAGCTGATTATTCCGCTCCATGGCCTCTCTAAGCCTCAGATGAAGGCGACAATTCTCGATTTTGAGTTCGTTCTGTGCCACCTCGCATGCAGCGAGGGCTTTCTCGAGGGCTTCGACGTCAGGGTTTGGCAACATCAATACTCCCTGTTGTGCACCGTGCTCTAAGAGTTTAAATTCAAGACCAATGGCAGGATCCAAGAACGAATTACGCAGATAAGCATGATGCATTTTATGTGAGCGCAAGGAATCATTGACGTACGTTCGTATATTCATCAATTGCTTCTCTTTATTCAAAAGACGCTGTACAAACGATGATTCGCGTCTGATTGCTGTACGCGCAAGAGAGTGAATTCCTTCGCCGGTATTTTCGCGGCTAAACTCTGATTGGCGTGTCGGTGTCTCCGCTTCCCGCGCGGCCAGCCGCGCCTGCTCAAGGGCGTCTCGGATATGCGGGGGCACGCCCAAACCCACGCCTCGAGACCCATCTGAGAATGAGCGCTCGCACATAAGGCTATCTCATGAGAAATATACTAGTAGATGGATGTACTGTAGGTACAAACGCCGGCACGTAGCTACGATCCGTACAGTAACTAGACCGTGGCTTCAGGCTACAAGCGGACATAACTATGCACGAGACACATGGCGTCGATTTTTTTTAAACCCACCGCGGCAGCACCGTGACCGTGACGTCCGTTCGCTCATGCTAAGCTGCGGCGTGAACGGTCAAGTTCAATTTGTTGGGCGGCTGGTTGAAGGAGCTGCCCACGTCCTCATCTTTCACATCTTCCTCTTCGTTGTCCACGCTTCAAGTCATAGTAACAACTCGCAGCAGCCTCCGCGGCATCCGCACCCGGTCCTTGGCCCCTGTCAGAATGCGGTCGCGTGTCATAATCAACTTGAAGAGGCGAAACACGCGGCAGCTGGCTACACTTCAAACTCAGGCTCACTATTTGATGAGCACAGTGGGCAATACTAGTAGTAAAGTCGAGCCTGATGCGGAGTTTCCAAGAGGCCCAGTCCCCAGTCCCCACCTAGAAAAACTATGCCCTAGCGTCGTTGGGGTCCTGATCAGCCTCTAAAAAGACTGCCCCAGTATTCGACTATCGTGACGGGGAGTTACCGTCATGGTCCCAGTGACTGGTCACGCTATTGGTACCCGGACAGGCGTCAACCGTGACTCGAATAGACTCGGAACCGCAACAACAGTCCAAAACTCAAATATTAGCGAGTGGGCGATGCAACGCAGGGATAGGATAGGCCACCGTGACAGCCGCCTGACTCGGAAGGTCACGGTCACGGTTCTCTCTCCGAGCCTGAGTCTACCTCGACGACACCTAGGCCCGGATAGGCTAGAGTCACGGTTCAAAATTGGTTCAAATTTTCTCTCCTCCATGTACCTACCAGTACGGTACCTACCGTAGGTACCTACGGTACCATGGTACAAGCTGGTACCTACGGTACCTACGGTACCGTAGGTACCTAGGTACCTACGATACCGCAGTTACCGTAAGTATCATCACGACTGCGGCAGCCCGAGCTATATCGCGTTGCCACAATCTCTTATCGTATGCTGCGCCTCTGACACCAGAGCGATCACTTTTGATTATGGGGGATGCCTAATTTACTATCATCGCAATCGACCGCGGGATCCCGAGCTACGTTTACCGAAAACGAAGCGTCGTAATTTAGCGGTCCCGTATTACTCGATTTTTTAAAATTATTGAGTTAATGCGCAGACGAGCGCGACGAGATCCACACAGGCTGAAAATTCCCTAAGACGTGGTGTACAAGTCGGGTAGTTACGCAACGGAGAGCAGGGCGTGATGGAGGCAGTGGTATATAAACTCCAAATACTGTACGCCACAAATATCCAGGGAGCCGATGCTAACATGTTCTCGGCATCTCCTCGCACCTCTGACGCCTATGTGGTTGTCAGCTACCTCGGGGAAGAACTTGCCCGCTCTGCTGTGACTCTGAAATCGACCGCGCCGCTATTCCGAGCTCAAATGGCATCTCCAACCAGTCCATTGTTTAGTGTTGACATCCCGCACGCTATCGTATTTGCCAGTGACTCCCAAAACCCTGAGATAATTATTGAGCTGCATGATCGCGTGCCAAGGGGGAAGGACATTATTCTCGGCGTTGCATCACTCAGTCCAGCCGACCTTCGCATTGCGGTTGGTCGTCGGATCGTCAAAGCACTTCAAAGCAAAGAATCGAGGAACAACAACAGAAGTAGCCTGGTCGGTGGTGAGGTGCACGTGGCCGGTCACCTAGTCCCTGGAGAGCCGCACTTCGTCGTGCAGGTACTTGAAGCACAGGGACTCTCCGCTTTTCATCGACCCACAAATCCCGCATCGTTTACAAGACTGATTCCAGGCTCTGGTGAGGTTAGTCCGTTCGTCATTTGCTATTGGGAGGGAACAGAGGTGGGTCGCACTGACATCAAGCACAAGACTCGACATCCAAGGTGGAACCCGCTCGGAAATACTTTTCAAATATTTGTGAACCCCGGCAAGTTGCCCATAAGCTGCAGTGATAGCTCGCACCCTGAGCTCTGCTTTGAGGTATACGATACGGTCAGCTCTAGTGCTTTTGCTCGGAGAGGGTCTCTCCTTGGAACAGCGGCGTTAAGTGGCTGGGGGGAATTGCCACCCGTTTCATCACAAGTCGATCCAGATTGCCTCTCCTTAAAGCTTCGCACTCAGGGTGTCAACGGTAGAGAAGTGGCATCAGAATCAAGTGAAGGCGTGCTCAAAGTCCGTTTGGTGCTCAATGACGTCGTTCCTTCTATGCGGGACTGGATCCGCATTGGCAATCAGCCAAAACGTACACCGCCAAACACCCTGGACTTGTATGTTCTCGGTGCATCGAATCTTGCGCGCCGTGTTGGCTTTCTGAGGGTGTGGCTTAATGGCAAGCTCGTTCCGGAGGCTCCAACTACAATCAATGCGCCTGACAACCACACGAAGTGGAGGGACAAAGATGGTTCTAGAACCATCAAGGGGCGGTTTATATTGAATGTCGGAACAATGTACAAAATCAAAGATCATGTGCTAATCGAGTTGTGGCAGACACGAAGCGAGAGGGAGAGTCAGTACGTGCTCCTAGGCCAATGTCGAATCAAGGACGGCATGCTCCGCAGCCCGCCCCCTCACCGAATCGACATGCCACTCAGAGCAAGTGCGACACAATCTGAGGAGGTTTCATCACGAATTCAGGGAAGCTTGTGTCTTTACCTTTCACCTCGTGTCTGCGAGTCGCGGACGTTTGACTTAGCAACTGACGAAGCACGACTGTGGATTAAAAGCCTCGCACGGCGCCAGATCAACTCCTCAAACTGGCCGTGGTACACCCTGCACCCAGAAGACGGGACTACTCCGCATAAAAGGATGTCCTTGCAGCTGATCTCAGCTCGCGGCATTTCGGAAGCGATTTATGGCGCTACAATTGAGGTCCTTTACAATCGGCGCCATGTATGTTTTGCCGAAGCGAAGTGTGTAAGTACCACGCCGGGCAGTAAGGACCACAACTACAACTCCGCGGTCTTCAACTCGATTATTGAGTTCTCAGCATACGACATATCTGCTGCAGGACACCAGTCAGTCTGGCCTGAACTGCGTTTGATGCTGTGGAAAGTAACAAAGAAAAACGGGACTCGATATGGGTTTTTGGGAGAAAGCCTGGTAGCTGGAACAACATCTGCAATCAAGCGTCCGCCTAGGTATACCCGCCGCGTGGGACTCAAACTAGTGCTGCCCTTAATCGCAAGACGTGATGTTCCTGAGGATGTCGACTCTCGCATCTCAGGAACTCTGATGCTTGGCATTTGTACCGCCGCAGAGCCAGACTTTTCTCACGCCGCCGCGTGGTGGGGCGCGAATTCATTCCCCTGCAAGATGCTGTTGATCCAGGTTTCTGGTTCGCGCGGTGGAAAAGATACATGCGATGCGCGTGCCGTGATAAGCTGGAACGGAGGCTACGTCGGAACCACAGAATCAAATCCGGCAGATCGGAATCGCTGCCGTTACTGGTCTAACTCAGACTTCTTGATTCCAGTACATCTTATTCCCGGCTCCGGCATGCTTCGCATCACGGTCCGGGGAATGAATCATATGCGGCGCTTCGAGCACCTATATTTGGGGCACGCTTGCATTCTTGTGTCGGCCACGAATCAGATGTTTCCGTTCCGCCGGACGTTAATACTCCAGCCAAAGGAAAGTGATTCAACTTCTCGCATCCGCCCCACTCCCTCGCCATTGTCTGAAGATGTAAGAGTTCGTGGGCCTGGAGTCGTAGCGGTCGCGCCGACAAAGGTAGTCGTCGGCTTCACTGATGTTCACGGCGCACTGTCTGCCAAAACGTATCACCACTCGGAAAATGCAGATGTTCTGGGTGAAGTCATCGTCCGATTGCATCAGCAAAGGCCAGGGTGTCCAATAAATACAGCATCGCTCCCCGCGAGAGGGAGAAATTCGCGCATACGACTCAGATTAACTCTCCTTGGAATCTCCGGTGCCATAACTAGACGACCTACGGCGACGTCACACTCAGTCTCCCAACCATGTCCTGTAGCTCCATGCGAGGACTTGTCAATAGAGGACGTGCTGCTTGTCGTGTGCTACAAACAGCAGGGAGACGCAAAACCGACTAAAATGTCCATTTTGGCTCCTGTGCCGAGTAAGTGTAGGAGGGACTTTTTTGCTAGCGCGGAGGAAGTTTTAGTATGGCTGCCACTGAACTGGGACGCCGACCTGGCACGCGGTTGCAGCGCAGCATTCTGGATTGAGCTTCGGTCTGCGAAACAATTGCTCGGGATTGCATTTACGGGAGTGAGCGCCCTGGCGAAGATCCCAAGGCGTGTCAGCGAAACCGATGTCTCCTATCTCGAGTTGCGAAATAGGTTCAATGTGCGTTGTGATTCGGTAGCCAACTCGACATTCTCTCAGCGGCTTTTGCGACCCAGCAATGCAAAGCACAAGTGCGATTTCTTGGTGAGCTTTCCCGCATTTGCGGTGATGCGCGCTCGGATCCACCATCGGATACTGCTAGAGGAGGTGCAGCTCACTAAGCGGCGTGGGAAGCAAATGACTGGCCGGCGTGCAAAGTCAGGTCCGCTGCTTCCATTGCTCTCAGCACTTGCCGGTGATGACATTATCTCCAGACTTAGGCTTGTTATGATATGTCCAATCTTTTTTGGTAGCAATATCCCCGAGAGACTTCCAGAGATAGGCGTCTATTGGTGTGGCGAGCGGGTTGGCTTCTGCCAGTACCATCCAGGGAAGCCTGACCGAACTGTTTTCTTGCTCCCATTCGGCCGCGGTGTCGTCAGTGCCCAGAGAAACAAAGACTTCCTAGAGCTGAGAGTAAGGAGCAAGCCCTCTACCAAGACTTCCCTAAGAGCGGCACGCGTCACGCACGTGGACTCAATATTACTCTCTTGGGATGAATTTCAACGACTGCCTTCGGCGCAGACGGACTATTACATAGACCCCTCCCACATACGGTCTCCATACAACATGAGCAGACTCGTCGCAACGCCACCAATTGAATTCGAGCTTTCTCGGGCCGGTAAAGCTGGTAAAGTAATGGCTGCCATATCAGATGGGCATGGAACTGTCTTCTTGCGTGCGGGGACCGGCTCGGTCACTCTTCATCTTGTGGTGGAGGAGTCCCGTGCTTCAGCACCCCATGCAGTTTCGATCCAGCTGGGGGGTCTAGCATCTCTGCAAGACCCTCGATTTCAAGGGAATAATATGCGCGAACCAGCTTCATTCGCAACTACCGAAGGCAGTTTAGTCGGTGACACACGGTGGCCTGGGTCGATTCAACGCTGGCCCGTTGCCTCTGTGTTTGGTCCAGGACCTCGGGGGGGCTCCGTGCGCAATCAAGCAGAGTGCAACAGTCCGCAATGGCATGGTTCTAGTCCGTGGAATGATATCGGTGTTGACTTGAAGTGTGCCTTTCATCTCCCAACACCGAGAGTCGTATGGCCTAGTTGTTCCACGCACCCCCCCTGTTCTATCGATCTCCTTCTTGTTCATTTTGGAAAGTACTCAGATAATGAATGGACAGAGGCCAGGCGCATCCAAGCCCAGGCACGACAGGTTCTTGCGTGCAGGCGCATTGCGCGTGAGCGCGCGAGAATAGTGGCATGTCAACCAGATGGTTCGGCTCTGGCTGCTGTTACATTGATCCAAAAAACATGGAAATCAAACGGTCGGCCGCAGTTAAGGAAAGGCGCATCTGCAGTGACCAGTCTAATGCTTTTGAAGCTAGGGCCCAATAAGCGATCACCAGACGTGAGCTCATCAACTCACTGTGATCGCGACGAATGCGACGCGGTGATCTGCGTTCTTGGTAGCGATGATCTTGTTTATTCACATTCGACGACGACTAAATATGATCCGTTTGTGTTGATAACGTTCAATGGAGTCAAAATTGGCCGGACATCCACCAAGTATAGGAGTACGCGACCACTCTGGCACGAAAAGTGCTTTTTGCACTTAAAAAGTACCATTTTCCCTGAGAGAGGCCAAGACCAGCGGACAATTGATACCCTCGCAGAGAAGCTCCCGGTTTTTGTCGTCATGGTGCTGCAACCGGAAGATCGAGTACGAGTGCTCTACGCGGCACTCGCCACGACCTGCGACTTCCAGAGGGTCAAAACTCGGGCCCACGCCGCGAGGGAAGTGTTTCTCGTCGCGCGCCACGGTGATCGACTAATATGCACGGAAAATGTAGATTTCACGCAGTGTGATCGACGGCGATGCACGTACGCAGGTTTGCTGGCTGATCGAATCGGATTTCCTGCAACAGGGATTATTGGCGGGGACGAGAAGACCAGAATCGAAGCACTCGTAGGTCGAGTGCTAGAATTGGAAATTTGGGCCAGAACAATCGAGTCTAATGCGCTTTGCATCGGCCGCGGGACAGTTGCCAATTTAACAAGAACTTCCATGCAACCCTGCATCCGTCTCATGGACTACTCGGGTGAGGAGACGCTGGCAGACATGCATTATTCTTTCGGTTTTGTGCGTCTTCAGGTTACGTTTTCTTGTAGTACAACACATTCCCCGGCCCAGCACACGACCAGTATGAGGTCCACATTGCGGCCTAGATCTCAATTTCCGCGGCCTCGACCTTCTTTCTATCTTCAAGCATCCGAATTTACATTAGAAATTGCCCACGGGTCACCGTGCCATCTGAGGTCGCTGCGCACCCTAGACCCGTATATAAAATTCACACTGGGTTTTTACACTCAACGCTCGTCAGTTCTGAGCGCTGTTGGCCCCGTTGGCCCCTTGATGACCTGGCCGCCAGGAGAAGTTGTAACACTAGCTGGTTGGCATACTGCCCCATACTTTACCTTCAAAATTGAACTATTTCACGACCGCAGTCCTTGTTCAGATGATACTTTCGGTTCAAAGTCGATAGACCTTTCTTGCTGCACAAATCAATGGCACCCTCAGAAAGTGGCGATTTCTGCAAATGCCACACTCTCTTTTTCACTGACGCGAATGGAAAACGGTGCTCCGGTACCACAAAAGTGCCAGGCAGTACCACAGCAGTCTTGCAGTTCCAGCAGTCAAGGTCGCCTTACATTAGTCCCTGAGATTTGTAGCACTTACAGAGGGCATGACCTTAAATTTTACAAATTGACCGCCACACTCTCGCCGGGAACAGAGTACTGGGGAGCAAAGTGCAAGGACGCACGGGAATTCTTTGTTCTTGCACGCATGTGTGGACGATGTGCGAAGACGACCACTAAACATGGCTGTGATTGGCGAGAGGAGGTTCTCTCGCTACCAGCTGAATCTATTCCTGATGTTATTCATAGGTCCTCAAGCCACGAGGTGACATTTCAGCTGTGGAATAATAACTTCCTCGTTGGTGAAGCTCGTAAACACATTGGCAAATGTCTGACGCAGGTTGGAACTCAGTGCGCGTTTGAGCTCCGTCTATCGCGTCCGCATTCGATCAAGACAAGGGGAAGTTTGCATCTCTGTGTGGTAGCAAACCCCGCATACGATTATTTCACGGACGAGATTGCCGGGCTCGCCCCCGGGAACGAGTTGTTAGTGGCTATAATCCAGGCACGTAAACTTCCTGTTACAGAACGCAAATCTGACCCCCTAGTGACTTTAAGTTGCAACGGGGAGTACATGTCTTCGTCATTGAGGCCTATTTCACCCTTCCCAGTTTGGAATGAGGTCCTAACAATGCGTGCATTCGCAGATTTCGATGGTGCTAAGGCGCTTGAGTTGATGGCAGACATATTCGACGGAGATGTCTCCTCTGACGATGTACTTTTGGGAAGCGGTAAGATGTCAATTTCAATGTTAGCCGACGGTGTGACGAAACGCACGTGGCATGATTTGGTTGTAAAGCCCAGTCAAAATGGTATGCCTCCTTGTTCTGACTTAAGAAAAGGTCGATCTGAGCTCCTCCCTAGAGCCAACCATCCCGAAGGCCCTACACTTTCATCCACTCGTGGGGAGCTGGAACTTGCTCTTCAATGGCGGCACTACACTGAGTCATAGATTTTTTAGACATCCTCCCCTCCACTTCAAGCTCTGCCCACGAAATTTTAGTATCTTTGCGCCACTTAGGTATAACATAAATAATGATTACTTTGAGACATTTCAAGAGCCCCTCATCCACTGCGCACGGCCCCCAAACGAACTACTCATCAAACTAATTAGAGCAAGGGGCCTGCGGGCGCTCGAACACGGACTCTTTGGTCAAGTAACTGCGGATCCATTTGTCAGAATGCATTTAAGCGGTGACATACACGAGTCGAGAGTTTCCCACCGAACGTCATGTCCGATATGGAATGAACGGTACAGGATGCGCACCCCTGACTCTGTAGAATCTTCACTGAAAGTCATAGTTTTCGACTGGAATCTTGGAAGTCTTCCGAATGTACTAGGCATGACGGACATAGCTTTGAGCTTACTAATGAATCGCAGGACCCTTCGGCGATGGTTTCCACTCAATGTTGGCGGCGATAAGTGCTTCGCGGGTCACTGCGGGGAAGTTGAGCTTGCCTTGCGTTGGATACATAATCCTGAGTTTTCTCCCCACGACGACGACGACGATTATTTCGATTTGGTGCCCAATTGCCTCAAATTCGCAATAGTTCGGGCGCAAGGGTTCTGCGGGGAGTGCAACTCACTTACAACAGCATCGCTTCATGCTTCGCATGAATTTGGCGCTCCAGCGTCTAATTTGAGTGCAACTCATAGGACAGCCCATTCGACCACACGTATCGAAAATACCCGAAACCCTATTTGGAACGAACACTTTCAATTTCCGTACTACACACCAGAAGGGCCAGAGCACAGAAGCGCCGGCTGTGGTTCCGTACTTGCTATCGAGCTTCTTGACCATGCGCATATTGGTACCTTGGGCTCGTTGGGTGTAGCTGCAATAGACATAAGTTGTCGCCCTCGTCGCTCCTGGGTACACGCCGGGTCTGACCACAAGCTGGAGCTCGATTTGCTGTGGACTTATGATCCCCTCCTGGAGCCCGAGGTCGTCTTGCGCGTGCCGTGGCTAAGCCTTTCTCAATTCGCCTTGTCGTTGTGCAAAAATGACTATACTGTGTATTTACGACTGGATGTTGGCGGATGTGTCGCACGGACATTTGCGACTAGATTTTCTGGCAAGAGTGCGGACGTAGTGTGGACTGACGACCTCGTACTGACCTCTACAATGCGCTCGCTGATTGAGAAGCGCATAGAAGTGTGTTGCTTCTTGCGGGTCGCACACCCAGGCGGTGTCAACGACACGTTGATTGGCCGCGTGGAGTTATGGTGGCCCCACAGCTATTTATATGATACAGTAACAAGACAGCGACGACCTTGCTTCCCTCGGGAATTTTTCGTTCAAACGAACATGCGGAGTGGAAGCACAAATTGTGTGGCATCGAGGCTTGCACTCCTACTGACAGTGAGTAACTGGTCGCCGGACCTCAAAAACTCTGTCTCCCGAAATGACGAATTGTGTTTTGACATTTTTGATGACAATGCGGGAGAACACCTTGGAAGATGCGCTTTGTGTAGCACAATGTTGAAGGAAATAAAAGCCAGATCCTGGTTAGATAATGGTCCATTGTGTTCTGTTAATGGACAGCCCAGTAGTTTCACATTGGCCCCATGGTCCACTCGGCATGCTGCGGTGGCGGCATCCAAAGCTAGTAGCCAAATTGTTCTTGCCCTCAGCACTCGTCTGAACTACTTCAGCGTCTCTCGGTCAGGGCGGATAAGCCAAAATCCAACTGTGACCAGCGGCAAGTTGAGTATCATGCAACCGAGTATTCAAATTGCAAAAGATACCATCAGTGCTGTGCTACATGCAGCTTGGAGGTTCATACTAGCTGGTAGACATACTATTCTGCACGTGATAGACGGAGTCGGCCTTCGTGCATCTCCTGATTCTCCCAATACCGCGCATGGTCCTGAAAGCTGCCCCACTTCTTCAGCCGCCTACTGCATGGTACGCTACGACAGCGTTGAACTTGGATGCACCAGTGTTTGTGCGCTTGAAACCGATACTTGTTGGAATGCACTGATCCCAGTACCTCCTGCCCGTCTCATTGTAGTGGAGGTTTACGATTGCTTTCCAGCTCGCCTATCCGAAGAAGGCACTTCGCTTCGTGGGAAAGTAACGCTGTCGCCGGCACAGCTCCTAGAGCTTCGCCAGATCACGCGACGCCAGTCTGGACAACAGCGACGTGCTTATTTGCACCAACAAATTTATACTGATGTGAAAGTTGATTATAGCATGTCACATCACAAAGCAGATCGCGAGGACAAGGAAGACAACAAAATTGCCGGCCAAATAATCCCAAGAGTCCTGTTGTCGATGACAGACATGGCAGCCGCTGAACTCCCAGCTTTGACAACCTCGTCGAGTTTGCTTGGCCGTGCGTTGCGCACAACGCAACTGTCATACGTCGTACTCCGACTACTAGACAGAAAGGCTCGGTCCTCAACGACAAGAGTCGCGGGGAAGCGCGCTCTGTGGAAGAACGACCGCGCATCGATCGTTGTAGATGAGTCAATGTTGAGCGAGGAACCACTACATGTGCAGATCTGGAGCGAAAGAACCGCACTTCCAGATAACCTACTGGGCGAGTCGCAGTGCATAAATCAATTTTCACCACGTGGGGGACACCCGACTCGCTGGTTGATTTGCACACAGGTGAATCGCGTGCCCGGCTCGATGCTGTCATCAGTGCCAAAGGCAAACCAACCCCAACCACATTCGAGATGGGGCGACCCGGTCATCGTCACCAGGGGATACTATCATGCTCACTCAGCTTCGAACGACAACAAAAGTCAGTTGAACAACACGGATCTAATGCGTCGAGGAACCTGGCAGTTGTCATTGGCCTTGCAGCAACTATAAACCATCATGCTGAGGCGGCTTCAGAAGCTACTTCCCGTGTGATAAAACGCATTTCTCGGCGAAAACCGGACGGCTGTGCTGGCCATATAGGAGACTTGGCTCGCTTTGCGTTGGACGAGGAGATATGCAACAACGAAGGACGGAGAAGTAAAATTTTTGTTTCCGCACAGGCAGCTTTTCTCGCCCTCGCCAACCAAAGGCAGGCAATCGTTGAGGGGAAAGGGGACCCTAGTACAGTCAACAGCTTCGGCGAAAAACTTGCTGATGAAACCTATCACGCCCCACATGGTGGCAAGGCAGCATCAGAAATTGAGGCTCACATAACGCTCTCCTCCAGCGATGCTGGCGTTCATAGTGGTGTTGATTCAGTGACAGGAATGCCTTGGAGAGCGAACAACTCGGGATTTCGTTGTTTCTTTCTAGGGTTTCCTGCTTGAGAATTAATTTAACACTCCGTGGGACCTGTTTCTCTTGACAGCGATCCCCCAAATGTTATAATAAGGGCCAACGGGGCCGCATCCTAGCGTAGCCCTCTTGTGCCATACCTAAGTATTGTCCTTTTTTATGAGCCACGCAAGTAGCCCCGCCGAGCGACGAGCGTTGCCAGTGCATCCGCCAGACCCCCCGACTCGGACGGGAATTCCGACGGGAGAGACACATGTGACGAACCGGCGAGCCCGGCCTTCCGAAGACTCGGGGAGCTCTTCCCCCTGACGGGCCCCACTGGCGCAGGAATACCTTGTTGCCAATGTTGGCGAGATGCGGGTTGCTGTGCCCCCGACGCGCACTTGTGAATGTCACGATTTAACTTAGGTGGACACTAAGGTCCGATGCCGTCACTTTCTTTTTTTGGGGGCTGGAGATATAAGATACATCATGAGTGCAAGAGAAGAGGTCACTTCTCTGCGTCGATTGAATCTCTCTGAAGCAGGTCTGACTGGTCTGTGTGGGGTGAGTTGATATCTTGTAGCTCGCTTAGCTCGCTTATCAGTATCGGTGAAGCACTGGCGCAAAAGATCCTGGCCTTCGAGGAGGGCCTGGCCGTGGCATGTTGTCGTCCAAACTTCCAGTCGAAGGCCAACATCGTCGGTATTTTCTGGAAGAGGCAAGAGAAAACTTTCAGCATTCCAATGCGGTTGATTATGCTTGTCTAGTCGCCCCGGAGCGGTGCGACTCACTTCCTTCTCGCACCAAAACAAACGCACGTGGGGGGCAACCCCGCCAAGTTGAAACTCAGCTCCGTCAATAATAGTCAAGTAAATTGAAGGCTCCACGACTGGAAGATTTGGCGTTCCAAATGCCTCTGACAAAGGGTCTCCTTCGGGGGTGTCATCATGCCCATCATGCACATCATGCCCATCTGCGTGGAAATCTGCGTGGAAATCTTCTTCTTCAGCACAGTCAAAAGTCACCTTTACCTCTTCTTGTCGCAGGTTTGTCGCGTTCTCGAATGCGGCCAACATGGCGCCAGGTGATGCTGGAAAATGCTGGGCATTATTGTATTCTATTTTTACTAGCCGCCAGCCTCTCCTTGGACGCCCTGTGCCATTGACCACTTCCTTGACAAATATATCACCACCGATGTCATTGCCTGTGTAGAAATTAAAATTTTATGGCGCCTTGCTGTCGCGTGTAATCTCCACGCCATCGACGCGACGCCTGCTCCATAGCGTGGCGGTGTGGGTATTACGCCACTCGATTCAGTCAGCGGGGCCGCGTTGTCGCCGGGAAAAATGACTTTGTGAAGAGTAGTGCACCCGACGCACTGGTTGATTTTTACGCACAGGCCTTACAACTCGAACCTTCCTTTGTGGGTCGTGGCAGGAAAGTCCAATCGATTCCCGGATTCCTCGGATCGATGAAAAGCGATATAAGATCGTCTACCGCGACGTTGAATACTAGTTCTGTGTGACGTGCAGCTGCGGCTTGATTAAACGGGTCGTGAGGATCTCGGGCCCGTCGCCTTAAGTCGGCAAGTAGTGCTACCGGCGAGGCGCCCCCGGTCACAGTAAGCCCGTTCACACTCAACAAAATCCAACCTGGTCTAACTCGAGCTTTGGTCGCTGGTGAGTTTGGGTCGAGACGCAAAATCGAATAATCTTTAAATATTGCCCCAAGGGGACAACGAGCATCAAAGAAAATTACCCGTTTGTGAACGTGACGTGGTAACATAAAATCAAAATTTACAACGTAGGTAGAAGTTGAGCGAAGACTATCTAAAATATCGGAGAAATCTTCCTCGTCGTGAACGGGCCTTGAGGCAACTCGGGTGAGGATCATACCCCCTCTGATACACTTGATACGAGCCGAATTTGGCATTACCACCTTCACCTCAAGGCCACCTTTCGAGTGCCCACCCCCTGTTGCAGCTGTCCAACTTATCCCTAGCGGCTTCCGAAGATCAAGGCTTATTGTTTTCTCCCGGGCCGCAGCTGTGACCTGTGAGACTTCTTCGCAACGCTTGGTGGCTACCAGATAACGTTTCAGGTTACGCAGTGCGTGAAAATGGTGCCTCCATTCTATCCTTGCCGTAAAGGTCAGGATCATTTCTTCCATGGGAGCATTCAGCGCCGTCGAAAGCTGCACCCGGCAGCCCAACTCCCGGCCATTCAGAGAAACAGCGCGCCATCCGAGACACACACCAAGGCGCGCAGCTTGCATGCCCTTACGTAAGCCCAAGACTGTCAAGTTGTGTCCAGCTCTTAAGGCAAGTGTCCGAGCGTTTGATTTACAGCTGGCCGAAAGTTTTGTGAGCTCCTCATCGACCACACCGATTCGAGCTAATAGTGGTTCTAATGAGCTGAATGTGCTGCGATAGTGATTCATGGCCTCACTCACGTCGTCAGTCTCGCCATATTGTCCCCCGGCATCCCTTCTGCTGCTGCATCGCTGATCACTAGCATTCGCGAATCGAAGTGACATTTCACGACTGACCCGGGCGTGAGGTGTGGACGTCACCCTGGCTGAGAAACCACTACGGCTGGCCACAAGTGCGGCCAGCTCATCCCTCTCAACGTCGCCCCAGATTATGCCAAGGTTTTCTGTTGGGTCGATGCGAATGTCCATCCTGACGTGAGCTAGTTCCCTGTGCTTGATTGCCAGGGATGAAGAAGGCAGCGCTCGACGGCTCGTTTCGCGACCAGCGTGCTGTTGTGCAACTGCACTTCCTGCGGTAATTTCTGATCTGGGTGCCGCGCATTTGGTTCCGTGGCCAGCACGCTGTTCAACTGTTTCCGTCGTAATTTCCGATCTGACTCCGTCGTAAAACATGCCAAGTTCAATGGAATGTTGCAGGCGACTCATCGCGCGCATCGCTTCACGACGACAGACAGCCTGCGTGGCAGAGAGCGCCCTCCGCTCTATAGAATCGGCTGCTCTTTCAAATGCACTTGTGGCATCTTGACTCGCACGTTTTGCATATTCCGCAGATTGACGCAAGGCGTGCAAGGCGCTAAGGTGCTTAAGTTCACGAGTAGTTCTGATCTCATCATCATATTTAGCTTTGTTTAGGCAACGGCGGACCTGTATGCTGAATGTCAAGTGCCCACGAAGGCCACCAGTCGGGTGTGTGAGCATCTGCACAAGTTGGTGCGGTTCTTTGTCACCAACCCAATGTGTTTGCAGCGGGATGAAACATTCACCGTACTTTGAATCGTCCCCCGCTTCTCCCTTGGATTTCACTTCGATCTGTAGCTCCTCGACTGATGTGAAACAACTAGGTTCTGCCATGAGTTCCAGGAAAGCCTCCCCTCGGGCCCCTTCCCTCCCTAGAGAGGCCTCCTGTGGGAAATCAACCAGTGAGTCAGGCTATCCTGAGAATTATTGCGAGGGACCTCCGTGAACCTCCACGCCATCGAGCAGACACAGTGGCGGGATACCATCGCGCGGGGTGCTTAAATTTGGTTTTCACACAGGACGCAACGATATAAACCCCCTCGATTCGCGGATATACCGTCCAGTTACTAATTTGAACTGTGTATGACAGTTCCTTGGCCGCACTACTCGCGGACCCATCACGTGTGAACTCCAGCTCAGCAGGGAACTCAGGGCTCTTTGGCCCGAGTTGCCTCCAAGTCAGAATGAGGGTCCCAGAGAGCAACTGGTGCTCATACTCCCCGCCGTGATCTAGCAGCTCGGTCGGCATCAATGCAATACGTCCTAGGCAGCATGCTCTTGCAGCCGATGTAGTAGCACACCACACCTCGACGGACAGCCCGTAGGGTGGCCCTGACGCAACAGAGGGTATCTGGACGCACGCAGCAGATCCACCACGACTCCACGTTGGGCTGAGAGTAGACCATTGTGCAGGAGTTCGATGGACTTCACTATCATTGCAACGCACGACAACGAAAGGATGGCCAATCCCGACGCTATTTGGATCGAGACTGGTGGCACGTAGAATGCATAGATTTGAGCAAACAAGGGTCTTGTCAGCGATTGGTGCACGCTTTATCATTGCTGTGTGTACCCCGAGGCGTGCAGAACCGTCCAACAGTATGGATTCTGAGCTGAGTATAGCGGCACTCATGTCGCCAATGTGTAGCTTATACAGGGGCTCAGGAATGACGGTGAGTTGAGACCTGACCCATCTCAACTCAACTTCCAACTCTCCGCTTACCACTGGATATGATTCGGAGGCCTGATATAACTTTCGCCAGGATCGAAAAGGCCGTCGATGACCCAGTTCAGTCAAGAGGTCTACCTGCGTTCAAATCGAATTTCAGGCGCCCCATTTGCCATCACGCGACATGTCTCTGTAACTGCGTCTCCAGACCGGAGGCCTCCAACCAAAGAGCCTGGGTGTAACCCAACTCACTGGTTGATTTCCACACATATGTCAACTCTAGAAGAGCCAATTAACTGACAGTTTGCCTTATCTCCTCCTCCTGTAGGTCGTGAGCTTGTGCCTGCGCGCGAAACCCCCGTTCGCATCGTCCACCGTCGCCGCATCGCTCTTCTCCAGCTCCCGTCGCTGCTGCGGCGCGGCGGCGCGACGGCGTCCGCCGGATCGTCCGGGTGAGCAGGGGCTCAGCCCAGGCCGGGGGACTCGAACGGGCTCGCGACCTCCGCCAGGGGTGTCGCCTAGGCACCGTCCTCGCGTCGCACATCCGCCCACGCCGGTGGGCTCAACAGGCTTGACGGGCTCTCGCGCCGCGCGTCCCCGGCCGAGGGGCTGGGTAGCACAGCAGTAGTCACGACGTCGTCGTCGCGTATCGTTGACGACGACGGCGCGCCGCCGCCAAGATCACCTCTGCCGCCCCCCCCACGCCACCCCGTGGCCCGCCAGTCCAAGTTAAAGTTCGACAGGACGCCGAGTCAGCGCTGCATCTGGGACAGTGGATGACATCTAGAGTCAGTTGCCTGTCGTGTGCGTTTGTACTCGCTTCGCTTATGTTTCCTATGCTCACAGGCAGCACAAAGGTCTCGTGCCAAGACGGCGACCTGTGTGGGAATCAAGCAGCGCGTCGGGTGTAACCCACACCGCCACGCCATCGAGCAGGCGTCGCGTCGATGGCGTCAAGGTTATGATTCAGCCTTTTGCGAGAAACCCGCGAAATTTGATTTCTACACAGACGGCAACTGCGCTCGGGGTAGGACGGTCGATGCCATTCGCCGACCACGCCATTTGATTAGGACGTAGGGGTTGCAGGCGCGCTGATCCCTAGATCCTTTTGGCAACGAGTTCCGAGGTCTTAACGCACGGGCTTGGGCAATAGCAATGTAAAGCATGTTTGGGGCACCCGCGCTCTCGCCGTCCTCTAGATCGAAGAATCCATGCACCGGGTTGCAACCCCACTCCAACACCACCTCTACTTCCCCGGAAATATCAGTAGCATTGACAGGAACACGGCCTCCATCCGCCTGTGTGGAAATCAGTCAGTGATTGGGTTACGCCATCGAGCAGATGCAGTTCTGGGGACAACGCCGCGTGGGGCGCCTGAAGTTTGATTTCCACACAGGCATCCACCCCGCGCCCGAGACGCGCACGGTCTGGTCGCCGGGTAAGGCTCAGCCATTGCTGAAGTGGCTGGACATTTCTGGATGATCGTCTGGCAGCCAGAGATTGAAGTTTGAGTTCGGCGCCATAGTCGAGCTTTGGCGCCACTGCAACCTCTAAAACCCCCGAGGAGATGTCGCATGCATGAAAAGGAACTGCGCAGGCTTCGTTCCAAACAGGGCACAAGGTTCTAAACCGCTCGGTGAACCAAACTTTGGTACCAAAGCGCAGTCTAACGAACGGATCGTCTGGTATTATCGTGGTATCAGGTAGATGTCCAGGTTGGTCTAACCCGCGAGCTCTTACTAGCGTGATTCGAAGCTCGTTTGGTGTGGCATCGGAGCCTGACTCTGAAAGAGATAATCGTGAAAGAATGGGATTGTGTATCCACCGCGCCGTTAGCTCGACCTCGCCGCACAAGCTAGTTCTCCCGTAGCTGCACGCGTTGCTTGGCCCTGTTGTGCTCGACAAGGGAAACCAGCTGTGTAGTCTCGACTTGCTTTGAAGTGACGACACCGGGACAACTATGTGGCCCAAGACATCATTATTTGACAAAGCATCCCAATCCTCTATGGTGATATGTAGCATTGCACTTTGCCCATTTTGGTATACTTCGCCGTGCTGAATTTCAAAAGAGAAAGTTGCGTTCCAAATGGGGTTCAAGCACCTTCTCACCACAGTGGTCTCTGTAACATCCATAACGCCTCCACCAGCAGAAATAATCGTGACCCTCGCTACTGGGTCGCTTGTTGAAGCCTCTAGCACGCCCCGATCCGCGGCTGGCAGTCCTCGAGCTCGAAGCAGCGCAACATGTAGCTCATTAGGTGCAGCGTCGTCGTGCGCGCACCTGCTTTCAGATCTAGCTCAGAACAAACAAGTAATGGCATTAGACACCGTCCTGCACGGTAAATCAAAGAATGCAAGCGTGGGGTTGTGAGTCCACCTCGCCGCCACTTGCAGGGTACCATACGGTCCGGGATTCGCTGGTTCCGCTGTCAAGACCTACGCGCGCAGGAGTCAGTGGGAGTCATTGCGCACACATTCGCACCTTGCATGCACGAGACCCGGAGCCAAGGTTCCCCGCAAGCTGCAGCCAAAATCTATAGGCCAGCCCCACACCAAAACCCGGAAGTGCATTCTCACTTAGCTCGATAAAACTGCGCCCCATCACTCGCTCGCTTGAGATTTTGTGGCTGCCCTGAACAATTAGTTCCAAGCCAAGTGGCTTGAAATCAACGTCCGATGCGGGGAGAATAAATTGCTCACCCAGCTCCTGCTCCAATTCCGCAACATCAATAGACTTGTAGCTATATTCTTGCTCACCTACTCCATTCATTGAACGAATGCCCACCTTTGCATTTTTTGCGACCATATGCGCAGACACAATGCCCGGGCGTGCCATGGACCTCGACAGTGGTGCCGCCCCCAAGAGCGATCGAATTTGCAGACCGGATACTTTGTCACCGTGAGGATGCGATCGCCCCAGGACGCGAAGGCCTCGAGTCCTGAGCAAGATGAGGCGAAGCTCGTTTCGATCGCGAGGGTCTTTTCTATCGCAGCGGTTGTCGTCAAAAGCGCCAACTAAAAATTGAGCACCATCCATGGTACTCGGCGTAATGCTGTCCGTTGCAATGTGTTCGAGGGGTGAAGAACAGAGCTCGTCGTCATTTAGGTGATTCATCGAAGCAAATGTAATGTGCCCGATACGGAACGCCGACGACGACACGCTACTATTTTGGAAACATCTAATCTCTGTGATTGCAGAGTCATCCTCTGCAATAATTTCAAGCTCGAAAGAAATAACTCCACATGGTGCACCTAGAGCTTGTCGAAGCTGCACGCATACTGGTTCAGAAGGCGACGTCCTCACAATAGCTCGATGGCTGCAATGTAGCATGCAGCGTGCTGGCGTAAGGTGAAGCTTGGCATGCCCCACCAGGCTGTCCGGTGATCCATTGGCGCGACTCCAGATCTGCATTTGAAGAAACTTCCCCATGAGCACGTTAAAGCTTGTGTGAAAGACCAGCGCCTCGTTTGGCCAGTCACAGGTAGCACAAGAAACTGACTTGATGGAAGTTCGACGAAAAATGCGACCCACTTGCGTCGTACAGTAGAGCCTGGTTGGCGGACTCGATGCTCTGCGGAAGCGAAGGGCCCGCAAGCACAATTCAGCTCCCTGCAATTGAATTTGTGGTACTTTGAAAATATTTGAGGGACCCGAGGAATCCCGTGCTACTGAAATACCCGCCTTTGTCACCTCGTGGGTCAATTCAGTGCACGTGAGCGTGAGCGAGATGAGACCTTCACCATCACTCTCCTGCAACCCGCGACGCAGAAGCGGTAAGGTGAAGCAAATTGGCGCCTCCAGAGAAGTTAAGCACTTAACCGCAGTACTAGCAACAGCAACAAGCACCTCGGAAACTGCGTCGGAGTGCCACAGCTCAACGTAGAGGAGGCAATGTTCGAGGACACCCGCAGTTGCGGGTAAGTAAGCATCTGCAGATAAGTGCGTGTCCGTCGTTCGAGTCTTGCGAAGAGTGGACCCCCCCAGCTTAAAGCAGAGATACGAAACCGCGGCGCCATGATTTCTTTTGTTGAGCTGTTTGCCTGGCCACCATGCAATCTGCACATTGTGCACACCTACTGAGAAATAGCGATTTCTCTCCAGCCAAGCTGTGAAGCTAATTTTCTTTACCACATTATTTTTATTTTGTTCGATCCCAACAGAAGGAAATCTACATTCTGGTCTGCCGGCGTGCATGGCGTTGACAACTTTATCAAGTATACATGAAGCCTTGCCGACTGTAGTATCTGGTCGCTGCATATTTTTGTTACAGACTTCTATTTGGAGAGATGTGTCCAGTAACTCCACATCAGAGATATTTACTGTTACCGCGGCTTTCCGCGGTGCACTGCTCTCACCTGCGTTCTGCCATTCTGCGTCAAGAGCTAAGGCAGTATCGGCAAAATTATTCGTGCCGTTTGAATCAAGGACATGGGAAGGCCAGGCGTGTGCTACACGACGAGCATGTTGAGCTTCATGACTGCTGTGCACATCGTCGACGACACCAATATTTCTTGGGGTCAGTATTGAAGTATCACCCGGAGACTTACTGTAGCTGTTTACAGGGAAGGAACGTCCAGAGGCGCACGTGACACGATGTCCTAGACCAACTGCAAAGCTAACAAATGCCCGGGTGGGACGACCGTCTTTCTCAAGAGAAAGGGTCACGTCACATTCTGAGAGAGGACGCCCCCTCGGGTGTTTTCGCCGTTCCATCAGAAGACCCCGCAGTGAATAGTCTGCAGAGCCAACTTTCTTGGGAACTCGAATTCCATGTGACACGGAAATTCGAAGAACAGCATCCTCAAGGATGCCAGATAAAGTCGAAGGAATGGATAGGGTGAGAGGTTTGTGATGCGGCCAGTTCACGGTTCCCTCCATATCACCATATGTCAGAGATTGAAAACGTGTTTGCCTCAAGAGAGTCTCAGCCTGCATAGCCTCCAAGCACACATTTAAAGTGCGATGTGATCTGTGCGGTCGATTCTGGTGTGACCCTGCGGCCGCCTGTGCGGACATCGACGAGTGAACTTGGGTCGAACCCAAGAGATCTTACAGCCACCACGCCACTGAGCCGACACACGGTGTGCAGCATCGAGTTGATGGCGCGGGGACTGTTGAAGCTTTCTGACGCGGATGGCACCGTCTCGGCCTCGTGCTTCTCGGCTAAGCGCCGCTCGGCCGCCGCAATTCCACTTAATTTTAGTGAGGAAACATTCAACTCAATAGTCTCCTCTGCCACTCTGCTCAAGCGAAACATTACGAAGGCATTGTTTAAAGTGTCTTCGCGTCGCCGGCGCAGGGGGAGCGTACAGTAGGATGCAAGTGAAGAGTTTGCCATCGGGCTCTCCAGGATTGCTTGTCCAAGAAATAAGTCGAGGTGCGCCTGAGACTCATGCATGTCACCGTTGGCAGAGTAGATATCAAGAGTAACACCAATTTTGTGTTTAGTGGGCACATGGCGATCGAGAGCCCGCCCGTTGGCTGGGGTAAGGCGAAAAATGTACGGCTGCCCACCGAAGCAGAGTTGGCCCCCCTGTGGAGGTAGCCCGCATCGATTGATTAGGTGGGCATTTTGTAGCGAGCTGCAGAATAGTGGATTTAGGGAAGGCCGCACTATTTCCTCCTGGCCAACTTTGCGGCCGTGCCATCGCACAACGGCGTATGGCCGAATTAGACTTTTGAATGGACGGGACTTCACCTACGAAAAACAAGTCCATAGGTCGAGAAGACGGTACGTTGTGAACCCACCAAGCCACTTTTGCAGCCAGTCATGTCCAAGTCCAATATGGAAAGTTGCAGTCTCGTAACGTCTGTGCACTCAGGCCGCCGCGCGCTGTAATGAACATCAAACACTTCAACAAACATAACGACACGACCTGGAACGAGGCGGGCCACCCGGTCTAACCTGGAACTCGCCGAAAGTGGTTTGGGGGGCTCAACAAAGTTCAGCTCGACGCGACCGGTATTATTAGTGAGCTCATGGCTATTTACAGAGCAGACGCCAAAACAAGTCTTTCTAGCGGTATCTATGCTCGAGCTCGAGAAAGACGTACCCAAAATTTCGAGCTTGAGGACTGGAGCGACGAGCCCGTGGGCAGGCAAGTTCAATCGCACACTGGGACTTGAAGCACAAATACATGCTTCACAAGCAGGTTCGGACGCGGCGAACCAAGTGGTGGCTACCCTCTCCCCCCATGTGACCCGACACTCGAGTGAAGCGACGTCTACTTCTGGGAGTAAGCCTGTAAGCCGTTCCAGGGATATTTCAATTCGTGGTTGTGGTACACTACAAAGGGCAGCTGTAATCATGGTACCCACATACGACTTGACTACCTGCAGCCTTTGTCGCCAGTGTGGCGTCTCAAGGCGGCGTGCAGTCAATTGCATGCGAAGGTAGCCCAGCGAGGAAGCGGAAGTTCGCGAATTTTCGGTGCACACACTGGACTTCACAAAGACCGATACATTCCTCCTAGCTTGGATACAATCCAGGAAGCGTTCATTTAGAATAGCAACGCCACAGGGCCGCCCCCCCACGCTGCGGGAAAGTTCGATTTGCAAAAGAAACTTGTTCTGGTCGTAGCAATCGCCACCACCACCGCTAATGGAGGAAGCACTATCGCCGGTTAGGATGAAGTGTCCGACGGCACAGGGGAGACCTCTGTTTCGCATCATGACAGAATGAGAATGACGGTCACGCATGGGGACCTGCAAGTACCCGGCGACACAGCCGTTCCACGTGAGGCGAGTCCATGCTCCTCTTTGTCGGCAAGAAGTTGTCCACGCTCCAAGGCCTTTGCTTTGGGCCTGGTACCGAGAAACGCTACATCCAATGTGAACAGAAGCCCTAGGAGTGATGTGAATCAAATCCTCCAGGAGATCAAGAAGTATATTTGATGCGATATTTTGAGCTTCTGCCCTCCTCAGCGTTTGGATTGACAGAAGCACGGTGATGCTTGCGTGACGGTACCCACCTTGGTGTCCTGCCGTCACAGTGAAAGTTGCACGTGCGCCAAGGGAGCTAAGGAACGCATCAGGTGAGATTGTTGTTGCGTGGCTCAGCCAACGACGCTTGCACAACGTTCTTTTATGAAGAATGAATCGGAGAAGCGATTTCTTTGCACGGGGACCAAAGTATTTGGGTTTACGAGAGGTATCACAAGTCAAGATGACGAAACGATGCCACTCAGGTGAGTCCAAACCCACGCGCATCAGATAGGGCGATCCGGATGGCTGTCGGGTTTTTCCGCACCAATGCACAGTCACAGAAGAGCAAGAATCCACAGGCATGGGACTAGAAGCTGAAGATACAGTCACAAGCTGAAGCAAAAATTGACCTGGATACTGAACCTCGCAACCAGCCGAAAGAAACTTCCCGCTTGCCGAAGCTGATGCTGACCATCGTGGTTGAATTAAGGCCGTGTTGGTTACCATCTGTGTCGCCAGTAGCTGAGCTGAACTGAGGCCCGCACGCTGTAGAAAACGATTATGAGGGAGCGTGCCTCGCAGTATGGCAGGCGTGCTCAAGACCACCAAATCGGAGGCTGCGACCCTCGACAATGTCTCGGTGGAGGGCTTAGCCCGTCGTCCCAGATGAGTGGCCGTCCGCAGGACTTCCATATTCCGACTGACACTCGTAAACGGAAGAAGTATTCTCACACGATTCAGCAACAACGTCAAGAGCTGCCTATTCATTGCGCGCCACGCGTGGCACTCCTCCAGAAAGCGGCGGAACCACCGCTGGATTCTTTCAGCCGCGGCGTGCTGTGCTCTCGTGCCTTTGATCCGCAAACGGACCAAATAACAACGCACTTCCGCCTGGATTTTCTTCGCGGCTGCTCGTCGTCCTACAAAACCTGTGTTGAAATCAATCAGTGGTCCGCCGACGCCGAGGACGGGAGAATCGTACTCGTCATCCTCCAGGCCATCGAGCAGACGCACTTACAGACAAGTCGCGTCAATGACGTGAGGACTGACGTGTCAATTGTCCACGCGTCTGCTGCCTTTGCGCGGGCCTAGTCGAACTCAGATTTGACTTCCGCACAGCACCAAGCGTTGGATCGTCCTACAAGAGTTGATAATTGAAGATTGATGATATCGTGCAGCTTGCAGATGCCTTCGTCTTTCTGACTTTCCCCTTCTAGCTTTGCACCTCGAAACCCACCCCCGGCCCAGACGTGTAATCTGTCCGGCGACGGCGTCATGTAGTAAGCGAAATGCTACTTCATTGCCCAAGGCATGCGGCTCCCCAGCAAGCCTCCAGCATTCTCGACCAACGAGGAAGACCGGTACACGAGATAAAAGATCATCACAAAGACACACAAACCATGATCCTGGCTTTGTTTGCAACAATCTGCTCGCTGCTCTACAGAGCCAGACAAGCGTATCCATGCATGCGCGTATCGAAAGACGCGACGCGTTGCCACGGAAGACACTTTGAGCTCTTGTGGCAAATAAAGTCGCACGTGTGAAGGTCACGTCCCTAACGGCTTGCCACCGCTTTGTAGCTCGCCACGAGAGCCAGAAAGCTTGAATGACTGTCGCAGCTGCTACATCAGCCTCAAACTGTGCGAGAGTTTGAATTCTGCGACCATCTCGGTGTAGATTGTTGAGGCAGCGCACGTGTAACGCGCAAAGCCCACACAGGCGTTTTTGCGAACGATGGTCAATATGTGTAGCAGTCCGGTGACACGTGCAACAACACGTGCTGACTACAGTTTTGAATGCTCGAAGTCGCCACCATCTTTGAACAGACGCCACTCGGGGGTCTAATCTGCGCTTAAGGTCTAATGGAATCATTGTACCTAGGAATCGCCCGCACGTCCGTAAAGACTCTCGTTGGTGTGACATTGCCTTAGTCATGGCTGTCACGCAGTTTGTGCAGAGCAACTGCTGGAGATCAAAAACAAACACCGATGCCCGGCATGTGGCACATCGTGCACAAGTATCCCTGACTGTTTTCAGTGCATCGATGGCTGCACCATGGCACGATGCTTGCCAAGTCACAACCAATCGTTGTATTCGTCCCGCGGCCCGCTGAAAATTTACGAATTCGCGTTTGGAGGAGATCATTTGACGAGCAAATACCCCGCGCTGAATTCTTTGTATAGCTACCGCGCTTTGACTTTCATAGTGCAATCGCACTATGCGTTTTGGTCGTCTGCCACTAATATGTGGTTGAACGAGCTGTCCGGTTGACGTTGATCCCTCATCATCCACATCCTCTGCCGGGCAGTGGCGGTTCGTCGTAGGTGGCCGTAGTATCGCGGCACGCAGCATGTGTTGCAGTCTTAGGGCAGCAGCGTTTCGCCGTAGCTCCATCGCGGACAATCCACACGCTGGGCGCGATTAAATTACAATATCACAACCAGGACCAGCAGGCATAACCACAAGCCATGCCAGCTTGTAATTATAAGGCCTGCATACCGTACCGTAGGTACGTACCTACGGTACCTACGGTACCACGGTACCATCAAGTACCAGTACCAAGTACCACGGTACCAGCAAGTACCACGGTACCAGCAAGTACCGTAGGTACTTGGTACCTACGGTACGTACCGTAGGTACCTACCGCG
>TARA_B100000674_G_scaffold90139_1_pt1 | contig 25912 bp, 24 predicted proteins | sample TARA_B100000674 | Tara Oceans TARA_B100000674 (sample SAMEA2622759) | marine metagenome | biome: marine biome (ENVO:00000447); feature: surface water layer (ENVO:00002042); material: "saline water (ENVO:00002010), including plankton (ENVO:xxxxxxxx)" | depth 5 m | reverse complement strand
TCCGTAAACACCTCCTCAATCAATGGCAGATCGAACGACTGACCAGAACAGGTCTTTGGAAGCACACTTGGCCGGCCTTGGTCTCTTTGGGCACAGTATTAGTACTGAGAGAACTTGGGATCGAACAACCGCTGCTACAAGTGTCAGTACTTGCAGTAGCAGTGGTAGTCATACATGCGACTGTTTCCTCTATCTTGCAAGCGGAGAGTTACTCTCATTTGGTTGCAGGCCTGTCAATTCGTCGACCAAAAACAAAACCTAAACAGGAAGAAGAGTCATTATGACCTCGGTTCAAATCGTCACCGACAGCTCATGCGATCTACCCGAAGAAGTAATCGCTGAACTTAATATCAAAATCGTTCCGCTAAAGATTCGCTTTGGTGAAACCGAGTTCGTCGACCGCTTTGAACTCAGTACCGATCAATTTTGGGATAAATGCCAATCAATGGACGAACTCCCTTCCACAGCTGCGCCCGCACCTGGTGCCTTCGTTGAACAATTTGAGGAGGCGGCATCGCAAGGAGCTTCAGGTGTTGTCGCGATAGTCCTAAGTGGTGAACTCTCAGCCACTATTGAAGCTGCACAACAAGCGGCGCTTATGGTGAAAGACAAGATTGAAGTCAAAGTAGTAGACAGCCGCACTGTCACCATGGGCCTCGGATCAATTGTTGTTGGCGCAGCGACCGCCGCTCAATCAGGCGCGAGTATTGAAGAAATCTCTGCAAACGCAATTGACTGTGTCGAACGTACGCAGGTACACGCTGCGCTCGACACGTTGGAGAATTTACGCAAGGGCGGACGCATTGGAGCAGCTGGATCTCTTTTAGGGTCGATGCTTTCAATCAAACCTTTAATCGAAGTTCGTAATGGAGTTGTCGAGCCTGCGGGTAAGCAACGAACTCGCAGCAAAGCGCTGAATAGCATTGTTGCGGTCGTCAAGGAACATGCTGAACAAATCGAGCAGCTCTGCGTGCTCCATGCAGCTTGTGAAGATGTTGACGCATTTGTTGAACAGATAAACGCTGTTGTCAACGTAGATGTTTTGGTGGGCCAAGTCGGACCAGTTGTTGGTGCTCACGCCGGTTTGGGAACGATAGGCGTAGCTTTCCAGACAACCCGTTAATCACTCCCCCGAAGCAATGGTCGACGATCATCAGAGATACCGGATTGATGAATGCGTTCGTCCCGGCCTTATTGAGTCCTGGTCAGGACTCGATCGCACATTGGATCGTCCTGTGACGATCCGGCTATTGGATCCTTTAACTGAGGTGGGAAAGCGCGTCGAACTCCAAGCGCGAGCACTTGTCCGGCTTGAGCACCCAGCGCTACTCCACGTTTTAGATACCGTTCAGTTAGGTGATCGCATTGGGCTGGTAACCGAAACCTTGCCTAAAGAGACACTCGAACAACATCTCAAATCCCAAGGGATTCTTTCAAGCGACGAATGTCTAGATCTCGCCATACAGCTCGGAGAGGCTTTGGCGTCTCTTCACTCAGCTGGATTCGCCATTGGAGACCTACAGGCGCGAAACGTAGGTAGGCGCCAAGATGGAACCGTTGTCATAGTTGATGGTCCCCCGACCAGTGACGCGAACACAATTCCAGCGCGTCCCCAAGATGACATTGTGTCACTCGGCGAACTAATGCATGAGTGCCTTGTTGGCTTTCGACCACAACTTGATCATCAAGGTCGCCATGAAATTCATCCGTCTATACCTTCCGCGTTTAGACAACTAATTAGAAGATCCGTCGACCGAACAAATCAGTGGTCCGATGCATCTGCACTTGTTCTGGCTTTAAGATCCTTGGCTCAAGATCTTGATCGTGCCACAGACGCTGTCGATATAGACCAGACCCATTTTTTAAAAGCGGAACGTTCATGGCTCGCCCCAGCGGCATTCGTGGGAGTTTTGGCTGCAGTAGTAATTCTTGTGGGTCTTCTCGTAACCCGAACTCAAGTTGGTTCGTCTCTTGTTGAAAATGTCCGAGAAGTCGTCCGTTTGGAACCACAAGACCCGTTAATCGTCGAAAGCTTTGATAGTTCGACTTCCGTCAGTGCACCGCTTCTGTCTCGTCCTGAGTCAAGGCCAACCCAACTTCAAATTGTCTCGATAGTCCCCTTTGATCCCGCTGGTAATGACCAAGTAGAGCACCCCGAAAAGATTGATTTAATCAATAATGGAGATAGCAACACCGGCTGGTACACAGAGCGATACACAACCGCAGATTTTGGAAAACTCAAAGATGGAGTAGGGCTCATCATTTCACTTGGCCCACCCCAACAACTCGATCGTCTCCGAATTAGCTCCCCGACTATCGACTGGTCCTTCGAAATCTTCGCTTCGGAGAATACCGGCGGAGGTATTCAAAGTTGGGGAGAACCAATAGCCAGTCGCAGTGAAGTAAGCGGAACTACCACCGTCAATCTGAATGACACACCAGGCGCAACTTTACTGCTCTGGATCACATCGTTAGGTAGAGAGTTAGCTGCTGGTGGTCATCGCGTGACGGTCACTGAAGTCTCAGTCAGCGGACGTCCAAAGTACGGTTAAGTGTGCTGCCAATCCAACAGTCAGGCGTAGTAGATAGGATCACGTCGTGACTTCTACCTCAGCTGAAAAGTCGGCGGACAAAGGTCTAGCAGCTCAAGCTACAAAGCTCGTGGTGGCGAGTGTTGGTTCAGTACGCGCAAAGACCACCGGCCCGTTGTTGTTCATCGCTCGATTGGTCGTTTATGGACTAGTGCTCTTCGTCGTGGCGATTACAGCATTGACCCTCTTAGTTATTTTGACAGTCACAATCGTTAATCAATTACTGCCTGGTGAAGTTTGGGCGACGTACCTATTGTTAGGGGTCTGTTTTGCCTTCCTAGGTGTGTTTTTGTGGTCAAAACGTATTGATTAAACAAATATCTACATACCTTTTTTGGAGGGAATGTGAGCGACATTCGCGACGTCATAATCATCGGAAGCGGACCCGCTGGGCTTACAGCTGCCATTTATACTGCTCGAGCAAATATGGGCCCACTGGTTATTGAGGGCGAGCCGTCTTCAACTAGTGACCAACCTGGTGGACAGTTAATGCTGACCACTGAGGTTGAGAATTTTCCTGGGTTTCCAGAGGGAATTATGGGTCCAGAGTTAATGATGCATTTTCGTGCGCAAGCATCGCGATTTGGGGCCGAATTTATTACCCAAAAAGCCACCAAGGTCGATTTCAACCAACAGCCATTTACAGTCGAAGTCGGTGACGTTACCTATAGATCTCATACCGTCATCATTTCAACAGGAGCCCAAAGCTTGATGCTGGGCTTACCAAACGAAGACAGACTGATCGGACACGGTCTTTCGACCTGCGCAACCTGTGATGGATTTTTCTTTAAAGACCAAGAAATCGCAGTCGTTGGCGGTGGCGATAGTGCTGTCGAAGAAGCAACTTTCCTTACGCGCTTTGCTTCAAAGGTCTATTTGGTGCATCGCAGGGACGAACTCCGTGCTTCAAAAATCATGCAGGAACGAGCGTTAAATAATCCCAAAATAGAAATCCTTTGGAACAAAAAAGTTACTGAGATACAAGGAGATGAAAAACTTTCTGGCGTCCTGCTTGAGGACACGGTTAGTGGTGAGGAGAACGTTCTTCCAATCACAGGTCTCTTCATCGCCATTGGGCACCAACCAAATACATCACTATTCGCAGACCAATTAGATCTCAAAGACAACGGGTACTTAGTTACAGAGCCCGATAGCAGCAAAACTCAAATTCCAGGAGTGTTCGCGTGCGGTGATGTCCAAGATGATTACTACCGGCAAGCAATCACAGCCGCAGGTTCTGGCTGCATGGCTGCTATCGATGCAGAACGATGGCTAGAAGAAAATCATGCCTAGAGATTTAGCTTAAAACCCGATCCCAGGTAAGCCGATAAAACTCCATGATTTGGGACTAGAGTGCCATCACCCGCGATGAGGAGTTAAAGATGGCTGAAGGAATCACAGACCTTGATATGAGTTCATTTGATGAGGCGATCAGTGCATCGGAGAAGCCTGTCCTTGTCGACTTTTGGGCTGAGTGGTGTGGTCCTTGCAAAATGATTGCTCCGATCCTGGAAGAAATTGCAGCGGAAGAAGAATCCATCAAGATCGCGAAGGTAAACGTTGACGACAGTCCCGACTTGGCTCGACGTTATGAAATTATGAGCATTCCAGCTCTCATAGTCTTTGAAAATGGCGAACCCGCAAAAAAACTCGTTGGCGCGAAGCCTAAGGGTGCCTTGCTCGAGGAGATTGGCGAATTCCTATAGATCCGTCCTTCATTCGTCCCTTCGGTGTCGGGGCTCAAGGGGACCATGTCCGGGATTTACAAACCAGGTTGGTGTCAGTAGGTCACCTTATTGAGTCGCTTGATGGCATCTTTGGAAGCCTCACAGAAGCTGCTCTCAAAGATTTTCAACAAAGTCGGTCTATAGATATCGACGGTATTTGTGGCCCACAAACGTGGGAGCAGCTCGTAGAAGCTGGGCATCGTTTAGGCTCAAGGCTGTTGTACCTTCAGTCGCCTCCTCTAAGAGGCGACGATGTGGCTGATCTTCAACGGTTACTGACATCGCTGGGTTTCCCTATGGACCAAATCGACGGCATCCATGGCCAACACACAGCTGATGCTCTCGTCGACTTTCAACTAAACGCGGGCCTGGTGCCTGATGGCGTTTGTGGCCCGGTTACTGTCGATTTCTTACACCGAGTTGGCCAACGTTTCGGCGAGGCAGCTGACATCACACGGTTACAAGAAAAACAACGTTTTCTAAATGCGGGCAGCGAATTACATGGTTACAAAATCGCACTCGCCGAAAGCGGCGGCCTCGACGCAGTAGTTGCATCCCTTCGTCGATCGTTGTCTGATGCGGGTGCCGAAGTGCTCACTACTCATCACCCTGACTGGGGTAGTCACGCCCTGCAAGCAAATAAGTTCGAGGCCGATTTTTGTATCGGGGTTGAGATCCGGGATCAGGATGCGAGTGTTTGTCATTTCTTGGGTGAACATTTCGAGAGTCCAAGTGGGAAACAGCTTGGTTCCGCTGTGGCCAAAAATCTTCAGTCACTTGTTCCAGGTATTTCGTCGCGAGGTATGAGGCTTCCTTTGCTCCGCGAAACACGAATGCCTGCGTTGCTTTTACGGATAGACGATGTGACAACGTTGGTTCGTAATCATCACACCATGTCTTTGCTTATCACCGATGCGTTGCGTTCTTTTGTTGAGGTAGGGCTTGATTAGCTATGGAGCGAAGAGAGTCAATTAGCTACGGCTCGTATCGTCGTCACCTGGGTATATGAGATCATATATACGTTGAAGATCACTCACAGTGGCAAAATTAATCGTGACTTTTCCACGTTTTGCGTTCATTTGAACACTCACAGTGGTATTTAAGTAGTCACTCAAGTGTTGTTCTACTTCGAGAGCAGAAGCGTCGGATAACGACGCGACGGTGTTCTGTTGCTTTCTCTGCTTTGAGTGACTGGTGGCAGATCGAGTGATTTGTTCTACTTCTCTAACAGAAAGCTTGTCGCGCACAATTCTTTCCATTAACAACAACTGATCAGACTCCGATCCACACGCGAGCAGAGCTCTTGCATGCCCAGAGGTAATGCGCCCTTCGATAAGCCCCAGCTGAATATCACTTGACAACTCGAGCAGCCGTAATGAGTTGGAGATAGTCGTTCGGGCTTTTCCCAACCTTTGACCGAGTTCGGCGTGCGTGACCTCAAAATCATCTATCAGTTGCTGGAACGCGGCAGCTTCTTCTATTGGGTTCAGATCCTCGCGATGAAGATTTTCGACCAAAGCCTCAACCAAACTCGTCTCTTCATTAGAGCTCCGAATTACAGCCGGGATGGTTTCCTTGCCAGCCAAACAAGAAGCTCTCCATCTGCGCTCCCCCGCTACTAGTTCAAAAGGTTTGTCACCGGAGGATGCCCGAACGACCACTGGCTGCAGCACACCAAAACGTAGAATCGATTCGGTCAGCACCTTAAGCGCGTCATCGTCAAACGCTTTCCTAGGTTGCATCTGGTTAACTGAAATCTCTTCTACCGGAATTTCAACGTAAGCACCCAGTCGCTCAACTTTCTGAGCACTTGAAGAATTCCCCGTACGCCCGTCCGACATATCCTCAGGGCGGTTCGCCAGGGCACCACCTGGTTGATTCGAAGCCGGTATTAAAGCCTCCAATCCCCTACCTAGTCCTCCTTGTGGGCGCGCCATTACGGACTCCTCTCAGACAAAGCTAAACCGTTGAGCTTTTGTGCAAAAATTTCTTTTGTGACCGCTCGATAAGCAGCCGCTCCCGCGCTCTCAGGATCGTAAATTTCAATCGGCTGCCCGTAACTCGGAGCTTCTGATAAGCGAACAGAACGCGGCACTACTGCCGTAAGGACCAAATCTCCAAAGTGGGCGCGGACTTCTTCAGCAACTTCCTGAGCTAAGCGGGTGCGCGCGTCAAACATAACAAGAACTATGGCGCTCACATCTAGATCTGGATTAAGTGCATCCTGGACAAGTTGGACGTTACTCAACAACTGACTTAGGCCTTCGAGCGCGTAATACTCACACTGCAGAGGAACAAGAACCTCCGATGCGGCAGCAAGACTGTTGATTGTGAGCAAACCCAGGCTGGGCGGGCAATCAATCAAAATGTAGTCATAATCCTTTTCGACCAACGAAATTGCAGAACGCAATCGCAGTTCCCTGCTGAACATCGGAACTAGCTCGATTTCAGCTCCGGCTAAATCCATAGTGGCAGGCAGGAGATCTAACTTTTCCACACTAGTCGTCACGCGGGCGGCGCTAATCGGAAGCTGCTGAACAACCACGTTATAACTTGAAACTTCAACACTCTTAGAACTGAATCCCAGAGCTGTTGTGGCGTTTCCCTGCGGATCCAGGTCAATAAGAAGGGTCCTTTGGCCAGAAAGCGCAAGATTTGATGCCACGCTCACAGCAGTCGTAGTTTTACCTACTCCACCTTTTTGATTGGCTACAGCAAGAACGCGTGGCATCTCAAGCCTCTTTGCACGGTCGTGTTATCTACGGCTTCCTTGCTAATCTCAGCGCCTCGCAACCGCCAGGTCAAGGATTTCAACATTGGTTCCACGTGAAACGTTTTCTGGGAGACGCCAGTCGCGTTTCACGTGAAACCGTCAAAAGAGAGGATTTTTGACTATCTGGGACCAACTTCTCGGAACAGTCACAGCCGGAAGTTCTAACAATTTCATGATGACAAACCGAGGTGGGCCTTCAATCACTGAGACAGCGGATAAGCCCAGAGATTGAACATGTTCAGTGGGCCATCTACCTTCTACAGGTTCGGGAGGTTCGCTAACTACGAGAGCGCCACCGGGGCATAAGAACGCGGCTGCACATTCAGCAGTGACCGATGGAGCAGCGAAAGATCGACTAAACACTCCGTCATAGCTAGCTCTGTGCAGGGGATCGTGCGCCAAGTCCGTTGCATCACCATTGAGTACAGAGACCCTTCTAGTCGCTCCAATATTTGCAACTGCTTGTTCCAAGAACTGAACTCTCGAGAGTGAACGATCCAAAAGACTTATTTCTAGATCGGGTCGTTCGTGAGCAACAACAAGGCCGGGCAACCCTCCACCAGACCCCAAATCACACCATCTGGAATTCTCAGCCGGATCAGCAGCCTCAAGATGTGCCAGTCCGTGCTCTATGTACTTGTCAATTTCGCCAGGACCCACGTGTCCAAGGAGTTGGGCTCGTGCGATGGTCTCTGCCAGCGCGCGCCGGCTCACAATTTCCCTCAGTCGTCAGCTACGACGAGAACAACCCGCCGACGCGGTTCGTCACCCACTGAGATTGTGTTAACTCCTGGGATTTCGTTAACGGCGTCGTGAACAACTTTACGATCAGCGGCATTCATCGGCTCAAGACCCTTTTCAACTCCCGATTCAATGACCTTTTGAGCCAGTTCCTGGACGTATGCGGCTAACGCTTCCCTTCGGCGACTGCGGTAACCACCTACGTCGACTCTGATACGAGCTCGGTTAAGTCCTGGGAGACGACGCTGCAGCATTGTTTTTGACACCTCATGGATCGCTACGAGGTGGTTCCCTTTGGGTCCTATTAAAAGGCCAAGTTCTTTGTCATTGCCAGCAAGGTTTACTTCGAAGCTATCTTCGTCAGCAGCTACATTTTCTGCCTTCGCCGTAACACCAAATGATTGGGCTAAACCTTCGAGGAATTCGCCAACCATCTGCTGCTGTTCTTCAACATTGATTTCAGTTGTCATTGCAGTCTCCTGCTCTTAATTGTGGGATCTCTCCCTAGTGGTCGATCTTGCGGGTGCGGCGAGCTATTTCTTTAGCTGCGGGCCGCGTTCGTGAGCCAGTTGAAGTCGAACGTATGTTCGATTTATCGGATGTTTTGTGTTGTGTTGTTAATGTGCGCTTACGAGTCGAGGAGTCTGACTTTGACGCGTCATTGTTGTTCGCATTGTTTGATGACTGCACTTGTTTTTGAGCAGGCTGTTTTTCTTGCGACTGTTGTTTTGGTGAACGGCGTTGTTGTTTTTGTTTCCCAGACGTCGACTTAGATTTAGGGCGATGAGCTTTAGCCTTCTTACGTTTTTCTGATCTGGCAGGACGACGACGCTCGCGTTTAGCGGGGGCTGCGACCGGACGCACACGAGTCTTTATTTGTGCTTCGGTGTTTCGGAGTCCAAACAGGGTCTTTTTTGGTTCCTGAAGTACTTCATATTCAACATCATCAGCAGTTACAGATAACTCATCGAGGGCGTTTTCTAACGCTGCTTCCACTGTCTCTCCGGCGGTAACAATCCAATCCATTTCTTACTTCCGCTTTTTCTTTGTTCGTCCATCTCCGGAGGTTCGTTTGGACTGGATAGCTTGCTGATCGTTATCGCTTTTAGCTTTTGGTTCTTTTTTGGGTTGGTTCTTTTTCGAACGTTCAGGACGCTCTGAGTTTCGTTCTTTGCTTCGAGCTGCTCGTGCTTGGCGCCTTTCTTCTTGGGCGGCCAGTGCCTTTTTGGAACGTTGATTCGTGACCTCTTTGGTAGGTGGTTCTTCCTCAATCAACTCCGCCTCGATAGTTGTATCTACGGTTGTGATTGGCTTCATTGTTCTATGAATGAATGATTGCTGAGCTATGCGATAAAGGCTGGACGCAATAAAATAAACACCAAGAGCTGCCTGCACCAGGAACGCGAAAATGGGAAGCATGTAAGGCATGATCTTCATCAGCATTTCCATCTGAGGATTTTGCGCAGTGGCGTCTCCTCGATGAGCTTTCATTTGTGCTTGTTGAAGAAATGACAAAACGAAGGTGATGCCGACCAACGCTAAATAGGGGAGTCCATCAACGAAATTTGCTTGTATGACGTCTTTGGCAGATTCAGATAAATCGATACCGAACGAAACCATTTCGCCTTTGTCTTCAACAAGGCGTTGGTATAGCAGCGACTCTTTCTTTAGATAGGAAGGATCGGGTACGCCGTCCTTCCCCATCTTTGTCATGCCATTAATGACTCTGTATAGAACAATAAATACAGGGAGTTGAACGAGGGTTGGAAGACACCCAGCGAGCGGGTTGGCGCCGTGCTTTTGGTACAGCGCCATTGTTTCTTCATTGATTTTTTGTCGGTCACCTTTGTGTTTCGTTTGGATGCGCTTTAATTCTGGCTGGAGCTGTTGAATGCGCATCATTGACCTGGTCCCTTTAAGCGTCAAAGGGGTCAACACAAGCATGATTAGGAAAGTCAAGAGAACAATCGAAATCGCGTAACTGCTCGAAAAGTCATAGAACCAAGCAAGAACGCGGGCAATTAGATCAAACATTAGGCGTCGACCCTTTGTGTCGGTGTGGGAACGGGGTCATAACCCCAGCCACCCCATGGGTGGCATCGGCAAATACGTCGGAGACCAAGAGTTGCTCCACGCATCGCTCCATGTTGATTAATGGCTTCTATGGCGTATCTCGAACAGGTCGGTGAGTAGCGACATGAGGGGAGACGTCGGCTAGTGAGTCCTTGGTAGAAGCGTATGAGTTTCGTTAAGACCAGAGAGGGAGTGTTCATTTTGGGTTGTCTACTTTGGAAATGAGGGTCTTTAGGTCTACCTCGAGATCAGAGAAGGTACGTCGGTCAGTCGACCTTACAACTCCAATCAAATACCGACCTTTGGGCACCGAGCTCGCATAGCTTCGAAGAATTGACCGGCTTTGCCGACGAATACGGTTGCGTTGAACCGCATTTCCATAGTTACGTCCTATTGCGTACGCAACGCGCGGGCGGGCCAGTGTTGCATCGGGGGAAAACATCATCCAATAATGTCGGCCAGAGAATCGACTAGCTCTTTTTAGTAAATCGAAATCGGTTCTCTGGTTACAACTGTCTATCAAGCGCTCAGCCTGTGCCGGCCTTTAGCCCGACGGGCTTGGATGATTGAACGCCCAGCTTTAGTAGACATTCGGTGACGGAACCCGTGTCGACGAGCTCGTCGTCGAGTGTTTGGTTGAAAGGTACGTTTCATTTTTCAGCCTCTAACTTGGGGCAGAAGAGTCCGAAGAAAGTTCAAAAAGAGGGAAGGAGCTAGAGCTGCGATCTTTATGCAATCGCTGGTGCATCTAGAGTCCGAGGTTGCCTTTAAGAACTTTCTGTATTCGGACGATCGAATAAAAGTGATAAATCTTGCCTGGTGAGTCATGCGACTACACCGGAACAAATTCAGCCTAGAGGGAATGCATCGAAACAGAAACATCTACCTTCAAAGTCCCTGTTTGGCGGTGTTTTATTCGATTCTCGCGCGCAACGTGCTAAATATGGCGTATCGGTTACAACTTTACCACTAAAAGTAGTTTTTTTTCTCTTCTTCGCCACGGAGTGCTAGGTTCCACAACTCGCGATTGAGTGATTCTTGAGGTTTTACACAACAGCCACAAGTTTTCCACACCATGCGACTTGTGAGGCCTTGTGACTGAAGAAACGTTAAGTAATCAGGAAAATAACGACGTCGAGCACTCGTTAGGGCTCAATGTCGATGCTATTTGGACCACCTGTCGCGGACTCCTCCGCAGTCAGGTCTCCGAAGCAGTTTGGTTGACTTCATTTCGAGATCTTTATGTAGTCGCAATGTCTTCTGAACGGGTTGTACTGGTTGCCCCCAGCAACCTAATTCGGGACAGAGTGCTCAATAGATATCTGCCGATGGTGGAGGCTGCTTTAACCGATGCCGGGTGTGAGGTCAGTGCTATCGAAATAGAAGTACAACCCGAACTTGAGCAGCCAGAGCCAATTGTCGAAGAACCACAAATCGAACCAAATTCAACCTCCGCTCCTGATCTACAAGACCGTCTAGGAACTCCAAACAACTCAGACAACGGTCATAGCGATCCTTATACCGACACCATCCAGCCTCTCTACACTTTCGAATCGTTCGTCACCGGTACTAGTAATCGGTTCGCACATGCAGCTGCCCTAGCTGTTGCTGAAACTCCCGGTAGAAGTTACAACCCGCTCTTTATTCATGGAGGGGCTGGCCTGGGTAAAACACATCTACTCCAAGCAATTGTTCACTACATACGGAGCACTTATCCCAATTACACGGCGCGTTATGTTTCAACTGAAACTTTTCTGAATGAATTTGTCGAAGCCATTCGAACCTCCACCACAAACACCTTTAAAAGAAGGTATCGAGATATTGATGTTCTGCTAATTGACGACATTCAGTTCATGGAAGGAAAAGAAGGTTTACAAGAAGAGTTCTTCCACACGTTTAATTCACTTCACGGCGCTGGTCGCCAAGTCATTCTTTCGTCTGATCGACCGCCGCGAAACATCGCAACCCTAGAAGATCGGCTAAGAAGCAGATTTGAGTGGGGACTTATTACCGATATCCAACCACCTGACCTTGAAACAAGGCTCGCGATCTTGAGAAAGAAAACTGAGGTCGCTCGAAGTGAAGTACCTGATGAAGCCTTGGAATTTATAGCTGAGCTGATCACAAACAACATTAGGGAACTCGAAGGAGCCTTAATTCGGGTGAGTGCTTATGCCTCCCTAACTGATGAACCAATTTCAGTCGAACTAGCTGAACGCGTACTCGGTGACATCGTTCATAACAATGAGTCTCGACCTATTACACCTGATGTAATTCTTAACGCGACCTCATCAATGTTCGGATATGACGTCGAAGAATTAAAAGGCAAACGCCGCCACCGGAGTTTGGTCCAAGCCCGACAAATCAGCATGTATGTAGTTCGGGAATTAACCGACTTGAGTTATCCAGCCATCGCTCGAGAATTCGGTGGAAGAGATCACACTACGGTGATGCACGCCGTTGAAAAAGTTGGTAATCAAATGGCTGAACGACGACAGGTCTACGATCAAGTCAGTGCTTTGATCTCAGATATCAAATCAAATTGAGAGGTGGATAAAGTTCTGGATCACATTGTGGAGATGGAGTGGAAAATTTCTGTTTATCCACACGACTTAGACATTTAGTTCAACGGACTCTGTCTCTTGTGGGTGGCAGTGGACAGTAGTGTCAATAAAGAAACTACTGCTGACCAGGGAATATAAGTAGTTGTCCACAATCCACAGGACCTATTGCCACTATTAAATTTTAAAAACAAATAGAAAGAAGAAGCTGAAGTGAAATTTCGATGTGAACGCGATGCGCTCGTCGAACAATTAAGCACAGCTAGTCGAGCTGTAAGTAGCCGTGGTGGGGCTTTGCCTGTATTAACAGGAATACACCTCAAAGCCCACAAAGAAACTCTCACAATGACTGGCAGTGATTTAGAAATTACTGTTCGCGCTTCTGTTGCTGTTGATGTCAAAGAGTCAGGCGAGGCAGTTTTACCGTCGCGCATTGTTGTAGACATCATTCGTTCTTTGGATTCTGGGGCTGTTGAAGTTGAAGTCTCCGGTGAAGAAGCAAAGATCTCGGGAGGACGTTCGCAGTTTTCGGTCCGAACATTGCCTGTAGATGACTTTCCAGCTCTAAGTGACCCGTCGGGAGATCAAGTAACAGTCGCTACTGCAGATCTCGCAGCCGGGCTGAAGCAAGTCGTGCGAGCGGCAAGCGGCGATGACGCGCGACCGATTCTTACTGGCGTCTTGATGTCGGCTGAAGACGGTGGTTTGCGACTCGTGGCCACTGACTCTTACCGACTTGCAGTTCGAGATCTTCCAGAAGCAACAGTTCTAAGCGAAGGCCAAAAGGTATTGGTTCCATCTAGGGCTTTAGATGAGCTGAGCCGTGTGTTGGGAGACTCTGAAGAAGTAAACGTGCGATTAGGCGAACGTGAAGTGAGTTTTGATGTTTCAATTGAAGATGGGGCTGTCCAAGTCACAACTCGACTTATCGAAGGTGAATTTCCTAACTACAGACAGTTAATTCCGAGTAGTTATCCCAACCAGTTGACCATTGGGCGTGAGCCACTTTTAGAGGCAGTACGGCGAGTGAAGTTGATGGCGAGAGATACAACACCACTCAGAATTACTCAAAAATCTGATTCAGTAGAGCTGATGGCTGTTACGCAAGATGTCGGTCAAGCCCACGAAGAGGTTGACGCTCAATACAGTGGTGATGAACTGACAGTCGCGTTTAATCCTGACTATTTGATCCAAGGTTTAGAAGCTGCACCTGGAGATGAAGTTATTCTCGAGACTCTAGACGCGTTAAAACCAGCAGTGCTTCGTTCAAGTGAAGGCGGAGACTTTTTGTATTTACTCATGCCTGTTCGAGTTTCATAAACCAGTCATCGAGCTTTGATTATCAAGCGCCTGTGGCTGACCAACTTTCGTAACCATGATGAAACTGACGTTGAGTTAAATGACGGCACAACGCTCGTAGTTGGTCTAAATGGTCATGGGAAAACTAATTTAATTGAGGGTCTGTATTTATTGAGTGGTGCCCGTTCGTTCCGTGGGGCAAAGGTAGACGCGCTGGTTCGTTCAGGTCACACCTCCGCTTATATCCGCGCCGAAGTTGAAAATGAGAGTCGTACGTCGTTGATTGAGATAGAGCTCACAACACAAGGGCGTTCTAAAGCTCAAGTAAACAAACAAAAAGTGAAAAGATTCCGCGACCTTGGAGATACCGTTCGCGCAGTGGTCTTCAGTCCAGACGATCTGGAACTCATCAAAGGGCCACCGGCAATACGTCGATCGTTACTTGATGACACGATTGCTATCACTAACCCAGAATTTCGTGCAGTCCGAACAGATTTGGACCACATTTTGCGGCAAAGAAATAACCTCCTCAAACAAGCGAAAGGACGGCTATCGAACGATCTCGAAACCAGCCTCATAATTTGGAATGAGCAACTCGTGAACGCCGCAGAATTGATTGGAGATACGCGAGAAGAATTCATTCATCAATTTGGTCCCTCAGTTGCAGACTTTTACCAACAAGTAGCCGGTCGCAATGACCCAGTGACGTTAAACATTGAGGCTGATTGGAGACACACAGGGCTTGCTGAGGCACTTGTAAAATCCCAAGACGATGAAGTCCGAAGGGGTATGACACTGGTAGGTCCACATCGCGACGATTTACTCATGCTTCTCAATTCACTTCCATCGCGTTCTCACGCTTCGCAGGGAGAGCAAAGGAGCCTGGCCTTAGCTCTTCGTCTTGCTACATATCTCTACATCGAGAAAGTCTCAGGAGACCAACCCCTGGTTTTGTTGGACGATGTGTTTTCTGAACTTGATGAAACACGCGCTCGGCGTCTGGTTGAATGCTTACCAAACTCTCAAATAGTTCTGACTTCAGCTACGGGGACTGTCCCAGAAGGTGTCAATCCCTCTCAAACCCTCAGCCTTGAGGAAGGTCAAGTCTGTGCGCCGTGACCATCAAGCTAATGAGCGCGTTGCGGAGCCGCGGGCTATCGGCGATGTTCTAAATAGACTCGTCAATGACTTTGAGGATGGGGGATTGCTCTATTTGCTTCACCAACATTGGGAGCAGGCAGTAGGTCCTACTGTCGCCCAACACTGTAAGCCCCAAAAAATTGTGGATAGCCAACTCATTGTTCACGTTGACCATCCTGGGTGGGCTACTGAAATCCAATATTTGGAACAGGAGCTGCTCGAGAAGATGGTCAAAATTGATTCAAAATTGCGCTTCACCGGAGTCAAAGTTCATGTCAAAGGTATCGAAGACAGTTAAATTCGTTCAGAGGCCTTGAGAGGCTATTTAAGAGATTCGACCCTACCTCTTTGGGTCCCCTACTACTGGTAATGTTGGGCTCACGAAAAGGGGTTAAGTGAGCGACGTTACATATCAGGCAGAAAATATTCAGGTTCTTGAAGGACTAGAAGCCGTCCGTAAACGGCCTGGTATGTATATCGGATCGACAGGTCCTGCCGGACTTCATCACCTGGTTTACGAAGTTGTAGATAACTCAGTGGATGAAGCAATGGCTGGTCACTGTACGACTATCGAAGTCACCATTCTCCCAGATGGAAGATGTCAGGTCGTCGACGATGGCCGCGGCATTCCAGTAGACGAACACCCCAAATACCCAGGCAAGTCAGCAGCTGAAGTTGTGATGACAGTTCTTCACGCTGGAGGAAAGTTTGGTGGCGGTGGCTACAAAGTTTCAGGAGGTCTCCACGGAGTCGGGGTCTCTGTGGTTAACGCTCTTTCAACACACGTTGAGCTTCAAATCGACCGAGGTGGCAAGCGTTGGAAGCAAGAATTCCGCGATGGAGGACAACCGCAAGGTTCACTCAAAGAAGAAGGAAACAGCCCTGAGTCCCGCACTGGCACCACTGTGACCTTCGCCCCAGATCCGGCGATCTTTGACTCGATTGACTTTCGATCCCAAACACTCCTCGAACGATTTCAAATGATGGCGTTCTTGAACGCTGGTCTAAAAATTGTGTTCCGAGACGACAGAGTGACTTCACCAGTTGAAGCGGAATTCCAATACAACGGTGGGATTCGAGACTTCGTGCGACATTTGAATGACGCTAAAGATCCACTTTTCGAAGATGTCGGATACCTAGATGCGGCTGAGGAAGGTGACGAAGTTGAAATAGCTTTCCAGTGGAATACTGGTTACCAGCTAGACGGTATTCACTCCTTTGCTAATGGAATAAGCACCATTGAAGGAGGGATGCATGAAGAAGGTTTCAAAACTGCATTGACATCCACTGTGAATCGTTACGCACGGGCAAAAAATCTTCTTAAAGAAAAAGAAGACAACTTGCAAGGTGATGACATCCGGGAGGGTTTGACGGCAATCGTAAGTGTGCGCCTCCAAGAGCCTCAGTTCGAAGGACAAACCAAAGCAAAACTTGGAAATACATCAATGCGCAGCTTGGTTCAAAAAGCTACTAACGATGCCCTCACCGATTGGCTTGAGGAGCATCCAAAAGAGGCCAAGCGAACCATAGGCAAAGCCATTGACGCTCGCCGAGCACGCTTAGCGGCCCAAAAAGCAAAAAACACAATAAGAAAATCGGCGCTCGCTGGAGCTGGTCTGCCCGGCAAACTTACCGACTGTTCCTCCGGTGATCCCGCTGAAACAGAGCTCTACATAGTCGAAGGAGATTCTGCAGGAGGTTCGGCCAAAGATGCGCGAGATCCTCGAACCATGGCCATTCTTCCTATCCGCGGTAAAATATTGAATGTTGAACGTTTGGGTGGACGTCTCGAGAAGATGTTCCAAAATACAGAAGTACAAGCGTTAGTTTCTGCGATAGGCGCTGGGGTCGGCGAAGGAAACTTTGACGCTGAGAAAATGCGTTACCACAAGGTCATTTTGCTATGCGACGCGGACGTTGACGGAAGCCATATTCGGACACTTCTCCTAACTTTCTTTTGGAGACAAATGAAAGAACTTGTCTTAGCTGGCCATGTCTACATCGCTCAACCGCCGCTGTATTCCACCAAAGCTGGAAATGACACCGTGTACCTCAAAGACGACGCCGCTAAATCAGACTTTCTCGCCGACAAACCGAACCATAAGAGCGAATTTCAGCGACTTAAAGGGCTTGGTGAGATGGATGCAGACGAGCTCTGGGATACAACCATGAATCCAGAAACAAGAACGCTCCTCCAGGTAACTGTTGACGAAGCTTCTATAGCTGACAATATTTTCAGCGTCCTGATGGGGGAGCATGTTGAAAGCAGGAAAGGGTTTATTCAAAACAACGCCCATGACGTCCGATTCCTGGATATTTGACAAAGATGACTGACTCGCCTCCCTCTGATAACGAAAACCATCTCGCGGTACAACCGATAGAAATCCAACACGAGATGGAACAATCGTTCCTTGATTATGCGATGTCGGTTATTACTGCTCGCGCTCTCCCTGATGCACGTGACGGCTTGAAGCCAGTTCATCGGAGAATTTTGTGGTCCATGTTTTCCACCGGAATTCGTCCGGACCGTCCGCATAGAAAATGCGCGACGGTTGTCGGAGATGTCATTGGTAACTATCACCCTCACGGTGACAACGCGATTTATGAAGCCATGGTCAGAATGGGCCAGACGTTTAGTTTGGCTAACACGCTCATTGATCCCCATGGCAACTTTGGGTCGCCAAGCGACCCTCCGGCTGCATATCGATACACCGAGTGTCGTCTGACGGACTTAGCGATGCGCATGGTTGAGAGTATTGACGAAGAGACAGTCGATCTCATTCCAACTTTTGATGGTTCGGGCGAGGAACCGTTAGTAATGCCAGCTCGCTTTCCTAATCTGCTTGTTAACGGAAGCCAAGGCATCGCGGTCGGAATGGCCACCAATATTCCCACCCATAACTTGACTGAAATTATTGACGCAACCCTTCACCTCATTGATAACCCCGATGCGACCGTTGCTGACCTCATGGAATTCGTCCAAGGTCCCGATTTTCCAACCGGGGGACTCATTATGGGACGGGCTGGTTTGACCAGTGCCTTCACAACTGGTCGCGGTTCAATTCGAATACGAGCCCGCGCAGAAATAGTCGAAGATGGACGCAACACTCAGATCGTGGTCACTGAAATTCCTTATCAACAATCGATTGAAAATATTGAACAGAAAATCGCTGACGCTGTTGATCGAAAAATTCTTGATGGAATCCGAGAGCTTCGTAACGAGTCAGCGAAAGGTCAAACTCGATTTGTTATAGAACTCAAACGCGATGCTCCAGCAAGCGTTGTTCTTAACAACTTGTATAAACACACCCCGCTACAAACTAGCTTTGCGGCGAACATGGTGGCTTTGATTGATGGTGTGCCGCGCACGATCAATCTTGCCGATGCTCTCAACGCATATGTCCAGCATCAAATCGAAGTAGTTACTCGCCGTTCTCAATATCGACTGCAACAAGCAGGAGATCGCGCTCACATTGTCGAGGGACTTTTAAGAGCGCTTGATTTGATCGACGAAATTATTGCATTGATACGCGCGAGTGAAGATCGAGCATCTGCTCTTTCTGAACTTCAACTCGAACCATTCGAATTTAGTGAGCGACAGGCAAATCACATTCTCGATATGCAACTCGGACGCTTGACTCGGTTAGGAAGAACGCGGCTCGAAGAAGAGTTGGTGGAGTTACAGGAACGAATAAAAGAACTCGAAGAAATCCTGAACAACGACACACAGCTGCGAGCCGTCATTAAAAATGAACTGTCCGAAGTGCGAGAAGAACACGACACACCCCGTCGATCTCAAATTGTGTTTGACGAAGGGGATATGGAAGTTGAGGACTTAATAGATAACGAACCGGTCGTAATTACTTTGAGTAAAGGTGGCTACATCAAATCAGTCGCCGCTGACACATTCCGAACCCAAGGCCGCGGAGGGAGAGGTGTACAAGGAGCACGACTGAAAGAAGACGACATTCTGGTGCGGGTTCTCACCACTACAGCCCACTCCTATCTCTTGTTCTTTACTAACAAGGGAAAGGTTTACCGGCTCAAGGCATACCAGGTCCCGATGATGGACAGGACGGCGAGAGGAACAGCGGTAGTTAACCTATTGCAACTGGAACCAGACGAAGTTGTCGAAGCACTGATCGACACCCAGGAATTTGTTGCTGACGAGTTTTTGTTGTTTGTAACCCGTAAAGGGGTAGTCAAAAAGACAGCGTTCACTGAATACGACAAGAATCGAACCAATGGTCTCATAGCAATTAATCTCCGCGAAGGAGATGAACTTGTCCGGGTAATCCAGGTCCGCGAAAGTGACGATGTGGTCTTGGTCAGCAGTGGGGGACAAGCGATTCGCTTTGCTGGCGACCAAGTTCGTCCGATGGGACGCAGCGCCGCTGGGGTTAAAGGAATGAAACTTCGCTCAGACGACGTCGTCGTTGCAGCGGCAGCAACATCGCAAGATGACCAACGACACCTTTTGACCGTCACAGAAGGTGGGTACGGAAAGCGAACACCCATAGATGCTTACCCAAGAAAAGGGCGCGGCACCATGGGCGTTAAGGGCATCAAACTCACCGAAGCACGGGGGGCGTCTGTTATTGGTGCCCGCATGGTTGATTTAGATGACGAAGTCATCATGGTTTCGTCAGGCGGTGTACTGATTCGAACAGCTGTTTCAGAAATCGCCGAACAACGAAGAGATGCGACCGGAGTCAAGGTGATGAACGTTGGTGAAGAAGAAACAGTTGCAGCGCTATCGCCTGTGACATTGGACCTTGACGAAATAACTGAAGCTGAATCATCGGTGTAACGTCCGCGACCACCTAACACAGCCTCTGTCATACACTTCGAGATGTGGATGACTCAGATAAGGCTGACCAGAATCCTCCGCTGTCTGACGGAGTTGATGATGAGACATTCGCAAGAGCAGTGGGCTTAAACAACCCAGACCCGGGTGGAACCTCGGAGCGTAAACGGAGAACAACAGGTGTCGGGAAGCGTTCCAAAGCTAAACAAGAACGTCGTTCGAAGGACCGGACAGTCGTCCGCCGACCTCCTCCAGAGGTGAAGCCCGTCCAGGACAGTCAAGGTTCTCCCCCAGAAGATGTCACTGGAGTAGTGCCGATCATTAAACCTGCCCAAAGTGCAACGATAGATGTGCCAACCTCGCAACCAGTAGATCCCCAGCCAGCGCAAACCGCTATAAGTCCTCCAGATAAGGAAATTACTCTCTCAGATAACAATTTGGGATGGTTGTCACGCCGGCGAGCACGAGTAAAAAGAACCCGGCGAACGTTGCGACATATCGACCCCTGGTCAGTGCTCAAAGTGTCCATATTGCTGTACGCCTGTCTATATGGAGCCACGGTCTTAGCGGGTTACCTACTGTGGACGGCGGCGGTCCAGTCTGGGGTCATCTCAAACATCGAATCGTTTATCGCTGAAGTTGGTTCGTATGAAGTTTGGGAAATAAACGGGGAGGAAGTTTTCCGTCGAGCAACTGTGATTGGGGCAGTGCTCTTCGTCGCAGGGGTAGCACTAAATGTGCTCCTCACAATTATTTTTAATTTGATTAGTGACCTTGTGGGAGGAGTCCGAGTAACGCTCTTAGAAGAGGACCAGCCACCAAGCGATATACCATGACGTTGGATACAGCTACCTAGCGGCGCTACCATCATGAACTCGTTCGGGGCTATAGCTCAGTTGGTTAGAGCGCACCCCTGATAAGGGTGAGGTCGCTGGTTCGACTCCAGCTAGCCCCACAGCTCGAACGATCAGTCTCATCGTAGAGATTGAAACTTTCAGCGGAGGTAGTTGTGAAAACACTGCGCCGGGCGATCTTGGCGATGGGCGTCGGAACTATCGTGGCTGCGATTTTACGACTAAGAGGTTCTGGTGGCGTCCCGCCAAGGCAGGGGAAATGGAGACAACTCAGCGGACCGGATTTTCGCTGAAGTGGCGACAGTAGCTGTTATTGGTTGTGGGGTAGTAGGGAAAAGAGTCGCGCGACAATTGGCGGCTTCAGGACTAGTCGACCGTCTCGTTTTGGGTGTTCACCGACCCCAACGACTACACGGATTCGTCCGGCAGCTACTGGATGTCGACGTTGAAGTGATTTCGCCGGGCCCTCTACCTCAAAGTGATATCACGGTCCTGACTCAACCCAGCGGGGGCCATGCTGAACTAGCGGAAGAAGCGATAAGCAACGGATCACATGTTGTGTCGGTGTCTGAGGCAATTGCTGATGTTGAAGCACTTTTAGACCTTGATGCAGTCGCGATTAAGGCTGAGCGAGCGGTAATCATTGGTGCTGCCTTTTCTCCGGGTATGAGTTGTTTACTGGCGCGTCACTGTGGTCACCGATTCGATCAAGTACAGGAAATTCATGTCGCTCGAATGGGTACCGGAGGGCCTGCTTGTCAACGACAATTGCACCGGGCCCGGACAAAAGACGCCATTGAATGGCGCGATGGAAGTTGGGTCAAGCGCCCGGGTGGAACTGGGAGAGAACTCGTGTGGTTTCCGGACCCGCTGGGTGCTAGAGATTGCTATCGCGCCGCACTCCCGGATCCGCTGTTGTTGAGTGCAAACTTCTCAGATGCTGACCGGATAACAGCAAAAGTTGCGGCAACTCGAAGGGATCGACTCACCGCATGGTTACCAATGCTCAGACCCCCTCATAACGACGGTGGTCCGGGTGCGATCCGGGTAGAGATACGCGGGCTTGTCAACGGAAGCCAAGCGACGGAGGTTATCGGAGCGATCGATTATCCGTCAGCGGTATCTGGAGCCTTAGCGTCGATCTCAACAGAATGGCTACTGGAGCAAGCGCTGCCGTATGGTGCTTGGAGTTTAGGAATGATTGACGACCCAGTTCCTTGGCTACAGGAATTAGAAGCAAGAGGGGTGACAGCGGCAATTTATGAGGGAATCTCGGGCGGTTAATTTTTCCGACCAATCTGGATGACGCTGGGCTAATCACGCTGACGCCGGAGAAAGACCTTATGTCGTTATATCCTCAGCGGAAATGAACACAGCGATAATTGCCGCAATCCCGAGCCCGTCTACGAACTCGATTCAAATCGGAGCGTTTGAGTTGAGGGCTTACGGCCTGATGATTGCTCTCGGCGCCTTGCTAGCCGTGTGGATAAGTAGCCGTCGATACGAAGCATTGGGTGGAGACCCAGCAACCGTTCATCGGATGGCGACTTGGGCGATTCCGGCTGGGATTGTGGGCGCTCGTCTATACCACGTGGCTACTGATTTCAGCCGGTTCCAAAACAATTGGTCAGAGATTCCCCAACTTTGGAAAGGGGGCCTCGGAATTTGGGGGGGGATAGCTGGAGGAGCTTTAGTTGCCTGGTGGACGGTGCACCGTGACGGTGGAGACGTCGGCGCCATGTTTGAGGCCACAGCGGCGGGAATTCCGGTGGCACAAGCAGTGGGACGATTTGGCAACTGGTTCAACCAAGAACTATTCGGGCAACCAACAAATTTGCCTTGGGGTCTTGAGATCCAACCAAACAAAAGGCCTGCGGGCTATTTAGATTCGCCGACCTTTCATCCAACTTTTCTATATGAAGCTCTTTGGAACCTCGGCCTAGCGGCCTTTGTTGCATTCGCTGTTCCCAGACTCTTTCCACGCCTGAGAAAAGGGTATAGCTGGGCTGTGTATGTTGCTGGGTATACAGCGGGAAGGCTTTGGATCGAACTACTTCGGATTGATGAGGCGACCAAATTGTTTGGCGCAAGGATCAATGTATGGACTTCGATCCTAGTTTTCGTAGCCGCAGTGCTCGTTGTAATTAAGGGTCTACGAAATAACCAGGCTGAGGGTCATCGAAAAACAACCGAAAGTGTTCCACACTGAAGTGGGAGGCCCCAAAGTGGACCGATTGACCTGACTAATAGGGACACCTTCCAGAATGCGAATAGTTGTAAGCGGCTACGGAGTAGATGCAAGCGATTCACCATTACGCTCTCAAATAGCTGACCCTCTTAGGTTCCTAGGACATGAAGTCGTAGCGGTCGCACCAACTGAAGCTGCGATCAAATGGGGATTGAATCGTTACTCGCCAGAAATGCTTGTAGTAATTCCCTCCGCGGGAAGTGCAGATAGAAACGTAATTCGAGCACTGACTGCAGAGGCCGGAACCGTGGCTGTGTGTATGCATACGGGCCCAACAGAGCCGAAAGTATCTACTGACTTCGATGAACTGGACATCGACCTCTGCGAGTACGACCTCGTTACTGTTCCTGAGCGAGGCGTATACGAAGAATATTCGGCTGTTGGAAGCTATCGACTGTCGTTAATGGAACCAGCGATTCACCCTCCAGCATTAATGGACTTTGTTCCTTCAACTCGAACAGGGATGTTGCTTATAGGGGACGCGAATCCAGCCAACGTCGACGCGGTCGCAACGCTCGATTGTCTGGATGATTTATTGATAATGGGAGACGGTTGGTCTGAACTGCCCCTGGATATCACGACGGTAGAACCGTTACCCCTGCCAGATCGCGCCTCCCTTCTAGCGGGAGTTGATCTCTTAATTGAGTTAGAAACAGCTCTCTCTCATCAGTCAGCTATTCGACGTTCGCACCTAGAGCTAGGTCTTTCCCGCGGCGTTTACGAAGCAGCGGTTGTAGGCACTCCTTCCTTGGTCCAAGCGAGATCTGCTGTACCGCAAGCCTTCACTCCAGGAGAAGAAATCTTCGTTTATGAGTCCCTCAATGACCTGTCACATTTAGTGCCGTTACTGCTAGCTGACATAAAAGAATTGCGAAATGTCGGTGAAGCTGCTTGGTCACGAGTAACTGCTGAACACACCTGGACCCAGAGGTGGCGAACGTTTCTGGAACCATGGATCATCGATCCCGAAATTGGACGTGACGAAGAAGTTCACTACTCCAATCAAACACGGTCTTTGAGTAAGGCCAGCTGATCCGCTCCTATTCAACAGTTCCTTGTTGAATTAAATCGGTAAACCGCTCAAGTGAAATATTGCCGCCACAAAGAATGACTCCAACGCGCTGTCCTACCGGTTGAACTTCACCACATAACAAAGCAGCTAAAGCACACGCTCCACTGGGCTCCACAACCTGCTTCTGATACCGGAACAACCAATCCATAGCTTCAAGTATCTGGGTATCAGTCACGGTTGCTATTCGGGCAACATGGCGCCGCATTATTTCAAAAGTGTGGATACCCGGAGATGTTGTTTGTTGCCCGTCGGCAATAGTTTCAGGCACTTCAATATGAACGATTTGATCCTGTTGCAGCGACAGTTGCACATCATTCCCTGCTACTGGTTCAACACCAACAATCTGGCAATCAGGATTCTGTCGGTGTGCTGCCAACGCACTGCCAGAAATTAGGCCTCCTCCTCCTACGGAGATAACCAGTTGATCCATAGAGCCAGACTGATTGAAGAACTCCTGAACGCAGGTCGATTGACCAGCAATCACCTCTAAGTGATCAAATGGGGGAATCAGTGTAAGTGCTCTCTCGTCGCGGATAGCAGCTGCTACGTCTTCTCGACTTTCGGTATACCGGTCATAGGAAATAATTTCAGCGCCATAAGCTTCAGTTGCTGAACGTTTGGACGCCGGAGCGTCATGGGGCATGACGATCGTCGCTGGAACATTAAAGATTTGTGCAGCGCGGGCGACGGCTTGAGCATGATTCCCGGAAGAAAAAGAGATAATTCCTCTCTCACGCACATCGGCGTCTAGTGCTGCAATGGCGTTGAAGGCTCCTCGGAATTTAAAGGCGCCAGTCGTCTGTAGGTTCTCTGCTTTGAGATGGACTTCAGCTCCAACACGTTCATCGAGCAAACGAGATCTCAGTACCGGAGTTTGCTTGACGACGCCATTCAGCCGAGTCATAGCGGCGTCTAGATCGATTTCAGAAGACACTGATATCTGTGCACTGGAAACTCATGAGAAACAATCGAAGAGCTCCTGGATTGCGTGCATTTGACCGCCACTAGTGCTGGAAGGAACCAAAATCGGTGTTTTGCACCCCTGATCGAACCATTCTTCCACTCCCTCTCGCACCTCATCTTGAGAGCCATACAGAGTCGCGTTCGAAAGCCACGCGTCAGTCATACAAGTCAAAACGCGTTCACGATCCCCATCGTTAAGAGCCGCTTCGATGCCTTCCATCTCTTCGACATAGCCTGCCTGTTTCCAATAGTTTCGGTAATTCGGTAGGGAGACATACCCCTGAAGAGTTTTCCTATTTCGGGCGGCTCCGGCTTCTCGATCGGGGTCGATCACGGTAGGAATCATGTTCCCAATAAAAAAGTCGCTGTTTTGAACATCGTCAGGAATGTCGGCGACTGAATTGTTGAAATCGTTTCGGCTGGCGTTCGCCCATACTGCCCCAGCGCTTATATCCACTGATAGCTCGACCATCTTTCTGCGCAACGTAGCTAGAACGATTGGAGGTAATTCACCATGATGAGAAGCAGCTTGCTCCATCGCTGTGACGTAATCACGAATATCGGCCAACGGCTTACCCGGCGTTATGCCCAAGCGCTGATGGACAGGGCCATGGGTGACACCGATCCCAAGACGAAAGCGACCATTACTGATCTCATGAATAAATGCTGCGGTGGCAGCAAGATCTTCAGGGTTGCGGAAATAAATTGGTTGGACCGAAGTGCCAAACGTTATTTCGTTGGTTACCGAGGCAATCGACTGGCATAAAGCAACGCAGTCACCCATAGACGGACAATAGATACCACTAAATCCCCGTTGCTCGATTTCGGCCGCTATTTCGAGTGTTTGCTGTCGACGGCCACTAACCGCAGCCAGAGAAATCGCTGGCATATTCATTTGCCTGCCCCCTTCATAGAAATATTCGCTTTTAATAACTTCGTCCCTTGATCATGCCCGTAAATTCATTTCATTGCATGGTCCATAACCCTACGATTCGTTCGGTACCCTCAATAATCCGTTGGGGCTGTAGCTCAGTTGGCTAGAGCACCTGCTTTGCAAGCAGGG
>TARA_B100000674_G_scaffold122198_1_pt1 | contig 26242 bp, 14 predicted proteins | sample TARA_B100000674 | Tara Oceans TARA_B100000674 (sample SAMEA2622759) | marine metagenome | biome: marine biome (ENVO:00000447); feature: surface water layer (ENVO:00002042); material: "saline water (ENVO:00002010), including plankton (ENVO:xxxxxxxx)" | depth 5 m | reverse complement strand
TCTGGCACAAGCCAGCATAGAAATAGCGGCCTCAGGTATCATAGGAAGGTATATTATAACCCTGTCACCCTTCTCAACACCATTCTTTTTTAAGACGTTAGCGAATGTGCAGACCTCATCAAATAACTCCGAGTAAGTATATTCCTTATTTGATTCACTAGGATTATTAGCCTCCCAGATTATAGCAGTATCATCTTTATTTTCAATGTTTCGCTCAAAAATATTCTCTGTAATATTTAATGTTCCATCTTCAAACCATTTTATATCTGGATCATTGAAATTCCAGGATAGAGTCTTTTCTGGTGAATTTTTCCATATAAAATTTTTTGAATATTCTTGCCAATATTTTTTTGGATTATCAACACTATATTTATACTGACTATTGTAATCCTCTCTACTCTCTATCATATCACAATATAAATTAAATCTATAATAATTCGTTGGCAAGATTTGCTAAATCTGATCTCTCTCCTTTTCTTAATGTGACATGTGAGTAGAGCCTCTGGCCCTTCAATTTATCAATCAAATATGAGAGGCCGTTACTCTGAGAGTCTAGATAAGGCGTATCAATTTGATTAATATCTCCAGCGAATACAATTTTTGTGTTTTCCCCTGCTCTTGAAATTATAGTTTTAATTTCATGCGGCGTTAAATTCTGAGCTTCGTCAACAATAAAAAAGATATTAGAAAAACTTCTTCCTCTTATATATGCTAGAGGTTGAATAACAAGCTTTTCTGACTCTATCATGTTTTTTAGAATTTTAAATTCCTTCGATGTCTGCTTATACTGGTTCTGGATATACTTAAAGTTATCCCAAAGAGGTTCCATGTAGGGATTAATCTTTGAGTTAATATCACCAGGAAGGTAACCTATATCTTTATTACTAAGTGGTACAATGGGCCTAGCTACAAAAATTTGCTTAAAATTTCTTCTCTGCGAGATAGCTGAGGCAAGTGCAAGAAGTGTCTTTCCAGTTCCAGCTACTCCATTAATAGAAACTAAGGAAACATCGTCATTTAAAAGAGAATGAATTGCAAAAGCTTGTTCCGCATTCCTTGGTTGAATACCGCAAATTGTAGTTTTCTCCACTCTGTTTATTGTTTCCTTATCTCCATCATAATAAACTAAGGCGGACTTACTTGTATTTTTTAATACGTAGTAGGAATTATCAATTAATTTTTTCCTCGGAAAGATATCTTTTTTATCTAAAGTATTATTATCATAAACCTTATCTACTATACTTGATTTTATATTTTCTAATATTTTTTCTTCAAGATCTAGAGAATTTAAATTTTTTATTTTCCCTGTTAGATAATCTTCAGCATTAAGATTAAGAGACTTTGCTTTTAGCCTTAGGTTAATATCCTTAGATACTAAAGTTACAACTTTATCTTTTTCCTCTTTTTGTAAGTTTAGAGCCGAATCTAAGATCTTGTGATCGTTGATCTCGTCATTGAAAATATTATTTTTCGTCTTTTGATTAACTAAAATTTTAAATTTACCTTTTGTCTTTCCATTTAAAGGGATCCAATTACTCAACATCTTATCAGACGACAAATTATCTATCATTCTAATAAATTCTCGAGCCTCAAAATTTATTGTATCATTTCCTTTTTTGAGGTGATCCAATTCCTCTAACACTGTTATTGGAATTCCAATATCATTTTCCTCAAAGTTCATTATTGAATCATGTGAATATAAGATCACTGAAGTATCTAAAACATAAATTTTTTTCTTTTTCAAAGGCAACGTATTCAATTTAATATTTTCTTATAGAACTCAATATATTTTGGTAATATGACACTAATATCATATTTACTTGCAGTTCTAAAGGCATTATTTTTAAATAGATTTATATTTTTTTTATCTAAAATTTCAATTGCTTTCTCAGACATAGCGTTTACATCTCCAATGTCACAAGTATATCCGGAGACACCGTCTTGAACTAATTCAGGTAATCCGCCTGCATTGGATGATATTACTGGAACCGATGAGGCCATAGCCTCTAATGCAGATAAGCCAAAGCTTTCTTTCTCAGAGGTAAGTAAAAATAAATCAGCGTTATGCAAAACATTTTCGACGTCAGGTATCTTTCCGATAAACATAACATCTTTCAAAGTACATAAAGACCTAGTTAGAGATTCGATATTAGCTCTTTCTGGACCATCCCCGATCATTATCAGCTTAGATGGTATCTCTTTATTTATCTTACAAAAAATATTAATGACATCCTGAATTCTCTTTACCTTTCTAAAATTTGAAGTATGGATAATTAACCTTTCACCTTTACCACATAGTTTCCCTCTGTAAGGGTTTCTCTTCACTTTTTGGTATTTATTAATATCAATAAAATTTGGTATGACATCTATCTCATTAGAGATATTAAAAATTGAAACAGTTTCATTTTTTAAGCTATTGGATACTGCAGTAACGCCATCTGAATTATTAATAGAATAATTAATAACTGGCTTACAGGATGGGTCTTTACCAACAAGAGTAATATCAGTTCCATGTAAAGTGGTAATAACGGGAATGTTTTTCCCCATTTCTTTCAATATCTCTTTAGCAAGTAGTGCAGAAGATGCGTGAGGTATTGCATAATGTACATGTATAATGTCAAGTTTTTCAAATTCAGCAATCTCAACAAGTTTACTGGTTAAAGAGGTTTCGTATGGAGGATAATCAAATAGCGGATAGTTTTTAATTGAAACTTCGTGATAGAAGAGATTATCACTAAAAACATTAAGCCTAGCTGGCTGGGCATATGATATGAAGTGGACGGTATTACCAGTTTCAGACAAAGCTTTACCTAGCTCAGTTGCGACGACACCACTTCCTCCAAATGTTGGGTAACAGACAATACCAATCTTCATAAAAAGATGTAATTATTATAATAACAGAGAAAAATATAAACTCTTCTCTATTAAATTAACTATTACTAAATTAATAATTTTTCAATCTATCTTTACGAAATAATTAATTTGATTTTATAAAAAAGTGAGACTTCCTTCATTTATTAAATTGCCTAGTAATAGAAAGTTTAAATTTTCAGCCAGACATTATGATCCCTTAAAGGATGACCTTGAACAAAGAGTTTCAAAGTCAAAAAATACAAGAAAAAAATATTTTAATAGAAATAGATCAGATGGTATTAGCACATCAAAATTACAGCTAGTGATAGCTCTCATTTTATCTTTTTTAATTTTCGGATGGCTTTATTTTGGGAATAAAATTTTTATTTTTATTATGTTAATACCTTTATGGTTATTTCTCAAAAATAAATCAAAGAACAGAGGATGAATATTATAAAGAAACTCCCAAAATCTGTAGCAAATCAGATAGCAGCAGGTGAGGTAATACAAAGACCATCTTCTATTGTAAAAGAATTAATTGAAAATAGTATTGATGCAAAATCAAATGTAATAAAGGTAATTATCAAAGAGTCAGGGAAACAGTCAATTAATGTTATCGATGACGGGCTAGGAATGTCAAAAACTGATTCGGTTAACTGTTTTGAGAGACATTCGACCTCAAAATTATCTAAAGCTGAGGATTTATTTAATATTAAAACTATGGGGTTCAGAGGTGAGGCGTTAGCATCAATAGCTGCTGTCTCTGAGGTAGTAGTGAAAACGAAAAATAATAATGATAAAACAGGACACCAGGTAATATTTAAGGATGGAGAGGTAATTAAAGAAAATAGTATTAACGTCGAGAGAGGAACAAGTATAACTGCCAAAAATTTATTTTACAATATACCAGTAAGAAGAAACTTTCTGAAATCAGATACTGTAGAACTAAGGCATATCATTGATGAGTTTGTGAGGTGTGCTATTGCTAACCCTGAAATTAATTTCATTTTAGTTAACGAAGAGAATGAAATATACAATCTTGAAAAATCTAACCTTAAAAAAAGAATTATTTCTGTTTTTAAAAAAAATTATGAGAATAATCTAATCACCTGTAACGAAAAATATGGTGCCATTTCTATAGATGGATATATTGGGAAACCTGAAAATAGTAAAAATACTAGGGGAGAACAATTTCTATATGTAAATAACAGATATGTTAAAAGTGCATACATCAATCATGCAATAAAGAATAGTTACGAGGGATTAATTGATGAAAAAAAATTCCCATTTTATGTCCTATTCATCAATATAAATACGGAATTAGTTGACATTAATATTCACCCAACAAAAACTGAAATTAAATTCGAAGATGATAAATTAATATATAATCTAGTGAAATCATCAGTTAAGAAATCATTAGATAAGTACAATGTCTCACCGTCCCTTGATTTTGAGACAGATATAAATTTTATAGAGAATTTAAATACAGAAAATAAGCAAATAAAAAATAAGATAACTACAGAATCCCATTCTAGGAAGAAAAAAGATTGGATAAAAATTTTTGAAAATGTAAAATCAGAAAACTCTGAAAAATTTCTTTTCGAAGATACCCCATCAATTGAGAATGAAAATAAACCTGTTCAATTCCTTGAGAATTTTATTTTTAAACAGGTTGGTAAAAAACTATTTGTTTTTAACCAAAAATATTGTCAGCAAAGTATACTATATGAGAAATACAAAGTAACTAACATAAATAAGTATACAAATACTCAACAGAATTTATTTCCCCAATATCTTGAGTTTAACCAGTCAGATTTTAAAATTGTCCAGGAAATATTTGATGATATAAAATCACTAGGTTTTAATATTGATTTGTTTGGAGAAAACTCAATTGTCATAAATGGTATACCCAGCGGACTTGATGACATTAATGAAAAAGATATTATCGAGGGATTTATTGAGGAGATAAAAAATAATAACTCGGACTTAAATTCCGAGAAAAGAGAAATAATTCTCAAATCATTCTCCAAGAGAGCTAGAATAATTAATAACAAAAATCTTACTTTAACTGAAATGAATCTTATTATTGACAGACTATTTGCCTGTAAAAACCCAAAGTATTCTCCCGATGGGAAACAAAATTTCATAGAATTAGGTATTGATAAAGTAGAAAATTTATTTTAATGTTTAATCTAACACCTGCGGCAAAAAATATTTTAATTTTAAATGGTATCATATTCATTTTTACCAGTAATTATATAATTGAATCTTTTGGTTTAAGGTATATTCTTTCTGAAAATTTTCAACCATACCAATTCCTAACTTATATGTGGATTCATGCCGGATTTGGTCATCTTTTTAGTAATATGTTTGCGGTTATTGTATTTGCACCAATATTAGAAAGAGTATGGGGATCAAGAAAATTTTTTATTTTCTATCTGATAACAGGTGTAGGTGCCGGTGTTTTATACACAGGAGTAAATTTTGTAGAAAATTTCAATTTAGAAAATAAAATTTTAAGATATGTTTCCCAACCATCTCCAGAAGCATTTAGAAAACTTTTCCTCGATGAAGGAAAAGAGTACTACAATCAAGTGTATAATTTCATCGAGGAAGAATATTCTACAAACCCAACATCTTCAAAAAACAAAGATAAAAGTATACAGTATGCGTATGATCTATTAAATGCGAAAACTGATATACCTATGGTAGGTGCATCAGGTGCGGTATTTGGTATATTACTTGCCTTTGCAATGCTATTTCCAAATATGCAGTTAATGTTACTAATACCACCGATACCAATTAAGGCTAAATATTTAGTTTTAGTATACGGATTCTATGAGTTATGGAGTGAATTTAACAGAATGCCTGGGGACAATGTAGCACATTTAGCTCACCTTGGAGGTATGTTGATTGCATACATTATTTTAAGGTATTGGAAAAATAAATACGGAACTTACTACTGATAATGGCAAACTTTATAATTGAGGATTTTAAAAACGCTTGGAATAAGGATAATAATGCACTTGTAAAAATTATATTAATAAATGTAGTAGTTTTTGTTAGTGCAAGCTTCATAGAAATATTTCTAACTCTTTCGGGAGCAGGGGATGCATTTAAACTATTTATAAATAAGTTAATGCTCCCTGCATCATTCACCACATTTATAACTCAGCCCTGGTCACTTATATCTTACTTCTTTCTCCACCTTGGATTTACACATATACTATGGAATATGCTTTTTTTATATTGGTTTGGGAAAATAATTCAAGATAATGTAGGTAACAATGCAGTTATCTCTTTGTATGTATTGGGTGGTATTATAGGCGGTTTATCATATATGGCACTGTTTAATATAATCCCTTACTATGATAATAGAATTTCAGAATCTTTAATGCTTGGAGCATCAGCTGGCGTATTTAGTATTGTCGCTGGATCCGCGACACTCCTACCTAATTACACATTTTACCTTCTATTCTTAGGACCAATAAGAATCAAATACATAGCTCTATTCTATATTCTTCTCTCCTTTCTAGATGTTACTGGGTCAAATGCTGGTGGTGAAATTGCACACTTGGGGGGTGCAATGATTGGATATTTATTCATTAGACAATTACAGAACGGAGTAAATATGGGCGAAGGAATAATTAATATTATTAATTTTTTCAATAAGGAAAAAAATAAAAAAAAAGAAGAGAATTATTCTCCTACAGAAGATACTAAATATGATATATCCCAAGATGAAATAGACAAGATACTCGATAAAATCTCGGAGAGTGGATACTCAAGTCTGTCAAAGAATGAGAAAGAAAAATTATTTAATGCTAGTAAAAAATGAGGATAAATATTTTATTTTTTTTCTCATTAATCTTTTTAGGATGTAAAGAGTCCAGAGAATATAATATTGAAAATATTAAACTTGATGAAAATATGGCTAGAGAACTTGTCTCTCTTTCCATCAAATGTGTAGATCAAAAATATCCATATAAGATAGGTTACAGATTTAATGATCAGAACTGGTTAAAGCCACACTACGAATTAACACCTTCATTTTATGGTTGTTGGGACTGGCATTCTGCGGTTCACGGACATTGGGCAATGGTTAAGATATTAAAAGAATTTCCCACAATTTCTGAAAGGGAAATAATTTTAAATAAACTTAGTAAAAATCTTAGTAAGCAAAATTTAGTTAAAGAATATGAATTTTTTAATCAGGAATTTACCAAAGGATTTGAGAGAACCTATGGGTGGGCATGGTTAATGAAATTATACTCAGAGTTGTTGTCGTGGGATAATGACAAGGCACAAATATGGGCAGCAAACATGAAGCCCCTTGTCGACCTTCTAAGCAATAGAACCATTTTATTTTTAGATAAACTTTCAACACCTCTGAGACCGGGAACACACGCCAACACAGCATTTTCATTTTCTCTTATGATTGAGTATGCAAAGATAGCTGGTGATAAACTTTTATTTGAAAGGATAAAAGAATATAGTACCAAAAACTTTCTTTCTGATACAAATTGTCCGGTCGAGTACGAGCCGTCTGGTACAGACTTCCTATCACCTTGTCTTGCGGAGGCTAGTCTTATGTCATCCTTACTAGAGGAAGAGGAATTCAATCTCTGGCTTAAAAAATTTTTGCCAGCCTTTAATGATAAAAAATTTAGTACAATAATTAATCCACCAGAAGTGTTAGACCCTGAAGATCCAGGAATTGGTCATTTAATCGGTTTAATGTTTCACAGAGCATGGACCCTTAAAGATGTATCAACAAAGATTCAAAATGAAGATGATAAAAACCTCTTAAAAGATATTGCTAGAAAACATTCAGAGGAAGGTTATAACATCATGTTTAAGAGTGGTTACGGTGGAGAACACTGGTTGGCAACTTTTGCAATTTATAACTTCTCAAGATAGTTTATCTTTCTTTCTCAAGGTATATAGTTCCCAATAGTTTATCCCTTCTCCTGACATATGGAGTATCATAATACTCAACAGGTGTGATCTCGTAATAATAGAAATCTGTCTTAACAACCTCTGAGGTGAAAGAGTTTTCTCCATTCCAAATTTTATCTGATCCCTGAACTAATCCCTCAAAAACTATTCTCTGATACCTATCCATAATCTTTACCTCGAAACTAAGATCTTCTTCTAAAATATTTTCATATTTAATCAAGAAGTAGTCATTAAAATCATCCCCATTTGGTGTAAAATAATTTGGTAGAGTATATCTAGGGTTCCTAAGATTTTCGACGTAAATAAAAACCTTTCCTAATACTTCGCATCCCTCAAAGTCACTAACACTGTATGTTATTGTATCAAAAGGTATTGGTGACTCGTCGTAATTGTAAGTTATAGTTCCATCAATATTTGAAATTGCTTCACCAAATGTTGGTCCAGAAATAATTTTAACACTTGTTGTGTCAATCTGAGAATCAGGATCTGAATCATTATCTAAAACATTAATAATTCTTGATATAGAACTACTTCCGTCTACAATAATTGAGTCATCTTCTGTTATTGGACAATCATTCTCATAATTAATTATTATAGTTACTGTACCTACAGAATCACAAGAGACAAAACCATCTTCTTTATCAGTTAAGATATAATCAAATGTAACAATTTCAGGTCCTGGTGACGGTACATCATCTGGTGCAGAATATGTAAATTTACCATCTTGTGACCATGTGAACCCACCAATACTTGGTGGAGAAGAAATGCTGACAAGTAAATCATTTCCCTCAACATCAAAATCATTAAAAACTAAAGATGAGTCAATTACTTCTCCCTCATTTATATTGAATACATCATCATTTGGAACTGGGCAATCATTAACTGGATTAATACATAATGAGACACCTACAGTGTCACTGGCCAGCCCAGTATCATCGACGGCGTAGTAAGTAAAAGAATCAGATGTTGACTCACCGCCGTCGTGAGTATAAATAAACGTGCCATTTGGATTAAGAATTAAAATGCCGTGAAGTGGATAGCTTACCAAAACTGCTCTAAGTATCTGCCCAGGATCTTCATCATAATCGTTCGATAAAACCCCGTCTTCAGAGAATAATACCTGAATAAAACTCCCCTCGTCAATACATTCAAAAGAATCTTTCACCGCTACAGGTGGAGTGTCAGGAATAGGTGTTATTCTTAAAGATACATTTACAGTATCCCAAGTTGAACACTCTCCATCGTTTAATAAATAAGTGAATTCATCAATAAAGTTTTCACTGTCATCATGTGAATAATCAAAAGAACCATCTGAGTTAAGAACTAAGCTTCCGTATGTAGGAGAATCAAGAAGCTTTATCTCTAATATATCACAAGCATTTTGATCAGAGTCATTTGATAGCACACCATCAAAGGGACCAATAGTAAGGGTTCCGCCCTCATCAACCCCACTGTAGAGATCATCATTCCCAACAGGACACTCATTATCAATTACTATCCTTGCTGTATCTGCTACTTCCGTAGTATCCTCTCCATCGGTAACAAAATAAGTAAAGAATGTCTCATCTGGATCATCAGAACAGTCGTGATCATAGGTAAAAGTTCCGTCATCATTCAATACAAATGAACCATTATCAGGAGGAGTATCCAATATCACCCTCATAAAATCCTGTGGATCAGGGTCTGAACAGTTAGATAATAGTCCATTAGATAAATCTGTAGAAAGAACTTCTCCCTCAAGCAAATTATAAGTTTCTCCCTCACAGATAGGCACTCTATTTAGTATGGTGATACATACTTCGGTCTCATCTGAGTAACCTGCTGGAGGTCCTGGGTTTCCATCGTAAGATCTGTAGGTGAAACATACTTCATTTGGTAGGTCAGTACCGTCATGAATATAAGTAAATGATCCATCTGAGTTCATAATTAAAGTTCCGTTACTCACGTTTTTAATTATTAAAACATCAAGATCATCTCCGTCGGCATCAGTATCGTTAGATAGCAAACCGTTAGCTACATCTACTACTAATGTATCTCCCTCAAATACAGAGAAGGTGTCTCTCTCAGATACAGGTAGGTCATTAACTGGGTTCACTATAATTATTATTGTTGATAAGCTATCACAACCTGAGGGATCTATTGACTTATACTTAACGCTATCAATTAAAGTCTCCGAGCCGTCGTGAGTATATAGTAACCTACCACTAGGAAATATCTGGACTGTTCCATGATTGACATCAGAAGCTGTATCTTTTTCTGCTCTGAGAAGATCTCCGTCATCATCGTAATCATTTAGTAGGATACCTAAAGTATCAAGGGTTCCTCCCTCGTCAACATAGAATGTATCTCTAGCGGCAATAGGACAGTCATTAACATTGATAGGTATTAAAATTATTTTACCAACAACGTCACTAGGACAGAGATCGCTCTCTATCTTATACTCTATTGTGTCACCTAGCTGACTACCACCATGGTTATAGGTAAACTTACCATCAAACTTTATCTCATTATTCTCTAAAGTACCATTTACTGGGAGAGTCCAATCTGTTACAAATATTGTATCTCCTCCCCCGTCGTCGTCATTCAATATTACCCCACAAAGAGTCTCTGTCAATCCCTCATTATAAAGATAAGTCCCATCAACCCATCTCCAACCTCCTTTTGGCTCTTCAAAATATTTATCATTACTATCTTGGTAGAGCCCAATTAATAAAGATTCATTCATGAAAACACTTATGGCATCATCTTCCTCTTTAGTTCCAATAACTGCTAAATATCCTCCTGAAATTTCAGCTTGTGTTTTTGCATCCAACCAGCTATAACTTAAATTGGATTTAAAGTATGAGTGTCCATTATATTCTCCTAAATAGGTGTGACCAGATTTTGAAGTTATTAATTTATCAACCTCCAAAAGATACTTTTTATTAACTGATAGAGGAATATCATTCCATTCCCCATCCCCTAAATCAGGATTTGTCTCTCCGAAGAGTTTTTCTCCATAATTTTCGCTGCCTTGACCTTGCTGATGATTAGGCTCATTACCTGCCCAGTTAGTATACAAAGTTCCTGGATCAGTGTAAGTAGTTACACAGGAGTCTACTGTAAGTGACTCCCCTTCGGTTACATAATAGATATCATCTACAGGAACCGGACAGTCAGGAATTGGGTTTATAGTTATGAATACTGTTGCTGTATCTGAGCAATTGATATCACCGTCATCAACTAAGTATCTTACAGAATCAATTAATGTCTCAGAGTCATCATGGATATATTCAAAGGAGCCGTCAGTATTAATTTTTATTACACCGTTGTCAGGACCATCTAAAAGTACAGAAGATAAGTCATCATTTTCCTCATCAGTATCATTTGATAAAATTCCACTAGCAGGGACATTTAATGTTCCACCCTCATCAACTGAGTAGAAATCATCTACCCCTACAGGACAGTCATTAATTTGATTTACAATTATAGTGACCTTACCAAGATCCTCACACAAACCATCGGATAAGTTATAGATAAAATTATCTTCAGGGTCACCACCTACACCATTATGAACATAGGTAAATGAACCATCAACTCCAAAACTTGTAAGTTCTCCGTCATCAGGAGCATTGGCAAGTGTTGTTGATAAACCATAATAAAGTGCAGAGACCTCATCCTGCGAAACTGTATCTCCAAGAATAAGGATATCGTCAATTCTTCCCTTAAAATATTTACCGCTAACAGATTTCCCAATTAGCAGTTTTGCTGGTACACTTGAAAGACCACTATTATCTAAGTCTTCAGAATATATCTCATTATTATTTAGATACATTTTATATGAATCCTCGTTCTTAATAAAAACAAAATGGTGCCACTGGTTACCTAAATTGGATGTCCCCAACGCTGTAGTTGACTTCACAGTATAACCTGAACCATTACCTATTCCAATTGATAATTTCTGGTCTTTAATTCCAATTAATAGACCCTTTTCCTTACCGTCGACGGTAAAGTTTAATATCGTAGGTGTATCTGAGGCATCACTCTGTGACCTAAACCATCCAGAGATTGTATATCTAGATCTTTTCAGGTCAAGGAGTTGGTGATCTACATCTACGTAAGAGTCAGTACCATCAAATCCGTAAGACTGTTTATCATTAGGTGGTTGGAACCTATCAGGTGTGTGAGTAGGAGACTTTGGGTAGGTTATTAAATATGCTGGAGAAGCACATTTCCCATCACCAGCAGTACTACACTCTGGGGGATTTGGTAAGGTCAATGTATCAGCTACGCCGCCTTTTAAATCTCCATAAAAATAATTACTACTTAGTTCTTTAGCTCTCTTTAATACAAGGTAAGTACTTAATGTATCTACCTGTCCAGGAGGATAGTTGTCTGCAATAAAATATTCATCATGTCCAGGAATTGTATCGTAATACTCATTCAATGGATAGTATGCAATCAAATTATCTTGAATCGTGGGTGAAGTACCAATATCTTCGTCAGAATCATTTCCCATAATTCCAGGGAACATGGTATAGATACCCGAACCTCCTCCTGGTAGACCGGAAACAGTCAAAGTGCCACCCTCGTCTACTGTATATACTGTATCGTTTGCCACTGGACACTCATTCACCGAGTTAATATTTATGTATACTGTGACAGAGCTACAGGTCTTGTTGACGTCACCGATAATGTAAGTGAATTGATCTGAATTGGTCTCACTTCCATCATGTACGTAAGTAAATGATCCGTCAGGGTTTATCGTGTTACCAACCAGTACACCGTTAACAGGTAAATCTTTAAGTAATGCCCAGATTGTATCTCCCTCCTCGTCAACATCATTTAAAAGTACTCCTGTATATTCTTTTTCTCCATTCGTAAGATTTGACATTATCTGGTTTATACCAAGCGTACTTTTATCAGCAGTTAATGTACCTCCCTCGTCTACAGAGAAATAATCAGTAGCTGCTATAGGACATGCATTGTCTGGACCAAAAAATAACCTTATAGAGTCAATCACACAGCACTGTGTTCCTTCTTTAGGCATATCACAGACCTCGACAACAATTCTATCCCTCAGGTTACCTGACCCATCGTGCTCATAATAAAAAGTTCCGTCTGCATATACACGGTAATCAGTAGCAAACGCAGGTGGTGGGTAGACAGGTGATCCATCAGGATTTAGTAAATAATTTAGAGATGAAGGAAGTAACTCCCTCATTATCAGAGAATCATTTTCTGGGTCTTCATCCTGAACTAGTCCTCCTAGGAAGTAATCAGTAATTTCAAAAATTCCACCCTCATTCATATTCAAAGCAAAAACATCACCACTTGTTGCAAGGACAAACAAAGTATCCGAATCACTATTCGTTACGACACTATCAATAGAAAGTGGGTTTCCAGTATCATCAAATAAGCCTTCTATGTATTCCTTGATTGACTTTCCTTCAAGTAAACTCAAGCTATTATAACCAGTTGCTCTCGCAATAGGACAGTCATTTGTTGGGGATATAATAATTTGAACCGTATCTGGGACACTATTACATTTACCATCGTTAGCGTAATAAAGGAAATAATCTGAATCATCTTCTCCACCCCCATGTGTGTATGTAAATGATCCATCCTGATTCATAGTTACAGTACTTTTCTTTGTATTTGGTTCTGAGTCTTTGAATGCAGTGATATCGTCACCATTAATATCTTCGTCATTGGATAAAACACCATTCGAACCTGATACAACAAGGGTGCCTCCCTCCTCAACAAAATATGTATCTTTTTTTGTAGTAGGACAGTCGTTAACTTTGATAAAGACGTCACCGTCAGTAATATCAAATACTCCTGGAGAATATGAAATATACAACCTGTACTTGAACTGATCTAGTTTTGGAGATGTACTTCCGTCATGGGTATATGTGAATGATCCGTCAGTATCAAGACTGAATGCATCAGGACCACTGGTTATTGCAAGAGTAGGTGATGTTACTTCGTATGACTCACCTGTTGCTCCCGTAGGAATCGGGTCATTTAATAATACACCAGGAGCTGATATATTTATTGTCTGACCAACACCAACATAAAAAGTGTCTGCAACTGCGACAGGTACAGTATTATTTATTTGGATTGCAACAACATCTTCGACTTCACACCCTCCACCATCTGTGACCTTATATCTCAGACTTATATTTAATGGGTCTGACCCTGTAATATAGTCTGGAGCTACATAAGTAAGTATACCTGCATTAGTAATTGTAGCACTACCTTGGGATGGTGCTGTTACCAACTCAAAATTTAAAACTAGGTCAATACCTAATGTATACTCAGGGTCGAGAACACCCTCTGTTAAATCTCTTATAGCTGTCTCGCCTTCATTAATTTTTAATGATGACGCATCTACAAAAGGACAATCGTTTTCCGGGGTAACGCAGATAGTCACCTGCCCAATTGCAGTGAAACCGTCACCATCCGTAATTTCATATGAGAACGAATCTTTACCACTAGGGGTCTCATCTCCTTGGTGTTGGTATGCAAATGTACCATCAGAACATATCCCAGGAAGTCCTGTTATTGGACACGTAACTAACCCAGCTAAAGGAAATGACTTCTGCTTAATAGTTAGAGATGTTCCCTCAGGGTCGTAATCATTTGCCAGTAAACCATCATCTGGATCAGTGATAGATAACGTCTTCCCTTCTAACACACAGTTATCTCCTGAGTAGTCATCAGCAATAGCTACAGGAGGATTTTCGTCATCTATAATTTGAATAGTAATTAGCTGAGGATCAAAACTTATATTCTCAGAGGGAGGAGAACCAGTTGTACTATTTAGTTGAACAACTATATTCTCGTTGGGATCTTGCAGCAGATCATCTATGGCCGTGATCGTTACCAGAGCTAAAGTATCTCCTGCAGAAATTGTAACTATTTCAGTACTACTAGACTCGAAATCAACATCAAATAATGCAGAAGAATTTAATCCCTCGTAATTTAAAGCAATCTTAGAATCTTTGTCAAAAGGCCTACTAAGTTTAATAGTTATGACTGCTACTCCACCATTCTCCTCAATAGCTGTGGTATCTACCGATAAAGTTACTTTGGGAGGGTCGTTATCTGTAATAGAGAAGGCAATACTATCACCAGAAGCTACTCCAGGACCACTAAGTATAGACAGAGTGAGGTAAAATGTTTCTGTTTCCTCATAGAGGTTATCATCAATCGCATAGATATCAAATGGAGATGAATTAGATGTTCCGTCATTTAATTTAACAGTACTGGTGTAAGCGACATCAGTTGCTGATGCTGTGACAGGAAGAAAATTGATTAACACCTCAACATCCTCAGTAAGTGTTTCACTTGAACTCACTTGGAGCAAAGATTTTAGAGAACCTTCTTCCTCCAGGACAGTATCTTGACCGGAGACAAGAGACAAAGAAATTATTAGATCATCGTCGTTAATTCTTAGGTTCCTTTTATTTGATGAACCAATCAGACCACACGAGCTAACTTCACCTATTTCAACCTCTATGGTCTCCTCCTGCTCAACCGTTGAATCATCTAAACCAGTTATGTTTACTGTCTTTGACTTTTCCCCAGCTGGAATTATGATGTAGTACTGGTCGGTATTAGTTAATTCAGCCGAATTAAGACCCTCGTTAGGCTCAAAAGAATAATCCGTTCCAAAAGTTGCTGTTCCGTCGAATTTGAAGCTAACATGAATATCTTCAGAATTAACCTCCGATAATGTAGTAGTCAGTTTGATTACACCTGCGTTTTCCAGCATAGATGTTGCGTCAACATTAATTGTTACTGTTGAAGTTGTGCACTGAGCATGTATATTATTAATACACGTTGAAAAAGCAACAAAAAATAAAAATAATAGTCTTAGCATACCTTTTTTGCCTAACCTACAAATATATAAGATTTAGGTCTGGCACAATAATTATTAACTGCTTAAAAAACGTATTAAATTGATAATAATTTTATTTTTTATTAGCTAATTGACCGCAAGCTGCATTTATATCCTTACCTCGACTTCTTCTCAGACCTACATTAACCTTTTTACTGTCAAGATAATTGATGAATATATTTGTATTTTTTTCAGATGACTTCTCAAAACCAAGACCATAAACAGGATTATATTCAATAAGATTAACCTTTGAAGGAATATGTTTAGTGAATTTATAGAGGTTGTCTGCATCCTTTACCGTATCATTCACATCCTTTAACAACACATACTCGTACGTAATCTTTCTCTTTGTTTTAGAGAAATAATATTTGAGAGAATCTCTTAAATCTTCTAGAGAATTAGATCCACCGATTGGCATTATATTATTTCTAATCTCCTCTGATGCTGCGTGCAGGGAAAGTGCTAAATTCACTTTTATATTATCATCAGCTAATCTTCTAATCATTTTAGCAATACCTGATGTTGATAAGGTTAATCTCTTATATGACATCTCGAGACCCTCATCACTAGTTATAAAATGAATAGATCTAATCACATTTCTATAATTGAGAAGTGGCTCTCCCATCCCCATGTATACAATATTTGTGAGAGGTAGGTTATATACTTCTAGACATTTCTTTGATATCAATACAACTTGATCATATATTTCTCCAGCAGTTAAATTTCTAATCCTTGACATTGTTCCTGTAGCACAAAAATTACAACTCAGTGAACAACCAACTTGAGATGAAATACACGCTGTCATCCTAGAATTTTGGGGGATTAATACACCTTCAACAGAATGGCCGTCAAAAAGTTTAAACTTTATTTTTATGGTTCCGTCTTCACTCCTCTCCTCCATATCCTCCTCAATTTTATTGATAAAGAAACTGTTATCAAATACATCTCTATTTAATTTCGATAAATTTGACATATCGCTAAAAGAAGAACAAGAGTTATTCCAAAGCCAAGAAAAAACCTGTTTAGAAACATATGGTCTCATGTTATTCTCTTGACAAAACTTTTTAATGTCAACTAAATCAAGATCACGAATATCCTTTTTCAATTTTTTTGTATTCTAAAAGCAAAGATATTAAAAGCATATATTTAAAAATTAAGTATTTTAGTTAAATATCATGTTTAATAAAATAATAGAGAAGGTTGATAATTTATGTTCATGGCTATCATTCCTACTGGTCATACTAATAACTGTCGATGTATTCCTCAGATATGTATTTAACTTTTCAAGTGCGTCACTATATGAGTTAGAGTGGCATTTTTTTGCTGCGATATTTTTATTAGGTTCTGCTGTAACATTACAAAAAGATCATCATGTGAGAGTTGATGTATTCTACAATAAACTTTCTAAAAAGAAGAAAGAAGTTATAAATTTGATTGGAAATATATTTTTCTTAGTCCCTTTCTCATTTATAATATTTTACACATCAATCCCGTTTGTCACCGACTCATTTGTAATCATGGAGTCAAGTCCAGATCCAGGGGGTCTACCTTTCAGATTTATAATTAAGTCAATAATTCCATTCTCATTTTTTCTACTTGCCATCATTGGAGTTATTAACATCACAAAAAATGTAAAAAATATATCTAATGGATAGTATCCCTATAATTCTATTCTTGCTAGTATTTATTCTAATATTACTAGGGTACCCTGTTGCACTGACACTGGGAGGGATTTCTGTAATTGCAGGGTTACTATTTTTTGATATAGATTTTTTTTATCTGGTGTCACTAAGAATTTATGGGATAATGAACAACTTTGTCCTACTAGCCGTACCTCTTTTTATTTTTATGGGACTGACACTTGAAAAGTCAGGTATAGCTGAGAGGTTACTTGAGACAATGGCAATTCTATTTGGTAAGATTAGGGGGGGTCTGGCGTATTCAGTTATTATTGTGGGAGGGATGCTCGCTGCATCTACAGGAATTGTTGGTGCAACAGTTGTGACTATGGGCCTAATAAGTTTACCGACAATGCTTAAAAGGGGATATGATAAAAAACTTGCTACAGGTGTAATTGCATCATCTGGTACCCTCGGGCAGATCATACCACCATCAGTAGTTCTCGTACTCTTGGGAAGTGTTTTAAATGTGTCTGTCGGAAATCTATTCATCTCAGCAGTATTGCCAGGCATCACATTAGTAGTACTATATATTATTTATGTGTACATAGTCACTTTAGTAAAACCAGAATATGCACCGCCAATGCCAGATGAAATAGTTAAAGACTTTAAAAAGAAGACAAGTATCAAAAAGATAATTAATGCCTTTTTGCTTCCTTTTATCTTAATTTTCGCTGTTCTCGGATCCATATTTTTTGGGATTGCATCACCGACAGAGGCAGCAGGAATTGGTGCAGCTGGTGCACTTTTCTTAAGCTTTTTACAAGGGAGTCTGAATATTATGAAAATAAAAGAAATTTCATCTGAAACAACAAAATTAACTTCAATAGTGTTTATGATATTACTAGGAGCTACATCTTTCTCCCTAGTATTTAGAGGTCTCGAGGGAGACAAAATTATAGTCGATTTGATAGCCTCATCGAGTCTTACCCCAGAGATATTTTTGGTATATGTTCTAGTTACTGTATTTGTCGCAGGTTTTTTTATTGACTTTATTGAAATAATTTTTATAGTTGTTCCTGTAATTACTCCAATACTCGTTGCACTAGATATAGACCTTATCTGGGTTGGTATCATGCTGGCAATCAATCTTCAAACTTCCTTCTTGTCTCCTCCATTTGGTTTCTCATTATTTTACCTAAAAAGTGTGTCGCCTAAAGATGTTAAGACAATGGATATATATAAAGGAGTCCTTCCTTTTGTTTTGATTCAGTTACTATTTCTATTGTACCTGTTTTTAAATCCAGATTTTATTTATATAGTTCCCGAGCTTATATCAGGCTATAAATCGTAATAAATTTTGTCACTCACACTAGACCAGTCATTAAATGAATTCTTAAACTTATTATATGCCTCAAATATTTTTTTACTTTTTAAGTCTTTACCTATCATCTCATCTATAACTTCTCTAGTCTTTAACTTAAAAGTATCTAAAACATCTTTCGGAAACTTTCTTAGCTGAACTTTCTCCTCATCAATTAATTTATTCAAATAAATACTATTTTTTGCATCAAACTCACATTGCATCCAAATATTTAACGCCTCTATCCCTTTCTTAATGATTTCCTGTAGATCGGTTGGTAGCTGAAAAAATTTATCTCTATTAACGATCATCTCCAATACGCCACCTGGCTCTTGCCAGCCAGGATAATAATAATATTTAGCCACCTGATAAAATCCCATAAGGTAATCATGATAAGGACCAATCCACTCAGTAGCGTCAATAACACCTCTCTCAAGATTTGTATATATTTCTCCTCCAGCAACTGTCACGGCTGTACCACCTGCTTTAGATAATACTTTACCTCCAAAACCAGGTATCCTCATTTTGAGACCTTTCAAATCGTCAAAGGAATTAATCTCTTTATTGAACCAACCACCCATCTGCATACTTGTATTCCCACCAACAAAAGGGATTAGGTTAAATGGTTCGTATATTTCTCTGTATAGCTCATAACCTCCACCAGAAATTATCCAAGAATTCATTTGTTTTGAATTCATTCCAAAAGGTACTGAAGAAAAGAATTGACCAGATGGTATTTTTCCTGCCCAATAGTATGAAGCGCCACTTCCCATCTCTACAGCACCATTACTAACAGCATCGAAGGACTCTAGACTTGGAATTAACTCTCCACCTCCATAGACATTTATTTTTAATCTCCCTCCTGACATCTTATTTACCCAGTCAGAAAATAAGTTACACCCCTCACCAAGGACAGGCATATTTGGAGACCAAGTAGTCACCATCTTCCAGTTATATTTTTTATTAAAGTTTATGTTTACAGTCTCCTTTTTTTCTTTTTCATTACTCTCAACACAGGACGAAAAACCTGCCACTCCTATAGCCGAAGCAATAGATTTCTCGATAAATTTTCTTCTATTAGATTTTTTAGACATATATAAATAATTTTTAATTGAAGGTAAATTAAGAAAAATATTCTTTTCAAGAAATTTAGGAGTAAATTGTCCGCCAATCAATGAGAAAAAAAGATCATAGCTTATTATTTATTTTTATTACAATATTTATTGACATAACGGGTCTTGGAATAATAATTCCAGTAATTCCTGCACTAATTTCTGAACTTATTGATGGATCAATAAGTGAGGCTGCTAGATATAGTGGTTGGCTCATGTTCTCATACGCATCACTGCAGTTCCTTTTTGCTCCAGTATTGGGAGGGCTTAGTGATCAGTTTGGAAGGAGACCAATTATCCTTCTCTCACTTTTTGGATTTGGAATAAATTACTTAGTACTTGCAGTTTCAAATTCTATCTTTTGGCTCTTTATTGGGAGGGTCTTCCAAGGAATAATGGGTGCAAGCTTAACCACAGCCTCTGCATATGTAGCTGACATCAGCAGCCCAGAAAAAAAAGCTCAAAACTTTGGCCTAATTGGGGCAGCATTTGGTCTTGGTTTTATTTTCGGTCCTATTATAGGAGGATATCTTGGACAATTTGGTTCCAGGGTTCCCTTCATTGCTGCAGCAATTTTCACATTATTGAATCTACTTTATGGATATTTTATACTTCCAGAGTCTCTAGCAAAGAAGAATAGAAGAAAATTCGAAATAACTAGAGCAAACCCTGTAGGAACATTAAAATCTTTAAAAAGGTACCCAGTAATATCAGGTCTGCTGGTATGTATAGTTCTTTTCAATATCGCACAGCATGCTACTCATAGCACATGGACATTTTTTACAATTGAAAAATTTAGCTGGGAGGAAAGTACAGTTGGATATTCACTTGGCTTTATTGGACTACTGGCTGCGATTGTGCAAGGGGGGTTGATAAGAGTGATTATACCAAAAATAGGGAATATAAGAAGTGTATATTTTGGGATGGTATTTTATATTTTAGGATTAATATTGATATCTCTGGCTGAAGAGGGATGGATGATTTTCGCATTTGTCATTCCTCTTTCACTTGGAGGTATTTCTGGACCCGCCTTACAGGGAATTATGACAAATAATATACCAGATAATGAACAAGGAGAATTTCAGGGTGGGATGACGAGTCTAATAAGCCTTACCGCTATTCTTGGACCCCTTATAATGACAAATCTATTCTCATTCTATACATCTGATAAAGCTGGTATTTATTTTCCTGGTGCACCTTTCGTACTGGGGGCAATTCTTTCAGTGTGTGGGTTAATAATTGCGATTAAATTTTTATCTAAATCAGATATCAGATATTGATCCAATAATTTATCTTAAACGCAAAAGACCTATTTTTCATATTAAGAAATAGTGGATCCTTAGCATAATAATTATCTGTATATACTATAAAAATATCTGACAGAGGTAGAAATCTCCACTGAAATTTTGCGTTGAGATTAATGTTATCAAGTTGATTATTATATTGTAAATAAGTACTAAAGAATACATCACTGGAGAAGCTCACATCAATTTTTGAATTCAGAGAAAAGAAATCTGCATCAGAGTAAGGACTAGGAAATGTTAAGTTATTAAATTGAGATCCAACTGATAGATTTAGAAATGGAGGGAACTTATAGGTAAGTGTACCTCCAATATTTTTAATATTCCCATTAAAAAACTCTCCAGCTCTACCATTTAACTTAACAGAAAAAACATTTCTTTCGGAAGTACCCAGGTAAAACCTATGATTTATGTAATTATAATCAGAAAATGCAGCAAGGGGAACACCGTCCGATCTAGAGGGATCAAAATCTTCTAACAGTCTCGTGTAAATGATGTTAGTCTTTAAAACTAGGTATGCAGAGGATCTAAATCTGAAATTATAATCAATGTCAATATCATAATCCGTAAGTCCATTTTCTTTATTCCTATAAAATTCATAATCAATTCCAGGACCGTGTGAATTTAGTAAATTATTTTCAGGGAGGAATTTATATTCAAAAGAAGGGCTTAAAAAAATGTAGTCTCTTCTCGTAACAAAACCTACCTCAGGATTAAAGTTTTTACCCACTCCCCAAAAGTAAATATTTGTCTCAAAATTTCTCTCTTCATACGACGCATTTGCACCGTATGAATTAGATCCAGAGTAAGAATTATTTTCGAGTGATTGGTGATAATATAGTTCAGACTTAAATTTTGTATCATTTGTTTGAAGTTTAGACTCAAATCCAAAAACTCTATTAAAGTCATTTAAATCATGGGCGTACTCATTTGATTTATCATTAAAAAGAGATTGCTTATTTATTAAAAATGCTGAAACTTTAGAGTTTTGCATTATATTTTTCTCAAGTACAGCCATACCATAGTTATAAGATGGAATTCCACTTGATGATAGTTTAGCAGTCTGCATATTTAATATTCCAACTCTCAACCCATCATTTATTTTACCAGACAGTTTTGCTCCAAAAACTATAGGGTTCTGAACATACTGACTAGTTGTAGAATCTATTGCTATACCTATTCTCCTAGTAAACATTGGCCTTGCCTCTCTTGAGCCAAGGTTTGAGAAGAGATCACCATTATCAGTAAAAAACTCTCTTTTCTCGGGTAGAAATAATTCAAATCTGGTTAAGTTGGTTCTTTGCTCATCAACTTCAACTTGTGAAAAATCAGGGTTAATAGTTAAGTCTAAATTAAGAGAAGAGCTCAGTGCTAACTTCATATCCAATCCAGCATCAAAATTAGAATCTTTGGCTGGCTCAGAAACCTTATTTCTTATGCCTGATCCTGATAGGTAAGGAATTAGGACAACGCTCTGAGAAGATTTTTTTAGAGGATATTCAAACTCAAGTATTCCTGTTAGAGATAAATTTACAGGGGAGAATCCCAACTGAACAGGTGACCATATTGAACCCTCATCTACCTTACTATTTCCCCTGTGTGAGTTAAAGTTCCAAATTTTTGAGTTTGTCTTGTACCTAATAGAATTTAATGGAATCTTAAATTCTGCGGTCCAGTATCCATCAGAAATTTTTGCACCAGAGTACCACTTAGTATTCCAGTTGATATTAAATGAGCTGAAACCACCTCTACTGCTTCCAGAGGAATTGAAATTGATCTCTCCTCCATCAGATAATAGTGCTTCCCTCTGTATATTATATGGTGACAAACCAAAGTTATATCCGTTCGTCTCATCAAGAAAAGTATCAAAAGTAAATGATATATAATCTATTGAACCTCCAAAAAAGTCTCTTTTTAAATCCCCTAGTATAAATTTCTTCGAAGAAATGTCTTCCATTCTAGAAAATATATAAAGGAAATTGTCATCGTAAGCAACTCTAAATTCTGTCTCTAGTTCTGCTTTTACGGTATCTCTAGGGAAATATTGAACAAAGTCAGATGATGGAATAGCATCAGACCAAAATGATTCATTCATTTCACCATCCAGTATTATTTTCTCATCTACCTTTTTAGCAAATATTTTTCTTTTTTCGGTTTGAGAATAAAGATTGAAAATAAAAGGATTTAAAAAGAATAATAAAAGTAATCTGTATGACATGTCACTAAGCATACGTATTTAGATGCTACTAGTTAATAAATCTTTCTGCAAATTATTTTTTGAAGAGGTCTACAAAAACCGGGGTAGCTACAAAAATGGATGAATAAGTACCTACTATTATTCCAATTAATAGTGCAAATGAGAAGCCACTTAATGACGGCCCTCCAAACAAGAAAAGGACTAAGACAACAATAAATGTTGTCATAGAGGTAATAAGTGTCCTACTAATTGTTTTATTTATTGACTCGTTTACAACAGGAATTATTTCACTTCCAGCTTTTATTCCAAGATTTTCTCTAATCCTATCAAAAACTACAACAGTATCATTTATTGAATAACCAATTATAGTTAAGAGAGCGGCAATAAATACTTGATCAATTTCATAAGACACACCAAATAAATTTGCAATTGAAAATGCTGATATAACGAAAAGAGTATCGTGGAATAATGCAAAAACTGCACCAGTTGAGAACTGCCATTTTCTAAATCTAATGAGTATATATATGAAAATAGCTATGAGGGCAATTAAACCAGAGGAGAAAGAGGAATTTTTAATATCATCTGCAATCGTGGCACCTACTTTAGATGAACTTGATATTGTAAAATTATCCTGGTTAACCATTGTATCATCTTCAGTAAAACTAAGTCCAGTTATACCCTTCAGGCCACTAACTAGTCGATCTTTAACGTTAACATCGGCGTCATCTGAGTCATCGTTAATTAAGTAAGATGTAGTGATTTTTAAAATATTGTCAGCCCCAAATGTCTTTACCTCGACTCCTTCGTTATCAAATGACTGTTGTAATCCCGTCTCAATCTCTGAAGGTACCTGTGTATTATCAAATGTCACTACGTAAGAGCGCCCACCTTTAAAATCTACACCTAGTGTGAGACCTTTAATAATTAATGATATTAAACCAAGTGATATAAAAGAGATTGAAAAGTAATACGCAATTTTTCTTCTCCCTAGAAAATCTATTTTTAAGGACGTTAATAAATTTCTGGAGAATGGAAATGAAAATCTCAGAGGGCTTTTGTCACCCTTTCTACTTAACCTTTCTACAATTACCCTGGTGATATAAACAGCAGAGAAGAATGAACAGATAATTCCAATAATTAATGTTATAGCAAAACCTTTGACTGGACCTTGACCTAAGTTGTATAAAATCAAACCAACCAGAAGAGTTGTGAAATTAGCATCGATAATCGACGTAAAAGCTTTATCATATCCGTTAGAGATAGCTTGTTTTAAATTCGCTCCATTTCTAAGTTCTTCCTTAATTCTCTCGAAAATTAGAACATTCGCATCTATAGACATACCGATAGTTAGTACTATACCAGCAATACCAGGAAGTGTAAGAGAAGCAGATAATTGAGCTAAAATTCCAAGTATGAAGAAGATGTTAAAAAATAGGGCAATGTTTGCGATCAGTCCACCACCAGAATAATAAAATACCATAAATACAAGTACGATGATTAACCCAGAGACTATGGAACGAAAACCTTGACTTTGGGCAACCTTACCTAGGGTAGGTCCAATTACAACATCCTCAACAATAGTAGTTGGGGCTGGTAGTGTACCTGCCTTCAGAATATTTGCAAGATCTTGAGCCTCCTCAATAGTAAAATCTCCAGTAATTTGAGAATTACCATTAGGGATTTCATTTTGAACAAATGGGGCGGAGTAGACATAGTTATCAAGTACAATAGCAACCCTCCTACCGACATTAGTTGAAGTTAATCTCCTCCAATTTTTAGCACCGCTAGAATTCATTTGCATCGAAATCGATGGCCTAGCACTTTGATCTAAATCCTGTCTTGCATCTGTGATGACTTCTCCTGTAAGAGGTGCTTTCCCTCCTCTTGAGGTTTTAATAACAAATAACTCAAGAACCTGATCAGTTGGGTCGGCAGTATCTTCAGTAGGTTTCACTGCCCATAAAAACTTAATTGTGTTAGGGATGAGTTGTCTTACCTTATCATTAGAGAGTATAGTATTAATCGACATTGTATCCTCTAAGTCATAGAATAATCCACCGAATTCTGATCTGAGATTTGCTAATAGAGGAGAAGACAAATTACTCTCTGTAACTACATCTTCGTCATCAGTTACTTCTGATGATTCAGATTCATTATCTTCAGTATTTTCACCTGATAACAGTGACTCAAGATCATCATCCTGTGATGAACTGCTTTCACTAACATTATCTCCGATATTATCTATATTTAAAATATTTTGTGATACTGCAAACTGATCAATTATTTGTAATGTTTGTAGCACATCAGTTTCACTAGCCTCGGCCACTTCCCAGAATTCAAGTTTAGCAACTCCCTGTAATAATTTTCTTACCCTCTCAGGATTATCAACACCAGGAAGCTCAATCTGAATTCTACCTGTACCCTGTAGTCTCTGGATATTTGGCTGAGACGTTCCAAAACGATCTACCCTAGTCCTTAAAATATTAAATGATCTGTCAATCGCTCTTTCAACCTCCTCATTTATAATGTCTAATATCTCTGAATCTGATGTATCAAAACTAATTCTACCCCTATTTGATACAGTTGCAAAAATTTCTGCTAAATTTTTCTGAGGAGCTAAATTTTGGAACTCATTATAAAACTCAGAAATTAAATCTTGCTGAGTACCTTTTATGTTTTGCTTTGCAATTTTTATGGCATTTAAGAAGTCGGGATCCTTACTGTCAGATGATAGACCTATGAGTATGTCTACTGGTGAAACTTCCAGCGTAACGTGCATCCCACCTTGTAAATCTAAACCTAAATTTAACTCAGACTCCTTGATATCCTTAAAGGTAAAATCCGAGACAAGATTATATACTGGCTTATTCCATATAGAATCTAAATACTTTTGTTTCTTATTAAAATCAACGTTACCGTTTTCATCTCTTGATATATCTGTTGCCTCACCCTG
>TARA_B100000674_G_scaffold209373_1_pt1 | contig 26292 bp, 24 predicted proteins | sample TARA_B100000674 | Tara Oceans TARA_B100000674 (sample SAMEA2622759) | marine metagenome | biome: marine biome (ENVO:00000447); feature: surface water layer (ENVO:00002042); material: "saline water (ENVO:00002010), including plankton (ENVO:xxxxxxxx)" | depth 5 m | reverse complement strand
TCGAAGGAAACTTCGTGCCGGTTCGAGTCCGGCCCCGGGCACCATCTTTAAGTTGGATTATATGAAAGCAAAAAAAGATAGAAGTAAATGCATTTGGGTCCTCGTTTATACCAAGGCCAAACAAGAAAAAAGAGCTAATGAAAACCTTAAAAAGCAAGGTTTCAAAACGTTTTTACCAATGGTATTGAAGTCTAAAAATGGACGTAAGATAAATAAACCGGTGCCAATCTTTCCGAGATACCTTTTTGTAGAAATAGACCTATCTTTAAATAATTGGAGTGTTGTGAATTCCAGTTATGGTGTAAGCAATATAGTAATGTTTTCAGAAGAATTTACACCGATATCTCCTAAAATAATCTTAGCTATGAGGAAAAAGCTTGATGCTCAGGATGTCTATAAAGAAGATGTTTCGATTATTGATTTTCAGAGAGGGGATTCAGTTTCAATAGAAAGAGGGCGTTTAGCAGGAATAGATGCAGTCTTTTTATCTAAAAAATCAAATGATCGCGTAACTCTTTTGCTTAAATTGCTCAATACGACAGTTACAACTGACCTCCACAAATCCAACTTGGGCAATAAAGAAATTATAAAATCCATTAAATTCTAAATTTATTCAAATTTGTTTGTTCAAATATTGAACATACTATAATATGTGTACGTTCATTTATTGAACATACTATAATATGTGTACGTTCATTTATTGAACATATAAATTTTAGTCAATAAACAATGGATTATCTTATTAATCCATTGCGGTAGCTATGAAAAAAAGTCATTCTGAAACGGAATTAGAAATCTTACAGAAATTAGAAGAAAATCCCAATCTTACTCAACGCCAAATTGCGGAGCATATGGGCTTGAGCCTGGGTAAAATTAATTATCTAATTAAAGCACTTTTGGGAAAGGGTTTGATAAAGGTCAATAATTTCAGGAAATCAGATAACAAGATTGGCTACCTGTACCTGTTAACTCCTGAGGGTTTGGACGAAAAAAGAAAATTAACTTTATTATTTCTTCAGCGAAAATCTGATGAGTTTGATAAACTAAAAGCTGCAATTCAACGAATGGATAAGTCATGACTAGCTCTAATACAAACATAGACAATAACGTTTACGAAGATGAAATTGATCTAAAACAACTTTTCCAAGCAATATGGAAAGGGAAGATCATTATAATTTTAATAACAACAGTCGTGGCTATAAGCTCAATATTTTATGCGCTATCTCTCACAAATTATTTTACCTCTGAAGCTGTTCTTGTATCCAGAGATGCTCAAACCTCAAGCCCTATTTCTCAATTTTCTGATATAGCGTCTCTTGCTGGATTGGGAGCAATATCAGGACAAAGTAATTCAACGTATAAAATGATCGAAATTATTAAATCTCGAGATTTTGTTAAACATCTGATCAGTTTCGATGATGTTTTACCTTCTTTGCTTGCTTACGATCAATACGATTTTGGGGAAGGGAAGTTATATTTTAATGCAGAAGATTATGATTCGGAGGAAAAAAAATGGGTCAGACAATCTTCTGCTGGTAAATCAGCTATTCCGACTTACCTGGAGGCTCATCAGGCATACATTAAGATGCTTTCAATAGGCCAAGATAAGATTACAGGCTTTGTAAACATTAAGTTTGAGCATGTGTCTCCTGTTTTTGCTCAACAATTCCTCGAACTCATCATAAAAGAAGCAAACTCTTTGAATAGAAAAAAAGATATAGCTGATTCAAAGGCCGCTCTCGAATATTTAACTAGAGAGCTCTCCCAGACCTCTAAGGTAGATATAAAAAATTCGATCAACCTTCTTATTGAAGGTCAGCTTGAAACTCAAATGATGGCGAGTATTCACGAAGAATATAGCCTCGTTGTTCTGGAACCTCCTTTTGTTCCAGAAAAAAGATCAAGACCTACACGATCACTGATAGTGATAATATCTACATTGCTAGGCGGCATATTTAGTGTGGTCTTGGTTCTTATTCGCTACTTTTTTTCAAGTAAATGAGAGAGTAAGAATACGATCCTTCAATTTTAGAAACTTAGCGCCTTTAGTTTATCTTGGACAAAAGAACAAAAATAACTGTAGTTGGTTCTGGCTATGTGGGCATGTCACTGGCAGTTCTATTTTCTCAAAATAATGATGTTATTGTTCTCGATATTGATTCTGAAAGGGTTAATAAAATTAATAATAAACAGTCTCCTATAGCGGATGTAGAGATTGAATCTTTCCTATCAAAGGACTCTTTATCTTTAATGGCAACGCTGGATAGAGAAACCGCATTTGATGGTGCTAGTTTCATTGTAATAGCAACTCCAACTAATTTTGATCCTGATACAAATTATTTCGATACTTTTTCTGTTGATAATGTTGTTGAAGAAGCCTTAAATTCTAATGACGAAGCTCTAATTATAATTAAATCAACAGTTCCGGTTGGTCACACAAAATTACTGCAAGAGAAATTTAACAGTAAAAGGGTTATTTTCTCTCCTGAGTTTCTTCGAGAGGGCCAAGCCTTGAAAGACAATTTATATCCTTCGAGAATTATTGTTGGAGACCATTCAGAAAAGGCCAAAAAATTTGCAGATTTACTTATAGAAGGAGCTAAAAAAGACCAAATTGAAATAATTTATACTAATTCAACAGAAGCAGAAGCGGTTAAATTATTTTCCAATACATACTTAGCGATGCGTGTATCTTTCTTCAATGAATTGGATTCTTATGCTGAAGTTCATGGACTAGATTCGAGAGAATTAATATTAGGCGTAGGTTTAGATCCACGAATAGGAACTCATTATAATAATCCCTCATTTGGTTATGGTGGATACTGTCTTCCTAAAGATACAAAACAGTTAAGGGCTAATTATCAGGAAGTACCTCATAGCTTGATAAGCGCAATTGTTGACGCAAATTCTACTCGAAAAGACTTCATTGCAGATTCCATTATTGCAAAAGCTCCAAAAGTAGTTGGTGTATATAGACTGATCATGAAAAGTGGTTCTGATAATTATAGATCATCCTCCATTCAAGGTATTATGAAACGCATAAAGGGTAAAGGAATAAAAGTAATTGTTTTTGAGCCTGTCATGGAGGAAAGCGAATTCTTTAATTCAAAGGTAGTTAATGATTTAGAGGAGTTTAAAAGGTTATCTGATTTGATCATTACAAACCGCATGTCTGATGACCTTAGAGATGTTAAACATAAGATATATACTCGAGATTTATTTAATGACGACTAAGTTGCATATATGAAAGTATTGGTAACAGGTAGTGCTGGATTCATTGGCTCAGCTCTATCATTAAAATTGTTAGAACAAGGTCAAATTGTTGTTGGTATTGATAATCATAATGCCTACTATGATCCGGCGCTAAAAGAGGCACGTCTTGCACGACATAATGATCATGAAAACTATACTCATATCAATATGGATATTGAAAATGGTGAGGCTATCATGAACCTTTTTGAAAAACATAAATTTGATATGGTTGTGAATTTAGCCGCTCAGGCAGGCGTTCGGTATTCTATTGAAAATCCTCTCGCGTATATAAATACTAATATAGTCGGTTTTGGCTACATATTAGAAGCTTGTAGACACAATAACGTTAGCCATCTTGTCTATGCTTCAAGCAGTTCTGTTTACGGCTCCAACACGAAAATGCCATTCTCAATTCATGACAATGTAGATCATCCTATGAGTCTTTATGCGGCAAGTAAAAAAGCAAACGAATTAATGGCACACACTTACAGTAATCTCTACAATCTACCAACAACAGGTTTACGTTTTTTTACAGTATATGGCCCTTGGGGTAGGCCGGATATGGCACTTTTTAAATTCACTAAAGCGATAATACAAGGTGAAAAAATTCAGGTATTTAATAACGGTAATCATCGAAGAGACTTTACTTATATAGATGATATAGTTGAAGGAGTTGTGAGAGTTCTAGAGAAGCCTGCCAGACCAAATCCTCTATGGACAGGTGATAATCCAGATTCAGGCACTTCCCATGCACCTTGGCGCGTTTATAACATTGGAAATAATTCCCCAATTGAGTTGATGGATTATATTGAAGCCATAGAAAGCGCTTTAGGTATTAAAGCAATTAAAGAACTTTTACCTCTTCAGCCCGGGGATGTACCAGATACTTTTGCTGATGTTGATGATTTGGTTAGCGAATTTAACTATAAGCCTTCCATGAGCGTTAAAAGAGGAGTTAAAAATTTTGTAGAGTGGTATAAGGAGTACCACGAGATATGACAGAAACAAAGATCGCTATCATCGGATTAGGCTATGTAGGCCTCCCCCTAGCAATTGAATTTGGGAAAAGATTCGAAACGATAGGTTTTGATGTGAATGAATCGAGAATTGAAGAATTACTTATTGGGAAAGACTCAACACAAGAAACTACTCCTGAACAGTTAAAAAAAGCAAAGCTCCTCAAATTTACTGGAAATTCAAAAGAAATTAAAAATAGTAATATATTTATTATTACTGTTCCAACTCCAATTGATGAGTACAAAAAACCTTATTTGAAACCTCTTGAAGATGCTAGCAAAACTATAGCTGAGTATTTAAAAAGAGGTGACATTGTTATCTATGAGTCTACTGTTTATCCGGGAGCAACTGAGGAAATTTGTGTTCCAATCTTGGAACAATTTTCAGGATTAGAATTCAACAAAGATTTCTTCTGTGGTTACTCGCCGGAAAGAATTAATCCGGGAGACAAAACTCACAGGCTCACTATGATAAAAAAAGTTACATCGGGTTCAACCCCAGATACTGCAGAAAAAGTAGATAAGCTTTACAAAGAGATAATTAATGCAGGGACACACAAAGCGGAGAGTATAAAAATTGCAGAAGCTGCTAAAGTAATTGAAAACACGCAGAGAGACGTAAATATAGCTTTAATTAATGAACTTGCAGTTATTTTCAACAAATTAGGGATTGATACAGAATCAGTCTTAGATGCTGCAGGCACAAAATGGAATTTTATTCCATTTGTACCAGGCTTAGTGGGAGGTCATTGTATTGGGGTTGATCCATATTATCTAACTCATAAAGCTATAACAGTTGGCTACCAACCAGAGATGATTCTTTCTGGAAGACGCATAAATGATGGTATGGGAAGCTACATTGCTGATCAAGTAGCTAAGCTTATGATCAAAAAGAAAATACATTTGGTTGGCGCAAATATATTAATTATGGGTTTGACCTTTAAAGAAAATAGCCCAGATTTAAGAAACACAGGCGTTTCAAATTTAGTTACAGCATTCCAAGAATATGATTGTAATGTAGATGTTTTTGATCCATGGGTAGATAAGTTGGAGGCAAGCAAAGAATGTGGCTTAGAGCCGATAAATCATCCTGAAGAAGCTAAATATGACGCAATATTGTTGGCAGTTGCACATGATGAATTCAAAGAACTATCACCATCTGAAATAAGAGCCTTCGGAAAGAAAAATCATGTGATTTACGATATTAAATATTTACTAGATGCTTATGAAGTTGATGGAAGACTATAAAACGAAGGTCCGAGTTTGAAATTAATAATGAAAAATTACAGTATCAAAGATATTTGTAGGTAAATTTTTTATATTTCATGATTTAAATTAAAGGGGAAATAATGCTTAAGAATTCGTCAATATTGCTTACTGGAGGTACTGGTTCATTCGGCCAAGCTTTTACACCCATGACTTTGAAAAAATATAACCCAAAAAAAATTGTTATATTTTCACGCGACGAAATGAAACAGTGGGAGATGGCTAGGTTATATAAAGATGATTCTCGAATTCGTTTCATGATCGGTGATGTCCGCGACAAGGATAGGCTTCTGAGAGCATTAGACGGTATTGACTATGTAATACACGCTGCAGCGACAAAAATTGTCCCAACAGCTGAGTACGATCCATTTGAGTGTGTAAAGACCAATGTTATTGGCACTATGAATCTTATTGACGCATGTATTGACAAGGGGGTGAAACGTATCGTTGCACTGTCTACAGACAAAGCCAGTAGTCCTGCAAATTTATATGGAGCTACCAAGTTAACTTCTGATAGATTATTTGTATCTGGTAATTCCTATACTGGGAGTCATAACACAAGTTTTTCAGTTGTTAGATATGGAAATGTCATGGGTTCTCGAGGTTCTGTTATTCCTTTTTTTATGTCTATTGTCAAAGACGGTGTTTTACCAATTACTGACAAACGCATGACTAGATTTATGATTTCATTGGAAGAAGGTGTTGAATTAGTTTGGCATGCTTTTCATGATATGAAAGGAGGCGAAATTTATGTTAAAAAAATACCATCTATGAAAGTTACAGATATTGCGCTAGCAGTAGATAAAGATGCTAAACAAAAAGTTGTAGGCATTAGACCTGGCGAAAAGCTTCATGAACAGATGATTGGTGCAGAAGATGCACTTTATACATATGAGTATCCTGATTATTTTAAGATACTACCATCCATAAATGCTTGGAGTAATGATCCCGAGAGAGTTGGAACAGGAGCTAAAGTTGATCCTGACTTTACTTATTGTTCTGATAATAACAAAGATTGGATGGAGATCTCCGTTCTTAAAAAGTGGATAGAACTTAACCGCAAACGAATTGGAAAAATATAAGAACGGTCTCCACAAAATACAAAGTATCCAAAAAACTAATACATATCGACAACTTTGTTTTTATTCAGCTTAATTTTTACTAGGTTTAAATTATCCGTCCGTTGTGAAATATAAAAAAATATGGTCTTTGCTTTCTAGAGCAGAACGGAGAGAGACTTCAGTTTTGCTGGTAATGATATTAGTGATGTCATTGTTAGATGTGGCAGGCATCGCTTCAATTTTGCCTTTTATTACAATACTTGGTAGTCCCGAGCTAGTTGAAACAAATCCGGTTTTATCTTGGGCATACAGTTATTTTGATTTCTACTCAAAAACTGATTTTTTCTTTTTTTTAGGCGGGCTAGTTTTTGTAACACTTCTTGTTTCTCTTGGATGGAAAACTATTACTCAATATAAGTTGCTGAGCTTTGTGTTTATGCGCGAGCATAGCATTGGTGTACGCATGTTTGAAGGTTACTTGAATCAACCTTATTCTTGGTTCTTAGACCGTAATAGTTCAGAGTTAGGAAAAAATCTTCTTTCTGAATTACGAGAGTTATTATCGAAGATGTTATTACCTACTATAAATTTGATTTCTCAAGGCACAGTTTCCTTGTTAATGTTGATAATGCTCTTGATCGTTGATTATAAATTGGCCCTCACCGTATCACTTGTTCTAGGATTATTTTATGGCTTAATTTATAAATCTATATCAAAGTTATTGTCTCGCATGGGAAGCAAAAGATATGAGTCTAATCGTGATCGATTTAGAGTTGCTTCAGAGTCTTTGTTTGCAATAAAAGAAGTAAAAATTGGAGGAATGGAAGACCTTTATGTTCAACGATTTAATACCTCTGCCAAAGAATTTGCCAAAAATGAAGCACAGTTAAAAACTATTACGGCTTTACCTCGTTATGCCCTTGAGGCTATAGCATTTGGTGGGATGGTTTTAGTCTTGTTAAGCGTCCTTGATGACCAAAATGGTGTATCAGAAGTTTTACCAATTGTAGCTTTGTATGCCTTCGCAGGTTATCGATTGTTACCTAATATACAAGCATTTTACAGCAATTTTACTTCATTACGTTTTTCTGAAACTATAGTAGATGAATTACATAAAGAAATAGTAAGTTTAGGTAAGGTCGGCAAAAAAAATGTCAAAGAAATCATACCGCTTAAAGATGAAATATCTTTAGATAGGGTTAGTTTTAATTATCCAGGTACAGACAGCGCTGTCTTGAATGATATTACTTTAACGATCTCAGCTAATAGTATGGTAGGTTTGGTTGGATTAACTGGTAGCGGTAAAACTACTCTAGTAGACATAATATTGGGTTTATTAGAACCTCAGGTAGGACATTTGATTGTCGATGGTTTGATAATTAGACCTAACAACGTAAGTAATTGGCAAAGCAAGCTTGGTTATGTACCTCAGCAGATCTCACTTCTTGACGCCACATTGGCAGAGAATATTGCTTTTGGCGTCAAGCCTGATGACATTAATATGGATATAGTTAAGGAAGTTTCTCGTGCAGCATGTTTACATGACTTTGTTAGTAATAATCTTTTAGAGGGATACAATACTCCAATTGGTGAGAGAGGAGTAAAACTTTCGGGTGGGCAGCGTCAAAGGGTTGGTTTAGCCAGAGCGCTTTATCATAATCCATCCGTACTAGTCCTTGATGAGGCCACAAGTGCTCTCGATAATACTACTGAGAGGATTGTGATGGACTCTATCAAGAGCTTAGGACATGACATCACTATCATCATTATCGCCCATCGCCTAAGCACTATCCGTGATTGCGATACTATATATCATCTTGATAAAGGTACTATTATATCTCAAGGCACATATAAAGAACTCCTTGATAATGATAAAAAGTTTTCTGAAATGGTAGATTTTGAAGATCATGAAAAATAAACAAGTAATCGCGTTTTTATCTGGATCTGCAGGCGAATTGGATTGGATTTTGCCTATGCTTGATTACTTATCGAATTTAAGATTTGAAATAAAAATCATCTATTTAACCAGACATGTTCAAAAGAGCGTTGGTCATAATCGCCTCTTAAGCAATTACATTAGTCAACCTAAAAAAGAGATAGAAGCAATTTCTACAGGGGGCTATTTTGTAGAATCGATAGAAAAATTTGGTTACATAATGCATCGCATAAATATCAAACTAAAAAGACCTAAAGTATTGAGTATTTTTTTTTACATAATTGAATATGCATGCAAAAAGGTTTTCGAAATTAATTTACCAAAAAATATCCAAATAAATCAAGGAGAGGGCACTTTAATTTTTTCTGAATCCCCAAGTCTGAGGAGGCCAAGAGATAAGTGGTTAAAACAAATATTTAAAAAATCGATTTTCTTTTACTGCCCACATTCTCCTCATATCTATACATCAGATTTAGACAAAAATTATCCCGTATCAGATCATATTGATTTAAATAAGAAGTCTTTTCTGTTGATGGGCCATCCTGCAGATTATTTTGAAATTAATGAAGAGAATGAATTTACCTCTTCTGATTTAGAAAAGTTATTCACCGGACACCCTAAATATTCAAAACGATGGCTTCAAAAATATAGGGAGAGGGCAAAGACCTTTCGCTCAAGTTTTGATGAAAGACAAGAGACAAATATTTTGGTGATAAGTCGAGGACATGGAAGTTATATCGATGAAGAATCTCAGAAAGATTTAATAGAAACAACTGTACAAGTAATTGATAAGTATCTATCCAATTACAATTTATTCATTAAAAAGCACCCCAGAGAGACTGATTCATATTGGGACAAAATTATAGATTTTTACCCTTCAATTAAGATTGTTGAGGATCACATTTTAGATATAGCCAGCAAAGTTGATTTTGCAATTACATTTTGGTCTTCCGGCGCAATGGATTGTGCAACTTTAGATGTTCCAGTAATAGAGTTTTATGATCCAAATAAGCATCCGAAACAGCAAATACCTCTAAATGATTCATTTACAACAATATACCGTAAGTTGGGCATAGTCTATGCTGCTGATAATAAGAATGACTTGGAGAAAGTTGTCTCTAGTTTATTATCAAATGACTTTCACTATTCATCAGAAAAACTTCACCCTTTTTATGATGATTTAATGGATCGATCTAACCTCTGGGAAGAGAAAATAGAAAAAATTCTATCTGCAAATAATTTACTATCAGGTTAGGTTCAAGGTAAAAAAAATTTGACTAAAAAAATCAAGAAAATTTTTAGAATAGAATACATTAAAATTAGCGATCAGGAGAACTAATAAATGTCTAAATTAAAAGCTTATATAGAAAGAATTAATAACCAATTAAAAAATAAAGAATTATTACCAAAAAAGGTTTGGATGTATCTTTCAAAATCTCTCACCGGATTTTTCATAAAGTTTTTCTCTAAATCTAGGCACTTTTTTATTCTCGATCTTGGTAAAGGCTCCGATCAAAATTTATACACTCTTCATGCTTATGATGACCCATCTGATTACGCAAAAAATCAGCAAGTGAAAACTTCGAAAAAAATAGCTGAAGGGTATGATAAATCATGGTGTTCTGAAGAAACTATTTCTTTAATCACAAGTTATCTAGTCAGCAAGCGAGGCGCAAACGAATTCAAAGGTATTTGTCATGGAACAAGAGTGGGCAAAGAAGTTGAGTGGTTTAATAGCCATTTACCTTCAGGGTCATACGTTTTTGGAACAGATATAGAACCAAGCGCAACAAAATTCTCCAATACTATTGAGCATGATTTTCATGAGTTGAAAGATGAATGGCTTGATAGTTTTGACTTTATCTATTCCAACTCTCACGATCACGCAAAAGATCCAAAAAAAGCTGTAGGTAATTGGTTAAGATCCTTAAACGAAGACGGAGTTTTATTTCTAGAGCATAACCGTTCTCACGGTAAAAAATTCCAAGATGATGCTGATTGTTGGGGCGTAGAGACCGAAATTTTACCTTTTTTATTTCTTAAATGGTTCAAAGGAGAAGCAGCTGTAGTTGATATGATTCCAGTAAAAGAAAGTAATGCTCACTACATATTAGTCTTGGCAAGGATTTAATGAAAAAATTCGATATTATTATCATAGGTGCTGGATTATATGTCTGTGGAAAAGGCACTTCAGGCTATGGCACTATTTTGCCCGCCATATTTGAATGGAAAAGACACAATAACAATCTAGGAGACGTATACTGTGTTTCAACCTCTTCGAAGTCTTCAAAAGAGCTTTTGCAGAAAGTTGAAGGATTGAAGGAAAAGACAGGTATAAAAGTTGATGTAAAAACTTATCCTGAAAATGATTTAAAAAATCATGATGCTTATAAAGAAGTACTAAAGAATTCTAAAAATCCTGGCTGTGCAATTATTGCCGTCCCAGATCATTTACATCATAAGATTGCTAAAGATTGTCTTGAAAATGGTTTACACACTCTATTAGTAAAGCCACTAACACCTACAGTAGAGGAGGGCATTGATCTTGTTAAGTTAGCTCAAAAAAATAACCTTTACGGTGCCGTGGAATTTCACAAGCGTTGGGATAAATCCAACATCATTCTGCGTGACAAAATAGCATCAGGTGATCTTGGTGTTCCCTTGAATTGTTGGGTTGAGTATAGTCAACGCAAGACTGTTCCAACGATCTTTTTCAAAGACTGGGCGTCACAAACTAGTATTCTTCAATATTTGGGTGTGCACTACATTGATGTTGTTCGGTTTGTTACTTCTGCCACTCCAAAACGAGTGATGGCAATAGGTCAAAAGACTGAAATTATCCAGAAAGGCATCAACACCTTCGATGCAATTCAATGTATTATTGAATGGGAAATGCCAAACGGATCTAAGTTCTCTGAGACTATATTAACAAGTTGGATTGATCCAGAAAATAGCACTGCGATGTCAGATCAGAAAATTAAGTTTATCGGTACAAAAGGTCGCTATGAGGCCGACCAAAAGGAACGTGGCATAAGACTCAATACAGAAGATCTTGGTGTAGAGCATATAAATCCAGATTTCTGTATGCCTTATGGTTCAGAAAACGGAAAGATCCAATGGCGCGGATATGGCATTGAAAGTATTACCACTTTTCTTGATGATGTAATCGCCCTAGAGGAAGGCCAAAAAGATTTGGAAGAACTGCAAGTCCAGAGACCTAGTTTCCAAGAAGCTTTGGTTAGCACGATGGTTCTTGAAGCCGCTCATAAGAGCTTAGCAGAACAATCAACCTGGCAAAACGTATAATACAGAGCACAAAGTATTTAAAATTTATTTTTACTCAATAAATAAAGGAAAAAGATACCCACAATGAACATTTGCATGATTCCGGTTAGAAAAGGTTCACAACGGTTAGCTAAAAAAAACTACCTCCAAATTAATGGCAAGGCTGTTTACGAAATAGCTATTGAAAAAGCACTATCTGTAAATTTATTTGATAAGGTTGTTCTTAATACAGATGACCCAAATTTAGAGTCCGCGGTTACAAAATTTGACATCGATTTTTATTTAAGAGAGCCGAGATTGGCTTCTTCTGAAGCAACTAGTGAGATGGTAGTTCTAGACTTTTTCAAAAAGTATAAATGCAACAGAGTTTTCTGGCTTAACACCGTATCACCATTACAAACAATCGAAGATATAAAAAATTTTTTCAATAAAACAATCGATGATGATGTTCAGTCCTCCGTAGCTGTATCTAAGCATCAGGTTCATGTCACCTTTAAAGGGCAACCTATAAATTTTGATTGGGCTCAGAACTTTGCAAAAACTCAAGATATGACTCCAGTACTATCGTTCAATTACTCAATGATGTCATGGCATAAAGATGAAATAGAGATGTTAGAAGGCGGTCAATTATTTAATGATTCAACAATGATGATAGAGTCATCAATCTGGAGCAGTATATTGCTTAAGTCAAAAGAGGATTTTGACTTAATTGAAAAGCTTGCGACTATATCGCCTAACTAAATTAGGCTTGTTAAATTACTATATTTAGATGAAAAATAAATATCCAAGAGTGCTTGATCTCAAAGAAAGAGCAACTAAAAGAATACCTTTCTTTTGTTCAGAGTATCTTTTTTCTGGGACTGGAGAAGATAAAGTTGTAAAAGGGAATTCTAATGTCTTTAATCACGTGTTTTTAACTCCTAGATACCTTCAAGGCACTGTCCAACCTTCTACGAAACAAACTATTCTTGGTTTAGATTATTCCGCTCCTTTTGGAGTGGCACCAATGGGATCTGCAGGTTTGATTTGGCCTGGAGCTGAGACTGCTCTGGCTAAAATGTGCACTGAGAAAGACATCCCATATTGTCTTTCTTCGGTAGCATCTCTTTCTTTGGAGCAAGTTGCACCAAATTTAAATGGAAAAGGTTGGTTTCAGTTATATCCTCCGAAAGATAAAACAATCAGAGATGACATTATTAAAAGAGCTTTGGAGTCTAATTACAGCACCTTAGTTGTTACTGTAGATATACCTGCTACTAGTAGAAAGGAAAGGCTTCTGAAAGCCGGAATTACAATTCCTCCGAAACTGAATCTAAGAACATTTTTTCAAGCTCTGGTAAAACCTACATGGGCGCTTAATACTTTAATTCATGGGATACCATCTTTCGGAACAATGACAAAATATGAATTCTTTACCCAAGATAAGATTGATAACGGTTGGAATGAAATGCCACGATACGTTGACTGGCAATATCTTGAAGAAGTTAAAAAATTATGGGGCAAGCCAATAATTATTAAAGGTATATTAGACGAACAGGATGCTTTAAAAGCCTCTGATGTAGCGGATGCAATTTGGCTTTCAAATCATGGTGGTAGACAAATAGATTTAGTGCCGAACCCTTTACAATTGTTACCAAATATAAGAGAAAAACTGGGAGAGGATTTCCCCATAATTGTTGATAGTGGGTTTTCCTCAGGTCAGGATATATCTAAAGCATTAGCTTTGGGTGCTGATTTTGTAATGTTAGGCAGACCTTTCATGATCGGTATGGCTGCACTTGGCAAAAAAGGAGCTGAGCACATTCATTATATATTGCATGACGAATTGTCAAACATTATGGAGCAGATGTGCTGTAAAGATATTTCTGAAATGAAACGTCAAAATGCTACTGTATCAAATGAATTTTATCTTCACGATCCAAGAGCGTTATAGGTAGTTATGAGTTATGACGTAGTGATCCGATGTAGGAATGAGATGGAATGGCTTCCAAGAGTTATCGACTCTATTAAGAAGCAGACGATAAAGCCTTCAAGAATATTTTTAGTAGATAACTCCAGTACCGATGGCTCCCAAGAATATTCCGTTGAGCAAGGCTGTGACATAGTTATTTATGATAAGTCTGAATTTAATTATAGTTATGCACTTAATATAGGAATTAAAGAAACCACTGAAAGAGAAATATTAATTCTATCCGCTCATTGTGAAATTTTAACTCCTAATTCGGTAGAGAAGCTCATTCAAACTCGTAATCTTTACAATGCATCCGGGGTTTATGGAAGACAAATCCCAACTATTGATAGTAATCCTGTCGATACTAGAGATTTAATAACGGTATTCGGTAGGGAAAGGATTGTTTATGAAAGCTATCCATTTTTCCATAATGCTTTTTCTTTAATAGATCGTAAAGCCTGGGAAGATTGCCCGTTTAATGAGAATCAAAATGGTGTGGAAGACAGGTTTTGGGCAAGAGAACAAGCGTTGAAAGGTAGAAAAATAATTTACGAACCTGAATCAATCGTTTTTCACGAGCATGGACTCAATCAGGGTGCTTCAATGGAACGTGCATTGAGGGTGTGCCATTCCTTGAAGGATTTCCATCAAGATGACATTTTTGAATGGCCATCTTTTAAAGACTACTCTTGAATGGGTTGATTCTATTGATTAAACATAAAAAATAGTATTTTAGGAGCTTAAAATGATTCCGTACGGCCGCCAAGATATTTCAAAGGAGGATATTGATGAAGTTGTGGAAACACTTCAATCAGATTTTCTTACTCAAGGACCGAAAGTACCAGTATTTGAAAAGATTGTTTCTGATTATTGTGGAGTCAAACATGGCGTGTCTGTTAACAGTGCTACTTCCGCTTTACATATTGCCTGCATGGCTTTAGATCTCGGAAAAGATGATTGGTTATGGACTAGTCCTAATTCATATGTAGCATCCGCAAATTGTGGCATTTATTGTGGAGCCAAAGTTGATTTTGTTGATATTGACCCACTTACTTACAATATGTCCACTTCAGCTCTTGAAGACAAATTGATTAAAGCAAGAAAGGAAAAAAAATTACCCAAAATACTTATACCAGTTCATTTTGCTGGGCAGTCATGCGACATGAAAAAAATATATGCTCTTAGTCAAGAGTATGGCTTCAAGATTGTTGAAGATGCTTCTCATGCTATTGGAGGCAGTTACCTAACGAGCAAAATTGGCAGTTGCGAGTATTCAGATATTACCGTCTTTAGTTTTCATCCTGTAAAAATAATCACCACTGCTGAAGGCGGATGTGCGACTACTAATGATAAAGATCTTTATGAGAGAATGCAGCTTTTTCGTTCTCATGGAGTAACTCGTGATCCTAAATTTATGACCAAACAAGCTGAAGGGACGTGGTATTATCAGCAAGTTGCCCTTGGTTTTAACTATCGTATGACTGATTTACAGGCAGCTCTTGGTATTAGTCAGATGCGCCGAATTGATGAATTTGTTGAAAAAAGGAATATTTTGAAAGAGAGATATGATCATTTACTTAATGGATTGCCGGTTATAAAGCCTTATCAAGCTGAAAATATTTTCTCTTCAATGCATCTTTATCCTATTCAAATTGATCCTAAAAATACAAAAGTCAGTCGTTATAATGTGTTTGATGAATTGCTCCAAGGCGGAATAGGAGTTAATGTCCATTACATACCTATACATACTCAACCTTTCTATCTAGAAATGGGTTTTACATTTGGAGATTTTCCCATCTCGGAAAAATATTACCATAATGCAATTAGTCTGCCCTTATTCGCTAAAATGAGTTTTCAGGAACAAGATAAAGTTGTAGCTACCTTATCCAAAGCACTTAAATAGAACGTATTCAGGCATGAAAGAAGAGTTACAAGCAATTATTAATAAACACTTCCCAAAATCCAATTGTGATAAAGAAGAATGGAAGAAGGTTCTGGAAAATTGTGACTCTATTCCTTCTTGTAATTATTTACTGAGCATGGTGGATTACTATGTTGCTTACAACAAAGAGAATAAAGCTGTTAATTTATCAATCGTTCTTTATCAAGACAAAGAAGCAGTTGGTATAATGCCTTTGATAGCTCACCAAGCTCAAGGCGATGCATGGACTCTAAGTAGTAATGGCATAGAAATCATTGAACCAATCTTTAAGAGAACAACAGCTCGTAAAGTTAAGAAGAGACTCGAAAATGAGTTGAAGGATTTAATCTATGACTTGGCAAGAACACTTAATATTGAGCAATGTCAGTTTGTGAACACAGAGTTTTTTGATCTTTCAAGTTGGTATTTTATGTGGGCTGAAAGAGCGCGAGAGGTATTTTCTACTCACCACATTCTTGTAGATCTTTCTCTGAGTCTTCAGGATATCCGTTTGAAGTTTAGAAAAAGCTTCAAGCCGTTTATTAACAAAGGACTAAGAGAATGGAAAGTGGAGGTTCACGAAAAAGTAACTGATGATTTATTTGAATCATTCAGATTACTTCATAAGTCAGTTGCAGGAAGATCAACAAGACCAATTGAGAGTTGGAATAAACAAAAAGAGCAAATTGACTCCATGGAATCATTTATTGTAACCGTTTCTGGAGATGATGATGTTATCGTTGGGGCAGGTTTATTTACCTATTCTAGAGATAATGGCTTTTACAGTGTGGGCGCATACGAGAGAAAATTATCTGATCAGCCCTTAGGACATGCTGTACAAATGAAAGCGATTGAGACATTTAAAAAGAATGGAGTAAAGTGGTACGAGATAGGTTTAAAACGATTGAAAATAGATAAAAGAACTCCAACGGACAAAGAGTTGGCTTTGACTCACTTTAAGCAAGGCTTTGCAACTCATGTTGCTGCTCGTCAACATTTAACTGTAGATTTAAATTCAGGTTAATCGCCCTTCAATTAAAAATTTGATATTTAACTCACATTTAGATCAATATATTGATTGAGTTATAGTTTATTAATTCTAGAGTATTGAAAGATTATAAATCACGGATCAGAAACCATATTCAGCAAATAAGAAAATAAAATAGATGATAAGAAATGATAATTAAAGTAATCAAAGGGTCTTTATGATAGTTGCAATTATTCCAGCTAGAGGAGGCAGTAAAAGAATACCAAAAAAAAACATTAAGGAATTTTTTGGAAAACCTATAATTTCCTACTCAATTAATGCAGCTATAGATAGTAAATTATTTGATAGGGTAATCGTTTCTACAGATTGCGAAGATATTGCTCAAGTAGCAATCGATTATGGTGCTGAAGTCCCATTTATGAGACCAGAGGAATTATCAGGAGATTTTTTAGGAACTCATGAAGTTGTGGGCCATGCGCTTAGATGGCTAGAAAATTCAGGTTTTTCTTCAGACTATGCTTGCTGTATTTATGCAACAGCTCCCATGATCAAGGCAAATGATTTAATTAAAGGTTATGATTTGATTAAAACAGGAAAATGGAAATCTGTTATTGCTGCTACTAAATATTCATACCCTGTATTCAGATCTTTTAAACAATTATCTAATGGTGGATTGGAGATGGTTTTTCCGGAGCATTATAATTCAAGATCCCAAGACTTGCCTGAAGTCTATCATGATGCTGGACAATTTTATTGGGCAAAATCTCAAGAGTGGAAAGGTAAACCTGGTGGTTTCTCTAAAAATAATACAATAATTGAACTGCCCAACTATCTTGTTCAAGATATTGATACGCTAGAGGATTGGAATCGAGCTGAAAGAATTTATGAAAGCTACAAATCTTAGAGATTTTGCAGTAATTTGCCTTGCCGCAGGAAAATCTCAACTGCCAGTAATAGCAAAAGCTAAATCTCTTGGATTTACAATAGTTGCAATTGACCAAAATAAAGAAGCTCCTGGCTTTGAATATGCTGACTACAAAATCTACCTAAGCACTTACGACGCTGATCAGATTATTAAAGAATTAAATAAATTAAAGCAAAAATTAAATTGGGTCGGAGTGATAAACAGGAGTTCTGGACCGCCAGTTATAAGTGCAGCTAAAATTTGTAAACATTTTGGTCTTCCTGGAGTTCCAGTTGAGTCAGCTGAAAGTTTAGTTAATAAAGATCAAATGCGTATAGCCTGCTCAAAAAGAAATATACCTATACCTAATTACAAAATTTATGATGTTGACGAATGCAATACAGCTAGTGTTGATCTACTACCTGTCGTTGTAAAGCCAGCCTTAAGCTTAATTGGGAAAAGTGGTGTGAGCGTAATTCGTAGAGAAGATAAAATTGGACCATCCATTCAATATGCATCTGAAAATACCATAAATAATAAAATTCTATTAGAAGAATTCCTTCAAGGTCCAGATCTTTCACTTGTTAGTTTTGTGAATGATGGGCAACTATTTCCAATATGTCTTTTAGAAGAGATAAACATTGAGAAAAAAGATGGAACTTTATCTGCTAAAGGTTACAAAACTTGCGACTCCGACCGATATAACTGGACTCAGCAAGCTCATCATATTGCCAATAATCTTATCTCAGAGTTTAATATTGTTCGTTCTGCCTTTATGATTTCCTTCCGCTCAGATTCCAATAATAATTTAAGACTTATAGAGGTACATCTTGATATAGGAGGAGACCTAATGATAGAGGCTTTTTATCCAAAAGCTTTTAATTTTGACTTTTTGAAATTAGCAGTTGAAATGGCAGTTGGTATCAGTGAAAGTCAAATTGATCTAAAGGTTAAACCTACAGCAATTTACTATAATGAGGGAGAAGGTTTACTATCAAATAGAGGTTATAAAGTTTTTACAGCTAACACCATGGAAATGCTTGAAGAAAAAATCTCAAAGGCTAGTCTTCAAAATTAATGAATTTTTACCCATAGCTTAATTTTATGTTTTTTATATCCGAAGTTTCGTCAAACCATTCCCAAAATATCGACAGGGCGCTGGAATTTATTGAGCAATCGGCAGCAGTTGGTTGTGATGCAGTCAAATTTCAATTATTTAAAACAGAAATGTTATTCTCTAAAGAGGTTTTTGAAAGCAACCCCGAAACAATTAAGCGGAAACAATGGGAACTGCCAGTTGAATTCTTGCCAGTTCTATCCGAGCGGTGTAAAGAAAAAGAAATCCAGTTTAGTTGTACTCCATTTTATATAGATGCTGTTGATGAACTTGATGAATATGTAGATTTTTACAAAATAGCCTCTTATGAATTACTATGGGATGACTTGATTCTGGCTTGTGTAAAGACAGGAAAACCTCTTATTCTTTCCACAGGAATGGCTACTATAGACGAGATTAGACATGCTGTTGAGATAACGAAAAGTAACGGTTGCCAGAACTTAACATTACTGCATTGTACCTCTGCGTACCCAACTCCATACAAAGAAGCTAATTTGTCTGCAATTGGTACGCTAAAAAAAGAATTTAATTGCAAGGTAGGCTGGTCGGATCATACCGTAGATCCAGGTGTAATCAATCGCGCAGTTAATAGATGGGGAGCAGAGGTAGTAGAGTTTCATATGGATCTGGAGGGTGCTGGTGAAGAATTCGAGTCAGGCCATTGTTGGTTACCGAAGCATATAGGTAATGTAATTGAACAAGTAAGACATGGATTAATTGCAGATGGTGACGGTATTAAAGAGCCAGCTGCATCAGAGCTTCCCGATAGAAGTTGGAGGACCGATCCATCGGATGGTTTACGTCCGATGAAATCTATAAGAGGCACTCTAAAAAATACATGAAACCAAAAATATTATTTTTAGGCTGCAACTATAACGAAATACCTTATCTTGAAAATCTTCAAGAAAGAGGTTTTTATGTTGTTGCTACAGATGTTAACCCCGATGCACCAGGTATGAAAATGGCTAACTCTGCGGTGATATGTGGTTATAACGATTATGATGGCTTAGAGAGTGCGATTATGACAGAAGGGCCAGACGAGTTCTATTCGGTATTTACTGCCTCTGCACAGTTTGCACACCTTGGAGCTTCTTACATATCAAAAAAATTGGGAATTACTTACCCCGCCATCGATAATATTAGAGCTTGCCTTAACAAAAAATCTTTTTATCCTTTATTTCAAGAAAATGGAATAGCTATTCCAGAGACTCGCTACATAAGAAACTTTACTGATCTAAAGAGAGCATTAAGTGACTATTCAGATGAGACAGATTTTTATCTTAAATCCGATTACAGTAAAAATCCCAATCATATATACACCGGCAAATCATCAAGTCTCATTAAGCAAGATATTCAATGGACTACTGACCGTTATTTTCAAGAATATTACATTTTACAAAAAACATATGAAGGCTATGGCGTGCGTCTTAACCTATTTCCCAATGGCTATGAACTCTATGACTTTGAAACGGCGAAACCCATAAGAATAGAAGATTGCCCCGAAATCGAGGAATATAAAATTTTAGAATTATTGGGTAAATTAAGTGAGAAATTAGGTATGCAAAATTGGCTACTTAAGTTTGATGTATTACTTGGAAAAGAAGGGTATGTGGTTCTAGACATAGGAATGGATCCTCCTTCTAGAATGAAAAAAAATTGGGAAGAAAATGGACGAAACTTTGTTGATTTCTACTTAGATCTTTACATCGGGACTTGAGAAAAATTTAAATGATAACTTGTATTATTCGCGTCGATGCTTCAAGTGAAATAGGCTATGGACATCTGATGCGTTGCCTTGCCCTTGGCGAACAACTTCGGAGCTCTTTTGACATTTTATTCTTAGTTCGTCACAAAAATACTGCTACCAAAATTCGTAAACAGGAGTTCCGTGTATACGAAATTGCTTCTGATGTTGATGATGAATCGGTTATGATTTCATTGTCGTCGAAGTATCCCAATGCCGTCTGGATAATAGATATTAAAAAACAATTCTCTAAGGGTTTTTTGCCAGAACTCAAAAGACATGCCAACCTTTTACTATTAATAGAGAACCTTTCATATGATATGGAAGCCGCCGATGGAGTTCTGTTTCCAGCTGCACATTTGGATGAAAAAATTCTTGACCCTTGGTTAGATAAAAAACATAGATATCGTGTTCTTTCTGGCTGGGATTGGATTATTTTGAGAGAAGAGTTCCTGAATATTAGATCAACTTCAAAAGATTTTCCAATAGTTGTGACTACAGGTGGTAGTGATCCAGATGGGGTTCTCTTTAAGCTTTGGGATTTACTTAAAGACCAAAAAATTCAAGCAATATTTTTAGTTGGAGAATCTTTTTCTTTTACTGATTGCTTGCCTAATGAGGACCAATATTTAAAAGTTGAAGACTATAATATTCAGTACTTAGCTAAGGCACAGACAATAATATCGACCTTCGGATCTACTATCACAGAATGTCTTTACTTGAAAAAACCAGTTATTTCTGTTGCTCACTCGATGGAGAATGCTTATGGATCTTCTCTACTCAGTAGAAGAAGTCCAGCCTGTTTTGATCTGGGATATTTTAAGGATCTTGATCAAGAAAGACTCATTAAAGCAATAAATACCTATCAAGAACCAAGCGAAGAAATATTGAATTGGTTGAATAAAAGCCCGATTGACGGAAAAGGAGCTGAAAGAGTCAAACAATGGCTTATAGAAAAAACTTTCTAATGTTAAAAATTTGTATCATCCAGAGTCATAAGTCACCATTCGTTGATAATTGCCTTGAATCCCTAAAAGTCAACACGCAGATGGCATATGATCTTCAATTATTTCAAGAAGGTGAAAGCAGAGAAGCTACTCTAAATAATATTCTTTGTGAGACGAAGGGTAAGGATATATTGGTGGTAGCAGATGATGTCTTATTCACGAAAGGATGGGATCAAGCTTTATTAGCCCATTGGAAGGATAATAGGATATTAGGATTTTCCATGACTTACCCTGGAGGAGAAATAATTCAGGATAGAGGCTATAGGCTTATATCAATCGATGGCGTAGTAAGAAGTGAGGCAATCGATAGAGGTCTTAAGGTAGCATCGGTCAATCCTTTCGAATATCAGTCAAGAACTTCCATGACTGGTTGTTTTCAGGCTATACCTGCTTCTGTTTCCAAACAATTAAATCAATTTCCTCTAGAAGGAAAAAATAGATTAGGAGAGCTGCTCTATCACAGTTTGGCAATAAAAAAAGGTATTGAGGTCGGAGTAGTAGGTCACTTTCTGGAACATCATGCGAAGAGTACTAAGAGAAACCCTAATGAAAAATTGAGTAGCGAGAGTTATCTGTATGAAAAAGATCTCTGGACAAAAGTTATTCGAGATTTTAGGTTAGATGAACTTACTTCCTTATCAATAATTCGAGAGATTGAGCAAGACCTCCTTGATTGGTTTAATTTGCCAGGTTTAATCTATGGCGCAGGTACAATAACGGAATTTTTAGCTTCTCAGAAAGACATAAATCCACATCTTCTTTGCAGCGGACTACCTGAAGAGAATGGTATGAAGTTTCTTGGTAAGAGCATTTCTTACAAAGATAATATAGACTGGACGAGTGTCGAGAGAGTTTTGATAACTGTTGAAGGAAAAGAGAAGCTTATTTCTCGAGATTTAAAAAACTTATCATCAAATATCACTATTCATGCTGTAAAAATAAAGAGAACGGAAAGTGTCCACTATTATGATATTTTTGAAATCAATTAATTATGAATAACCGTTTATCGCAAGTTTCTAATCTTTTGAAAGGGCAGAAGATGTTCCAGGTAAAAGAGGCTGCAGCTAAATTAGAAAGTAATGGAAAGGATGTAATTCATATGGAGCTGGGAGATCCTGATTTCGATTCACCCTCTAAAGCTATCTCTGCTGCTAAAAATTCTCTTGAGGCTGGGGAAACTCACTATAGCAGTTCATGGGGTCTGCAGGAATTCAGAGACTCTATAAATTTGAATCATATCGAGGAGCGAGGTGTATCAATCAATATTGACCAATTAGTTGTTACTGCTGGAGCAAATTCCGGCATCTACTTCACAATAAGAGCTCTTGTGAATCCTGGTGAAGAGGTTTTGATACCCGATCCAGGTTTTGTTTCTTTTGAAGCAGCAGTTTTAGCAGCTGGAGCTAAACCAATTCGATATAGTCTAAATTTTCAGGATAATTTCCAACCAGATACTGATGAAATAGAATCATTGATTTCTAAATCTACAAGATTAATGATTATTAACTCTCCTTCTAATCCCTCGGGTACAGAGCTGAGAAAGGATATACATATACAGATCAGTAATTTATTGAACAGAAATAATATATCCCTTTTAAGTGATGATACTTACTCAAGAATGAAAAGGGGTTATGAAACAAATAAACTTTCACCACTTTCAGAAACAGATCAAAAATTAGATAACAGTATTATCTTGGGCGGTTTATCAAAAGAATTTTCAATGTCCGGATTCAGACTTGGTTATCTTGCAGGTCCGGTTGAGGTAATTAAAAAAATCAACTTATATATAGAGACTGTCAACTCTTGTGTGCCTATTTTTACTCAGAGAGCTGGAGTTGCTGCTCTTGAAAGTTGCAACAAAGAATTAACGAAAAATCGAGAAACTTTATTAGATCGAGCTGATGCATTCATTGAAATCATTAATCAATCTAAGTACATTGATTGTCATCATTCAGATATTGGTCTTTATGCCTTTCCGAAAATAAATTGTGAAAATATTTCTGCAGATGAAATTGCAAACATGTTATTGCAAGAAAAAGGAATCGCATGTGTTCCAGGGAGTGCTTTTGGAGAGTTGTCCGTTGACCATCTACGTTTTTCGATGAATCAGCCAAAAAATTTGTTAATTGATATAGCAAATAAAATAGTTTCAACTTTGAACAAAGTATGTTCTTCTTAAGTTGTTTATCTTAAAAAGTACGATTTTTTTTTATAAAATTTATTTGGAGTATTTACTATCAAAATGAAAACAGGAGCAGATTATCTTGCAGACGAACTTTACGCACATGGCGTCCGAACCGTATTTGTTTTTACAGGGGGAGCTATAGCTGCAATTATAGATTCTGCTCAAAAGCGCGGAATAAAAGTAATTCCATATGATCACGAATTAGATGCTTCTTACGCTGCTGAAGGATATGTTAGAGCAAATTCAATGCCCACTGCTGTTATGGTAACTTCTGGTCCTGGTGCTACCAATACCATAAGTGGTATGGCTGGATCTTGGTTTGATTCAATCCCGGTCCTTTTCATTTCCGGACAGGTTAAGTCTTTTGAAAAAACAAACTTCGAACTCTACCTTCAACGGGGTTTTCAGGAAGTCGATTTTATAAAATCATCAGAGCAATTTACTAAATATTCTAATACGGTAGACCATTCATCTCAGATTGTACCATCTATAAGAGAGGCCTTTAGAGCTATGATGTCAGGCAGACCAGGGCCGGCTGTATTGGATATAACTATGGATGCTCAAATGGAAACTTTGGAAATAACAGAACATGAGCCTGAAAATTTACCATTATTCAATGAATCTTTAAGTAGAGGACTTCTTCTCAATAGTAATAGTGCCTCCAATCAGAAAGATTTTGAAAGTCTCTTAAATCAGATGAAAGAATCTAAGAATCCAGTTATTTTAGTAGGCGGAGGAGCGCAATGGTTACCAGAGGGCCTATTTGAAAAAATTGCTAGCATATTGAATATAAAAGTAATTTCAACCTATGCTGGCATCAACTCTATTCAACAAGAAAATTCTTTATATCATGGCATGATCGGACCATTTGGACACCCTGAAGCAAATGAAACTCTCTTGGGCGCATCCGATTTATTTATTCTAGGCGCCCGTATTCCTCATAGAGCTTTTCCAATACTATCTGAAGCAAGTAGTGAAAAGTTCAAATCAGTTCGAAAATGGGCTTTAACTGTCGACCCTGGCGAATTTATTAATCATAAAATTGGACCTTTAGAGAAAATATACTCAGGTCTACTTTATGATTTTTGTAAATACGTTGAATCAGCTATAACTAATGCCGATTCTTCTCCTCAAATTTTGCACTCTGAAGAAAATAAACTACCTGACGGAATGTTTGCGGCTGAATCCAATTCAAAAAATAAGGACCCTCAAATAGATAATATTTATACCGTAGATAACTTAATCAATTCACTCAATAACACTCTACCCGATAAATCAGATATCTTTGTTGATGTTGGCCAAAATGCTGTAGCGCTTGCTTTAGGACTCAAAAGAAATAGAGGAGAGAGATTATTTTCCTCTTGGGCAAATTCACCAATGGGATATTCATTGCCTGCAGCGCTTGGTGCTTCACTTGAGAACAATGAAAGACCTTCGATATGTGTAATCGGAGATGGCGGAATAAGAACTGCTCTTTCATCTTTTCCAAATTTAAGGGCTATGATTGGTAAAGTTAAGGTTGTCTTATGGGACAACAAGGGCTACCAAACTATTGTAGATCACAGTTTAAAATTCCAACAGCTAGGGAACCCGGTAAACTTTGATACAGGATTGAATTATTTTCCATTGAAAGAAGTTTTGACTGCATCGGATGTAAGAGTTAAGGAGGCTTCTGGAAAATTAGAGGTTGATATGCAATCCTTTTTTAATAATGATCAACATGATGTCTTGATCGTTCCTATAGATGAGTCAATCCGGATGAGTGCCAACCCTGCCATTTAGAGAGTAATTACTACTGATGAAGAGAACTGCATTTATTACCGGTGGAACACAGGGTATCGGAAAAGCTATAGTTGAAAAACTGATCAGCCAGGACTATAAAGTATTAATCGGATTCATGAGTCAAAAAGCCAAAGCACATGACATGGCTAAAAATATTAATAGCATGAATGGAGATGCGATTGCCGTTCACGTTGACATAACAAGCAGATCTTCGATCCAAGAGGTTATGGCAAACGTTCAACATATTGATATTTTGATAAACAATGCAGGCATCTCTCAATCTAAAGACTTTCTTGATATTACAGATGAAGATTGGAATCAAATGATGAACACTAATTTGCGTGGGGCATTTATATTTTCGCAAGCAGTCATCCCCTCAATGCTTAAACAGAATTGGGGGAGGATAATAAATATTACTTCTATTGGAGGCCAATGGGGCGGTGTAAATCAAGTCCATTATGCCTCATCAAAAGCTGGTCTTTCTGGCCTTACAATGTCTCTTGCTAGACTCTATAGCGGAAAAGGAATTACATCAAATTCAGTTTCTCCAGGCATTATAGAAACCGATATGACTTCCTGGATCAAAGATCAAGATAAAAATATTTTAACTAAAGATATCCCTTTAGGAAGATTTGGCCTAGTTGAGGAAGTCGCTGAAGTTGTATCTTTTCTTGCATCCAATGCGTCTGGTTACATTACGGGACAAACAATTAATGTAAATGGTGGCATGCTGAGGACCTAGATTTTTAGATATTTTAAAAAATAAAAAATTTACCGATATAATATTTTTTAGACTTATACTCTTATGATTCAAGAAATATAAAGTATATGGGTAAAAGTTTTGTTGATTTTTAAAAAGGTATCTTGAAAAAGGTAT
>TARA_B100000674_G_scaffold254454_2_pt1 | contig 26342 bp, 25 predicted proteins | sample TARA_B100000674 | Tara Oceans TARA_B100000674 (sample SAMEA2622759) | marine metagenome | biome: marine biome (ENVO:00000447); feature: surface water layer (ENVO:00002042); material: "saline water (ENVO:00002010), including plankton (ENVO:xxxxxxxx)" | depth 5 m | reverse complement strand
GTTCGTTCTTTCGGGAACCGGAACAGGCAGAGGCGCAAACCAATGCGCTAAAGTCATGGCTGAGCGGGTACAGGTCGAACGCAGCACTTATACTAGTCACTCACTATGTCAATATCGCCGCCCTGACCGGTGTTTATCCGCGATCGGGAGAAATCGTAGTGGTGCAGCGCCTGTCGGGTGGACGGTTAAAAGTAATGGGTTCTCTATAACCGGCAGACACCTCCAACCGGCTCATCTGGCCACGTGCTTGCTGACGTTCCAACTGGCATCGGACAGATGGTACTCCGCGAACTGGAGCGGTGATGGTTCCAGCACCGTCGCCAGCGTATCTTTCCAGTGGTTGAAGAACCCGAAGGTCGAAACCACGGCAATAGTCTCAACTACCTGATCATCGTCCCAGCGGCGGCGCAGTTCAGCGAAATCCTCATCGGTGGCCGCGTTCGGCACCTGGACCACGCATTGCGCAATTTTCAGCACTATACGTTTGTGAGCCAAAAACAACGGGCTGGTCTCTTATTCCCATACCGCCTCGCCCTGTTCCATCACCGGCTTCAGGTGCGCGAACCTCGGCTCTCCAGCGTGGTGCGCTCGGACCCGGACCGGTCTCGCCAATCCCTCTACGATTTTCTCAACAAATACACAGACAGCGACACTCTGATCTGTCCGGCCCATTTCACCGGCATGGAAATTGGCCACATGAAATCAGAAGGCGACGGCTGACGATTCGATTTCGTGCCGGCGTAAACCGGCCGCACCTACAGCTCCGGCAAGGTGTAGTTCGCCACTGCCTTGTATCTGTCTGAAATCGCCGCCAGTTCGGCCGGGTCGATCACGTCTTCAATCCTCTCGAACGGCTCTCCTCCAGTCAGTTTGTCGACGGTCTCGATGATGTAATCTGGCGGCTGGCTGCGATTAGTCAGTACGATCTTGTTCACGGTGTCCAGTCGCCGGTCTTCGAATTCTCGCAGCGCCGCCCGGAAGTCTTCTTCATCCGCCAACAGTTCCGATAGGCACTCTGCATCAAGGATCGCCTGTGCACCGCCATTGCCACCCCGGGGATACATGGGATGCGCAGCATCGCCCATCAGGGCGATCCGGTCCCACACCCAGCGATCGACAGGATCACGATCCACCATCGGATATTCCATGATGAACTCAGCGTCGGCGAACAGCTGGGGTATATCGAGCCAATCGAACTTCCAGTCCTGAAAAGGTTCGATGAAATCCTCAATGCGGCCCGGGGTCGCCCAGTCGTTCGGTTTGTGATCGTCACGCGGTTGTTCGGTGTTCCAGTTGATCAGCTGGGTGCCGTCTTCGAACTGGCGGATCGCGTAGATCACCATCTTGCCGCGCTGCACGGTGCCCACCCGGTTGACGCTGCCCCCGGTCAGAAACGGCCTTCGGCGGGTGACGCCCCGCCACATGTTGATACCGCCGAATTGTGGCGGGCCTTCGTCCGGATAAAACTGTGCGCGGACAGCTGAGTGGAACCCATCGCAGGCAATAGCGATATCGCCCGTCGCTGGTTCCACTCCTTCGAACCGCACCGTCACCCCGTCACCGTCCTGATCGACGCCGGTGCATCTGTGCCCAAATTGCACTGCTTCTGCACCCAGCCGGCCGACCACCGCGTCGTACAGAACCTGATGCAGATCAGCGCGATGGATCGAGAAATGGGGATATTCGTAGCCCGCATGCAACCCGCAGGGTTCCGAAAAGATCAGCTGGCCATGCTGGTTAAAGTAAGTGAATTCCCTAGCCTCGACCCCACAGGCGTTAAGATTTTCCTGCAGACCGAGCCCGGTAAGCACGCGGATGGCGTGCGGCAGCATGTTGATGCCGACCCCCAGCTTCCTGAATTCCGGGGCGGCTTCATACACCCGGCACGGAATATCCCGAGCATGCAGGGAAAGAGCGAGGGTCAGACCGCCGATACCGCCGCCGATGACGAGTATTGCTCTGTGGGGCATCCTTCCCCCTCAAACCTCCCTACAACGCGTTCGCGGGCCGTCGGAGGGTCCGCCACATATGGGCAGCCGGAGAACTGTCGTTACCTAGCCCCTCCTCAGGCTGCTTGAAATGGCGGCCGATGATATCCTCGAAATCCTCTACCTGCACTTCGACATCGGGATCGAACGCATACAGATCGTTCAGACAGATCATCCGCGCCGACATGTACCACTTGTGACTCCGGGCATAGTCGTAGTCTCGCTGAATATAGGGCTCGACCTGATAGTCTTCGCCAAACCGCTTTGCATAAGCCTCCGGGTATTCGTAGCCAACCGACTCGTCAGGAAAAAAGCGCAGCGCCTGATGCATGCGGATCGCCCACGCCACTTCCTCGTCGACGTATGGCTCCAGCATCTGGGCCCCCCAATAACCGTGATCGGGCCGAAAGAAGGCGATCACCGATACGTCATGTAGAAGGCAGGCGAGGACCATCTTCTCCGACAACCCGTTTTTGACCCCTAACGCGGCGCTTTGCAGAAGGTGTTGTTTCGACGGGCCGAACCTCAGATTGAAGAAATCGACAAGCGTCGGTTTCTCGGGCATTTGCGGCAGACGCGGGTCTTCGCCCATCAGTGACTGCTTCAGCGGCCCGAGACTGAATTCCGGACTGTCGTCCCATTCCCCATCGGCCAGCTTGTTGATCTGCGAGCGGTAAATCATCAGCTCGCCCAATTCCTGCATTTGCCGGAATTCAAGCTCTTCCGCCTGCTCCGAGACCCCTTTTGCCTGCGCCATCAAATCTGCCCATACGGTATGTTCCCACTGGCAAGTTTACTGGACGCATGGATACGCGCAATCATGCGTAATACCCTCGGCTATTCTGCTTCCATCGCCTCGGTCGCGCGACGTATGGACGGCACGAGCGCGAGCACGATGATCAACGTTGTAATCGCGCTTTTCTCGATGGCCCATTGTAACCCGACCAACTCCGCCAGCCATCCGATCATCAGCGCGCCGAGGGCCGGTCCGCCGATCGTGACTCACACGCTGTAGCTGATGACACGGCCTCGCATCGCCTGATCGGTCCCGTTTTATATCAGGCTGTAAGCGCCGAGATGACAGGTGATCAAAAGAAGTGATGCGCCGCTGATCGCAATAAAACCCTTCGTAAAACTGGTCTGCGCGGCAAACAGGACTAATCCGGCAGACCAGCTTACCGCCCCGACCAGCATAAAATAGCCCAGCCCCCGCGTTCGACCGTGGAAGGCGGGAAACAAACCGCTTGCCAACGCCCAGAGCCCGACGGCAACCGTCAACGCGGCCAGTTCTTCAGGACCGCCGACATAGACACCATCGGCGAAACCCGCCAACAGCTCGTCTAGGGCCGGAGCAAAACACTCTCATGGACGATGTTGTAGCCCTCCCAAAACAGTAAGCCATTTTACCGGAACACCACCGTCCTCGCGCCGTTCATCAGCACTCGGCGTTCCAGCACATAACCGACTGCACGGGCTAGGGCGACGCTTTCCAGATCACGGCCAATAGCCACCATCTGGTCCGGCATGGTCGTGTGATCGATACGCTCGACCGCCTGTTCGATGATGGGTCCCTCGTCGAGACCGGCGGTCACGAAATGTGCCGTTGCGCCGATCAGCTTTACGCCACGCGCGAATGCCTGATGGTAAGGCTTCGCCCCCTTGAAACCTGGCAGAAATGAATGGTGGATATTGATCACCCGTCCGTCGAGCTTTCGGCACAGGTCGTCCGACAGCACCTGCATGTATCGTGCTAACACCACCAGGTCTGTGCCGGTTCCCTCGATCAGCGCACACAACCCCGCCTCAGCCTCCATTTTGGTGTCCTTCGACACAAGGATATGGTGATAGGGAATGCCCGCGGCATCGGCCAAAGGCTGGGCGCCCGGGTGGTTAGAAACAATCGCGGTGACCTCCATCGGCAACGCGCCGATTCGGTACCTGTAAAGCAGGTCGTTAAGGCAGTGATCGAACTTCGAGACCATGATCATTACCTTCTTCGGCACAGATGTATCGAAGATATCCCATTCTATATCGAATTTATGGGCGACCTGGCCGAACCACGAACCGACCATCTCGGCGTTGACGTCGTTCCGGTCGATCCGGAATACGGACCGCCCGTAGAAACGCTCGGACTCAGGGTCCAAAAAAAAACGCTGTATCGTCGACAGAACACCCGGAATTCGCAAGAAATCCGGATATCGCAGCGACAATTCCTTGTTTGACCGGACAGGCGGTGGTGAGGACGCAGGATATGGTCATCGGCTATTACTTTTCCCTGTTAGTCTGGCGGCAGGAGCTAGAGCCGCCGGAGCCGGGGGGCAATAGCAAAGAGCAGGTATTGTTGTCGCACCCCGGACGCTTCGGCGTGGTATGACTTCTGCATGAACGTTAACAGACCGGAAGATTTCGACGTCGTCGTCCTCGGCGCAGGCGCCGCGGGATTGATGTGCGCCATGACCGCCGGCGCGCGCGGGCGTCGGGTGCTGTTACTCGACCACGCCGACGAAGTCGGCAAAAAGATCCTGATTTCGGGCGGTGGGCGGTGCAACTTCACAAACCTTCACGCGACGTCAGATAACTTCGTTTCAGGCAACCCGCATTTTTGCAAATCGGCGCTGGCGCGCTACTCCCAGTACGATTTCATAGCCCTGATCGACAGGCACCGAATTCCTTGGCACGAAAAAACCCTGGGTCAGCTGTTCTGCGACGGGTCTGCGAGGTCGGTGGTGCAAATGCTGCTGGATGAATGCGCCGCGTCGAAAGTCGATATCCGGACCAGCCACCGCATTGCGGATGTGAGCAAATCGGACAGGTTCCGGGTCGCAACCGACAGTGTGGAATTCGAGGCCGATGCCGTCGTCCTCGCCACAGGCGGTCTGTCGATCCCGAGGATGGGCGCGACGGGACTCGCGCACGATGTTGCCAGGCGCTTCGGACTGACAACGTCGGATATCCGGCCTGGCTTAGTGCCCCTGACCTTCGACGGGGAGACGCTCGATATGCTACGGCCCCTCAGCGGCGTATCGCTTGAATGCACTGTCGGTACCGACCAGATATCTTTTCGCGAGGCCTTGCTCTTTACCCATCGAGGGCTATCCGGCCCGGCGGTACTGCAGATCTCAACTTTCTGGCGCGACAGGCAAGAGATTTTTCTTAATTTGATGCCCGACACGGATGCGAACGCGCTGCTGTTGGACGGGAAACGGGCCAGTCCCAGATCGGAGACCCGGACGATCCTGTCCAACGTTCTGCCCGCACGTTTTGCTGCGGCCATCTCTGAGGCCCATTTGCCTGCCCGGCCGATCGGAGAGATTTCCGACAGGGAATTGTCCCGGCTCGGACAGATACTGAACGGCTGGACACTTGTCCCGGCGGGCACAGAAGGATACGCCAAGGCGGAGGTTACGCTCGGCGGCATCGACACGAACAACCTGTCATCGCGCAGTATGGAAGCGAAGGAAGTGCCCGGTCTCTACGCCATCGGTGAAGCAGTCGACGTGACCGGCTGGCTTGGCGGCTACAATTTCCAATGGGCGTGGTCGAGCGGCTACGCCGCCGGACAGGCCGTCTAACACCGACCGAGCACCCTTATCCCCTGCGCCGGTGAACGATCCCGACCAAGAGGCAGCGGCCAATCAGATAGACGAGGGTCACCACCGCGCGATTTCCAGCGATCCCGCCAACATCCACTCGCAAGCCGACGAATTGCGCAAGTGACAGGAAAAAGCATGTTGGCAACGCTGTGCTCCAGCCCCATCGCCACGAAGGCGGGAATCGAAAAGACAATCGCCACCACTTTTTCAATTACCGTATGCCCCGCGAAGCGGAGCCAGACTGCCAGATACACCATCGTGCTCCACAAAATACCGCTGACGAATGCTTCAACGACATGCAGCGACGTCATGGAGAGCGCGATGTTGCGAGCAAGGCCAGCAAGCTAGTGATCGGCGGATTCCAGGAACACTGAGAAGGAACTCAGGAAGGCAACTGCCGCCCCCCCGGCAAAATTGTTGGGCTACACGATACACCAGTCGCGAAGCGGCGCGTGCGTGCCGATCAAGCCGTCGCAACCGGCCATAACGGTGTGGTTGTTACCGGTGAAGAGTGCCGCGCCGACGACGAAGGTCAGGATCAGGCCAAGCGAGAGCGCGATACCCCCCCGAACAGGCGCGCCGCACCCGGTCCGAGGCCGAACTTAGAACCCACGACAAAATAAAACGTCGCGCTGCACACGATAAGTACATCAGCACGCACAGCCGGCGCGAATAACCGCACAAGCGGGAAAATCGCCTTGGCAACACCTGCTTTTTTGACCTGTTCGGCTATCTTCGCCGGCGTATAAGCGTCCAGCAGGATGCAGGAGGTCTGTGACCATTCTACTGCTGGGCCGGCCGGATCAGAACTGCGCCGTGCCGGACGGCAGACCAAGCAGAACCCGTCCGTAGAGCGTCGAACACATGTCCCAGTTCATGCTGATATGCTTTGACGCGCTGTGCACGTCGCGCCAGTAGCGCTGCGTCATGCTGTCGTTCGCCAGCCCGGCTCCGCCGACACTTTCGTACAACAAATCCACCGCATCCCGCGCCATCTTAACTGCAAATCCAAGATCGCCCTTGTTGCGGGCGCGTTCCTCAACCGTCAATTCGCGACCTTCGGCCATGATACGCATGATATCGAGGCAGTCGCGGCGCACCAGCATCTTCGCCGCGTCAATAGCCGCAGCGGCTTCGGCAACACGCACTTGGATTGTGGCAAATTCGGCCATGCTTTGGGGCTGGCTGAGCGCGGCGCCACGGGTTTTGCGGACGCCGATCATCTCGACATAGGTTTCCAACGCCCCCTGCGCCATGCCCATCGCTGGCGCACACAGGCACAATGAAATCGCGGCAAAGAAGGGAATGCGCCACAGTTCGTTGCGGTTGACGGCAGCACCCGGAGGACTGCCGGACAGTGCTTCTTCCAGGGTGAGCATCCGGTGGGCAGGTATGAAGATGTCGTCGATGATGACGTCGTTGCTGCCGGTTCCGATAAGACCGACCACGTCCCAATTGTCTTCGACCGAATATTCCGCCTTCGGCACCAGGATATATCCCTGCGTATAGGGCTCGGAATCCTGATCTTTCGCTATCCGGGCGCCAAGTATCATCCAGTCGGCATTCAGCACCCCGGAACAGTACAGCCACTTCCCGGATACCCGGTAGCCGCTATCGGTCTCGACCGCTGTTCCACCCGGCGAATACGACGAGGCGGAAATCGCTTCCGGCGTATCTCCCCAAACTTCGGCCTGTGCCCGATCGTCGTACATGCCGATCTGCCACTGGTGCTCTGCCGCTGTCGAGTAAATCCAGGCGGTAGACCCACAGCCTGCACCGATTTCAGCAGCACACCGGGCGAACGTCCAGAGATCGTGTTCGTAACCCCCAAAACGCGCGGGCTGAAGCACCTTGTACAACCCGGCCGCCTTCATCTGAGCGACGGTGTCATCGGACACCCGCCTGTTGCGCTCGGTTTCGCGCTGCCGTTGGCGCAGCATTGGCTTCAGCGCCGCAGCTCGGGCAACGAGTTCGTCAGGCTCCACGCGGATATTCGTTAGATCGATCGTATCCATATGCTTCTCCACCGCTAATGATGCGGCATTCGCCAATGAGTGTCCACTCACCCAAAAAAAGCAACTTGGTACAGATCATTGGGGGGATCTAAGTTCCGCCATCTTCCTCGCCTGCGACATTTCCTCCGGCGTCATTTCCTTTTCCAGAGCAGCGCGGGCTTCGCCCGCGCCGGCAACCTGCCTCGATTCGGCCGCGCGGAGCCAGGCCCAGGCCTCCGCCAGATTGCGCTCGACGCCCATGCCACGCATATAAACCGACCCAAGCGCGAACTGCGACGGCCCGAAACCGCTCTCCGCAGCTTCGCGGTACCAGCGGACCGCCTCGTCCGGCAAACGCTCCGTCGAAACGGCATTCTCCAGCATGTAAGCCAGATTGTGCTGTGCTTCGGGCAACCCCTGCCCCGCAGCGCGACGGTACCAGAGAACGGCTTTCTCCGGATCGGAAACCGTACCCAATCCGAACTGGTAGGCCCGGCTAATTTTGTATTGTGCCCTGGCATGCCCTTGCGCGGCGGCTTTGGCGAACCACTGGAACGCCTTTGCGAGGTCCTTTGTGCGAGGGCCACCGCCTCTTTCGTACAACAATCCGAGAAAATACCTTGCCTTGGCGGAGCCTTTGGCGGCCTCCCGCTCGTACCAGCGCATGGCGTCACCATAGGTCGATGGCTGCGCGGCCGGATCACGGCCCGATCCGCAGGTTAGCGCAATAACAATCAGTGCTGCGGCAAGTGAGCGATACATGCTTCCGCCGGAAAAATTTTCGCGGCAGGACGGTACCGCCCCGTCACCGAATCGTCATAACAATGGCACAACAGGAGTATCGCAGACAGGAAACGGCTATTCCCGTGCCGGGCCGAAATAACTCTTCAGCCGCTAACTGTCCTCCCGTTGCGGGTGAGGGTAGCACTCGACCTCACCGATCGTTTGGTAGCAGTACCTTTGAACCACGCCCATCGGTCGTGGGTTTGGAGGTATTCGCGCTGAGGACCTGTTCCTCGTTCGGCGGGTGACGTTCGACGTATTCCCGATCGATTATGGTGTCTTAGAGCATCGGATTTCGCACGCGGCGGAAATCTCGGCAATCACGATCACGACAGCAACGCGTAGAGGTTTCGTCTGCATGCAGCAAACCCTGAAAACGGTTCGCAAACATTGTCCAACCGGCGGTATCGGTCTACGCGCATAATAAGCCGTTAACGCGGCGTGGGCAGCGATGAAAATTCATGGTGAAACGTGTTTAGAGTTAATCAAAATTAACCGTTATTGGGGCTCTTCAACCAACAGACAGCATATCGAAAATATCGCCCTCGACCGTTCGTCCCGCGATTTGGCATTGATGCCAGAGAGCGAAGAACAGCAGTGTCCAGGCGGCAAAAACCTCACGCTTGCCGGTCGATCTGAAAATTGCCTCGACCGCGTCCGGCCGGCAGCGCTCCGCCACGCCGGGCTGCGACGCCACAAGTGGGCCCAGCCGTTCTCCCGCGGACGATATCCACTCCCCGACCGGCACCGTAAAACCTTTCTTAGCCGCAAACGCATCGGCCGCCGGCGCTGCAATGCCCAGCCATTGCCGAAGAATCCATTTTCCCCGTCCGTTCTTGACCTTGAGACCATCGGGGAGCCGGAAGGCTGCATTGGCGACGGCTGGGTCGAGAAAGGGCGTCCGCCCCTCCACGCCGTGCGCCATGAGACAGCGGTCCAGCTTCGTGAGGAGGTCGTTTGGGAGCCAGTCGGCACAGTCGGTAGCCTGGGCAAACTGCAGTCGCGACCTTCCGGAAGTTAGGGCAAGCGCCTCGCTGGCGGCAAACCCATCGCGCCAGCCGGGGTCATCTTTAGTCAGTAAGTTAAGCCCCTCCATCGTGCCGCGACGACGCATGCCCCGACCGCCAAGCCAGACTGGCCGCATCACGCTGCGATACCGTCCGTACCCGCCGAACATCTCGTCTCCGCCTTCACCCGACAGGATGACCTTGAAGGATTTCGAGGCTTCCCGCGCCAATTTCCAAGTCGGGAGAATAGCGTAATCAGCGACGGGTTCGTCCATCGCGGCGGCGATTGCGGGAAGCATGGTCCAGAAATCGTCTGCTCCAAAGACGACTTCCTCGTGTTCCGCACCCAGCGATGCGGCTACCGCACGGGCATGTGCGCGCTCGTCGGCGGCGTCTGTACCAGGAAAACCCGCAGTGTAGGCATGCACCGGCCGATCATTAAGACGCGCCATCAGAGCGAGAATTGCGGATGAGTCGATCCCTCCGGATAGGAACATCGCATACGGAACGTCTGACCGCTGATGCACGTCGACGCTATCGACCAGCGCTTCTTCCACCCGTTCCAACGCCTGACGTTCGCTGGCGCGAACCGGCCCGCCCGCGGGCAGCGCTTCCTGACGTCGACGGTCCACGATTCGGCCGCCGGCGACCACGATCGTCTCACCCGGCAATACGCGGCGAATGCCTTCATAGAGGGTTTCCGCACCGGTAGTAAATTGAAGCTGGAGCAGTTCTTCCACCGCGCGTTCGCTTAATTTGCGCGATCCGAAACCCGCAGCAAGTAGGGCCTGCGGCTCCGACGCGAACGCGAACGCGTCATCCGACTGTATGTAGTAGAGAGGCTTGATGCCGAACGGATCCCGCGCCAGCAACAGACGTCTTTCCTGAGGATCGTGGATGGCCAGCGCATACATGCCGCGTAGCCACCCGGCGAAGTCTGCCCCGTGATCGCGATAATAGTGCAGAACCGGCTCACAGTCGGACTCTGTCTGAAAGGCCGACCCCGTCATTTCCTCACGCAGTTCGATGTAATTGTAAATCTCTCCGTTGGCGACCAGCGCAGTTCCTCCGGGCCCAAACAGCGGTTGGTCGCCCGTTTTGAGATCGATAATCGCAAGCCGCGTATGGACCAGTCCGGTATCGCCGGAAACCCAGATGGCATCTCCGTCGGGCCCTCGGTGGGCCAGCGCCTCTCTCATAGTATCCAGAGCGTCGGGATCCGGAACCGACCGGTCCGCGGTCATAACTCCAGCGATGCCGCACATCAGCCGGTCACCTTCTCAAAAAGTTCGAGGAATTTCTCAACGACGGCAGTATCCGTGAACTCGGTCTCGAACCGTTCGTGCCCTGCGCGAGCCAAGCGAGTAGCAAGATCCCGATCTTCCGCAATACGGGAAATTGCGGCAGCCAACATACGGTGGTCCTCGACGGGCGAGAGCAGGCCGGTTTCCCCATCGACGATCAGCCATCCCGGACCTTCGGATGCGGCTGCGATCACCGGCAGGTTTCGTGCCCACGCCTCAATCACCACATTTCCCAACGGTTCAATCCGTGACGGGCAGACCAGCATGTCGGCGGTTGCCATCAAGTCGGCGATGTCATTACGCCAGCCCAGGAAACGAACCCGACCGTCCACACCTAGGTCGCGCGCCAGAGAGTCCAGGGCGCGCGCTTCGGGCCCGTCGCCTGCAAGCGCCAGATATACCTCGTTGGCCTCCTTCATCGCCTTCATCAGAATATCGAAAGCCTTGTTCCGGTGCAGCCGTCCGGCAGCCAGCAGCAACTGCGCGCCCTCAGGGATATCGAGCCGGGTCCTGGGTAACGGGGTTCCGGGGTCGGCGGCAACGAAGTTGGGCACATAATGTGCCCGGTCCTCCGGCCAGCCCTCCTCCACCAAATAGCGCACGATGTCGGGAGTGTTGGCGATCAGGTGATCGCAGCTTTGGTAGTACTTGAGATCGTAGTATCCGCCCAGCCGGCCGACCTGAACGGTTCGGGTCCGGGCGCGGCGCCGCGCTTTTCCGGTTGCGGCGCTTGCCCGGCTCATCCACGACAGAATGATATCCGGTTTTTTCCCGGCGATTTCGGCCGCCAGCGCCGGGACGGTGCGGAAATCCAGCCAGCCGCCGAAGGGCAGTTCTATGGGGTCGATACCTGCCGCCCTCAGGACGGGGTTTCTCTTTTCGTTAGGACGCACGACAACGGTCTGATCGAGCCCCCGTGTCTCGAACGCCGACGCCAGCCGCACGAGGAACTCCTCCGCCCCGCCCACGTCGCCCCCGGCCATGGTCTGCAGGATTTTCATACAGGTAGAAGCTTTTCGAAAGCGGCAGCGGCATCGTCCCAGCTCCACTGCCGCTGCTGCGCCAGCGCAGCAGCGTGAAGACGCCGCCAAAGTTCGTCATCCTTGAGGATCGCGCATCCCCGTCTGGCAAAATCGGTATCGTCCGCAGCCACAAATCCGGTTTCGCCTTCGACGACGCGTTCGGCGACGCAACCGATATCCTGGACGACTGCGGGCACCCCCACCGCCTGCGCTTCCCCCACGGCGAGGCAGTAGGTTTCGCCGGGATCTCCCCGATACAGAATGACCCGGAATCCGGTCAGAGCTTCCGCAAGGTCCGCCTTGGGCAAAGGATCGCGCAGCACAACGCCCAGCTCCGCCATTGTCCTCGCGCGGTCCAGCACGGCGTTCATGGCATCCGCCCGGGCATCGCCATGCGCGCCGTAGGTTTTCGGGCTGGAAAACACATGGAGTTCGGCGCCGGGCAAGTGTGGACGGATACCCTGCTCCCAGAGATCCAGAAGCCAGTCCAGCGACCTCAGCGGGCTTGAGGTAAAAGCCACATGCGGCGGCGGCGGGTCCGCAGGCGGGTCTGCCGCCAGAAACGCCTCCGAGATTCCGTAGGGAATCGTTTCCTTACCGCCCGTAGGCATCCACGCTGCGATTGATCGCGCGTGAAACTCCGATGAAAACACCACAGTGGGGCGCCACCGTGCCATTTTCCGCCAATAGCGCCACTTGTTCAGGTACTGGGCTGGGTTGTGAGTCCAAAAAACCCGCGCCCGCGCGTCCGGGACCAGATGGATCAGGCGGTCGCCGCGATTGGCGATATAGAGATCGGCTGTTTCCGGAACGCCCTTTTCCAACGGCTCCCAGACGACGCCGTGACGTTTCATGGACGCGCCGCAGTGGTTGTGAATGGTGACATCGTGTCCCCTAGCCGCCAGCGCTTCCGCCAGGGAGATAAACGCCGTTTCCGCCCCGCCCAGCGGTCCGCGCGACAGGGTATCGCCATCAAAGGCGACTCCGTCATCCGCCATCCGTATGACTGCCACTAGTCGTCCTCCAGCGTAGCTTTCAGATAAGACAAGAGCGGGTACAACGCAGCGCAAAGCGCGACCAGCAGGCCGTATTTGCCTTCCCGGTAACCCCGGCGTGAGACATAGCATTTCCAGAACCGGGTAACGACGCGACGAAGATTGCCAGCATAGCTGCCCCCATCGCCATGTTCCCTGATATCGCGGGCCCGGGCCGATGTGTAGGAGTCGAGCCGCCGTATCATGTCGGAGATATTACGGTCCACGTAATGGTCGAGACGGTTGGTCAGGGTGGGGCCCGGCTTTCCTGTCAGGTCGAGCGCGGGATGCAGGCGTTGCGCGCCCCATCTCTTAACTCCCCTTCGGAAGAGACCAGAATACTGGGGCTTTCCCCACGAACCGCCCCAGCCACGCCGGACCAGCCGATCGCCGATATAGTTGTCCACCGGGATACCGTGCCAATCGAACGAACTGGTTTCTGCGACCCGCCGGATTTCTGCACCCAGCGCTTCCGGCACTCGTTCGTCGGCGTCGATTTCGAATATCCAGATGCCGCGGCAGGCCTCGATCCCCGCGTTCCGGCGATCCCCTTCGAGTGCCCAGTCACCGTCCACCAGACGGTCGGTAAAACGGGACGCGATCTCCCGCGATCCGTCGGTGCAGTCGTCCAGCAAAACGACGATCTCGTCCGCGAAGGAGAGCGTCGCGAGACAGTCAGCGAGCTGGTCTTCCTCGTTTCGTACAGAGATTACAGCGGACAGGACGCATGGTTCTGCGATCATGAAGCGAGTTATAGCTCCAAGACTGGATAATTCCACGGGAAAGCTTTAACTAGCGAGAAAGGAGATTGCAGCAGATGAGCCTCAATATGCACGTTCCGCTTGCCGACCGTGGCGTCGTTTCGGTTTCGGGGGAGGATGCCCGGGGTTTCCTGCAAGGGTTGATAACGAACGATATCGAAAAAGTATCGGAATCAACTGCGATCTACGCGGCACTGCTAACACCGCAGGGAAAGTTCCTGTTCGATTTTTTCATTGTCGAATACAGGGACAGGCTCCTGCTGGACTGCGAAGCCGCGAGAATACCAGATCTGGTCAAGCGCCTGACCATGTACCGGCTGCGTGCAAAGGTGGAGATCGCCGGCGAATCGAACGCTTTTTCAGTGGGCGCGATGCTCTCGACAGCGGAATCGGAACCCGCAGGAGAGAGAGGCGCCGCAAAGATCCGGTTCGATGGCGTGTACTATATCGATCCGCGGCACGCGGGCCTTGGGGCACGTACGATTCGCCTGATCGAATACGGAGACACCTTCCCGGCAGACGTAGCCGTTCTGGCTAAAAACCTTGCCACGTACGAGGCCAAACGAATTTCTCTCGGCATCCCGAAATCGGGCACCGACCTCATCCCAGAGAAATCACTCCCCCTGGAAGCAGGGTTCGACGAGCTCAACGGCGTCGACTTCGAAAAAGGCTGCTATGTCGGCCAGGAAGTGACCGCCCGGATGAAACACCGTGGTCTTGTAAAAAAACGGATGTTTCCGGTGACATTCGAGGAAGAGCTAGCTTCCGGTACGGCGGTAAAATCGGCCGGCGTGGGCGCCGGGGAAATCCTGTCTGCGGGAGACGGTCACGGCATTGCTTTGTTACGGCTGGATTTGGTCAATAAAAACGACCTCACCGCAGGGGGTGTTCGCGTCACACCCCAGAAAACTGACTGGATCGAGATCTGAGAGCGGATTCCGGTCCGTCTAGCCGTCTGCGCCAATTACAAATTGGAAAAGATGAAAAGCTCCCCCTTTCTTAGCCTTTCAATCTCAGCGCCGCTTGTGCGGCAGCAAGGCGCGCAATCGGCACCCTGTAGGGGGAACACGAAACATAGTCTAGACCGACATCTGCGCAGAAATGGACCGATCTCGGATCGCCGCCGTGTTCGCCGCAGATGCCGAGCTTGACCTTAGGCCGCGTTTCGCGCCCCCGCTCCGCCGCCAGCTTCACCAGTTCACCGACGCCGTCGACATCGATGGAAACGAACGGATCGGTTTCAAAGATCCCGCGGCGTTCGTATTCCTTGAGCAAGCCGGCGGTATCGTCACGGGACAGGCCGAACGTGGTCTGCGTAAGATCGTTCGTTCCGAAGGAGAAGAACTCGGCGCCTTCCGCGATCTCACCGGCACGCAAGGCGGCACGCGGCAGTTCGATCATCGTGCCCACAAGGTAGGGTACTTCGGTGCCGGTTTCCTGAAACACCAGGGTGGCGACGGCGTCGATGCGCTCGCGCAGCAGGTCGAATTCTACCTTGTCGGACACTAGGGGAATCATGACCTCCGGCTCGACCGGCGCACCCGCGTCTTTGGACACCTCAACGGCCGCTTCGAAAATCGCGCGGGCCTGCATTTCCGAAATTTCCGGATAGGTGATCCCCAACCGGCAGCCGCGATGGCCCAACATGGGATTGACCTCGGCCAGCTCGTTGACCCGGATTCGCAGATCCTCCACCGAAACGCCGGACCCTTGCGCCACCTGCTTCATTTCCTCCGCCGTGTGAGGAAGGAATTCATGCAGCGGCGGATCGAGCAGGCGTATAGTCACCGGCTTGCCGGCCATGATGCGGAACAGGTCGATGAAATCCTGTCTCTGCATCGGCAAGATTTTCTCCAGTGCCGCGCGGCGCCGCTCTTCGTCCTTGGCGAGAATCATCTCGCGAACGGCGACGATGCGGTCAGCATCGAAAAACATATGTTCGGTGCGGCAGAGCCCGATGCCCTCGGCCCCGAAATCCAGAGCCGTCTGCGCATCCAGCGGCGTTTCAGCGTTGGTTCGAACCTTCATCTCGCGGACGTCGTCGACCCAGTTCATAAGGGTCGCGAAATCGCCTGACAGTTCGGGCTGCAGCGTCGGAACGCCGCCGGCCATCACCTCGCCCGAGGTGCCGTCGATGGTCAGCGTATCTCCGGCGGCGATTTCTCGGCCCATGACCGTCAATGTCTGGGTTTCGTAATCGATCCTCAAATCGCCCGCGCCGGACACGCATGGGCGCCCCATGCCGCGCGCCACCACCGCCGCGTGGCTCGTCATCCCACCGCGGCTGGTCAGAATGCCCTGCGCCGCGTGCATACCGTGAATATCCTCAGGACTGGTCTCGATCCGGACCAGGACCACGGCCTCTCCGTTCGCGGCCCTCGCCTCCGCCTCATCTGCGGAAAACACTATTGTGCCGGATGCCGCGCCGGGCGAGGCGGGCAATCCCCGGGTCAGCAGATCACGCGCCGCATCGGGGTCGAGTGTAGGATGCAGGAGCTGGTCGAGCGATTCCGGTTCGATGCGGAAAACAGCCTCTTCCTCTGAAATCAGTCCTTCATCGACCATGTCGCAGGCTATTTTCAGCGCGGCCTTGGCCGTCCTTTTGCCAGTCCGGGTCTGCAGCATCCACAGCTTGTTCTGCTGGACGGTAAACTCGATGTCCTGCATGTCCCGGTAGTGTTTTTCAAGGTTGAGACGCACCTCGTTGAGCTGGCCGAAGACTTCCGGCATCACCTCTTCCATCGCTGGAAGATCCGAGCCCTGCTCATCCTTGCCGGCGATAGTCAGGTGCTGCGGCGTACGGATACCGGCGACTACGTCCTCTCCCTGGGCGTTAACGAGATACTCGCCATAGAACGTGTTCCGCCCTTCCGACGGATCGCGGGTAAAAGCAACGCCGGTGGCACAGTCATCGCCCATATTGCCGAACACCATGGCCTGCACGTTGACCGCAGTCCCCCAGCTTTCGGGAATATTGTGGAGGCGGCGATACGTGTTGGCGCGGTCGTTATGCCAGCTCCCGAAGACCGCCGTGATCGCGCCCCAGAGCTGGTCGCGCGGATCCTGCGGAAAGGGATTGCCGGTTTCGTCCTCGATCCGTTCCTTGAAGCCGATCGCGATAACCTTCCAGTCCTCGGCATCGAGGTCGGTGTCGAGCGCCGCGCCCCTCATCATCTTCTGGGTGTCAATTATTTCCTCGAAATTGTCGTGCTCTACCCCCAGCACGACATCGCCGAACATCTGGATAAACCGGCGATAGGAGTCCCACGCAAAGCGCGCATCGCCGCTTTTGGCCGCAAGCCCCTCGACCGTGACGTCGTTCAGACCCAGATTGAGGACGGTATCCATCATTCCGGGCATGGAGGCCCGGGCGCCCGACCGCACCGACACCAGCAGCGGGTTTTCCGGATCACCGAAGCGTGCGCCGACCGTTTCTTCAATGAAAGCAAGCGCGGCATCGACCTGATCCGACAGGCCGTCCGGATAGGCCCGGTCGCTAGCGTAATAAGCGATGCAGACCTCGGTCGTGATCGTGAAACCCGGCGGCACCGGCAGCCCTAGGGACGACATCTCGGCCAGGTTCGCCCCCTTGCCACCGAGGAGGTTCTTCATCTCCGCAGCGCCCTCCGCGCTGCCGCCGCCAAATTTGTAGACCCACTGCGGAGTACTCATACGCTAGCCCTCTATTCGGGAAAAATCGGCGATCCGGCCGAGAGTGGAACGGAATTGGGACAACAGCCGCAACCGGTTCGCCCGTATGTCGGCATCTTCGGCATTGACGGTGACCTTGTCGAAGAAAAGATCGACAGGCTCTCGCAGGTTCGCCATCGCCTCCATGGCGGCGACGTATTTTTCTTCCGCAACAGCGCTGTTTGCGCTTGCGGCGGAAGCCGTCAGCCCGTCGACAAGGGCACGCTCCTCTTCCTGCGAAAGACGATCCGCCAGGATCTTGCCTTCGAAGGTCGTGCCGTCCTTTTTTTCCTCAATCGCAACGATATTCGAGGCACGCTTGTAGGCGGCCAGCAGGTTTTCGCCGTCGTCAGTCGCAAGGAACCCGGACAGCGCGTGGACCCGCGCCAGCAAGCGGACAAGATCGTCTTCGCCCCCGAGCGCGAACACCGCCTCGACGTGGTCGTGACGCACACCGCGTTCACGCAGATGAACTTTCAGGCGGTCGGCGAAGAAGTCGAGCAGTTCGCGTTCGACGATCTTGGGCTGATGGCCGTCAGCCAGGGTATTTTCGAAATCGGAAACCGTTTCGTTATAGCCCCAATAAGCCTTCATGAAGACCTCGCGCAGCGGCAGGCGCAGGTTGTTCTCGAGGATCAGCCGGATGATGCCAAGGGCCGCACGGCGCAGCGCATAGGGGTCGCGCGAACCGGTCGGTTTTTCGTCGATGGCGAAGAAACCGACCAACGTATCCAGCTTGTCGGCGAGCGCTACGGCCACCGACAGCGGCGCGGTCGGGCAATCGTCGCCGGGTCCCACGGGCGAATAGTGTTCGGCGATGGCGTCAGCGATGGCGGCATCCTCGCCGTCGTGGAGCGCGTAGTAGCGGCCCATCGCGCCCTGCAGTTCGGGAAACTCATAGACCATTTCGCTGACCAAATCGGCCTTGGCGAGATGGGCAGCACGCGTTGCGTCGCCAGCGCCGCAATCGGGAATATAATCGGCCAGCTCGCCGGCCAGCACGGTGATCCGTTCCACCTTCTGCGCCATAGTGCCGAGCTTCGCGTGAAATACGCTGTCGGCCAGATGCTGCACACGGCTCGCCAGTTCGGCTTTACGGTCCTGGTCCCAGAAGAACTTCGCGTCCGACAGGCGCGCCCGCAGCACGCGTTCGTTGCCCGCGACGATAGCGGCCCCGCCATCCTTCGCCTCGACATTGGCGACCACGACGAAACGTGGTGCGAGAGACCCGTCGGCGTTGAGCAGAGAGAAATACTTCTGATGCGCCCGCATCGACGTGATTAGCACCTCATCCGGCACGTCCATGAAGTCGTCGTCGATCCTGCCGGTCATGACGACAGGCCATTCGACCAACCCCGCGACCTCGTCCACCAGGCCGGGATCGTCGCGCAGGCTGAGCCCTTTTTGTGCAGCAGCCTTCTGCGCCCCGTCGAGAATGAGCGATTTTCGCTCCTCCCGGTCGAGGATTACATGGGCAGCGCGGAGTTTTTCTCCATAGTCCGCGAAGTCCTGCACGGCAAAAGGTTCGGGCGCAAAGAAACGGTGACCGGAGGTTTCATTACCGCAAGGAACGTCGTTGCGGGTCTTGACCTCGAGCGTCTGCCCGCCGAACAGACACAGTATCCTTTGCAATGAACGGACCCAGCGCATCGATCCGGCGCCCCAGCGCATAGATTTCTGCCAAGGTAGTTCGGCGATCACGCCGGACAGCATGTCAGGCAGAACTAACGCTGTTTGCGATCCGGTCTTTTCCAACACCGCGAACAGGAACGTACCTCTCTCCAGCTCACGCTCCTCGCAGTCTTCGCGCGACAACCCGTTCGCCTTCAGAAAGCCCTCGATCGCCTTGTCCGGAGCATTGATTTTAGGGCCGCGTTTTTCGTCGCTTAGGTCGGGCTGCTTTTCTGGAAGTCCGTCGACCACCAGTGTCAGACGACGCGGCGTGACGAACGTGTGGATTTCGCCGTGCTCCAGCCCTGCTTCTTTCAACCCGACAGCCACGAGCCTCGCCAGGTCGTCGGCCGCCCGCGCCTGCATGCGGGCTGGGATTTCTTCGGAGAAAAGTTCGAGCAGGAGTTCAGGCATAGCTATTCCGCCGCTTCTGCCGTTCCATGTATGCCGAGCCACGCCTCACAGCTTCCTTTTGCGAGGGCGCGGACGCGGCCGATATAGGTAGCACGCTCCGTCACACTGATAGCGTTGCGGGCGTCGAGCAGGTTGAAGACGTGGCTCGCCTTTATGCACTGGTCGTAGGCAGGTAACGCCAGTTTCTGCGCCAGCATGGCATGGCATTCGGCCTCCGCGAACTCGAACTGGCGGAACAGTTTTTCGGTGTCCGCATGTTCGAAGTTGTAGGCGGAGAATTCCTTTTCGGCGCGCAGGAACACTTCGCCATAGGATACACCCAAGCCGTTGAAATCCAGGTCGTAGACGTTCTCGACGCCCTGTATGTACATCGCGAGGCGTTCAAGCCCGTAGGTCAGTTCGACCGCCACCGGATGGCATTCGATGCCGCCGACCTGCTGGAAATAGGTGAATTGGGTAACTTCCATGCCGTCGCACCAGACTTCCCAGCCAAGTCCCGCCGCGCCCAGCGTGGGGCTTTCCCAGTCGTCCTCGACGAAACGGATGTCGTGGTAATCAGGATCAATGCCCAGCTCGCGCAGGCTGTCGAGATATAGATCCTGGCTGTTGGCGGGCGACGGCTTCAGGATGGTCTGGTACTGGTAGTAATGCTGCAGCCGGTTCGGATTTTCGCCGTACCGCCCGTCGGTCGGCCGCCGAGAGGGCTGCACATAAGCCGCCTTCCAAGGGTCTGGGCCCAGCGCGCGTAGAGTCGTCGCGGGGTGAAACGTGCCGGCGCCGACTTCCATGTCATAGGGCTGCAGAATTACGCAACCCTGCTGCGCCCAGTAGGCATGCAGCTTTAGGATAAGCGACTGGAAGGACGTGTCGGCAGCGTCGGTCTGCGACATGGCGGAATACTCTGGCCCCGGGGGTGATATTGCGCTGCAAAATACGGGCGGCGCGGGGCGGGGTCAACGATTGGGTTTCGCACAGATTAACGGATTTGCGGGGCGCCCGAAATTCGCTAGCCCGCCGTCCCGGAACAGGAAAGGAAACGAAAGTGTTTGATCTCGGGATTGTCGGCTTCGGTGCTTGGAGCAGACGCCTCGTCACATCGGTACAGGGAAAAAGCGATACGGTCTGGTTAGTGGCAGGCTAGGACCGCAATCCGGACAAAATCGCGCCCTACTGCGAGGAACACGGCCTGCGCATCGGCGACGCATTCAACGGTATAGAGGGCGTTGTGATCGCCGGCCACTCAGGCTCACGCGCGACGGATGTGATGGGAGCGGTAAATGCCGGCAAGCTGGTGCTGGTCATTAAGCCGCTCGCGACGATGGTCGAGGATTCGGAACCGCTGTGCGCCATGGCTGCGGAAAAAGGCGTGTTGGCGGCGATGAACGCTCTGCACAAGCGGGCGAAAAACGGGGGTCTAGGCCGAAGTGCGTGGCACCAACCGGCTGAAATTCCAGCCGCTGGGCGGCGAGATGGTGTTGGAGGAGTACAAACCGGCCGATATGTGCCGGGTCAAGCCGAGCACCCTCGCCGCCGCGCACGGACCGACTTACTGGCCGGTTCCGTCGACCCACGAGTTGAACGGCGTGAAGGCACTTTTTGCGGTACTAGACTCTTTTCGCACGGACGGAGAGAAGATGTTGGTTTAAGGAGGTTCCCGGATAGTCCGAGTTAGTAGGGACACCTTTCCCGCCCACAATTCGACGGCTTGGCCGTCACGTATGTCCCGCACTCGTCGCAGGCCGTCATGTCCTCGCCTTCTATCCGGTCGTTCCGGGCGTCTTCGGTCTGCTTCTTCATGTTTCGCCGGCCGATGGCTTTGAAGCCGCACCAGACCGCGCCAACGATCAGCAGCAGAACGAGTATTTTTAGGATCATAGCGTCGCCCCTATAACCCGTAACGTTTCCACAGCGCCCAGTCGTCCAGCGCTGAGACCAGTTCCGCGGGGTCGATGGCCGACATTCCGCCGCCGCGGAGACGGCTGAGAAGCCCGCGGCGCACCTCGGCACGCTGGAACTTCACCTTGTCGCCGTAGCGTCGGCGCATTTCCGACCGCATCTCGGCGAGCCCATCGATCAGCCCGACCTCCAATGCCTGGTTGCCTGTCCAGATATCGCCGGTGAACAATGTGTCCTCGGCGGCTTTCAGGCGGTCGCCTCGACGGTCGCGGACATGGGTTTTAAAATTCTCAAAGATGTCCTCGTGCAGTTCGTGCAGGCGATCGACGTCTTCGGATTTTTCGTCCTGGAAAGGATCGAGCATGCCCTTACGCTGGCCGGTTGCATAGACGCGCCGCTCGATCCCGAAACGTTCGATCAGATCCGGAAACCCGAAACCGGCGGAAATGACGCCGATGGACCCTACGATGGAATTGGCATCGGCGAAAATCTCGTCTCCCGCACAGGCCAGCCAGTAGCCACCGGACGCCGCGACGTCTTCGCAGAACGAGACCAGCGGCAGTTCCTTTTCCGCCGCCAGGTCCCGGATGCGTTGGGCGATCAGTGCGCTCTGCACGGGCGAGCCGCCCGGCGAATTGATCACCAAAGCCACGGCCTTCAGGTTCTTCCGCTCGAACAGTTTCGCGATGGCGCGTTCGTGACTGGCAAGGCTGAGACCCTGCCGTCCGGGGCCGGCAGACCGGCCGATGACCCCATCAAGTCGCAGCACGCCGACCACGGGCGGCGGATCGCGGAACCGTTCGATAGGCAGTTTGGTGAGCACGTCGCCCAGCGCATTCTTGATACCGTCGATATTCATTAGCAGGTTATATCACGCCAGAATGGGACACGCGCCGCCGCGCAAAATCGCGTCGGCATGTTCCGTATAGGTGCCATCATCTTCGTGCAAGACAAGACCAGGCGAGACCGTCAGCGGCGTACGGATGCCCTTCCGGGCGCGCACGATGACGCGTTTGGCGGCGACGCCGCGTTTGGGCCACAGCGGAAACACGACCGTTTCTCCCGCGTTTCCGTGCAGCAGAGCCAGGATTTCGTCCAACCGGTCGGCCCGGTGGATAAGAGTGATCGTGCCTTTGGCCCGCACCATCCGCAGCAGAAACCCGATCCAGTCGCCCAGCTTTGCGTCGCCTTCCACATTTGCGGCGACGCGGCCTTCGACCGGCGAGCCGTCGGCGCGGGCGGCGTCGAGAAACGGCGGATTGGCTATCACATGATCGAACCCTCCGGCGGCGATGCGCGGCAGCGGACGTACCAGATCTCCGACCATCATCTGCACTTTACCGGCAAGGCCGTTCAGCCGCGCATTGTCGTTCGCCAGCCGCACCGCGTCGGGCTGGATGTCGATGCCGGTGACGTGGCAATCGGGCACGCGCCGCGCGAGACAAATCGCCGCAGCGCCGTGACCTGTGCCGGCGTCCAAGACCCGCTGGCGGGGTTCCGCATTCACTGACGCTGCCAGAATTATGGGATCAATCGCGGCACGGTATCCGTCAAGCGGCTGACGCAGGATCACGGTGCCGTCGAGAAAAGAGTCCTCGCTGAACTCGGGTGGCGGCGCGGGGGCGGCATAGTCAGGCAAGGCGGTCTCCCTCGCCTGCGTCTACCAGCAGCCGGCAGGCCCGGCTGTAATCTTCGTCGGATACCATGACGCGGCGCGGGATGGCGCCGACGCTGCCCTCGAGCACGCTCATATGGCCGTCGAGCACGACGATCTCGATATCCTCCGATCTGAGCATCGCTTCCACCCAGGATAGGAACACCATCTCATTGGATCGAAACAGTTCTTTCACACGTCTTCCGTCTTGACCGCCATCTTGCCCGGACTATGTTCCGGATGTGTACCCCAATCGTCAAGAATCGAGGCAATCGTGAGCGCCGTTGTCGATCTCGACCGTGAACGTCAGGAACGTCCGAAACCGTCCATCGACGCGCTGACCGCGCTGACCCAGGACGACATCCGGAAGGTCAACCAGACCATCATCGACCGGATGGAAAGCCCGGTCATCCTGATCCCACAAGTCGCCGGCCATATCATCGCCGCCGGCGGAAAACGCCTGCGGCCGATGCTGACACTCGCCAGCGCGCGGATGTGTGGCTACGAGGGCGGCCGCCATATCGGACTCGCTGCCTGCGTCGAATTCATTCACACCGCCACGCTATTGCACGACGACGTCGTCGACGAGAGTGATCTGCGGCGCGGCGCGGCCAGCGCCAATGCGGTGTGGGGCAACAAGTCCAGCGTGCTGGTCGGCGATTTTCTGTTCAGCCGCGCCTTCGAGCTAATGGTCGAGGACGGCAATCTCGACGTGCTGCGCATCCTGTCGCAGGCCTCGTCGATCATCGCCGAGGGCGAAGTGCTGCAGCTCGTCACCGCCAACGATACGGAAACGACGGAAGCCGACTATCTGGAGGTCATCCGCTCCAAGACAGCCAAGCTTTTCGCCGCGGCCAGCGAGATTGGCGCCGTCGTCGCGGGACGCCCAGAAGACGACTGGCGGGCGCTCGATTCCTTCGGCCACAATATCGGCATGGCGTTCCAGCTTGTCGACGACGTGCTCGATTACTCGGCGCGCCAGGCAACGTTGGGCAAGGCCGTTGGCGACGATTTCCGCGACGGCAAGATCACTCTGCCGATCGTCCTCGCATTCCACGCAGCGGGTGACCAAGAAAAGTCGTTCTGGCGGCGCACGCTGGAGGATTTGGAACAGAAAAAGGGCGATTTCCGCCGCGCCGTCGCGATGCTGGAAAAATCAGGCGCGCTGACCGCAACGATGGAACGCGCCCGAGACTACGGCGCCAAGGCCCGCGCCGCGCTGGACCCGTTCCCGGACAGCGAGATCAAGGCATCGCTGGTCGAGGCGGTCGAATTCGCCATCCACCGTAGTTATTAGGGAAAGCAGTCCCGGCCGGAAAGTCCCCTCCCCCTCAAGGGGTAAGGGAACTCGATAAGAGCCTATCAACTCCCGCTCATTTCCCCCTGAACACCGGCTTGCGTTTTTCTATGAAGGCCTGGCGACCTTCCTTGTAGTCATCACTGGCGAAGCAGGCGTCGATCTGGGCCTGGACGGTTCCCATATCGCGGACGCTTTCATCAAGCTGGGTGTTGCGGATCGAGGTTTTGACGGATTTCAGCGTTAGCGGCGCGTTGGCGGCAATCGTGTCGGCGATTTCCTGCACGGTCTTTTCCAGCTCCGCATAAGGCACCAAGCGGTTGACCATGCCCATTCTCAGCGCGTCCTCCGCACCGTAGCGGTTGCCGGTGAACAGCATTTCGGCCGCATAGGCCGGCCCGACGAGCTTCACCAGATCGTCGACGCCGCCATAGCCGAATCCGAGACCGAGCTTCGCCGGCGGCGCGCCAAATTGTGCATTGTCAGCGGCAATCCTGAAATCGCAGAGCATGGCGGTCAGTACGCCCGCGCCCAGGCAGTAACCGTGAATCATCGCGATCATCGGTTTCGGGAAATTGCGCATCGCTAGGTTGGCCTGCTCGGAGGCTTCGTCGTACATCCTGCGCGCCTCTTCCGACGACCGCTTCTCGCCGAACTGAGAGATATCCGAGCCGGAGATGAAGGCCTTTTCGCCCGCGCCGGCGATCACCGCGACCCGCACGTCGTCGTCCGCCTCGAAGTCGGTCATGATTCCGGGAATGGCGCGGCGCATGTCGTAGGTCACGGCGTTGTACTTGGCCTGCTGGTCGTAAATCATCCAGCCGATACCGTTCTCCTTGCGGACGTGCATCGTGCCAAGGGCGGCATCGGGTTTCGCATTTTCCGCGGCATCGGCCATGTGGAGTTCCCTTTCGTCAGACCGCGCTCTCGGCGCGGAGTTTCTCGATCGTGGCGGCGTCGTATCCGAGATCGGCTAGAATCTCATCGGTATGTTCGCCCAGTTCGGGCGTCGCAGAGCGGATATCGCGCGGGGCCCGGCTCATGTTGACCGCCTGGCCGACCACGTGCATCTCGCCGTGTGTGGGAGACGTGACCGGCGCGGCAAGGCCCAGGTGCTTAACCTGCGGGTCATCGAACATCTTGTCGATCGTGTGGATGGGTCCGCAGGGCACGCCGCCCTCGTTGAAGAGGTCGATCCACTCGGCACTGTTTCTCGTCTTCGTGTATTCCGAGATTTCGGCGTTCAGCGCGTCGCGGTGCTGTAGCCGCAGCTTTCCCGACGCGTAATTCGGATTGGCCGCGATCTCATCGGCGCCGAGTGCCCGGCAAAGCCGTTCAAAAATGTTCTGGCCGCCGGCGGCGATGTTGAAATGACCGTCGGCACAGGGATAGACCCCTGTCGGGATTGAAGTCGGGTGATTGTTGCCAGCCTGGGGCGGCACCTCGCCGCCGATTAGCCAGCGTGCGGCCTGGAAATCCAGCGTGGAGACCTGCGACTCCAGCAGAGACGTGTGCACCCACTGCCCTTCCCCGGAGACTTCGCGCTCCAGCAGGGCAATCAGGATGCCGATGGCGCAGTAAAGCCCGGACGACAGATCGGCGATCGCCGTCCCCACCCGAACCGGCCCCTGGCCCGGCAGACCAGTGATCGACATGATGCCGCCCAGACCCTGGGCGATCTGGTCAACGCCGGGCCTTTTTTCATACGGTCCGTCCTGCCCGAAGCCGGAAATCGAGCCCAGGATGATGCGCGGATTAATGGCCTTCAACGTCTCGTAATCGATGCCCAGCCTGTATTTCACCTCCGGCCGGTAGTTCTCCACCACGACGTCGGCGCCCTCGACCAGTTTGTAGAAAACCTCGCGACCCGCCTCTTGCTTGAGGTTCAGGGTCATGGAGCGCTTGTTGCGGTGCAGATTCTGGAAATCCGGGCCATTACGGTCGCCGGTTATGCCCTCTTTTATCCCAGCCGACGGCGGCAGCTCGATTTTGATGCAGTCGGCGCCCCAGTCGGCGAGCTGACGGACACAGGTCGGCCCAGCGCGGACACGGGTCAGATCGAGTACCTTGAAACGGCTGAGCGGCAACGGGGCGTCGGACACAGGGCAGCATACCTAGAATGGGCGCAAACCGCAGAGTGAAACCGCGGCGGGGGCAAGTCAACAATCCGGATCCGTCCTGCCCGCATTCGCTTGCCGGGCGTAGCCGGGAGCGGTATAACCTCGCCCGGTCCG
>TARA_B100000674_G_scaffold201390_1_pt1 | contig 26359 bp, 26 predicted proteins | sample TARA_B100000674 | Tara Oceans TARA_B100000674 (sample SAMEA2622759) | marine metagenome | biome: marine biome (ENVO:00000447); feature: surface water layer (ENVO:00002042); material: "saline water (ENVO:00002010), including plankton (ENVO:xxxxxxxx)" | depth 5 m | reverse complement strand
CGCCCCGCGTTTCGGTCAACTAGATGACGCCGATATCGACACCAAGACCCACGCCATGGATCTTGTCACCATCGCCGATACCGAGGCTGAGCGGGTTCTGACCCGCCGTCTGACCGACCTTCTGCCCGGAAGTCGTGCGCTTGGTGAAGAAGCCGCGCACGAAGACCCGAGCCTGCAGGATCGCGTTTTCGCCGCCGAGGACCCGTTCTGGATCATTGATCCGGTCGATGGCACGAAGAACTTCGCCCATCACAGGCAGCCATTTCGCTGCATGGTTGGACTTTATGCTGGCGGTGAAACCGTTGCTGCGTGGATTGTCGATCCGATTGAAGGGGCGGCAACTGTTGCGGAACTTGGGTCTGGCACGCGTTATCAGGATCAGGCGGTTTCGGTGCGCTCCAACATCACCAAGGCATCCGATGCCAAGGGCTTTTTGATTTCATATGCCCGTGATCGCATCTGCAAGCATTACGGCCATCTCGATTTCTTTGCCGATGTGGCGCATTATTCATGCTGCGGGGCTGAGTACGAGGAAATGGCGCGCGGCGCGTTTGATTTCTGTGCCTATCGCACGCTGAAACCCTGGGACCATGCGCCGGGGACGTTGCTGGTCCGCGAAGCGGGCGGTTATGCGCGCTATATCACGGCAGATAAAGACAACGAATATAACGCCAATGCCACGGCAGCAGGCCTTCTGTGTGCGAGTTCCGAGGAACTCTGGGCCGAGATCAATGAAATCCTGATGCCGCTATTTCCGGCATAACGACCGGCCGTAAGTCCGCAAGATTTGTCAAATCGACGCGTGCTAGCGTTTTCGAACTGCACAACAAACTGCACGAGAGAACGATGAACAAATTGCATGCCCAGAAGTCCTACCAGGAACGCCTTGCCCGGGTGCAGGGCTATATCCATGATCATCTTGATGAAGAGCTTGATCTGAACAGGCTGGCCGAAATCGCCTGCATGTCCCCAACCCATTGGCATCGTATTTATCACGGCGTTTTTGGTGAAACCATTGCTGCAACCGTCAAGCGTGTGCGCCTTCATACGGCGGCCGGAATGCTGGCAAATAGTGCCATTGCGATTGAGGAAATCGGCAAACGATGCGGGTATCCAAACCTGCAATCCTTTACCCGTATCTTTGCGGATGGTTATGGCATGCCGCCCGCGCGATATCGCAAGGAAGGCAGTCATGCGAAATTCCAGAACGCGCTTGAAGATCAAGGGGCTGTCATCAGCGGGCCTTGGGACGTTGAAATTCGTAAAGTGCCGGAAATGTCGCTGCTGACGATTGATCATCATGGATCATTCATGCAGATCGGTGAGGCGTTTGACAGATTGTTCGGATGGCTGGCTGTGCGTGATTTGATTGCACCGGATGTACGGCTGATCGGGGTTTATCACACCGACCCGGACAGCTACCGCGAAGAGGACCTGTTTTCCAAGGCTGGCGCGTTGCTTTCAGGCAATTCGGCGATCGAACTGGAAGCGCCGGTTGAAAGAACAACCGTTGTGGCGGGAAGATATGCCTGCCTGCACTACAAGGGGCCGTATGCCGATATGAAGGCCGCCTATTTGTGGCTGTTTGGCAAGTGGTTGCCCCAATCGGGCGAAGAGGTGCGCGAAGGTCCGGTGTTTGAGGAATATCTCAATAATCCGCGCGAAGTTGCGCCAACCGAATTGCTAACCGAAATCTATATGCCGCTGGAAAACTAGCTTTTGGAGCAGGGACTGGGTCAGGTGCGCATTCATACCTGACCGCGTTCGGTCTTCTTCGCCAGGTTCCAAAGGTTGTCCATTTCAGTCAGATCAGAGTCTGCGGCTGTTCTGCCATCCCGGGCCAGTTCATCTTCGATGAAATGGAACCGTTTGGTGAATTTGTGGTTGGCACCGCGCAGTGCGACTTCGGGATCAACACCGATCTTGCGGGCCAGATTGGCCATGACAAACAGCATGTCCCCCAATTCATCCTGCAAACGCGCCGGATCGGGGTTTTCGGTCATTTCGGCTTTAAGTTCGTCAATTTCCTCGTGAAGTTTGTCAAAGACTTCGTCGGTGCTGGGCCAGTCAAAGCGAACGCGGGCAGCGCGTTTGGTCAGTTTTTCAGCGCGCATGAGTGCGGGCAGGGCGCTTGCGACACCGTCAAGGGCGCTGTGGCGTTCGTGGCCTTTGTCCTCTGCCTTGCGGGCGCGTTCGGCAGCCTTGATCTTTTCCCAGGTCTGATTGACGCCATCGGTCGTGGTGGCGTCGCCATCACCAAACACGTGCGGATGGCGGCTGATCATTTTTGAAACGATGCTGTTGGCAACGTCTTCGAATTCGAAATGGCCGGCTTCCTTGGCCATCTGGGCATGAAAGACGACCTGAAGAAGAAGATCGCCTAACTCGTTGCAGAGTTCGGGCATGTCGCTATCGGCGATGGCGTCGACGACTTCGTAAGCTTCTTCGATGGTGTAGGGGGCAATAGTAGAGAAATCCTGCTCCAGATCCCACGGACAACCACCATCCGGGTTGCGCAGCTTTGCCATGACGTCGAGAAGTTCGTTGATGGCTTTGCTGTTATGCGTGGTCATGGTGAATGTCCCGTCTGCTTTGTTGGTTTTGCCCTGTTTGCTTCTTTAAGTCCTATCGCGCTGCACCACGACTGACAAGCAGATGATGCAGGCAAAACAAAACCCGCAAGGCCGGAATGGCACTTGCGGGTTTTGCTGTGATGTCAGGATGCCCAATGGCTGTGGTTGGCTTATGCTGCCTTGAGCTTTTCCTGTGTGGTAGCGCTGTCATCGTTGGTTTTCTTCGATGATGCGCCACTCTCTTTCTTGCCTTCGACGAGGCCGCGATGCAGGGCAACGATTGCCTTGTTGAAGTCACCTTCGGCAACAACAAACTGCAGATCAACGCGGCGGCTCGGATAGTGGGAAGCCACCAGTTCAACACCGGCATCATCTAGGATCGATACCGCACGGGCAAACAGACCCGGCTGTTCGATATTGGCACCGATGACCGAAACAATCGCGACCTTGCGGGTCTGAACGGTTGCCTCGGGCTGGTTTGCCTCGATCTCGTCAACGCAGCGGCGGATCTGCTTGAGCGGTGCCGCAACATAGTGCGTGATCGTATTGGCATTCAGGTTCTTGGTGACGGTCGGAACCTTGTAACGTTTCAGAACGTTCAGGAGCGCTTCCTCGCCACCTGGAACACCAACCATGTCCTGATTGAAGACTTCAATCTCGAACGCGGTCGGGACACCGGTCACGATTTCTACACGGCTGTTTTCCGGCTCCCAATGATCGTCAATTACCGTACCCGGATGTTCCGGTTCAAAGGTGTTGGCAATCCGAAGCGGAATGTCGTTCTGGCGAAGACCTTTGGCTGCACGCGGATGGATGGCCTCCATCCCCATGTTCGACAGCTGATCGGCAACGTCATAGCTGGTGCGGCCAATCGGGCGTACGGCATCTTCACCAACGATGCGCGGATCGGCACTCGACAGGTGGAATTCCTTGTGAATGATCGCTTCGCGCGCCTGGGTCAGGCAGGCAATCCGCGAGAAGGTCACTTCACTGTAACCGCGGCCATAGATGCTCATCAAACCTTCGCTGCACTGGGCGTAACCCGTTGCAATCGCAAGCTGGCTTGAAAGGTCGATGTCTTCAAAGACCTTGTTGATGCGACCATCAAGGGTGGATGCTTCTGGCTCGCGCCAGCCCGAAAGGTCGGCGAACACGGCGTTCACGCCCTTGGCGCGAAGCAGCAGCATGGTGTTATGCGCACTGTGGGCTTCACCAATGGCCGAAAGCATTTCGCGCACGGTCAGAAGGTGCTTTTCGAGCTTGAAATGACCGAAGCTGCACAGGCGATGAAGGTCCATCAGGCAGCTGCGCGTGCCTTCGATGCGTTCCTGCACAAAGGCATTGGCCAGTTTCAGTTCCGGTGCGTCGCCAAAGATTTCTTCGTTGATCGCGCACATTTTTTCGGAAACTTTGGTCAGGGCATCGCCCCAGGCCCAATCGGTCTCCGAACCGGCGTAAAGCTGATAGACGCCTGCTTCGCCGGTCTTTTTGTTTTCAAGCAGAAGGTCGGTAAAGCCGCCATATGCCGAAACGACAAAGACACGGTTATAAAGTTCGTCTTCTTTGCGATTGCCGACCAGAATGTTGTCCATGACCGCATCAACCTGGGTCATCGACGTACCACCGATCTTGTGAACGCTATGCCCAGCGTCCTTATTTTTCTGGGCTGAAAGCATGTTGCCTCCTTTAGGGGCGTTTCCTTTAAAAAATATGCTCAGTGTTCGGGGCGGTCATTGGCTGGCCGCCCCGAACGAAATGTTTAGCTGGCGAGTGCTTCGCCATCGAGCGGGTAGACGCCGTTTTCATCATGGACTTCGCGACCATTGAGCGGCGGGTTGAAGGCACAAGCCACAACCATGTCCTCGGTGCCGCCACGCAGATAGTGACGGTCATGTTTGTCGAGGATGTAAACCGTGCCCGGCTCGATCTTGTATTTCTTGCCATCGGCGATAGTTTCAACTTCGCCGTTGCCCGAAATGCAGTACACCGTTTCAAAATGGTTGGCGTAGCAGATCTCGGTTTCGGTGCCGGCATAAATGGTGGTGATGTGGAACGAGAAGCCCATACCATCTTCGGCAAGCGACAGACGGGTGCTTTCCCAGTTATCCGAAACCACGCGGCGACCGGATGCTTCACATTCTTTCAAAGTACGAACAATCATTTTTAACTCTTTGATCTAATTAAGTTGTGGGGCGGGGCGGCACACACAGCGCCGCCCCAACTTTTGTTACTCAGCGGCTGCTTTGGCCGGGGAGACTTCCTTGCCCATGGCTTTGGCGGTTGCCAGTTCAAGGATTTCCAGACCATGTGCAAGATCCTGCTTGGAGATGATCAGCGGGACAAGACATTTGACCACTTCATCTTCCGGGCCACTGGTTTCGATCACAAGGTTATGCTTGAAGCATTCGTTGGTGACCTTGGATGCCAGTTCGCCACTTTCAAAGCAGATACCCTGCATCAGGCCGCGGCCCTTGCGATAGAGTTTGCCATCGCCATAGCGATCAACGATCTCCGTCAGGCGCGTTTCAAGGAATGCAGCCTTGTCGCGAACATCAGCGGCAAACTTGTCATCCGACCAGAAGTGCTCAAGGGCAGCAGCGGCAGTGACAAAGGCGTGGTTGTTACCACGGAAGGTGCCGTTATGTTCACCCGGATGCCAGACATCAAGTTCCGGCTTCATCAGCAGAACAGCAAGCGGAAGACCATAAGCCGAAAGCGATTTCGACAGCGTGATCATGTCAGGCTTGATGCCTGCGGGCTCGAAGCTGAAGAACGTACCGGTACGACCACAACCTGCCTGAATGTCATCAACAATCAGAAGGATGTCGTGCTTGCGGCAGACCTTCTCGAGGTTCTTGAGCCAACCGAAATCAGCTGCATTCAGGCCACCTTCACCCTGAAGGGTTTCAACGATGACCGCGGCAGGCAGGGCAATACCACTGGAGTTGTCCGAAAGGACACGGTCCAGATATTCGGTGGTATCGGCACCATCACCCATGTAACCGTCAAACGGGACGGCTACAGCGTTATCAAGCGATACGCCAGCAGCGCCACGATGGTGTTCGTTACCGGTGATGGCAAGCGAACCCAGGGTGCAGCCATGGAAACCATTGGTGAATGAAATCACGGTTTCGCGGCCTTTGACGCGGCGGGCCAGCTTAAGGGCGGCTTCGACGGCGTTGGTGCCGGTCGGGCCGGTAAACTGAACCTTGTATTCCATGTCACGCGGCTTGAAGATTTTGCTTTCAAGCGCTTCAAGGAAGGCTGCCTTGGCCTTGGTGTGCATATCGAGACCATGGGTCACGCCGTTTGATTTAATGTAGTCAATCAGCTTTTCCTGCAGGACAGGATGGTTATGGCCATAGTTCAGGCTGCCGGCACCGGCAAGGAAATCAAGATAACGGTTGCCGTTATCATCGGTCAGCCAGGCGCCTTCTGCCTTTTCAAAGGTTACGGGGAAGGAGCGTGCATAGCTCTGAACTTCCGATTCAAGGCGATCAAATACAGTCATGGTTCCCTCTTTCATATTGGGAAAAATCAAGTCCACCTGTCATGCCAAACGTTCCGGCCTGCCGGATGTTCCAAAAATGGCCGTGCCATTTCGTGCATGAAAGGTGGGGAAAGTTGGTCAGCCGGCTTAGGCGGCGACGCGTTCGACGTCTTCGCGCTCGAACGGACCGATCTGCCACAGAATTTCGCTGGCAGCGGCGCCTTCAAAGTGCGTTTCGCGTTCGAACTGGACCTTGCGTTTGACGTCAGCACCCAGTTCACGTGCAACAGAACGGAAGACACCCTGCGACGGTGCGTTCGTCGAGGTGATCGTCGTGTTCAGCTGCGAGACGTCATGGCAGGACGGACGATCCAGAATATCAAGGATCAGACGCTTCGCCAGACGCAGGCCACGGGCCTTGGGCGAAACGGCAACCTGCCAGATGAAAAGCTGTTCAGGTTTATCAGGAACGATGTAACCCGAAACGAAGCCGACAGCTTCGCCATTCAGTTCGGCAATCGCGCATGTGTCCGCGAAATGCGAGCACTGCAGCAGATTGCAATACATCGAGTTTTCATCCAGCGGCTTGCAGTCGGCGATAAGGTTGTTTACCGCAGCGCCGTCTGTGGCCTTGGGTTTTCGGATAATCAGGTTGGCTTTCTGGCCGGTATTGCCGTTTGTGTTGGCAATTTTCATCGGTCTGCCTGCTCTGTTATTTCGATACACGATCATTTATGTCGCGAAGGATATATAGAACAACGATGGAAATGGATCAACCCCTTCTATGTGACTTTCCTGTGAAATGCAGTAATATATTGAAAATCAACAAAACAATGATAGATCGCCCTTCGATAGGGATAATATTCTTTCGATGAAATATTGTTTCCTCAATGAAGCGAATATCGATGGAATAAATGATCGGAATTCGATATAAAAGTGTCTTAAAGCGTTGCACAGCCCACTGTCTGCGGCTAAAACAGCGTTTGCTACAGGAAACAGAAGATGCCCGGAAAATAACAATGGATAAATTGCATGAAGCGTTGATCTCGATCCGCCGTATTTTACGCGCGAGTGATATCCACGCCAAAAAGCTTGGCAAGATTACCGGACTGAAAACGTCCCAGCTTCTTGTTTTGCAGTCACTGGAGGAATTCGGCGAGATGACGGTTGGCCAGATCGCGGCCAAGGTCAATCTGGCCCAGGCTTCAACCACCGCCCTTGTCGACAAGTTGCAGGCGATGGAGCTTGTCACGCGCGAGCGTGGGGATAGTGACAAACGCAAAGTCTTTGTGCGATTGACCGATCAGGGCAGGGCAATTCTGGATCGTGCGCCGATGGCGCTTCATGACCGTTTCTCCGAGAATTTCAACGGCCTCGAGGAATGGGAGCAGACATTTTTGATTGCAGCCCTTCAGCGTGTTTCGGGCATGATGGATGCCAGTGACATCGATGTTGCCCCGGTTCTTGATCACGATGTGATTGTCGAACGCGTGACAGATCGCCGCTGAAGAGGGCACTTTTGAAGTTTCTGCCAAGGCGCTGCAATTAAACAAGAAAGCCAAAGAGTAAACGTCGTCGCGACAACTGGATATTGATGAAATATCCGGTGCGTTTGGTGTGCGCATGTTTCGGCAAAGTGTGTTTTTAGGTTGACCAAATCAACCATGAGTGCATTCATTCAAAAAAACATATATGTGGAGGATGCAATGTCTGGAAACGATTTTTGGTCGCGTCGTGATGTTCTGAAATCTTCGCTGGCGCTGGCCGGCATGGGGGCGGCCGGGATGTTTCCCGGAGCCGCATCGGCGCTTGGATCCCTGAAACTTGGGGCGTCTGACATCACGGTTATCTCGGATGGTAATCTGATGTTACCGCTATCATTTGCCTTTCCTGACGTGGCCCAGGATGAACTTGTTGCCTTTCTGAAAGCCGCGGGCCAATCGACCGATGCGTTGTTGCCCGATTGCAATATCACCGTGTTGCGGCATGGCGACCGGGTGGTGATGTTTGATGTCGGTGCGGGGCCGAATTTCATGCCATCGGCGGGCAAGCTGATGGACAACATTGATGCGGCCGGCGTCAGCCCCGATGAAATCACCGATATTGTCTTTACCCACGCCCATCCCGATCATCTGTGGGGGCTGATCGATGATTTCGATGAGCTGATCTTTGCCGATGCGCGCTATCACATGAACCGGGTCGAGTGGGAATACTGGCAGGCTGAGGATACGCTTGAGAAAACGCCAGAAGCGCGCAAAAGCTTTGTTGTCGGGGCGCGCAACCGTATGGCGTTCCTCGAAGACCGTATCGAGTTGTTCGAATATGGTGCCGAAGTGGTATCGGGTGTCGAGGCAGTTGATACCGCCGGTCATACACCGGGCCATACGTCTTTCATGATCCATGACGGATCAAACAGTGCGCTTGTTGTTGGGGATGCCATCACCAATGTGGCAGTATCGCTGGCGCATCCTGAATGGCCAAGCGGATCGGATCAGGACGCTGAGAAAGGCATCGCCACACGCAAGATGCTGCTCGATCGCCTGGCAACAGATGGATCGCGGATTATCGGCTTCCATATGCCACATCCGGGTTTGGGCATGGTCGAGCGGGATGGTGCTGCCTACCGGTTTGTCGCGGCCGGGTAATTGATTGGCCTTCGGGTCTTGGTTGTTAACCGTGCCAGCGCAGGGAGATCGCGCGCAGGAAGCCAAATGGTGATCCTTCAAGCAGAACGCCAAGACCCACACGCGCGCCGATTGCGATCGAGATCATGACAATCGGTGATGAGATCGCCAGGGTGGAAAAGGCACTAACCCCTTGGCCGATGGTGCAACCGAGGGCGAAAACGCCACCCGTACCCATCAAGAACGCGCCCAGAAGATGGCGGCCCAATTCACGTGCATCGTCGCAGGCTTCCCAACGCAAATCGTTGCTTTTCCAGGCCGCCAGTGCCGCACCAAGAAACACCCCGATCACCAGACCAACCCCGTAATCGGGCAGAATGCCGGTGACGGTGATGATCTGCATGATGGTATCGCCGACCGGGGTGACGAAGGATCCGGCTTCGATCTGTGTTTCAACGAAGCGATACTGCGCAAATGTCGTCGTCCAGACCCAGCCAAGCGAAATGCAGGCCCCGATCACAATAGCGCCAAGCGCCTTGGCCCGTTCAGCGCGGAAATCAGAACTACGAAACACCCACCAAAGCCCGACAGCGCTGGCCAGCAAGGCAATCGGGTAGTGCAAATCAACACCGCTTGCATGCGACAGGATGGCACCGATGGATTGGGACCCGGCAGAGGTAAATTCAATCGATAGCGGGTCAAGGAACCAGACGCGAAAATGGCCGGTTACCCCGCGCAATGCGGCAATGGCGGCAAGCCCGATGCCGGTCAGGACGACCAGTGCGCGCAAATTACCACCGCCCAAACGAATGATGGCGCCAAAGCCGCAGGTGCCGACAAAGGCCATACCAAAACCAAACATTAACCCGCCCAGAATGCTGCCGGCAATTGGCAGGGTCGGGGTGATGTAAAAACTGTTGGAAAGATTGATCACGCCAAGGGCGACGAATGTTTGGGTGCAAAGCAGGGCGGTGATCGCCGCCAGAACCCAGGCGCGCAGGCCGATGCTGTTGGCGGCAAACCAATAGCGTTCAAGAGCTGCCATCGTGCAAAAATGTTGTCGGCGTGCGACAAATCCCACCACAATCCCGGTCAAGATACCGGCAAGCGGCAGGGCCCAGGGATTATCCAAACCCAGCATGACGTTTTCCTCCCGCCTTGTTGATTGTAATTTTTTGCCAAGGCGCTGGCGGAATCGTGACGTTTTTTTTGTTCTAATTCAAGAGAGCTTTTCGATCAGTGGTTGCTGCTTATTCAGCAGCAGCTTTTTCGTCTTCGCGGACCGGGGCACAGAACAGGTCATAAAGCGTGCCAATGATCGTCGCCATTTCGGTATCGACAATGCGGTAATAGATCATGCGTCCATCACGCCGGGCCGAGACCAGACCATCAATGCGAAGCCGTGCCAGTTGCTGGGAAACAACGGCCTGGGGCATGGAAAGAATTTCTTCGAGATCCGATACCGATTTTTCGCCTTCCTGCAGGATGCACAGAATCAGCAAGCGCGTCTCATGCGACAGCGCCTTGAGCATTTCGCTGGCCTTGCGCGCCTGTTTGAGGAGAGCTTCGGCTTCGGTCGAGTCCATGTCTTGCTTGAAACGTGGTAGGGCCATCGTTTGCTGTGCTCATTGGTTGTGGGGCCAAAGCCGTTAATGTCCAAACTATACGGACATCTAGGTCAATACACGATCCGTAGCTGTGCTTCAAACCGAATATACAGTTTTCCTAATCGTTCGGCAATTGGGAGAGCATGTCATCAAGCATGGGCCAGAAAAAATGATCGCCGGGATAGCCGCGCAGACGGGCGACTTCCTGATTGTTGCTGATCAACACGAATGTCGGTGTAACACGTTCGCGCGCGATGTGGTCAAGGTCTTCGGGCCATTTATGGATATCAACCCGACGAAGAGGGGCCTGCTTGCCCTGATTGGTGTTGGGATAGGCTTCGCCGATCTCCTGATGCCAGCGCACGCACCATGCACATCCCTTTTGTTCAAGCATCAGTAATTCGGTCGCAAACGCCGATCCCATCCAGATCTGGGATGCGAAAAATATGGTTAAAGTAAGCCGGATTACACCGGAAATGTGCGGTTTTTTCATGTGTTTAAATTCTACAGAAACTTGTGATTGAATTATATATATGAAAAAGACTATGCTTTGAAAAGGCGCTGATAAACAAATTGCAAAATCAGCTACCCACAGCGCCGGGAGGAACATGCATTGCTTGATATCGGTTTCGGCGCAGCCTTCCTTGCGGGGGTGCTGTCGTTCTTTACGCCATGTGTTTTGCCGATTGTTCCGCCATACCTTGCCTATCTGGCCGGGGTTAGTGTTGCGGATCTTGATGATCGTACGGTCGCGAGTGCGAAGTCACGTCAGGTGTTCTTTACCGCACTGGCATTCGTTGCGGGCTTTAGCACGATTTTTGTCGCACTCGGGGCGACGGCAAGCGTCATCGGCCAGTCGCTGGCCAGCTATTTCGACATTTTATCGATCATTGCCGGGATCATGATTGCCATCATGGGCCTGCATTTCATGGGTGTTTTCCGGATATCGCTTTTGTATCGCGATGCGCGGATCAATGTTGCGAACAAGCCTGCGGGGCTGGTCGGGGCCTATGTGATGGGGCTTGCCTTCGCCTTTGGCTGGACACCATGTGTCGGGCCGGCACTGGCCGCGATCCTGTTTGTTGCCGGGGCCGAAAGCACGGCACTGCGCGGGGCAGGGTTGCTTGCGGTCTATTCGCTTGGTATCGGCTTGCCCTTTGCTTTGGCGGGGCTGTTTGCCGGCCAATTCGTGGGCTGGTCGCGGAAATTCAAACGTCACATGCACAATGTTGAACGGGCGATGGGGCTGTTGCTTGTGCTGACGGGGATTCTGTTCATGACCGGACAGATGTCTGCCATCGCCCAGTGGTTGCTTGATACTTTCCCTTCGCTTTCGACCCTCGGATAGGAGTTGCGTCATGAATATGCGTCATCTGTTGCGTGGAGTGCCTTTGGCGAAATACCTGGTTGCCGGATTTCTGTTGGTCAGTTGGCCGCACGGATCAGAAGCAGCCCCGGTCGGCGAAGACGGTCTGCACAAGCAGGACTGGTTTTCGATCACCTTTCGTGACATTGCCGATGATATTGCGGCTGCACGTGATGAGAACAAACGTCTTGTGATGATCTTTGAGCAGCGCGGCTGCATCTATTGCGCCAAGATGCATACCGATCTTCTGAGTGATCCTGAGGTCTCAGACTACATCAAGGAGAACTTCAAGGTCGTTCAGTACAACATGTTTGGCGACGAAGAAGTCATCGACCTTGATGGCGAGGTGCTTAGCGAAAAGACAGCCGCGCGCAAATGGGGATATGTCTTTACCCCGACCATCGTTTTCCTGCCGGAAGAAGCGCCTGAAGATGGCAAAAGTGCCGCGGAAGCAGCGGTTGCGACCATGCCCGGGGCGTTTGGCAAATGGACGTTTCTGAACATGTTTCGCTGGGTAAATGAGAAGGGCTATGAAACCGACGAGCACTTCCAGAAATACCATGCCCGCATCATCCGCCAGCTTCAGGAAGAGGGCCGTTTAGGGCAGTAGCAAACGCCCGGAGAGCCTTGAAAAATCATAATTCAGCACATAACACATTAAAAATATCATATTTATGTGTTGAATTAAAAGTTGAGTTTGAATAACTTGAAGTAAAGGCGCCGTTAGAGCAGCCACATGTCAGACCGGGGATGTTCATATGCCACACAGAGGGCAGGGACATCGTCACAGGAGGAAACACAACGCCATGTCTTGGAAACCAAGAGCCTTTCTTGCGTGCCTGCTCGTTGGCCTTCCGGCCCTTGCCGCAGCTGATGAACTTGCACCCGCCGATGTCAAATTCGATGACATGTCTGTATCCCAGCCACTGACCAGCCAGCCGGGGGACCCGGAAAACGGGCGCAAGGTCTTTGCCAATCGCAGCCTTGGCAATTGTCTGGCATGTCACGCAGTCAAAGAGCAAATCGAACAGCTGTTCCACGGCGAAGTGGGCCCGCCCCTTGACGGTGCTGCTGATCGCTGGAGCGAAGGCGAACTTCGCGCAATTGTTGCCGACGCCAAAGAGGTCTTCTCTGAAGAGACCGTGATGCCGGGCTTCTATTCACTGAATGTCGGCGTCGATGTCCGCGAGGATCTGGTCGGCAAAACAATCCTGACAGCCCAGGAAGTTGAAGATGTCGTGGCCTATCTGACGACGCTCAAAGAATAACAACCACCGAGGAAACAAGATGAATCTCACACGACGCCAAATGCTTTGCGCATCGGTCGGTGCAGCTGCAGCCGGAGTGTTCGGCTTCTCGCTGTCCGCCTCTGCCACGCCGGAAGCCACAGCCGAAAGCATCAAAAACTTTGCCGGTGGTAAAGAACCCGCGATGGGCGGCGACCTGACATTGAATACGCCGGAAATTGCCGAAAACGGCAACACCGTGCCGGTTGAAGTTTCTGTCGCAAGCCCGATGACCGATGACGACTACGTTGAATCGGTTGTCATCTATGCCGAAGGCAACCCCAACCCTGATGTCGCTGTCTTCCACTTCACGCCGATGAGCGGTGTAGCCGAAGCGAAAACCCGCATGCGTCTTGCGAAAACCCAGAATGTGGTTGCTGTCGCCAAGACCAACAAAGGGCAGGTTTTCATGGATAAAAAAGAAGTCAAAGTGACCATCGGTGGTTGCGGCGGCTGATCGGATCGGGAGCAAGTCAAATGGATAATATCAAGCCGCGTGTAAAAGTGCCGAAATCCGCATCGGCTGGTGAGGTCATCACCATCAAGACCCTGATTAACCATCCGATGGAATCAGGTTTGCGCAAGGGCAAGGATGGCAATCTCATCCCGCGCCAGATCATCAACAAGTTCACATGTGAATTCAACGGTAAGCCGGTGTTTTCCTGTGAACTCGAGCCGGCAATTTCCGCCAACCCCTATATCGAGTTTTCCGCCAAGGTCACCGAAGCGGGAACATTCAAGTTCAGCTGGTTGGATGATGACGGTTCTGTCTACGAGACTGAAAACAAGATCGCCATAAAATGATTCGGGACGGGTCCGTTGGTCAGGTGATCACGGGCCCGCCACTGTATCGGGAGGGAATGTCTTGAGAAACCAAATCATAGCCAAAGCTGTCGCGGTTGCCATGACCGCACTTGTGCCGGGGATCGCCTTTGCCGGTGGGCCGGTTGACGATGAACTCGTCATTGACGGCGAAATCCAGATGATCACCCGGGCTGCACCGCCAGAGGGACACCCACTTGACGAGGTGCTGTCAGGCTGGTTGTACCGCACCGACGAAACGCGGATGCTGGAAACCGACACCTTTGAAAACCCTGGAATGCTTGAAGTGCAGGATGGTGCCGATCTTTGGAATACGGTTGACGGAACGGCCGGGAAATCCTGTGCATCTTGTCACGGTGATGCCGAGGAAAGCATGGCCGGTGTCGGGGCACGCTTCCCGAAATGGGATGAAGCATCCAACCGTCCGATCAATGTGGAACTTCAGATCAACAAGTGCCGCACCGAGGAAATGGGGGCTGAGGCCTACAAGTTTGATGCCCGTGAGCAAAAGGCACTGACGGCCTATGTCAAACATCAGTCTTTGGGAACGCCCGTCGCGATCGATCTTGCCGAAGGCCACATGCAAAGCTGGTGGGATCGCGGGAATGAGCTTTATTACACCCGGACCGGACAGCTCAATCTGTCTTGTGCGTCCTGTCATGAACAGAATAACGGCAACTACATTCGTGCCGACCATCTCAGTCAGGGCAATGTGAACGGGTTCCCGACCTATCGCCTGAAGCAGGCCAGCCTGGTGTCACTGCATAACCGTTTCCGCGGTTGTATCCGCGATACCCGCGCGGAATTCCCTGCGGCGTTTTCTGACGAACTGATGGCGCTTGAGGTCTATGTGACCTGGCGTGGGACCGGCCTGTCTGTTGAGACACCGGCGGTTCGCCAATAAGGCCAAGCAAGTTACTAAAGGGGTGATTGGTTTATCCTCCCGGTTGCCCCGCCTTTTTTCTTTAAATGCCTCGGCCGTGCTGCCGAACAGGTGAATATTGCCCGGAGGCCACCAATAAATGTTTTCGCGCCGTCAATTTTTGCAATGGGCTGCTGTGACCACCGCAGCGACCGGCTATATGGGCAATTTGACCCGTGTGGCTGCCCAACAGCGTCTGACCCAGGACGATCTTTTGAAATTTGATAGCAAAGGCACCATCACGCTTTTGCATTTCACAGATGTTCACGCCCAGCTAAAGCCGGTTTATTTCCGTCCACCATCAGAAAACTATGGTGTCGGGGCGTTTGAAGGCATTCCGCCACATCTGGTTGGTGAGGAATTCCTGTCTCACTTCGGTATCAAGCGCGGCAGTCCGCTGGCTTATGCGCACACCATGGTCGATTACGTCGATATGGCGCGGACCTATGGCCGCCTTGGTGGCCTGGATCGCACGGCGACCTTGGTTAAGGCGATCCGTGCGGAACGCGGGGATGGCAATGTTCTGTTCCTTGATGGTGGCGATACCTGGCAGGGGTCCTATACGTCGCTTAAGACCAACGGGCAGGACATGGTTGATTGCATGAAGCTGCTCAAGCCCGATGCGATGGTCGGCCACTGGGAATTCACCTTTGGCGAAGATCGGGTCAAGGAGATCGTCGAGGATCTCGGCTATCCGTTCCTGGCCAGCAACGTCTTTGACACTGAATGGGATGAACCGGTTTTCGAACATACTGCGTTTTATGAGACCGGCGGGCACAAGGTGGCCGTGATCGGGCAGGCGATGCCTTATACCCCGATTGCCAACCCGCGCTGGATGATCCCGAACTGGTCGTTTGGTATTCGCCCGGAAGTCATTCAGGCCAATGTCGATGCCGCGCGCGAAGCAGGGGCCGCTGTTGTGGTCCTGTTGTCGCATAACGGATTTGACGTTGACCAGAAACTGGCAACCGTTGTGAACGGCATTGATGTGATCCTGACCGGTCACACCCATGACGCGGTGCCCGAAGCGATCAAGATCGGCAAGACCTTGCTTTTGTCGTCAGGCTCGCACGGCAAATATCTGGGCCGTGTTGACCTGGAAGTTAAGGATGGTCGTGTAACGGATTATAATTCATCACTTATTCCAGTCTTCTCGGACGTAATTGATCCTGATCCGGAAATGACCGCCAAGATCGACGAGGTCCGTGCACCTTACGAGGATGAATGCAATCGCGTTCTGGGCAAGACATCTGGTCTGCTGTATCGCCGTGGCAATTTCAACGGCACCTGGGATGACCTGATTTGTCAGGGCATCATGGAAGAACGCGATGCCGAGCTGGCATTTAGTCCGGGCTTCCGTTGGGGAACGACGTTGCTTCCGGGTGACGATATTACGGTCGATGATCTCTATAACCAGACCAGCATGAATTACCCGTCGGTGTATCGTCTGGAATTCACCGGTACGCAGATCAAGGAAATCCTCGAAGACGTTTGTGACAACCTGTTTAACAAGGATCCGTTCTTCCAGCAGGGTGGTGACATGGTCCGGGTTGGAGGCATGGCCTATAGCTGTGCACCCAAGGAAAGCATCGGCAACCGTATTTCGAACATGACCGTGATCAAGACCGGCGAGGCGATTGAAGCCGATCGCAGCTACGTTGTCGCCGGCTGGGCATCCGTCAACGAAGGTGTTGAAGGACCGGCTGTCTACGATCTGATGGAAAACTACATCACTCGTCACAAGGTCATTGATATTCCACGCAATGACACTGTGAAAGTGATTGGAATGAACTAGGTGAAATCACCTGGCCGGTTCCAATGACCGGGCAGGGCATTTTTCGCCTCAATATATATAAAATTTGGAATATGTAGGGAGGACACAAAGAGCCATGTCCCAACAACCAGAAAAAGATAAGAATTTTGTGCCAAGCCGGCGCAGTTTTCTTCAGGGTGGGCTGACTGCTGCCGGTGGTGCGGCTGTTGCTGCAATCGGTGGTGGTGCTGCGTTGGCGGCCGGAACACCGGACCCGGCGATTACGGAACTTAAGGACTGGAACCAGTATTCCGGTCCGGGCGTGGATGCAGCCCCCTATGGTGTGCCGTCACCGTTTGAAGCCCATGTTGTGCGTCGTGATGTGCCTTGGCTGACGGCTGATCCGATATCATCGATCAACTTTACGCCACTGCATGAACTTGATGGCATCATCACGCCGAATGGTCTTTGCTTTGAGCGCCATCACAGCGGGGTTGCCGAAGTGGACCCGGCCGAGCATCGACTGATGATCAATGGTCTGGTGGACAAGCCGCTTGTCTTTACCATGCAGGATCTGATGCGGTTCCCGCGTGAAAACCGGGTTTACTTCCTTGAATGTGCGGCGAACTCCGGCATGGAGTGGCGTGGTGCACAGCTTAATGGCTGCCAGTTCACGCACGGCATGCTCCATAACGTGATGTATACCGGCGTTCGGTTGCGCACCCTTTTGGAAGAAGCGGGTGTAAAACCATCCGGGAAATGGATCCTGGCCGAAGGTGCCGATGCTTCGGGGATGGGTCGTTCGATCCCGATTGAAAAGGCGCTTGATGATTGCCTTGTTGCTTTCAAGATGAATGGCGAGGCGCTTCGTCCGGAACAAGGATATCCGGTTCGTCTGTGCGTTCCCGGTTGGGAAGGCAATATGTGGGTGAAATGGCTGCGCCGGATCGAGGTCGGCGACAAGCCATGGCAGCTGCGTGAAGAGACGTCGAAATATACGGACCTGATGCCGGATGGCCGTGCGCGTCGCTTTACCTGGGCGATGGATGTCAAATCCGTCATCACCAATCCAAGTCCGCAGGCACCGATCACGCATGGTCGTGGCCATACGATCATCACCGGTGTTGCATGGTCCGGTCACGGCAAGATCAAGCGCGTTGATGTGTCAATTGACGGTGGTCGTAACTGGCAGCATGCCCGGATTGATGGCCCAAGCCTGAGCCGGTCATTGCATCGGTTCTATTATGAATTCAACTGGGATGGATCGCCGCTTTATCTGCAATCGCGTGCGATTGATGAGCATGGCTATGTCCAGCCGACCAAGAATGCCTTGCGCGCGGCGCGCGGCGACAACTCGATCTATCACAATAACGGTATCCAGACCTGGTATCTGAAGTCGAACGGAGAGGCGGAAAATGTCGAAGTTTCTTAAGTTTACCGCAAGCATCGTTCTGCTGGGGGCAGCATGGGCAAGCAATGCCGGTGCACAAGATGCCGATGCCGGCGAAAAGGTTTTCCGCAAATGTGCTGCCTGTCATGCTGTGGGTGACGGTGCCAAGAACAAGGTTGGCCCGGAGCTTAATGAGATCTTTGGCCGTATTGCCGGGTCGCATGAGAATTTCAAATATTCCAACGCGATGGTCAAAGCAGGCGAAGAAGGTCTGGTCTGGGATCATGACAGCCTGACGCAATATCTGGCCAAGCCGCGTGACTTCGTCAAAGGCACGCGCATGGCGTTTGCCGGTCTGAAAAAGGATGACGAGATCGCCAATGTGATTGCCTATCTCGCCACCTTCTCAGCCAGCGCCGAGCAGGCGGCAGCGGAACCCGCGCCAACAGCAGCCGAAGGTGGTGAAACCGCACCAGTTGAAGCCGCCGAGGCACCGGCGACGAACGCAGCGGATGCCGTCATCCCGGAGCATGGCATTTATCACCTTGGGCGTGAAGCACTGCCGGAAGAGGTGGCTGCTTGGGATATCGATGTCCGTCCCGACGGTGTCGGGCTGCCGGTTGGTAGCGGCACCGTGGCCGATGGCGGTGTTCTGTATGATGAGAACTGCGCGGTGTGCCACGGCGTGTTTGGCGAGGGCGAGGGACGCTGGCCAGTATTGGCAGGCGGTTATGATACCCTGACCGCGGATCGTCCGGTCAAAACCATCGGGTCATACTGGCCATTTGCATCGACGATTTTTGATTATGTCCATCGGGCGATGCCGTTTGGCAATGCCCGGTCGCTGGATGCGGATCAGACTTACGCGATCACCGCTTATCTGTTGTATCTCAACGATATTGTTACGGACGAGGATTTCGAGCTGTCCAACGAAACCTTTAGCGAGGTTTCCTTGCCCAACGAAGAAAACTTCTATCCCGATGATCGTCTGGAAGAGGCCAACTTCGCGACCAATGTCGAACCCTGCATGGAAAACTGCGGTGATGGTCCGGCCGAGATCGTGATGCGGGCGCGTATTCTGGACGTGACGCCCGATGGCGACGATGAAAGCGGTGCCGGGGGCATTGATTAATGCGGACCTGTCACCGGAAACCATATGAAACCGATGGTGGCGACAGTAAGACAGCGCGCGGATTTAGGGCGTTGGGTATCCATAAAATCTGGCTGTTTGCGGCGTGCGGGATCTTTTTGATCCCGCACTTTTCGTTTGCTGACTCAGGTGCGCAACCGCCGATCCCCGATATGCCGCTGGGCGAGGCCATCGGGCAGGTATTGGCAATTCCGGGTGACGGGGAATACGGCGCGTATCTGGCGAGTGAATGCGTGACATGCCACCAGCAGCATTCAGCCAACCATGCGATCCCGGTGATCGACGGACTGCCGCGCGAGTATTTTGTCGAGGCGATGCTGGAATACAAATACCGCCTGCGCGACAATTCGGTGATGCAGGCCATCATGGGAAGCCTTGGCATGGAGGAACTTTCTGCGCTGGCAACCTACTTTTCGACCAAGGACTAGAAGCTTGAGTTTGTGAAACGTCATTAATCAACGGATCAGGAACAAGAAAATGAGCAGTGTCACAAGGAGAACGTTCAACAAGTTGCTGGGTGCCGGGGCAGGTGCCATGGCAATGCCGGGGTTTTTGCGTGCGCAAGAACGCAAGAATGTCGTGATTGTCGGTGGTGGCGCGGGCGGTGCAACGGTCGCACGCCATCTGGCGGAAAAGGCCAACGGTGCGATTAACATTACCCTGATCGAGGATTCCGAGAAATACACGACCTGCTTCTTTTCCAACCTGTATCTGGGTGGGTATCGCGATTTTGCGTCGATCACCCATGGCTATGATCGGCTGGTCAATGATTATGGCATTCGCAAGATTACTGCGCGGGCCGAGGAAATTGATCGCAACAACCAGCATGTCCGCACATCAACTGGTGAAACCATCCCTTATGACCGACTTGTGCTGTCGCCCGGTATTGATCTGATGTTCGATAGTGTGCCGGGATATTCGAGGGAATTGGCAGAAATCGCCCCACATGCCTGGCAGGCGGGGCCACAGACGCAGTTACTGAAATCAAAGATCGATGGGCTTAAGAATGGCGATCAGGTGGTGATGGTTGCGCCACCCAATCCGTATCGCTGTCCGCCGGGACCGTATGAGCGTGTTTCCATGATCGCCCATACCCTGAAATCTCGCGGGCTGAATGACTGCACCATCGTGGTTTTGGACCCAAAAGAGAAGTTCTCAAAACAAGGGCTGTTTACCGCAGGGTGGGAAAAATACTATCCGGGTATGGTCGAATGGTATGGACCCAATATCCATGGCGGGATCAAGGGTGTGGATGTTGAAGCCGGAACTGTTGAAACCGACTTTGATACCTTTAGCGGTGCGTTGCTCAACATCATTCCAGCCCAACGGGCCGGAACTATTGCCATAAGTGCGGGGCTTTCCGATGACAGCGGTTTCTGCCCGGTGGATGCCGAAACCATGCGGTCCAAACGGGATGAAAACATCTTTGTCATAGGGGATGCGTCGATTGCCGGTGCCATGCCGAAGTCGGGGTCTGCTGCCAACAGTCAGGCGAAAGTGGTGGTGATGCATCTGATGGGCGATCTGACCGATGCGCGCGTGTTCCCGGCGCGCTACCTTAATACCTGCTGGAGCCTTGTTGAAACCAATGACGGGATCAAGGTGGGCGCACAATATGCCAATGTTGATGGCGCAATTGCCAGCACATCGTCCTTTATCAGTCAGCCCGATGAAAGTGCCGATATCCGCAGGCAGACCTTTGAAGAGTCTGTTGCCTGGTATGACGGGATTACCAAGGACATGTTTGGCTGATCAGCCAAAGGCCACGGCGGGATCAGTTTAATTCCTGCCGGGCGGCCTTCTTTTGCATGTGGCGTTGAAACCACTTGGCGAGGATCGGCGCAAGCAGAACGATCTCGAAAATGCGCACGATATGGTGGAAGGCGACAAAGCTTGGCTCGACATTCAGGGCCAATGCAATCAGCGACATTTCGGCCACACCGCCCGGTGCGAAGGCCAGCAACACGGCAATAAAATCAAGCTCAAGCCATTGCGACACAAACCATGCGACACCGCCGGTAAAAGCCAGAACAACAATTGTTGCCAGCACGGAATAACCGGCAAGCCGGACAAGAACTGCCATCTTGACGCCAGAAAAGCGGCTGCCGATGGCTGATCCCAGGATCAGAAGACTTCCCGCCAGCAACCAGCCCGGCAGGTTTCCCTCGACGACACCCGTGACATGCAGAACCATACTGGCCGCCATGGCGCCGGTCATATAGGACGCGGGCACGCGGAGCTTGCGAAACACCAGAACGGTGACGATGGCGCAGGCTGCGGTCAGAATGCCGTCACCGAAAGTCATTTGAATGGCTTCGCCATCCCCGTGCCCGTTTGCCACCACACCCGTGATCATAAGGACAATCAATGGGGCCGACATCACAAGCAGCAAAACACGCAGACCCTGGGTCAGGGCGATTTCCTGTTCATTGCCGCCTGCAGCAGCGCCGAGAACAACCATCGGTGTCAGGCCGCCCGGTGTGGCGGAAAACAGGGCGGTCGCCGGATCAAGGCGCGCGATGCGCGAATAGAACCAGGTGATGACAAAGGTAATGATCGGCACATAAAGCAGTACGGCGATCATGCTGATTGGCCAACGTGCGGCCTGATCCAGCGTATCGGGGGTAAAGGACGCGCCTAGAAAAATACCAATGATCCCCAGAATGCCGGAACGAAACTGCATCGGTACACCCATTGGCACCCGCATCAAGCTGGCGACAAAAGTTGCCAGCATCGGGCCCATCATCCAGGCAAGCGGCATATTGATGAAATGGGCAATCAGGCCGCCGATCAGGCCAATCCCCAAAGCAACGGACAGTTTTTTGAAAAACTGGGGTGTCAAAACACCGGAAATGCGATTGATCCAACGGGTGTTTGAAGGATCGTCCGGTGTTCTGCTCATTATGCTTGGGCCTTGTTCTTTTCGATCTGATCAAGGAAGCCATCAATTGCGTTGCGCAGTTTGGTGGCTTCGTCATTAAGGGTGCTGGTCGCACGGGTCACGTTTGCTGACCCGTTGTGAACGCGTGCAGTTTCACCATCAAGGGCGCCAACGGCCTCTGCCACGGTGCGCATGCCGCCATTGGCATCCTGAATGCTATCGGAAATGCCAGCTGTCGATGCCTGTTGTTCTTCGACCGCAGCCGCAATGGCCGCAGCGGATTGATCAACCTCGCCAATCACATCGGCAACACCGTGCAAGGCATTGACAACATTATCAGTAAGGCCCCGGATTTCTTCGACCTGACTTGCGATGTCTTCGGTTGCACGCGCGGTCTGGGAGGCAAGGTTTTTGACTTCACCGGCAACCACGGCAAAGCCCTTGCCGGCGTCACCGGCACGGGCGGCCTCGATTGTGGCGTTAAGGGCTAGAAGGTTGGTCTGGTTTGCGATGTCTTCGATCAGGCTGACGATGTCGCCAATCCGCTGGGTGGCGCCGGTCAGCTGTTCGAACAGGGCGCGCGATTGTTCGCTTTCGGAACGGGCACGACCGGCAACCTCGGCCGAATTTTGCGCCTGCTGGCCGATTTCGGCGATGGCATCAGACAGGCTTGCGGTTGTTTGCGAAACCGCTTCGATGTGACGCAGCACCTGTTCGGAATGCTGGTTGGCATCGGCGGAACGCGCACTGGCAAGGGTCGCGATCTGTTCCATGTCACTGGCAGAACCGTTAAGCGAGCCGAATTCCTGGTCAAAGCCGGAAAGGGCTTCCTGCACAACGCGCTGGAAATGGTTGGTGGCATCAATCAGGTTTTGCTGACGCTGGCCTTCAAGGTTGCGGACACGTTCGCGTTCCTTGCGCAGCATTTCGGCTTCTTTGGACTGATCGCGCAGTACCGTGACAGAGCGGGCAACCTTGCCGATTTCATCGGCACGCTGACTGCCGCGAATATCTACATCGAGATCACCATTGGAAATCTGTTCGATCAGTTCGGCCAGATCGGTCATCGGGCGCGAAATACGGCGCGAGACAAAGACCGAAACGATCACTGCAACAACGACCACGATCAAGGCAACGATGACAAAGACACGCTGCAGTGCTTCGGCCTGCGTGTAGGCATCTGCAAATGAGGTCGTAGCGATTTCGTGGGACTGGGCAAGAATATCGTTCAACGGAACCTGAAGGGCCTGGAAGGTTTCATCGGCCTGGGCAATGACTTCAAGCGCGCCATAAATGTTCATTTCGCTTTCAACAAGGAATTGGCTGACCTGTTCCATGTATTTGGCGTAGTTCTGGGTGAAGGCATCACCGCCAGCCGCGGCAAGGCGTTCGGCAAGCGGGGCCAGTTCGCCTTCAAGCATGGCGACCTGTTCACGCAGATCGGGGACCACGGCGGCATTAATGCCGTTTGAGTCCCAGGTCAGAATACGAAACAGCGACCCGTGCGCTTCGTTCAGTGCATTGCTGAGCGTCAGTGCATCGGATCGCCGTTCATAGGCTTCGACGCGAAGGCTGGTAAGCGTGTCTTTCTCGCTTTCGAGCGTTGCGACAGTGGCAATCCCCATTGCGATAATGACGATCATCAGGAAGACCGGGACCAAAAGGGTTTTGGGCCCGATCGAGAGATTGTCAAGAAAGCGCATTCCAGTTTCCTTCGCGTCGCTTAGAGACAGATTTTAGATTTCACCATCGTTCGGAACAGTCGCCTTGCGATTGGCCAACCAGCTGCGCAGGTTGCCAATAAGCGGGGCGGCCAGGAACAGGATGCTGATGATCAGAATGACCAGGGTGATCGGACGTTCCCACAGGAAGGAAATCGAACCGTCACTGATCGCCAGTGCACGACGCAGGTTTTCTTCCATCATCTTGCCGAGAATGAAGCCAAGCAGCATCGGCGCCATCGGATAGTTCAGAAGTCGCAGGCCGATCGCGATGCCTGCGGCAATCACCATCATGTGGATGTCCATGGTGTTAAAGGTCACCAGGTAAACACCAACCAGCGAGAAGAACAGAACGAACGGCACCAGAAGCTGCTGGGGCAGGGCAAGAAGACGCGAGATATACGGGATCAGCGGCAGGTTCAGAACCAGCAGCACGATGTTACCGATATACATCGAAATGATCACCGACCAGAACACGTCAGGCTGTTCAACAAACAGACGCGGGCCCGGCTGAACACCATAGGAAATCAGCGCGCCCATCATGACGGCCGTCGTACCCGAACCCGGAATACCGAGGGTCAGAAGCGGTACGAAGGAGCCGGAACATGCTGCGTTGTTTGCGGTTTCCGGTGCAGCAAGACCACGGATAGAACCCTTGCCAAAGCCGAGTTTTTCCTTGGCAGACGCAATGTTGCGTTCCATGCCATAGGCTAGGAAGGATGCAATGGTGGCACCAGCACCCGGCAAAACGCCGGTAAAGAAGCCCAGAACCGAGGAACGGCCAATGACCGGCACCATGGTTTTCACTTCTTCTTTCGACAGCTTCATGGAGCCCAGGCTTTTCAGCGCCTTTTCTTCTTCGGAACGGGTGTCTTTGGTCGGACGCAGGATCGAAAGAAGGGCTTCGGACAGCGCGAAGGTCGACATGGCCAGCAAAAGGAAGCTGATGCCGTCAACAAGGTCCATGCTGCCAAATGTAAAGCGCGCAACGCCGGCGGCAGGATCCGTGCCGATGGTCGACAACATGATCCCGAACAGGGTCATGGTGATGGCTTTCAGAACCTGACCCTTGCCAGCGAAGGCAGAAACAGCCGTCAGGCCGAGCACCATCAGGGCGAAATAGTCACCGGACTGGAACGAAAGCGATACTGAGGCCAGTGCCGGAGCGGCAACCAGCAGGAAGATCGCAGCAATCGTACCGCCAGAGAAAGACGAGTAGGCGGCAATGGCAAGTGCCTTGCCAGCCTGACCTTTCTGCGCCATCGGGTAACCGTCAAAGGCGGTCGCAACCGTACCGGCAACACCCGGCGCATTGATCAAAATAGAAGAGGTCGAGCCGCCAAAGATCGCCCCGTAATACACGCCCGCCATCAAAATAAGGCCGGTGGACGGATCAAACCCGTAGGTGATCGGGATCATCAGGGCAATGGCGGTGATTGGGCCAAGACCGGGAAGCATCCCGATAAAGGTGCCTGCGAAACAGCCGACCGCAACCATCAGAAGGTTGATCGGCATAACAGCGGTCGAAAGACCGGAGAAAATTCCCTCAAGCATCGTTTGACATCCAACCGAGATAATAGAAGAAGTCGCCCGGGGTCAGATAGATGCCCATGGCATACAGCAATCCCCAGAAAGCAAGCGTGACACCAACAGACGTCAGGATCAGAACCAGCGGGCGGCGTTCGCCAAGCGTATAGAAACCGCCCATCAGGAAGAGCGATGTCGAAATCGGGAAACCAAGCTGGCGGATCGTGAGGCCATAGAAGACCATCAGCGCAGCAAGGATGACCACGCGTTTCCATTTAAGGCCACGGAACGCGTGTTCGAGACTGCCAGCCTCTCTGTTGGTCGGCAGTATCAGTTGAACGAAGGAAACCACACCAAGCAACCATGCAAGGGCGTTAGGGAGGGTTCTGGCATTGAACGGGGCATCCTCGTCGCCAAACAGCAGCGGAATGTCACCGACATAGAAGCCATAAATCAGCGCAAGGCAAAGAAATAGCAATGCGCCGAATTTGTCGCGATTGATGGACATGGCGTGGTTTCCTTCGGAGGTCTTTTTACTTGTGTTTTAGTGGCTTATTTCAGGAAGCCAAGGTCTCGCATCAGGTCGCCAACGACCTTTTCCTGTTCTTCCATGAAGGCAGAGAACTCAGCACGCGGCTTGTAGATTTTTTCCCAGCCATTACGGGTACGAACGGTTTCCCATTCCGGGGTCGCCTGAACGTCCTTGAGGATCGCCGCATAGGCATCGGCTTTTTCAGCCGACAGGGACGGCGAACCGAAGTAACCGCGCCAGTTGATGAATTCAGCATCAATGCCGAGTTCGCCAAGCGACGGAACGTCCGGAGCAGCTTCAACGCGTTCTTTCGAGGTTACAGCCAGAATGCGAACCTGACCTGCTTTTGCAAGTTCAAGCAGTTCGCCCAGACCGGTCGACAGAACTTCGGTTTCACCCGACAGAAGGCCAGCGATTGCTTTGCCGCCTGCGTCATACGGAATGTATTTTACCTGTTTGGCATCGCCGCCGCCCTGCTGAACAGCGTAGGCTGCAACGATATGGTCCATACCGCCACGAACCGAACCGCCACCGAATTTAACCGAAGACGGATCAGCTTTGACCGCTTCGACAACGTCGGTGAAGGATGCATACGGGCTGTCAGCCGGTACTGCGAATGCAGCATATTCAGCAACAACGGCTGCAATCGGGGTCAGGTCGCGGAAGGACTGCGGGAAGACACCGGTCAGCGAACGCACGATGATCGGGGTGGAGT
>TARA_B100000674_G_scaffold221648_1_pt1 | contig 26465 bp, 34 predicted proteins | sample TARA_B100000674 | Tara Oceans TARA_B100000674 (sample SAMEA2622759) | marine metagenome | biome: marine biome (ENVO:00000447); feature: surface water layer (ENVO:00002042); material: "saline water (ENVO:00002010), including plankton (ENVO:xxxxxxxx)" | depth 5 m | reverse complement strand
ACCGCCAATTCGTACCCTTGCGTCAGGCCGTAAAGCACACCCGCAGCGAAGAGATCGCCAGCGCCTGTGGTATCCACGACCTTTTCCACGGTTTCGGCTGCTACCTCGACGATTTCGTCAGGCGTTACAATAACGGACCCCTCAGCCCCGCGCGTCACCGCCGCGATATCAACCTTGCCGACCAGTTTACCCACCGCTTCGTCGAACGACTCCGTTTCATAGAGCGATGTGATCTCGTCGTGGTTGGCAAATACGATATCGACGTGGCCTTCGACCAGGTTCTGGAAAGATGCCCGGTGCCGGTCCACACAGAAAGGATCCGAAAGGGTCAACGCCACCCTTCGACCAGCCGCGTGGGCAAGCTCCGCCGCCTTCACGAATGCCTCCTTCGCTTCGTCCCGATCGAACAGATAGCCCTCGAGATACGTGATTTGGGCATCGCCGATCGTTTCCGGGTCGATGTCTTCCGGACCCAACATGACGCTGACGCCTAGATAGGTCTGCATGGTCCGGTCGGCATCCGGTGTAACGAAGATCAGACACCGCGCGGTCGACGGTCCCTCAGTCGCGGCCCGCATGGGATAGTCCACACCAACGGCCTTAAGGTCTTGACTGAACACTCCGCCGAGCTGATCGTCACGGACCTTGCCGATATATGCCCCCCTGCCGCCGAGCGAGGCGATACCGGTCAGCGTATTCGCAGCCGAGCCACCTGATATTTCAAAACCAGTATTCATTTCGCTGTAAAGCCATTCGGCATGGGCATCATCGATCAGGGTCATTGTCCCTTTGTTGAGGCCGAGACGCTTAAGGTCATTCTCGTCCGACTGGCCGATCACATCGACGATTGCGTTACCGACACCGACGACGTCAAAAGGGGCGTTCGCCATGATAAGCTCCTGAAAATACTATGAATCTGCGGCGCGCAGTATAATGACGGATCAGCGCGGGGCAATCGAAATACCGTCTTGCGTTGGCGGGTCCCCAGCGGCTAAACAGGCAGCGTAAAAGGTAAACGGGAGCGGGAAGACAAATGTTTTCAGGGCTTTTTCTTGCCGTCGAACAGCTGGGAGATCCCCGCATCCGTAGTGTGGTGATCCGGGCCGTCATTTTCAGTGCGGTGATATTTATCGCGCTTGTCGCCGGTCTCAGCTGGGCGTTGAGCGGAACGTCGCTGTTCGGTATCGCATGGTTAGACAAGGGCGTTGCCTATCTTGGCGGGGGCGCGGCCTTTGTGATTGGTTTGTTGATCTTTCCGGCGCTTACGGGCCTCATTATTTCTTGCATGCTTGAAGAAATCGCGCGCGCCGTCGAAGCCCGGCATTTCCCCGATCTGCCCGATGCGCGTGAGGAACCCATCATGCAGATGGTCTCGAACGCAGCCCGTTTCGCAGTAAAAACGATCGTTCTCAACGTACTGGTATTCATCCTGGTCGTACCGGTTCTGCTGATCACGATCGTCCTGATTCCGCTCATTCCCTTTGTTTTCTTCGCTCTCAACGGCTATCTTCTTGGGCACGACTACTTCGAGTTCGCGGCATTACGGCGGCTCGAACCTGCGGCGGGACGGGCGCTAAGACGGCAGCACAAAAGTCGCGTTTTTATGTGCGGTACCGTGATTGCAGTATTGATGACCGTTCCGTTCTTGAATTGGCTTATGCCGATAGTTGCTGCGGCCTACATGGTGCATGTGTTCGAACATGCCCGCAGTCGCGTGGAGACAGTTTGAGCGCTGCCCCAGGGCGGCATTTAGCAGGCAGAGATCAACCCGGGAAAGACAGGATATGGCGAAGCAGGATTACAAAGTCAGAACAGAACCTCCGGCGGCGTTGCCGTTGAAAACCGAAGCACCCAATGAGCCGCCCGCAGTCGCCCAGCTCACCCGGGAACCACACTCGGTCTCTAACCCGGCGAAAATCGGTAGCCCCGTGGGCAAAAAACTGATCGTCGGTAGTGAAATTGAACTCAGCGGCAACATCAGCGCCTGCGAGAGGCTAGTCGTCGAAGGCCGCGTGGAGGCCCAGTTGCACGACTGCCGCGAGATCGAAATCGCCAGAACCGGCACTTTCAAAGGCTCAGCGGCGATCGAAATGGCGGAAATCAGAGGTAATTTTGAAGGCACCTTGACCGCCCGGGATACCTTGATCGTCCGGTCGTCGGGGCGGGTAACCGGGACCATTCGATTTGGCAAACTCGAAATCGAGCGGGGTGGCGAAGTCGTCGGCGATATTGGCTTGGTTGAAGACAACACAGAGAGCTGAACGCAATTTGTCCATGCAATGGAGCTTCATCGGCGCGGCGGGAACGATCTATCTGCTGCTTTCTGCCTGCATCCCCGTGCCCGACCAAGCGTCGAACAAGGCAGATCAGAAACCGGTCCTCCAAATTGACGCCCGCGACACGGCGGGAAACAAGCCGGCTGTGACGGATGAAAGAACGCAAACGGCAACCCGGAGCCCGGGTCCGCCTCCCGAAAAACTGATCGGTATGACCAAGGACGACATCACGGCCATTTTTGGCCGACCCGTTTTCGTGCGCCGCGATCCACCCGGCGAATTCTGGCGTTATCGATCCAAAACCTGCGTTCTGGAACTGTTCTTCTACCAGCGTGGCGGCGCCTGGCGCGTGGACCACATGGAGATGCGCCGCAACGACACACCTGTCGCCGATCGGCCGGCCTGTGTGACTGCGCTCAGAGCGCGAACACATAACGGCTAGGCCGTACACCAGAAACTATGTGTCATTATTTGGTGGCAATCTGTCGCGGTCGTTCGGCGGCGTATTCACTTCTTCGAAATCCCCGTCGATCAACGGGCCGGCGCCACGTGATCCGGGCGAAGGCCCGCCGGGTCCGCCGCCGAAACCTCGGCCAAAGCCGCCGACGTGAACATGGCCATGACGTTTTAGCCAACGCCAGATGCCGCGCCCGACCAGCTCGCGAAACAGAGGAACGAAAAGCGTAAACCCGAGCGCATCGGTAAAAAATCCAGGCGTCAGCAGCAGTACCCCAGCAACCAGCAGGCACAGGCCGTCGAAGACCTCTTGAACCGGCAATTCGTTGCGGGTCGCGCTTTCCTGCGCCCTTTGCAGTACTGAGAGCCCCTGGATACGCAGCAGCGTCGTTCCGGCAAAGGCGGTCAAGATGACGATTGCGACCGTCGACCACAATCCGATCCAGCCTCCAACCTCGATAAACAGTGCGATTTCGATAACCGGCACAGCAATAAATGCTGCCAGCAAAACAATTGCCATGCTTGCGATTTCCCAGTGAACGCCTTATGTACTTCACCTTAGGGCTCGGAAGGTGCTGAGCTTACTTTTTGGCACTTTGCCGAGACACGATAGCAACTAAGGTATAGCTAACCGACGGGACTGCGTCTATCTAGCCCGCCCTCGCGGGATTAATAGGACGCAGATCGACGCGCCGGAAAGGCGCAGGAAAGCAAGATTATGAGTGACGGGTTTCAGTTTCTGGATATCGTTCTTTTCGCGATGGTCGCGGCTTTTCTAGTCTTGCGACTGCGCAGTGTTCTGGGCAAGCGCACTGGCCACGAACAGCCTCGACAGGACCCGATGTCGCAGCGAAACCAGGACTCAGAAGCGGAGGGCAATGTCGTTGAAATGCCCAACCGCAATCGCGGTGCCGGCTTCGACCCGTTGGCCGATCTTGATCCGGATGACCCGCTTACTGCTGGCATTATGAACATTCGCGCCGCCGACGATACGTTCGACCCGGGAGGGTTCGCAGACGGCGCGCGGGGCGCATTCGAAATGATCGTCCAGGGATTTGCCGCTGGCGACCGCGACAGCCTGCAAATGCTCCTGGCAGACGACGTCTATGAAAATTTTGAAGCTGCGATCAACGAACGCGACGAGGCGGAAGAAACCCTAGAATCGACAATCATCGGCATCAAGTCGGCCGACGTGATCGAAGCGGGAATGGACCGCCAGAATGCGATGGTCACCGTGAAATTCGTATCCGAACAGGTGAATGTCACGCGGGACTCGGAAGACCGGATCGTCGATGGGGACCCCAATCAGGTTACGGAAATAACGGACATCTGGACTTTCAGCCGCGATACCCAATCGCGCGACCCCAACTGGAAGCTGGTGGAAACCCGCAGTCAGAATTAAGGCCGTAACAAAGGCACCTGTTCCTGCATGACATCAGTCCTTTCAACGCCTCGCTCTTCATTCTTGTTACGAGGCGGATGGATAGCAGCTGCGCTGTCTCTATCACTCCTCGCCTGCGCCGAAACCGGTGATAAAGCGACGATAGACAAGCCGGTTTTCAATCCCGTTGCCTTTACTGACCTAAACGGCTGGAACGCCGACGAACACGTAAAGGCGCTGAAGGCTCTTCTGAAATCGTGCCCGCCACTGGAGCGCCGCGGGGTGCCCGGCTACGGGACCGCAGCAACCTGGCGGGATATTTGTCGGGGCGCCCGCGACGTTTCCGAAAACAGCCCCGGCGGTGCACAGCAGTTTTTCGAGAAACATTTTATTCCCGCCGCCATCTCCGGGCGGGATGGTCCGACAGGTTTAATCACGGGCTATTATGAACCCGAATTACGCGGCGCCCGCCAGCACACTGCGCGTTTCAATGTTCCGCTTCACATCCGGCCGCCCGACCTCGTGACCGTCAGCCTGGGCCGTTTTCGCGACGACCTTAAAGGCAAGAAGATTGCCGGCCGGGTGGTCCAAGGAAGGCTTGTCCCCTATCCTGACAGGGGCAAAATCGAACGCGGCGCACTTAAAAACAGAAAACTGGAACTGGTCTGGGTGGACAGCGCGGCGGATGCATTTTTCCTCCATATCCAGGGGTCCGGCAGGATAAAGCTGCGTGACGGCGTCATTATGAGAGTAGGATATGCCGGCACCAATGGCCATGCGTATACCGCCATCGGCCGCGAACTGATTGCACGTGGCGAGATCCCCCGCGAGAAAATGTCAATGCAAGCGATCCGCGGCTGGCTGGAGGTCAACCCGGCAGATGGCGCAGAGCTAATGCGGACCAACAGGTCCTACGTGTTTTTTCGCGAACTGACCGGAGACGGCCCACTGGGTGCACAGGGCGTCGAGCTGACTCCGAAGCGGAGCCTGGCGATCGACCGGCGACTTTTGCCGCTGGGCCTGCCTGTGTGGCTGGATACAACGGAACCTGACGGAGCGCCGTTTCGGCGCCTGATGATCGCCCAGGACACCGGCGGAGCAATTCGCGGCGCGGTTCGAGGCGACGTGTTCTGGGGTCCGGGAACAAAAGCGGCCGACCACGCCGGCAGAATGCAGTCGCCGGGCAGATACTGGATCCTCGTTCCCCGAGCGCTCCGTCCGGCAAGCTGAAGACGTGAAAAAGCTCGCTTGCGCCGCTTTGCTGTTTATCCTGCCGGGGATGACGTCAGGACAACGGTTTACCGGACCATCCCGATCTTCGGACATAGAACGGATCGTCACCGTTGGCGTGCACGGGCATTTGCGGCTTCACATCCTTCTTATTGGACAGACCGATGGCGAAGAAAAAACCTAAACCGCCGAATATGTCGGATGATAATGCACTGTTTCGTGCTGCCATGGCCGACGCCAAGCCGCTCGTCCAGCGGGAGCAAACGCACAGGAAAGCCTTGCCTCCACCGGCCGCGCAGCCGGCAAAGAACAAATTCGGCCCGCACACGAAACCGCAACCCACGCTCACCACTCGCTCCGCCAAGCCGCTGGAAGCCGGCACCGCAGCCGATCTAGACCGGCGAACAATGGACAAACTCCGCAAGGGGCGAGTGCGGCCTGACGCACGTATAGATCTTCACGGTATGACAGCTAGTCGCGCCCAGACTGCTATGAATGGCTTCCTCGAGAACGCCCACAGCGCGGGCAAACGCTGCGTATTGGTAATCACGGGCAAGGGATCATTGAAAGAAGGCGGTGGTGTAATCCGTCGAGAACTTCCGGCTTGGCTTAACGCGTCGGAGAATAGAATGCGCATTCTAGGCTTCGCACAGGCGCAGCCCCGCGACGGCGGGGGGGGTGCGTTCTATGTATTGCTGAAGCGAAGGCGATGACTCCTATAAAATAAATTTCGATAGATCGGCATCCTTAGCTAGGTCGGCGACGTTTTCGCGCACGTAGTCGGCGTTGATCTTTACGGTTTCACCAGCCCGGTCGGATGCACTGAAGGAGATATCTTCCAACAGGCGCTCCATGACGGTCTGTAGCCGCCGGGCGCCGATATTTTCAACCGTGCGATTAACCTCTGCTGCCAACCGAGCAATTGCGTCAATCGCATCGTCTGTGAAAACAAGGGTCAGCTCCTCGGTACCCATCAGCGCAATATACTGGCGTATCAGGTTCGCTTGGGGTTCGGTCAGGATGCGACGGAAATCATCTTCCGTTAGCGCTTTCAACTCTACTCGGATCGGCAGACGCCCCTGCAGTTCGGGCAACAGGTCGGCCGGCTTCGACAGATGAAACGCGCCGGAAGCGACAAACAGGATATGATCGGTCTTGACCGTACCGTGCTTGGTGGGAACTGTCGTGCCTTCGATCAGGGGCAACAGGTCGCGCTGTACGCCTTCGCGGCTGACGTCGGCGCCGCCACGCCCGTCCGACCGGACGCAGATCTTGTCTATCTCGTCCAGAAACACGATGCCGTTCTGTTCTACGGATTCGATCGCAGTGCGCACCACGACATCGTCGTCCAGCAGCTTGTCGCCCTCCTCAGCGACGAGGACATCGTAACTGTCACCGACAGACATCTTTTTGGTCTTAGTCGCGCCACCGAACGCTTTACCCAGCATGTCGTTCAGATTGATCATGCCCATCTGCGCACCGGGCATCCCAGGAATTTCCATGGTCGGCATGCCACCACTGGCATCCTGAAGTTCGATTTCGATCTCGCGGTCGTCCAGCTCGCCCTGGCGCAGCATGGTGCGGAACTTCTGCCGCGTGTCCTTGCTGGCGCTCTCGCCGACCAGCGCATCCAGTACGCGTTCCTCAGCCGCTATTTCAGCCTTGGCGACAACTTCCTTGCGCATCCGTTCGCGGGTCATGTGGATCGCGATTTCGACCAGGTCGCGGACAATTGATTCGACATCTCGGCCAACATAGCCGACCTCGGTAAACTTGGTCGCTTCGACCTTAAGGAACGGGGCATCGGCTAGACGCGCCAGACGTCGGGCGATTTCGGTCTTGCCAACACCGGTAGGGCCAATCATCAGAATATTCTTCGGCAGCACTTCTTCGCGCAGATCGTCTACCAGTTGCTGGCGGCGCCACCGGTTGCGGAGTGCGATGGCAACAGCGCGCTTGGCATCGTTCTGGCCGACGATATAGCGATCGAGTTCGGAAACGATTTCGCGGGGGGAGAAATTGGTCACGGATTACAGACTTTCTACGACGACGTTTTCGTTTGTGTATATGCAAATATCGGCCGCGATTTTCATCGCCCTTCGCGCGATGTCTTCCGACTCCAGCCCGTTCTGTTCGAACAGGCCGCGGGCGGCGGCAAGCGCGAACGACCCACCCGAGCCGATCCCGATCAACCCGTCTTCGGGTTCCAGAACATCTCCCGTCCCCGTCAGAACCAATGACACGTCAGAATCGGCCACCGCCATCATGGCTTCGAGGCGGCGCAGATACCGGTCCGTCCGCCAGTCCTTGGCAAGCTCGACGCAGGCCCGGGTCAACTGGCCCGGATGCTGTTCCAGCTTTCCCTCCAACCGTTCGAACAGGGTGAAGGCATCTGCGGTGGCGCCGGCAAATCCGGCAATCACACTGCCGTCGCTCAATGGGCGAACCTTGCGTGCATTCGATTTCATGACCGTGTTGCCGAACGTCACCTGACCGTCGCCGGCGATAACTACCTTACCGTTTTTGCGAACCGAAAGAATTGTCGTTCCGTGCCAGGTCGTAATATTACTGTCTGTCATAGGTCTCCGAACGGCAAGAGGTTGGGGCGGTACTTCGCGTATGACGCTGTCTCTAAAATCATGTTTCGGCAGCGGGCGTCAAGACCCTGCCAGCGACAACCGGCCTGCGAGGGGCACGAAAAACTGTTCGATAATAATGCGAAAACAGAACGGCGAAACCGGTTTGTCCGCGACAGGTTGAAGCGGCGCTTGGCGTTGGGCGTAAGATAGATGTCGAAATAGATATCCTTGCCCTTGCCCGCGGCGTCGCGGCCGATCCGGAACCGCAGCGGTTCGACAAGGGCTTCCTCGGAGCCCGTGATCGCGTGAAGTCTTTTAACTTCGGGGGTCTTGACGATCAAGCTTTCGAGGCCCACGCCGTCCGCCGAGACACCGTTTACCGGCTCGTCGGCGGGTGAAGGCGCAACCTCCTCGACAGATTACTCGACGCGGATCGCTCTATCGACAAGTTCGATCACGCCCGAAACTAGCGGCGCAGTCAGGGAAAGGTTGAGCGATAGGACGGCAGGAAACTCGTTGCGGCGCAGAAAATCGAAGGTGACGGCACCAGTTCCGAATTCGTCGCTGGCCCAATCGGCGCCGGTCAGAAACTCGGCATCTTAATAAAAATCGTCGGGCCCGAGAAGAGTTGCCGTCCCTGCCCGCTTTACTCTCGCGGTACCCTAGAAGATCCGGCAAACCCCGTCGGCGGGATTGCCGGCATGGTAGATGTATTCTCTTTCGGAATACTTCATGCTCGTCATACGCTATGCCTTCACACTATTTACATACTAAAAACCCTCGAAAAGCGGGAATTACACGGGCATAACTTCCTATCTGCCTCAGTTTCGGGGTGTTTGAGCATCAAAAAACAATCAAGGCAGGATTGCGCTATTGCTGGCGCCTTCGCTGCGTTCCTGATAAAAGACGCCGGATTCCAGTGCATTAGAATGCATATTAGTCTGCTTTACACGTTCTCGTGGGGGGCCGAAAAGCGAGCGAAAGATCATGCGCGAAGCAAAAATCGCCAGAAAAACGAAAGAAACGGACATCGAGGTTTTGGTAAATATCGATGGGACCGGTATGTACGACGTCGATACCGGGATCGGCTTCCTGGATCATATGCTCGAACAGCTGTCGCGGCACAGCCTGATGGATCTCACCGTCCGGGCGAAAGGTGATCTGCATATCGACCATCACCACACCACCGAGGACACCGGTATAGCGATCGGCGAAGCGATTTACCAGGCGATGGGCGAACGCCGCGGTATCGTGCGCTATGCATCCGCCACCATTCCGATGGACGAAACACTGACGCGAGCGTCGATCGACATTTCGGACCGTCCGTATCTGATCTGGAAGGTGGATTTTTCCAAGCCTAAGCTCGGTGAAATGGACACCGAGCTGTTCAAGGAATGGTTTCAGGCGTTCGCCCAGAGCGCGCGTGTAACGTTGCACGTGGAAAACTTGTACGGCGAAAACAATCACCACATCGTGGAGAGCTGCTTCAAGGCTCTGGCCCGCGCGTTCCGGACCGCTGCCGACACCGATCCGCGCGCTGCCGATTCCGTGCCGTCGACGAAAGGCACGCTGGGCGGCTAAGCCCGGCCCGTCGGCTATGCGCTTATATACGGTACATCTCCAGCAACACGCGCCGTCACCCGACCGAAATGCCGTCGTCGTAAGCGAGGGCTTCTGCTGGCCGGCATTCCTGGCAGCACCGGTTTGGGCGGCAGCCAAAGGTATGTGGTTCACGGCGCTGGGCGTGCTATCTGCCTATGTACTGATTTTGCTCGTCGCCGTTATTGCGGCCCTCGATTCGCTGTCGACCATGGCGCTGGTCATCGGAGCGGGAGCGATTATCGGCTTTTGCGCAAACGACTGGCGCCGGGCTTCGCTGACATCCCGCGGTTGGCGCTTGGCTGGGCTGGCCACCGGCGCCGACCGGGACACGGCACTGCGGAGATTTATAGATCTGCATCCCGATGCATTGAATCCGTCGGCGATAACGCCGACATACTGACGGTTAGCAATGAAAACGGTTGTTATCGATTACGGATCGGGGAATCTCCGCTCCGCAGCGAAAGCCCTTGAACGCGCCGGTCGCGAAACCGGCTTGAGCGAAAGCGTTACCGTAACCGGCGATGCCGCGGACCTCGACAGCGCCGACCGCATCGTCCTACCCGGTGTCGGCGCTTTCGGCGACTGCACAGCCGGTCTGCAGAGCCTGCCGGGAATGGTCGACGCGCTGGAGAGGAACGTGCGCGAGAAAAAGAAACCGTTTCTAGGTATCTGTGTCGGTATGCAGCTGATGGCGGACCGAGGGATCGAACACGGACAACATGACGGGCTGGGGTGGATCCCAGGCGAAGTCCGGCCGCTGTCGCCCGCCGATAAGGCGCTGAAAATCCCGCATATGGGATGGAATGTTGTGTCGCCCTCAAGCGCGAATACACACCCTGTCCTGGCGAACTTCGCCGAGACGGCACATGCCTATTTCGTGCACAGCTATGTGTTAGTTTGCGAGGACGATAACGACGTGGTGGCGACCGTCGATTACGGCGGCCGTTTCGCCGCTGTAGTCGGACGCGATAATATGATCGGAACGCAGTTCCATCCGGAAAAAAGCCAGACCGCCGGCCTTCGGTTGCTTGGGAATTTTCTGCAATGGAATGGAGAGAGTATCTGATGGCCGATGTGAAAACCGCGATTGAGCCGCTTGAAGAAGTATCCGACGAAGATCTCGAAGATCTCAGCGATGCCGCCGAATCCGCCATTCTAGACGGCGGCGGGTTCGGGTGGTTGAGGCCGCCGCCGCGGGCCGTGCTCGGTCGCTACTTCCGGGGCGTCGTGCTAGTGCCGGAACGCCACCTGTTCGTCGGACGCCTGGAAGACCGCGTCGCCGCCGCAATTCAGCTGCAGGAGCCACCCCGCAATAACGAAGCGCAGGCCCACTCTGCAACCCTCACGACGCTGTTTGTCGCGCCTTGGGCCCGCGGGCATGGTATCGGGCCGAGGCTGATCCAGGCAGTAGAGGATCGGGCCAGGGAACTAGGCTATCTGCGGCTCAATTTTGACGTTCGCGCGACTCAGGTCGACGCGGTCCGGCTATTCGAAAGTTTGGGCTTCGAACACTGGGGGACCAATCCCGCCTACGCGCTGGTCGACGGCGATCTGATACCCGGGCATTATTACTCAAAGCAGCTGCGCACGCTGCCCAAGAGGAAAAGGCGGAAGGGCGGGAAGAAAACTTCAAAATGATACTGTTTCCGGCAATCGACCTGAAAGACGGCGCCTGCGTCCGGCTGGTCCGAGGCGAAATGAGCCAGTCCACAACCTTCAACGACGACCCCGCCGCACAGGCGTGCGATTTCGCGAAAGCGGGTTTCGAGTGGATCCACATTGTCGATCTGAACGGCGCCTTTGCGGGCAAGCCTGTGAATGCGGAGGCGGTCGCCGCGATAGCCGCCGCCGTCGACCTTCCGGTGCAGCTTGGAGGCGGGATCCGCAGTATGGACACCATCGCCCGCTGGCTCGAAGCCGGCGTACAGAGGGTGATCCTCGGGACGGCGGCTCTCAAGGACCCGGATCTCGTGCGACGCGCTTGCGATCAATATCCGGGGCGTATCGTCGTCGGTATCGACGCCCGGGAAGGCCGTGTTGCTGTCGAAGGCTGGGCCGAAACATCTGAAATGAAGGTGCTGGACCTGGCCATGCGGTTCGAGAACGACGGCGTCGCCGCCATTGTCTACACCGATATCGACCGCGACGGCGCGATGCAGGGAGTTAATGTCGATGCGACGGTCGACTTGGCATTCGCCCTCACCACCCCGGTAATCGCATCGGGCGGCGTCCGGGGCATCTCCGATCTCGCCGACCTGAAAGAAAATGAAAGCGCGGGCATCGAGGGGGTTATTTCAGGTCGCGCGATCTACGACGGCCGGCTGGATGCGGGTGAAGCTCTGGAGTTGTTGCGAAACTAGATGTTAAAGGCCCGCATCATCCCCTGTCTTGACGTGAAGGACGGACGCACCGTGAAGGGCGTCAACTTCGTTGACCTGATCGACACGGGCGACCCGGTCGAGCAGGCCAAAGTCTACGACGAGCAGGGTGCGGACGAGCTGACATTTCTCGATATCACGGCCAGCCACGAAAACCGCGACACCATCTTAGACGTGGTCAACCGAACGGCGGAACAGTGCTTCATGCCGCTGACCGTCGGCGGCGGCGTCCGGCAGTTAGAGGATATCCGCAAGTTGTTGCTGGCGGGTGCCGATAAAGTTTCGATCAACACCGCCGCCGTGCAACGGCCGGAATTCGTGGGCGGAGCGGCCGAGAAATTCGGATCGCAATGCATCGTCGTTGCCATCGATGCGAAAACTTCCGGGCCAGGCAAATGGGAAATCTTCACCCATGGCGGGCGCAAGCCGACGGGCATCGATGCAATCCAATGGGCCGGCCGTATGGCGGATCTCGGCGCCGGCGAAATACTGCTGACGTCGATGGATCGCGACGGCACGCGGTCCGGCTTCGATATCGAGCTGACTCGAACCATGGCGGATTCGGTGTCGATCCCCGTAATCGCATCGGGCGGCGTCGGTACGCTGGATCACCTGGTCGAAGGTGTCCGGGACGGCCATGCCAGCGCAGTTCTAGCGGCGTCCATTTTTCACTTTGGCGAATATTCGATCCCCGAGGCGAAGGCCCACATGGCGGCCGCCGGCGTCGCCATGCGACCGACCGATCTTACCTAGCAGGAATATTTGATGAATGGCTCCCGCCAGAACACCCGGGGGCGAGGGAGCATTCGTCCACAACGACTTGTTCAGGCGCGCCAATGCCTCCACAGCGGCAGGGGCGGACTGCGTCCTCGTACTCGGCAAAATGCGCCTTGAGACTATCAGACGGATCGCACGCGATATCGACGGACTGCTGAACATCATGGGCAGCGCCGCCCGCCCATCGGTAACGGCGCTGGGGGCCGCGGGCGTGAGACACGACAGGGTCCGCGCGATACCGGCACGTTCAGTCTCGCCCGCGTCATCCTTTCCAAAGCCGGGCTTAACGACACGATGACGAGCGAATAGGGTTCATTTTTTCTATTAGCTCCGGTCCTCTCCAGCTCTTAACCACCCACGCGATGGTCTTTATGGGTCCCTAAGAGGTGGAGAGGGCCAACGCGAACCATGCGTCCGACGAATAGACACTGACGACGCAATCTGATATCGCGGTTGCATGACCCGTGCCGAAAACACCGACGCAACGATTCTTCGCCTTTATGAGACCATCGCCAGCCGCAAGGGCAGCGACCCGGCATCATCCTATACGGCGAAGCTGTTAGATCAGGGCACCGGGAAAATCGCCCAGAAACTTGGCGAAGAGGCCGTTGAAGCGGTGATCGCCGCCGTGGCGAAAGACCGCAATGGCATGATCGGCGAGAGCGCCGACCTGCTGTACCACCTGTTGGTCGCCTGGGCCGATGCCGGCATCACGCCAGATGACGTGATGGCCGAACTGGAACGGCGCGAGGGAATATCGGGACTCGCGGAGAAGGCGGCGCGGGGAGAAGGATAGAATGAGTTACGACGATCAAAACGTTTTCGCGAAGATCCTGCGTGGCGAGCTGCCCTGCACCAAGGTGCACGAGACCGATCACGCGCTGGCGTTCCAAGACATTGCGCCGCAGGCCAAGGTGCACGTGCTGGTGATCCCAAAAGGGGCCTATACCTCATGGGACGATTTTTCCGCAAATGCCAGCGCCGAGGAACATGCCGACTATGTCGCCGCCATCGGCGCCACGGCACGCCAACTGGGCGTCGATGCGTCGGGTTATCGACTTCTGGCCAATCACGGCCGCGATTCGCACCAGGAAGTGCCACATCTGCACGTTCACATCCTAGCCGGCCAGCCGCTCGGCCCCATGCTGGAAGACGGCGACCTGCCGCCGAACACGAACTACCTGCGCAAAGCTTAGGTTTCTATCCCGCGGCGGAATCGTTGCGCACAGCCACCGCAGCCAGCTCCAGTTTGTTGCCGCCGGTGAACGTCACCCGCACGCAGGACCGCATCGGCCAGTGATCGGTGTCGTCGGCGATCTAGTCGGTCCTCATCTCGTAAAACACCTTCTTCTTGCCATCCGCGTCGTAGAGATAGGCTGCACGTAGATCAGCCACGTCTTGTGGGTCCCGACCTGCGCCAAACCAGGTCTCGATAAGCCGAGCCGAAACACCGGGTGAGCATGGTGCCGGGGATGCATTCGACGAGGAATATGAGGGTCTTGCGTCATGGATAACTATGCCGGACAGAGCATAGCGAACCAAACGCTGTAGGTCCGCGTGACGATAGGGGTAGATGTTTGACGGCGACGGTCAGCTGGATTCACAGTCTCTGCCTGTTCGTTCTGCTTGACATGGCGATGGCCGTTATCTCCGTCAAGCGCGGCAATATCTGCGGCCATGCGGGCTACATAACGGACGCCATGATCGGCGCTAGCGTCATCGGGCTTCTGGGGTGCGGCTAGATTTCCGAACTTTCGGGGCGTGGCGGTGGAAATACCTGATCGTAGACCCAGTTGTAGACAAACGTGTAGACGAGGAAAAAAGCGGAGGTTGAAATATCGATCAGCAAGGCTTCGAGGTAGCCAACCTCCAGCCACCAGGCGATCAGGAACAGCCCCGCAATCACCAGGCCAAGCTCGAACAAGACAGCATGGGCAGCACGGATGGCGATGCCGCGCCTGGCAAAGTCGCGATACTTGTGGTCCCAGAGATCGAAAACCCAGTTGAACACCAGGTTCCACACCATGGCCAATGCGCTGAACATCAGACCCAGCGCGCCGGTCACCTCCACCGGATAGCCGAGAATCCAACTGCCCACCACCGCGAACAGGGTGATGGCGATAGCTTCGAACAAAAGCGTGTGGCGTATTCGATCAGCCAGACTACGCATGGAAAACGCGCACCGAAATCAGGAGAGCTTCAGCCCGCAGTCATCGAAGGCAGCCTTCACCTCTGCTTTTTCATCGTCGGTCAGATTGAGCAACGGGCGGCGCACGCCCCCGCCCACCTGGCCGATCAGTTCTTGCCAGTATTTCTGCTGCGCCTGCGGCTTGTCGGCAGGCCGCGTGCGTTTCAGGGCCTTGCGCACGGGATCGAGGCTGTCACGTACTTCACGCGCCTTTTCGACCTCGCCCGACATGGCGAGGCTAGTGTATTCGTTCATGCGCTGGTCGACGGCGGTCTGCATCAGGAACGGCGGCGTGGAACAGAGATAGACCTGCCAGCCGAGCTCGACGATGTTTTCCAGCCAAAGATCCTCGGACGACGTGCTAACAATCAGCTTGCCCCGGCTCATCTCCGTCAGCTTCGCGTATCGTTCGCGGTCGACGCTGTATTTGATGGCGACGATGTTTTCCAGCTCAGCGATGGAGGCACAGGTTTCAGGTTCCAGCACATAGTTGTAATCGGGCTGGTGCCAGATCGCGATGCCAATATCCAGATGTTCGGAAATGTGACGATAGTATTCCTGAAGCACGCTATCCACGTTGTCGTGGAAATAGAGCGGCGGCGCATGAACGATGATCCAGTCGGCGCCGATATCCTGCGCGTGCCGGCCCAGTTCGAGCACGGTGTCCAGGTTTTCGTCGGAGCACGACAGTATCGTGCGGCAACGGTCGCCCACCTCGTGGACGACGATGTCGAACTGCTGCTTACGTTCGGCGATCGACATAGAAAAGAACTCGGCCTGTTTGCCGTTGATGAACAACCCGGCGATTTCCAGATCATCCACCCAGTGGCGCAGATTTCGGCGGAGGCCCGCTTCATCAGGTGCGCCATCGGCCGTAAACGGCGTCAGGTTGGCGGCGAAGATGCCGCGTAAGTGTTCCTGCGCAAAGTCCTTGGCGTCTTTTCTGGAATATTTCATGGGGCGTAACCTATACGTTTGGGATATAAGGTGCTCATACCACCTGCGCGCGCGCCATCAAACCGGTCACTGGCGATTTGGCAGACCGGAAGACGAATAAGTCCCTTCAGGGCGAGCACCCGGTGGAAAACGGACAGCCAGCCCGGTTTCGGAGTCTTTTATGGATTAGCCTGACTCCACCCAGCGAATCCTGCATAACCTATTGATAATAAAACCTTTCTTGGCGGCGACGTTCTGAAGAGCGCACCATCAAAAGAGGGTTTTCCGACGGCGCGCGGATGCGGTCCTCGGAATTATCGAATTCTCGACCTCAGCGTTCTCTCAAATGGGTCTGTCACGGCAAAAGGCCGCGAACGACGACGCCGTTCCGCCGGAGCGGAAGCCGGGGTAAACTGCCCCTAAATACCTGCGGGGGAAAATGCTAACACTTTACGACGGCACAACGTCGGTCTGCGCGATCAAGGTGCGGCTGGCGCTACACGAAAAGGGCATCGCATTCAACAGCCATAACATCGACCTTCGCGCCGGCGAACAGTTCGATCCCGGATACCTAAAACTGAACCCCAATGCCGTAGTGCCGACATTGGTCGACAGCGACGACGTGGTCATCGAATCCTCGGTCATTCTGCAATACCTGGAAGACACCCGGCCCGATCCGTCGCTGCTTCCCGACGGGGCGCTCGACCGGGCGCAAATGCGGATCTGGATGAAGCGGGTGGACGACGCAATTCATCCCAGTATCGGTAGCCTGACCCACGCCACCGCCTACCGTCCCGCCTTCCTGGCCCTGAATGAAGACGGCCGCTCGGCCCGGCTTGCAAAAATACCGGATGAAGACCGTCGCGCGCGGTTCGCCGCCGTTTACGAGCAAGGGCTGGACGCACCCGTTGTCATCGGCGCCGTCAAAACCCTGGCCAAGCTACTGCAGGATATGGAATCGGCGCTTTCGGAAAACGCGTTCCTCGCCGGTCAGGTGTACAGCCTAGCGGACTGCGCGGTTACACCCTATGTCAACCGGCTGTTCGATTTGGGGCTGCTGGGTCTGTGGGCAGTCGATGCGCCCAATGTCTTCCGCTGGTTCAGCGCGATCCGCAAACGCGCCAATTTTGCACCCGCCATCTCGGTCTACCTGACCGACGCCGACCGCGCGCTGTTTGCGAATGTGGACCCGGAAACGCCCGGCCGGGTTAGGGATATCCTGGACGGGGACTGAGAAATGCGTCGCTGGCTCAAATCGCATGTGATGCCGTCAGGCACTCGGGAGCGCCGTATTCTGCTGGGCCCCGCAGCTGGACTGCGGATGGACCTCGACCCGGCGCACGAGCTTCGCTTCTGGCTCGGCGTTTACGAAGCGGAACTGGCAACACACTTTCGCCGTATGGTGCAGCCGAGCATGCGCTGTTTCGACATCGGCGGTGCAGAGGGGTATCACGCGCTGTTTCTGGCGCGGCTGTCAGAAATGCCGGTGGTGGTGTTCGAGCCCGGCGAAGAGTGGACAGAAAAAATATGCAGCACCCTGGCGCGAAACGGACTGCAGGGTGAGGTCGAACCGCTTTTTATTGGCGCGCAGGAAAACGGAAACGTCACGACGATCGACGCGATGGCGGAAAAACACTTCGTACCTGATTTCATAAAAATGGATATCGAGGGCGCGGAGATCGATGCGCTGGCAGGGGCCGAGGAAACACTGGCCGTGCGGCGCCCGCACATGATCGTCGAGGTCCATGGATACGAGGTCGAACGCCGGTGCCTCGATATACTGGAACGCCACGGATACGAGCCTCAAATCGTCAATCCTCGTAAATGGCTGAAGGAACACCGACCGATCGCGAACAATCGATGGCTGGTATGCGCTGGCCGAGACCCAAACACTGCATAGTGCGGGCGGCCGACGCTAGGAGGCCTTCTGAATCGACCCCACTTTATCTGCTGCGTTACCGTCCATCGGGCGAATGCGGCCAGCGGCATCGTCGGCGAGGTACTTCTTGACGCGTTCGTCGAAACTGGGGCGGTCGTGCGCGCGGTCGACCCTGTCTACCACCCGAGGATAATCCTGCGCAAAGGGCTGCGGATATTGATCGTTTGCAGCGACGCGAGTTAACGCGTCGTCGCCGCATGCGGATACGTATCACTGCCAAGACAGGGCCCGTCCGCCAGTACACTCTCCATTTCTGCAATCAGCACCTGATAGTCTCTCACCGCAGCGAACACGAAGGGCGGTTCCCTGCCTTGGGAAAAGACCGATCGCTGACGAATGCGACGCCGGGGTATCAGGAATCTGCGCCATGCGCGCTTCGATTTTTTCCGGCGCCCGGAAAATCTTGCGCAAGGAGATGTCTTGGGTCAGCACGCCACAGACCGGTTGGATCGGATCGTCGATGACCTTAATGAACCAGCACGGGGACGACCACGCCCAGATAGATTTACAGATATCTAGGATCGAACTGTTTTCCGCGGCGCAGATCTACGAAACCGCGTTCATACGGAAAGCCGTTTGCCAGGAGCGTTAGCCGGACCTTGAGCAGACAGACTGACATGGAGTGCTCGAAAAGGATAGGCGACAGGCGGCGGCCTCTTCATTTTCGCCCCCCCGATATTGTTGCCTATCGCTTCACTTCGCAGTCAAGTTTCCAGTCGACCTCGCCTTTTTTCGCGCGGGTGTCGTAACTGATCCGTTTCTTCTTGAGCTGATCGCGAACCGCATCGGCGAGGCCGTCACGTACACCCTGCGGTAAGTCCTCGAAATCAAGACTGACGACAAATGGTGCCCTCGGTTTCGGGGTGCTCTTCTTTCCCGCCGTTTTCTTTTTACCGCCGGATTTCTTCTTCTTGCCCCAGATATCGTCCCAGCCCGATTTATATTCCGGCGACTTGATATTGCTGAAATACCCGTAATGGCCGACCGCTGCACCGCCAACAGAATCCTTCGCCGACTTCTCGCCGCTTTCGGCGGAAGAAGAGGTCGGCTTCGTTTCCGACGATTTGGGTTCGGATTTCGTTTCCGACTTAGTATCGGATTTTGGGGGGGTAGAATTAACGTCGCTCATTGTGGGCCGTCATACAAAATAGAAATTCGTCGTTCAGGTACACCAGCGGCATGCTGGATGCAATCGATCAGGTGTCGTTTCGCAGAATTACCGCACCGCTTTCGCATGGATGTCCAGCAGATCGGGGATCGTGGCAGGGTCGCGGCGGCCAAAACCGTACTCAGTCGCAATGCCGATATCATGCCCAGCATGCGCCACAGCGATATCGAGTCTATGGCGTGTACCATTAATCCCGTCTGTGTGGTGGACAAGCCCCATGAAAACCTGCGTGGTATCGGGCAGGTCGAGCTCCGCCAGCGGATCCAGTAACTGCGCTCACCGGTTTCCCCGTCAGGCCAGCGCGGCGCGTTGGCACCGGCCGTATCGGCCAGCGCTCGGAACACGGATTCGGTATCCGCCAGAGGAATGGAACCGACGAAATGGATCGGGCGAGCAGTCAGGACAGTCTCCCTTCGATGGCGTCCCACAGCAGTTTTTCGACATGAACGCCGTCGAGGCGGTTAATTTCCTGGATACCGGTCGGCGAGGTGACGTTGATCTCGGTCAGATAGTCGCCGATCACATCGATGCCGACGAAGGTCAGCCCGCGTTCCACCAGCGCCGGGCCTATTTGTTCGCAAATTTCGTGTTCGCGCGCCGTCAGTTCTGTTTTCTGTGCACCGCCGCCGGCATGAAAATTCGCCCGGGCGTCGCCTTCGACCGGGATTCGCGCGACGCCGCCCACTGGCACACCGTCAACCAGGATGATGCGCTTGTCGCCCTGACGTACCTCCGGCAGATAGCGCTGGACGATGAACGCTTCGCGATACTTCTGTTCGAACATCTCTAGCAGGGAGCCGAGGTTCTCGTCGTCCGGCTTCAGGTGAAACACGTCGGCGCCGCCGTTGCCGAACAGCGGCTTGACGATGATGCTACCGTGCTCTGCTCGAAAATCCTCGATCGCCCGACGGTCGCGCGTGATCAACGTGTCGGGCAGCAGCCCGTCGAAATGGGTGACGAAAAGCTTTTCCGGCGCGTTGCGCACTTCTGAAGGGTTATTGACCACCAGCGTATCGGTATGAATATGTTCCAACAAGTGGGTCGCCGTGATGTAGTTCATGTCGAACGGAGGATCCTGACGCATCAGCACCACGTCGACGCCCGAGAGGTCCAGCATTTCCTCAGCGCCGAGCGTGAAGTGGTTGCCTTTTTCCCGGCGGGCTTCCAGGGGTTGCGCCCGGGCGAAAAGGCGACCGTCGCGAAACACCAGCGCATCCGGCACGTAGTGGAAAAGCCTATGGCCACGCGCCTGCGCCTCCATCGCCAGCATGAACGTAGAATCGGCATCGATATCGATCGATGCGACGTGATCCATCTGGATTGCAACGGCAAGGCTCATGTCTGGATTCTCCGTTTCTGGTTGGGTTCTTTTTGCCCTGCCGCAACACGTAGATCAATGGGCCACAGACCCATGACCGCGTGTCGCGCATACATTTTACGACCGGCCGGACTTCCAACACCCTTTCATCGTCAGAAAAAGAAAATACGATGTCGCTCAAAACCATGCGCACCGACCATGTCGGCGGTTTACTCCGCCCGAGGGAGGTCATCAGCGCTTTGATCGCCCGCGGTAAAGACGAAATTGACGACGATGAAATTGCCCGCGTTCAGGAGGAAACCATCCGCGACTTCGTCGCAAAACAGGAAGCGATGGATCTTGGTATGGTGTCCGACGGCGAATAGCGCAGGCTGAACTAGCAGGTCAGCTATTCGGAGCGATTTTGCTTCACTTCAGTTTCGAAATGCTGTTTTTGAGCGTTCGGGGTGGCCACTCTAGGGTGCTTGCGGCCGCGGAATAACCGCCGTCAGTTCAGGCGCGCCCTCAGTTTCTGAACGATGGAGGCCGCATCGTGACGGGCAGCATCGGTGTCGGCGCGGTCGACAATGGTCTCGAAAGCTTCGATGGCCGCGCCCAAGTTACCAAGCCGGGCATGAACGATACCCGCTTCCCGCCACAGGAACAGAGATTGCGGCGCAAACAAAAGCATGCCGTCAATTACCCGCAGCGCATCCTCGGGCCTTCCGGCGCGCTCGTGCCGTGCTTTGATGTTGTTCTGCAGCCGGATCAGAATATCCCGATTGCCGACGGTCTGGTAATGTTCGGGCGTCAGTTCGGCATCCAGTCCGGCAGTTACTTTCAGCAGCTCGCGCAGATCCGCCGCAGAGCGTTCGATTCCATCATTGAACGGGTCGATAATGATCCGGTCGCAGCCGCCGCCAATACGAATCATGAAATGGCCGGGAAAGTTCAGCCCGTCGGCGGCATAGCCATGCGCGCGGGCCGCCTGAAGAAAAAGTATGCCGAGGGCAACCGGCAGTCCCTTCTTGCGGTCGATCACACGCATCAGATTAGCATTCTGAATGTCGTCATAAGTGAGCGTGTCGCCGCTGTAGCCGTGTGCCTGCAAAACTACGGCGGTGAGCGCTTCTGGCAGGTCTTTTCCAGCAGCAAGTGCATCGCCGACATCGTCGGCCAGTTTTTCGATGTGATCCCGGTATCGATCCGGCGCGACACCCGGCCTGTCAAGTGCAGCAAGCGCCAGCGCGCCCTCAGCCAGGTCGATGGCGGCGTCATCGCGCCCGCCGATATCTCGGAGAATGTCTTCTGCGGAGCTGCGCGGCATCACGACGGCTTATCAGTCGTCCTCTTTATTCGGACGTAGCTTACCACTTTTTGAACATAGTCGATGCTACGGGCGTGATTTATCACGCGGTCCAGTTCCTGACGACTTTGCGCAATGCCGATCAGGTAAACTTTGCCGCGAACGGTATCGATCGAATAGTTGATCGACGAGACATTCTTGTCGAAAAGCAGCTTGGACTTTAGCTGCGTGGTGATCCAGGTATCGCGGCTATAACCGCCAATACCACCGGACTTGACGACCTCGATTTCATTGATGACTTCGGTTACGCCGTCGGCCTGCCAAGCGAGGCGTACGGCCCTCGACTGCATCTCTGGCGTATCGAGCGCCCCCGTCAGCAAGACTCGCCCCCCGTAGACCTGGAGTCCGATCTTGCGCCACAGGCGCTCGTCATCTTCAGAGTAAAGCGCGTTGAGACGCAGCCTGATTGCCGTGTCGTCCGCCACGCCTGATATCCCGCGCTCCTCCATCGCGACAGTGCCCGCCGTGGCGCCGGCACCGATCAGTGTTCTTGCGCAGCCGGAAAGCGTGAGCGCGACAGCAAGAGTGACGGCGATCATAACCGGAAGCATTAAAGTTCGTATTCGGGGCATTATGCGTTTTTCTCTTTTCCGGTGCATCGTGCTCAAAACACGCAGAACCCGAGTTGGACAAAGCCGAGATGAAACCTACGTGAATTTGCCCAATCGTCTGATTCGCTCCAAGCTTTGATTACATATCGCGGCCATGCGCCTCGGGCAATCAGCGCGCTCTTGGAGAACGGGAGTATCTTTACGCCCCACAAGATACTGATCATCGGCGCGGATGGTCCGAGATCTCGGCGCCAGTTGCATCGAAGCCGTTGCTTCCAAGAGAGTCACGCAAAGTTTCACCTCCACGAAGAGGATAGCGGCTACGCAGCGCGCCACGATATCGATTTTCCACGGCGGGCAGGCGCATCCGACGATCCAGTATCCTCTGGACTTTCAGACGCAGCAGGATGACTGCCAGAGATTCTCCGGAAACGCCGCGGAGCTTCCAGTCCCGGCGGCTACTGTTCATCGGGGTCAATGTCGCGCGATAGTTCCAGCGCGCGGCGGTAGATTTCCTTTCGCGGCGCGCCGGTCGCCGCGGCGACCGTTGCGGCGGTGTCACGGACACTCATTCTGGACAGTGAGTACGTCAGCAGCGCATCTATCTCGTCCACGTCGACGGGAGCTTCCTCCGGCGGGCCGACGACAAGAACGACTTCACCCTTGGGCGCATCTTCGTGCCGGAATGTTTCGGCAAGGTCATCGAGGCGCCCACGGATCACCTCTTCATAAAGCTTGGTCAGTTCCCGCGCGATCGCGGCCGGCCGGTTACCGAGACCATCCGCCAACGCTGCTAGCGAGCCAGCGAGACGGCGAGGCGATTCAAGAAATATCAGGGTTGCACGCAGCGTTGCAAATTCAGCGATCGTATCGCGTCGTCCCTTGTCCTTTGCAGGTAGATAGCCGGCGAACAGAAATCGGTCGGATGGCAATCCGGATAACACCAACGCAACCAGTGGCGACGCGGGTCCGGGTGCCGCGGTAACATAAACGCCCGCGTCGACGGCATCGGTAACTAGCCTGTACCCCGGATCGGAAACGAGCGGCGTTCCCGCATCTGATACTAACGCAACGGTTTCGCCTTTTTTTAGACGTTCAATTATACCTTGGCGAACAGACTCGGAGCTGTGATCGTGATAGGAGATCATTCTGGCTTTTATGCCACGGGCGGACAATAACTTACCGGTGACACGGGTATCCTCACAGGCGATGGTGTCTGCCGTTGTCAGAATCGCGGCGGCGCGGTCGGAGAGATCACCCAAGTTGCCGATCGGTGTCGCCACAATATAAAGCCCGGGGCGCAGCTGCGTGCTTGAGCTCGAGCGTTTACTCGCGGCAGACGCATCGCTAGGGTGCGCTCCGTCCGTTTCCGGAGAAACGGATGATTTGCTGTTGTCAGGGATCGGAACCATAGATGGCGCTTTCTTCCGAATTTAACCAACCGGGAGCAATATTTGTTTGTATCGCCGCGCTTTTGGTCGCGGCCTGTCAGGATACGAAAACTGGTGACGGAGGCAACGGTCCCGTCCTATCCGCGGCGGTGAATGCCTCGCGCGTTGAAACGCCCTTACCCGGCAACCCGTTATTGCAGAGAAAATCGTCGCCTATGCCGGTAAAGCCGAACACGGCATCTAAGGTCGCAACGTTGCCGGTCGCGCCGCCGGAGAGCGTTGAGTTGACCCCACCGGAAACTGTCCGCAACCAGGTGCGGGTCGCTTTGCTGGTGCCGTTGAGTGGCCCCGGTAGTGCAGTAGGACAGGTCCTTCTGGATGCGGCCACATTGGCTGTATTCGACATCGCGAACGGTGATTTCGTTCTCATGCCTATAGATACCAAAGGGACCGCAGAAGGTGCGTTGAGTGCAGCCGAAGAGGCCGTTGCCGCGAATGTGAAACTGGTGATCGGTCCAGTATTTTCAGATGCCGTGAGCGCCGCTGCGCCGCCCATTCTTGAAGCCGGGCTCAATATGCTGGCCTTTTCCAACAACAGCGCCGTATCAGAGCCCGGCGTCTATTTGTCGGGGTTGTCACCTGAGGCACAGATTGAACGAGTCATACAGTACGCTGCAGCCCGGGGGTTGCAGCGAATTGCTGCGCTGGTTCCGCCGGGGCCACTTGGAACGCGTATCACCAAAGCACTTCGGGGCTCCGCGACAATCACCGGTATAAAGGTCAGCCGGGTCAGAGAATTCGGCGCTACGCCGGGCGAAATCGCCGCATCAATAAAACTGATCAGCAATTATGACGACCGCCGCGCGGCGCTCCTCGAACAGCGGAAAGAGCTTGAAGGGCAGGAAGACGAAGGATCACGACGGGCACTCACCCGGCTGGAAATTCTTGAGACGATCGGACCGGTACCATTTGATGCACTCCTTGTCGCCGCATCGGGACAGGATTTGATAAACGCCGCGGCTCAGCTGGGTAATTACGATATCGATACGAAACGTACGCGTATTCTGGGGACGTCTGACTGGGTGGCGGAAGGGACCGGACGGGAGCCGTCGCTCGTGGGAGCTTGGTTTGCGACGCCGCCCATGGACGCTGCCGTCAATTTTGCTGAGAAATATCGCAAAATGTACGAAATATCTCCGCCCGCCATCGCGGCATCGGCTTACGACCTCGTCGCGCTTGCTGCTATCCTGGGCTCTCAAGAAAATGGCCCAAAATTTGACCAGACGACCCTGACCTCCGAAAGCGGGTTTGCTGGCGTCGGCGGGCTTTTCCGTTTTTTAAACAACGGGTCATCCGAGCGTAGCCTGGAGATACGCGAAGTTCAGAACCGCGGTAGCCGCGTGATAGATCCCGCTCGCAAACGCTTTGGAAACAACGCCAACTAGTCGAAATCAAGCACTAGTGCCTCTATGACGGCGTTTAGACGCTGTCGCCCGGCCTCTGTTGCGCGCAAGTGCGTGCCGTCGATATCGATCAACCCGGCCTCTTGGAGTAAATAGGCGCTGCCCGTGTCGATGCTATCAAGCAGATCGGCGCCGGTTATCGCCGCAAACAGGCGGCGATCAATGCCGGCAACCAACCGTAACCCCATCATAATGCATTCGATTCTTAGTTCTGCTTCCGAAATGACAGAGAAAATGCGTGTAGCATGACCCCTTTCTTCCCTCATGCTGAGCCAGTTTCCCGGCAGGGGCGCCTGTTCGGTTCTGTATCGTGTACCGCCAATTGTCAGCCGGCCATGGGCGCCAGGACCAATGCCGATATAGTCGCCACCCCGCCAGTATATAAGATTGTGGCGGCTTTCTAGCCCGCTAACGGCGTAATTTGATACTTCATAGCCATTCAGACCCCTATTCGTCGTCATTTCAGTGGTCAAGTCGTATAAATCTGCCGCTAACTCGTCATTTAGCGGGTCGAATGCGCCATTCCGGTGATCGGAATAAAACTTCGTGCCTTTCTCAACCGTCAGTTGATAGAGCGACAGATGTCCCGTATCGAAGGCAAGCGCCTCATCGAGTTGACGGGCCCATTCTTCGGGCTGCTGACCGGGCAATGCATAAATCAAATCAAAAGAACTGCGATCAAAGGTTCGTTTCGCAATTGTAACCGCTTCTTTAGCCTCCTCTGCGCCGTGCCCCCGGCCGAGAAAGCGCAATGCCGCATCATCGAAAGACTGCACGCCAATCGAAATTCGGTTGACGCCAGCTGTCTTGAAATCCTCAAATTTTCGGGCTTCGACGGAAGACGGATTAGCCTCCAGCGTGATTTCGATATCGGGGGCAAGTGTCCAGTAAGACGACAGCGCATCCAGAACCGCCGCAGCCGTAGCAGGCGGCATCAGAGACGGTGTCCCACCACCAAAAAAAACCGTATCCAGGTGCCGGCCTTTTGTTTTGATTCCGTAATGATCCAGCTCAGCCAACAGTCCGGATCGCCAAGTATCTTGGTCGACACTATCAGCAACGTGCGAATTAAAGTCGCAGTACGGGCATTTGGAAACGCAGAACGGCCAGTGCACATAAAGGCCGAAGCCGCCCGGTGAATCGAAGGGCATGGTTTCCCCGTAGACAAGGCCAGGATCGGCGGGCCTCCGGCAGGCTCCCATCAAGTGAGCGGGAAACAGGCGTCGATCAACTTGCGGAACGCAACCGCCCGATGACTCTTCGCATGCTTTTCCATCGGCTCGATCTCGCCGTACGTGCCGGTATCGCCCTCTCCCAGAAACATCGGGTCATAACCGAAGCCCCGATCGCCCCGAGGCGGCCAGACGAGCGTACCGTCAACCGTGCCCTCGAAAATCTCCGAATGTCCATCAGGCCAGGTAAGGGCAAGCGCGCACACGAATTGTGCCCTGCGATCAGCGGCATCGCCCATTTCCGCGTTTACGCGT
>TARA_B100000674_G_scaffold123686_2_pt1 | contig 26484 bp, 20 predicted proteins | sample TARA_B100000674 | Tara Oceans TARA_B100000674 (sample SAMEA2622759) | marine metagenome | biome: marine biome (ENVO:00000447); feature: surface water layer (ENVO:00002042); material: "saline water (ENVO:00002010), including plankton (ENVO:xxxxxxxx)" | depth 5 m | reverse complement strand
TACCGAAAAGGAACTGAAAAAATTTGGCATACACAATTATAAAATACCCAAATCAACCGGTGAATTGGGCCTCATAGATTTAATTTAAAACCAACACTCATTCAATTCAGTAAATATGAAATCTCAAGCTCTAAAACTAAATTAATCTCCGCAAGATTATGAATATAGTTATTAGGAGAAACCTTAGATTTTGTATTGTTTACAACTTGCAAACTAGACTCGTTAATTGAATACACTTTACCTAAACCAGCATTAAGGATTTTTGATAATTCTAGCGCTTGAGTTTTTGCTTTTTTAATCCCAGATAAATAGGCCTTCTGTTTGTAATAATTTAAATTTGAATGCGTAAGATGAGTATAAACAACACCTACATTTCTTTGTCTTAGAGACAAATGAAGCGCGTCTAATTTATCCAAATCATGTAAAGTAATAATACCCTTTTTGACAAAGCCAATTGAATCTTGTGTGGTTGGAAAAAGTTTAATGTTTCGTTGATCAACTCCAAAAAGTCTAGAACTTATTTCAAGCTCTGTAAATATATCAATCAACCTATTTTTTCCTACCTGAGTAAATTCTTTTCTCAATTCAAAACATACAACAGCTACATTAGGTTGAATACTTATTGTTTCGGTTTGAGTAAAAGTAAGTAGTGGAGGTAATTGATTAACTTGTCCATTTAATGATGAATTGATTATAAAAATCAATACGAAACTGTACAATAACTTCATCGTGTTTGGTTTTCATTTCAACTCCAAATTTCATGCCAAAACACAAAGGCTTTTAAGAATCAAGTAGCCGTTTTGTCCCCCCAAACTTTGGTTCCTTCAGTACAATTTTTACAAATATCAACCTCAGAACGAGACTGTAAAATAGCTTGACGAAAACCTTTATATTTTTCTCCTTTCCAAATGGACTTAAAATCTTGCTTTGAAAGTTGACCAAGCTGATGAGAAGCATCCTTATCAAAACAACAGGGGACAACTCCACCATTCCAAGTGATGACACATCCCTGCCACATTCTCCAACATGAGTTGACCATTTTATTTTTTACACTCCAGGTACCATCCTTCTTTTGATAATATCGGGAATACTTATCAAGAGTAGGTATCAATTCATTTCCATTTTTATAATCATAAACCTGAGCTGTTTTTAAACGTACTTCATCTACCCCTATGTTTTTTCCTAATTTTAACACTTCCTCAATTTGGTGCTCGTTTGGCCGAACAACTAAAAATTGAAAAATAACAAAAGGTTTAGTTGAATTCATTTCCTTTTTAGCTTCAACTATATTTCTGGCACCCTCAATCACCTTTTCTAATTTTCCACCTACCCTATATGACTCATAGGTTTCTTGAGAAGTACCATCAATAGAAATAATTAGTCGATCTAAACCAGATTCAATCGTTTTTTTTGCAATCGAAGGCTTTAAATAATGTGCATTTGTTGAAGTTGCAGTATATATGTTATTCAAATGTGCAAACTTCACCATTTCAAGAAAATTCGGGTTTAAGTAAGGCTCTCCCTGGAAATAAAAAGTGAGATAATGAAGTTGTTTTTTAAGCTGTAATATTGCCTTTTTAAAAAATTCGTTCTCAAGCATTCCTGTTGGACGAGTAAACGCCCTCAATCCACTTGGACACTCAGGACATCGTAAATTGCATGAGGTAGTAGGCTCAAATGAAATGCTCGCAGGTAATCCCCACTGAACAGGTTTCCTTGTTATTTTCGACCAATGGTAACTCAAAAATAATTTAGCACTATTCACCAATTTGTGAACAGTTAATTTAGATACTAAATTCAATTGGTCTTTAATTTTGGCTTTCAAACCTGTAAATTTAAGTACTAAATTAAGGAAAGCATTACGATTAATTGGGTTTATCAAAAACTTTGAATAAGTTTTCACGTTATAAATTTGGAATAGTATTTGTTAATGTAGAGTATCAAAAGTAATTTTTATGAGTTTAAGGTCAGTAGTAATTTCAATGATTTTGATTTTAGGCGTTTTCGCCTTCACAGCAAACAAAAATCCAAATCTCGAAGAAGTAGATTCATTAAGAAAAATCAAACAGTCCTCCTTTAAAAAAGGTGAATTTTTACGCTATGATGTTTCATACGGATTTTTCGATGCCGCACAAGCTACATTGAAAGTTGAACCCAGTTCTAAAGAAATTAATGGAAGAAAAACAATGCACATTGTAGGAAAAGGAAAATCAACCGGTACTCTTCGTTGGTTTTTTAAAGTAGACGATCGTTACGAAACATACATAGATGAAGAAGCTATCTTGCCTTGGAAATTTGTCCGTCACGTTCGAGAAGGTGGTTACAAATTAGATAGAAATATTGATTTCAATCATTATTCCAATGAAGCTACAGTTTTTGAAAAGGACACAAAAAACTACGCTGTAAAGCCCAACTCTCAGGATTTACTTTCTGCATTTTATTATGCACGAACCCTTGATTTGCAGGGTGCTAAAGTTGGACAAGAATTTGTTATAAATACTTTCTTTGATATGGAAATGTACCCACTAAAAATTAAATTCCTTGGAAAAGAAGAAATTGAAACAAAATTAGGAGAGTTCAAATGCTTAAAATTCAGACCCATGGTTGAAAAGGGACGTGTTTTCAAAGAGGAAGAGGATATGACCTTGTGGATCAGTGACGATGAAAATAAAGTACCCATTCGTTTAAAGGCAGACTTATTGGTAGGAGCAATCAAAATGGATTTAATAGAGTTTAAAAACTTATGCGAACCACTCAATAAAATAGACGATTAACTGGGCCTTATTTCATAAATTACAGTTACTGCCTTGATGCATAATTTTTCTTGTAAAAATCGATATATTGAATAACTTCTTTGTATTTAAACAACTTAGCATAATTGGTTTTAGAAATGGTGAAGTTAAGCTCACCTAAATCCAGATTGTTCACTAAAAAATGTTGTTTGAATGTTCCAAAATAATTACCGGATTCACTATTTGAAACAAAAGGCTTTACAACGATGAGATCCTCGTTTTCCGACCATGATATGAATTTAGATTTTAAATTTTTTGTAGCATAGAATTCATTATTAAAATTGGATATTTTATTCAAAATTTCACTCGATTTATTTTTCTGATTGTTGTATATTATAACAAAATAATGTGGCTCATTTGAAGAGAGAACAAAAGATTTAGCTTTCTTTAGAGAATCCTGTTGTGCCAACTTTATTCTCTTTCGCTCTTCATCGAAACTCTCTAAAATACTAATCACGTCATCGGCCGCTTCGGTACCTATATTATCAGTTCGAGTTTTTCTTAAATAATACTCCAAAGAATCTTTTCCGTATAAATTACCTTTTGCAAAAGCATGTATCAAATCAAATTTTGCCCTCAATTCACTTCTTTTAACCTTCTTTTTATATGCATTTACGTCGCTTATAACTTTTGAATATTGACCCTTTTTAAAAACATAAAAAATCTCCTCATAAACTCGATCATCATAAATCGATTTATTCTCCTCTTCAGCCATCATATTTGGATTGATTAAAAGTTGAGCATATTCAGAATTTGGATAATTTTGAATGACTTTATTTTTAACCTCATTCTTTAAAACCACCTTTTCGACTTTATCATAGTTCCTATAAAGCTGATACCATGTTACAGCCTCCTTAGGATTTTTAGGATAACGAGAATTCAACCTTTTAAAATAAAATATCGATTTTGGCAAATCATTAAAGTTATCTCTATAAATTACACCGAGTTGATAATATGAATTCATTATTTTTTGATGAGCAATTTCCTGCTGATCGACTTTAAAGGGTAATCCTTTTAAATAAAATTTTTCAGTCTGATTTTCAGGTATGTCCTCACTCGCTTCACTGTTTTTTTCATTTTCCTGACCAACAGCATCAAATAAAACAGAAGATTTGTCTTGTCTCCTCCAATTATCTTCTAGAGGACGGTCGCCCCATATTCCTTTAAATTCGACCAAACCGGAGGCCAGAAGAGAAGGGTTTTCAAATATCCAATTCGACCCATTTGATCCAAGTGCCGATGCATCAGCTAATGCCTTTTCTCTTTTAGCCTCTTCAATAGCATTTATTTGATCTTGTTTTTCTTTTGCTTCAAGTATTTTATTTTTTATGAATTCAGCTCGTGCCTCTTCCGGCATTAAAACTATTTTTAACAAACTATCTTGCTCTTGAACGATTTTAAGATGTTTTACCAAATCTCTTAAACTTTCCTTTTTTGCGCTTATATCTTCATAATTGGGATAACTTTTGGGTAAAGAAGTCAGAGATGAATCATAATAACTGTATGCATTTAAATAGTCAGGTTGGTCAAAATAATAATCACCTAAAGCTAGAAACGACTTCCCTTTTTGCTTTGGGTTATTTACGCTTTTGCTGGCAGACAATTCATAGCTATCGATAGCCAAATCATTTTTCCCCTGTTTTTCATAAACTTTTGCGAGCGCATAATATATCTGGTCTAAATACTCAATATTTTTGGCATCTTTGAGCATCTTTTTTAAGATATTAATTACGTTATCTCCAGACCCTTCGTAAGTTGTTGCCAAATTGATTTTCGAATTAAATTGCAATTCATAATCCGTCGATTTCTTAGCAACTATTTGATATAACTTTGCCGCATCTAAAAATTTATTCTGACTTTGATACATTTGGGCCAGTATATACTGTAACCTTCTTTTAAACTTTTTCGGTTTAGCCGACTCAATCGCCTTTTCAAAAACTGGAATAGCTTCACTTATTTGCCCGCTCCTTTTTAAACTAATTGCCTGTATTAGAACCAATTCATCTTGAAATTTTTTAGGAAACTCTTTATCTGCCTGTATTGCCTTAATTGTAGTTTCTGCATCAACAAAATTCTCTTGGTAGATATAAGTCATTACCAACCAAAGTGTTGCCTTGTATCGTTCATCTCCTTTTTTGAATGTGTTTTTTATAAATAAAAACGTTTCTTTTGCAGGCTCTAAATCAAATTTTAAAAATCTGGCTTTTCCAATCAACAAATAACAATCATCAATCATTTTATTATATTCAACATCTTCGGAACCTACTTTAAACTTCATCGAATGGCGATCGATCATTTTTGCACCCTTTGTAAGAGACCTGTTTAGATTGGAATATTCTTTCTTATTATCGTTCAAATTTCCAAATTTGAAAACGTTTAAAAGGTCATCAAAATCATCCTTTTCAGAAATTTCAATATTCTTTTTAGCCAGTTTATAGGCCTCATTACCATTAAAGTAACCGTTATATTTAACCGTTATATAATGGTAGTTTCTATTTAAAAAAGCATTTTTTTCAGTACTACATGAATACAAAAACAATGAAATCAACAATGCCGATAGAAAAATAAATACTGATGATTTTAAACTAAAATTCAAAGTTTTTTGCTTTACTTCTATTTGAAACGCTTAAAGGTAATAAATCGTATTTATTTAAAATTTTAGTTACAAAGGAAATAACAAATTAATCTAAGAAATCTACCCTTCTGAAGAACAACATTCAGTCAACTCCTGAATTGAAAGTTTTATCCAGGTATGAATATTTATGATTTTACGAATGATTGGTATTTAGAATGATGAATTTTAAGACTTACACGAGATGGAGTATAACCAAGATATTAATAAAATAAATTTTGCTCACTATAAAGTCATATTCAAAAGCGTTTATTACATGACTCAAAAGTCATCTTAAATCATTTAGTTGGAATAACAATGTACAAAATGTGAAACTTTAAAATTATGACTACTGTAATAATCGAACTTATTGGAAAAGGAAGCCTAAGCTTCCTTTTCCTAATTTTCAAATTTTAATAAGAGTTATTTCCCTCCTCTTTTTCTTTCATTTTCTGTTAATAAAATTTTCCTCAATCTAATGGATTCAGGAGTAACCTCAACATATTCATCCGATTGAATATATTCCAAAGATTCTTCCAAAGATCTTTTAATAGCTGGAACAATTTTCACAGAGTCATCTGCCCCAGAGGATCGAACATTGGACTGCTTTTTCATTTTAGTAACATTGACCGTTAGATCTCCTTCTCTTGAATTTTCCCCTATAACCTGACCTTCGTAAATCTGCTCATTAGGATCCACGAAAAACTTACCTCTCTCTTGTATTTTATTAATGGAATAAGGAATTGCCTGGCCAGTTTCCATGGAAATCAAAGAACCATTCTGACGCTGAGGAATATCCCCTTTCCAGGGTTCGTATTTAATAAAGCGGTGGGCCATAATGGCTTCTCCTTGTGTAGCTGTAAGCATTGGACCCCTCATACCAATTAACCCTCTTGATGGAACCTCAAATTCAATTTTGATTCTTGTTCCAACAGGGGTCATTGATTTTAATTCTCCTTTATTCTTTGTAATCATTTCAATTACTTTACCTGAATTTTCATCAGGCACGTCTACTGTTAATTCCTCAATAGGTTCACATTTAACCCCGTCTATGGTTTTCACCAATACCTGAGGTTGACCAACCTGAAGTTCAAACCCTTCACGTCTCATTTCCTCAATCAATACTGCCAAATGCATAATTCCTCTACCTGCTACCATCCAAGAATCAGCAGATTCGGTGTCGGTAACCTTCATTGCTAAATTCTTTTCCAATTCTTTATCCAATCGCTCACGGATATGGCGAGAGGTGACGTATTTTCCTTCTTTCCCGAAAAAAGGAGAATTATTAATTGTAAAAAGCATACTCATGGTAGGCTCATCAATAGTAATAGCAGGTAATCCCTCTGGATTTTCAATATCCGCAACAGTATCCCCTATTTCAAATCCTTCTAAACCGGTAATTGCACATATTTCGCCAGCTTCGACTTGGTTAACATTTACTTTACCCAAATCATTAAACACCATTAATTCCTTGATTTGAGACTTAACAACCGATCCATCTCTTTTTACCAAACTAACTTTTTGGTTGAGTTGTAAAGTCCCTCGAAACAATCGCCCAATAGCAATTCGTCCAACAAAAGAAGAATAGTCCAAAGACGTAATTTGCATTTGAGTTGTTCCTTGCTCGACTTTTGGATCAGGAATGTGCTCTATTATCTTTTCAAAAATAACATCAATATTATCCGTTGGTTGTTGCCAATCTTCACTTAACCAACCATTTTTTGCAGAACCGTAAACAACAGGGAAATCCAATTGCTCTTCAGTTGCTTCCAATTCAAACATCAAATCAAAAACCTTTTCATATACAGCCTCGGGATCACAATTTTCCTTATCTACCTTATTCACACACACCATCGGTTTAAGTCCCAATTGAATCGCCTTTTGAAGGACAAAACGAGTTTGAGGCATTGGACCCTCAAATGCATCAACCAATAAACAAACACCATCACACATTTTAAGAACACGCTCTACCTCACCACCGAAATCACTGTGTCCTGGAGTGTCTATAATATTAATTTTATAGTCTTTGTATTGAACTGCTGCATTTTTTGAACGAATGGTAATTCCTCTTTCTTTTTCTAAATCATTATTATCCATGATTAATTCACCCACTTCTTGATGCTTTGCAAAAACTTCACAAGCATGAAGCATCTTATCCACCAAAGTGGTTTTCCCATGGTCAACGTGAGCAATAATGGCAATGTTTTTCACCTTCATAAAACACTCTTTTTAAAATCAGCCGCAAAGATATGCTTTTTAAACAAGGAAGTCTAGGTGCATAGATGTATATTGATTAAGAATCATGAAAAAAAAATTGAATCAACGACTTCTAATGCAATAAATTCTCGTTTCTTTTGAAATTCAAATAAAAAATCAATAGGCTTAAACCGGTAATAATATATGGCATAAAAAAATAAGATTGACTAAACTCTTCAGGAGCCTCAATTGAAATCGCATACATATATCCAAAAAGAACCAATGCATTATTTACAAAATGGATGATTATTGGAAAAATCAAATTTCTTCCCCAATAATAAACATAGCCCATCACAACACCTAAGATGAAATAAAAAAAGAAATTCGTAAAATTAAAATGAACAACAGCAAAAATTAATGCAGAAACAGCAATCCCATTATGATGATTTGATTTTTGAGCCAACAAATTCATTAGAAAACCTCTGAACATTAACTCTTCTCCAATTGCGGGTATTAAAGCAATACCAATTAACGTAACAATCCACCCCCTCTCAGCATTGGGAAGAAATAAAATAAATTGAGAAATCAAGTTTTTTTTATCATCAAGAGAACTTTCTCCTAGAATAGATTCCAACATACTGGTTGCGTCGATTCCAATAGATGGGACATTAATTGCTAAAACAAGAACCACCAATAATAAAACGACACTTTTATTTCTAAAATTTAATGATTTTAGTTCGTCCACCTGAAAAAACTTCATAAAAAGAATAGAAAGTCCGAAAAATACAATTAGATTGTATCCAATCTGGATATAAAACCCTTTATTAAGAATTTTTGAATCCACTTCTTGAATGAGTTTCTGAATTTCTTTAAAAAAAGAAAAATCATCAATTTTAGCGTCTAATTTTTGTTGTGCGAGCTGAGTGACTTTATCTCCAACTGAACCGGACTCCAGAGCTTTAAGATCTCCGTGAATGATTAGACTATACAAGCCATTAAATAAAAGAATAGAGAACACAAGAAGTGTAATCGATGCTACAATTTTTTTGTTTAAAGGCCAGGACTTCAAATGACTCAAAGACATATACAATTAGTTTTGAAGTATCTTTGTTGTGAATTATGAGTGTAAATATAGGAAATATTAATCTTGGTGAATTCCCTCTTTTATTGGCTCCAATGGAAGACGTAAGCGATCCACCCTTCCGGGCGCTTTGCAAAAAGCAAGGTGCCGACATGATGTATACAGAATTCATATCGAGTGAGGGATTAATTCGAGATGCAGAAAAAAGTGTTCAAAAATTAGATATTTACGATTTTGAACGTCCTATAGGAATTCAAATTTTTGGTGGAAATATGGAAAGTATGATTGAAGCCACCAGAATTGTGGAACAAGCTGACCCTGATGTTATCGATATAAACTATGGTTGTCCCGTAAAAAAAGTAGTTTGCAAGGGAGCCGGATCTGGTATTTTACAAGATATTCCAAAAATGGTTCGACTAACTGAAGCAGTAGTTAAAGCAACAAAAAAGCCAGTAACTGTTAAAACTCGATTGGGCTGGGATGAAGACACAAAATATATTGTTGAAGTTGCGGAAAGATTACAAGATATTGGTATTCAGGGTATTTCAATACATGGTAGGACGCGAAAACAAATGTATAAAGGAGAAGCTAAATGGGACTTAATTCGCGACACAAAAAACAATCCCCGCTTACATATTCCAGTTTTTGGAAATGGAGATATTAATTCTCCTGAAAAAGCTTTGGAATACAAGAATGAATACGGTGTAGATGGCATTATGATTGGAAGAGCCGCAATTGGCTATCCCTGGATTTTCAATGAAATAAAGCACTATATGAAAACCGGAGAACACTTATCGGCTCCAACTATTCATGATCGTGTTAATGCAGCCAAAATGCACTTAAGAGAATCCATCAAATGGAAAGGTCTTACTCTAGGGATTTTAGAAATGCGACGACATTACACCAATTATTTCAGAGGCCTACCTGGAATAAAAAACTACCGTCTCAAACTCGTTACATATCAAACTGAAGAACAAATCATAGGTTTATTAGATGAAATTTTGGACATCTATGGTTAAATTAAAATCGAAAAGATCCTTTCAAATAGGGTTAACTTTGGTTTTTGTTTTTATTTTACATAATGCCCAATACATTATAGGCAATTTATATGAAAAAGATGAAAACAAACTTTTTACTCCTTTTGCCTATAAAGCACCTTTCAGTTTATCAGAAGACAATTTAAGCTATGCGGGAATTATCCGCTACTCGGGAAACCACCCTTCTCTTTACCGATACGATCCATTAATAAAAGAAAACAGTCATTTATCCTTTGCTGACGGTAACATCATCAACTCTTACTTAGGTCTTTTCAATAAAATAGTTGGAAATATTAATATAACCTATTATTATGGAGGGCTTATTCCCTTATTCTTATCCATTTTTTTAATTTTTAAAATCATCTCAATTTTTTTTCAAAAACATTCAATACCAATATCAATTGGTATTTCTATACTCGTATTGTGTTCTAATTTTGATGATGTTTTTGGAATACAAAAATTTCTTACTGGATTCGGACTTTTAGGTGAGTACCATAACAATCTGCTCGTTTTGGGTTATGCTCAAAGATTTCCTTATTGCCAGTCTTCAATTGTTTTTTTCCTGTTTTGGATTTACCGATTCATCATATTCAGAGAATCTTCATCGATAAAAAATCAAATTTGGTTGTTAATTTCTCTTCTTGGGCTGCAATACTCATACTTTTACTATTGGTCATTCGCTATACCAATAACAGCAGGAATGTTATTTTTTGATAAAAAACGACCACGAGAATTTCTGATTTTACTTCTTGGATACTTACTTTTATCCAGCCATTTTTGGCTTAAATTTTACGAGTTTAATCAATTAGCCTTTTTAGAAGAATATAGAGAAAGAATAAAAGGAATTGAAGTTTTTCCATCCAGCGGCATCCTATTTTTTGGAACACTGTGCCTATTGCGCTTCGTTAACAATGGAAGACAATGGTTCAATTTATTACTTTGCCTAATTCCATTGTTTTGGATTGTTTTTATAAAATTCTTCAACAGCTATCTTGAACCCTTCCCAAATCTACTACAAATTGTAAAATATTCTTTTCCTATCTCTCTTCTGTTTATGGTAATTGTATCTAACAAATGGAACAAATGGAAAAATTGGGCCATGCTATCGCTCATAAACTACTATCTCATTTTTTTCTTTTGCAATTTAAAATTTGTTCTAGGCTATAATATACAGCCCTATCATTGGGTTTACGCATCTTACTTTCCATTTCTTGTACTAAATATCATTATCATTTGGAAAGACAAAATCAACTTAACTCGAATTAGAAACATCGTTTTAACCTGTTCAACATTAACAATAGTTTTTGGTTTTCTTAATTCGTATAAGTCAGCAGATAAAAATCATTCATTTTGGTCTATAGGAAAAGATGAATTAGATGTTATTAAACTTTTGGAAAAAAATCCATATTCTGTGATTGGAGGTAACAATATGATGCCTCTTATTACATTTACAGCTCATGCAGACGTTTACCTTTATGAAGGCTCTTGCTCTCATAAAAGAGCAATGTATGAAGAGTCTGCACAAAGGTTTATCCATCCATACAAACTTATGGGCTACTCGGATTCATTAATTTTAAATGAATACGAGAAATATAAAGACATTGGAAAATATCATCAAATTGTAATTTCACAAGACTCAGCAGCTCGAGATTCTCTAGCCAAGGTATACCCCGATAATATTTTAGGTTCAACCGAAGTAATGTGGTGCTATTTTATGAAACCAGAAAAATATATTGAAAAATTTAAAATTTCACTAAAACAATATAAGCCTAGGAACCATCAATTAGATTATTTAATAATATATACTCCATCATTCAGAGGAGATTACGAAGAAATAAAAGGCGAGAAAATACTTGAAAACAAACTCTTTAAGGTGTATTGCTTAAAAAGGATTTAAACTCCCTCTAAGAAAAATCACACCAATTTTTCTAAGGAATTCGAATCTAATCCGTTTTGAGCTCTATGAAATTTTTGATCACCATAAGATCCTTGGTAATGATCTGCAAATCGATGAATCATTTTAAATTCAATATTTTTCGACTGGAGAATTGCTGTCATTTTCTCTCCAACACCTCCAGATTTGGTATGTTCTTCGACAACAATTAAACGTTTTGTTCTTCTGACAGACTCCTCCAAAGAAAAGGGTATGTTTTGAAACGGAAATTCAAAACATGAAAAATGATCAAAATCTTTTTCAATTCTGGAGATTTCCTGTGCCAATGGACCAAGACTCACAAAGGTTGATTTCGCCTTTTTTGACGTGCTTACTTTACCAAATCCATTTTCAATTGTTTTTTCAATTTTATTTGAGTTTAAACCTAATCGAAAATATTTAGGACCCGAATTGAAAGATTCAACTACAATTTTTTTAACATCTAAAGAACAAGCAGGAATATACCCTTTTATATTTTCTAATCCCCCAATTAGAGCTAAATCATTTATCGCATGATGACTGGGCCCCATTATTCCGTACCCATACCCACCTCCATTTGAAATCAAATTGACATCTAAATTTCTACTGGCTACATTCAATTTTATCTGCTCATAAGCTCTGAAAAGTAAAAAAGGAGCAATGGAATATACATAAACCTTATACCCTTCATTGGCCATTCCTGCAGCAACATTTATCATATTTTGTTCTGCGATACCAGCATTTATAAACTTTGAACCCAAAACATCTTGGATATCATCTAGTGACTGATGTCCGACATCACCCGTTATAAATATTATATCGTCTCTATCTGAAATTTGATTTACGAGCTCTTTTATGAATTCCTTTATCATCCTTATTGTAAAAATAAGAATTCAATTTCTCAAAATATGCAAAAGGATATGTCGAGTGATATTTGAGTTTGAAATTCCAGCAATGGATCGCTCAAATTTGACTTTTCCAAAGTCGAACTTTTTTAGGCAGTCGAATCATAAAAGAAAAAATCATTTTTGAACTTGTTGTTGATTTCCCCTCCAACCTTTGATAATTATAAAATGGAATATCCTGAAAAAAAAGACCCCTACTTCTTACTTTTAATGTCAGCTCTGAATCAATAAAAACATTATCCTCTATTAAGTCTAAGTTTTGAAACAATTCTTTCTCAAGCAGTTTTGGTGTCCCATTAATATCTGTTTGATGGATTCCTGAAAAAAAGGCGAATTCAAGTTCCATGATTTTAGAAATCATTTTCCTTAACATTCCCCTTGATTTTCTACACGCTTTATAAAGTTGATTTGAAACAAATTTTGATTCGTTTAAAAATCGATTCAAATCATCAAAATGTGTTCTTGCTGAATTTGTGTACAAAATCCAATTTCCATTGGCGTGATTAACCCCCTCTTTTATCCCTTTACCCCATCCTCCATCGGAAACAAATAAAACCTTAAAAAAATCATCCTGAATTTTTTTAATCGCTCTGTGTGTTGTTTCATCGCCATTATTAACTACAAATATTATTTCATTAACAGATTTATGTCGTTGTCGAATCAACGAATAAATTTCAATCAATTTATTAACCTGTTTAGATTGTCGATATAAAGGTAATATTATAGAAACCTTATTCAATATTTAATGTTTTATTTAACGTTAAATGCCTTTTTAAATTCTTCTTGAAAATAATCTTCCAAAGACATCTTCGGTTCCCATCCTAATATTTTTTGTGCTTTTTGGGAATTTCCATACCAATCTTTAATATCCCATGAGTGATTAGGACGTGTATCAAAAATAGGATTTCTTTTAATTTTAAAATGATATTTGACTATTTCGCACAACTGAAGAAGTGTAATTTTTTTTCCAGAACAAATATTAAAAATTGAGCCTTTAACGAAATTTATACTTTCAATTCCAAGCTTAATGACTTCAATCACATCATCAACGTGGACGAAATCTCTTGATATTTCTTTACTTCCTAAATTTGGAAACTTGCCTTTTTTAGCTTCACGCAACAGTGTAGGTATTAATCGCATTTCCGATTCAGAATCTCCATAAACTGAAAATAACCGGAAATATATAACTGGAAAGTTATACTCATATGCAAATTGATGAACAAACTCGCTCAATCTTCCTTTTTGAAGTGAATATTCACTATTGGGTTTTAAGTCAAATCCTTCATCGGCATAACAACAATTTAATCCATATTCAGAACTGGAACCCAATTGTATAAATGCCTTTAACTTCATTTTCTCATGGCAAAATTTTATTAACTCCCGAGGAAAGTCATACGATATGACCTTTATTAACTCGTTGTTTTGATGATTTTGAGAATTTCCGTATGCAATACAATTTATAATCACAGTAGGATTTTCATTGAGTATTATTTTTTTCCAATCATCGATTAAAATATTCAAACGAATAAAATTACCTGATTGAGCAGAACCAACAACTTCCAGACCTTCTCCTTTAAAACCATCGAATAAATTTTTACCAATAAATCCACCTGCCCCAAGAATTAATATTTTTTCTGAATTCTCTTTTGACATTACAATTTGGATAATGCATTATGATATTGTTCCCTCGACAACTTGTTATAGTGCCAATTATTGTCGTTCTCGGCAAAGTCGACGCCTTTTCCTTTTATTGTTTTAGCATTAATTAAGGTTGGATAACTGGATGTACAATTAAGCGCTATTTTTATTTCAGAAGAGTTGTGACCATCAATTTCTACATAATTTAAGCCTTTCCTTGTTGCAAAGGTTTGAGTCAAGTCACCCAAAACTTCACTTCCATGTCCTAAACCCTGAAAACCATTATTGTCAACAATCACGTACAAATTATTTAGTTTATGTTGAACCGCGAAATTAATTCCTTCATATACTGAACCCTCATTCATCTCACCATCTGAAACCAAACAAAAAACTGGAGCTTCGACTTCTTGAAATTTTCTAGCCATACATTTTCCTGCGGCTAGAGAAATTCCATGACCGAGAGATCCTGTACTGAAATCGACAAAACCACTTTCAAAAATGGGATGCGCAGTTAAATGAGTTCCGTTTTCGTAATATGAATCAAGCAAAGAATTTGAAATTACACCCAATTCATTCAAACAGACATATAACGCTGTTGACGCGTGACCTTTAGATAAAATAAAATCTCTGAATGGTATTTTTAATTCCAACAATATCGATGAAATAATATCGATACAACTTAAAGAGCTCCCCAAGTGAATGGATTGCTTTTTATAGTGAAGAGCAATCAATTTTTTTCTAATAGAACTATTCAATGAATTCTAATTTAAAATAAGAGCAATATAACTTTATTTAATAAACAACTGGATATTTTTCTGGATCAACTTCATTCATCATTTCATAAGCGGCATCATAAATTGATTCAGGATTGGGCTTACTGAAATAGTTGCCATCTGAACCATAAGCTGGTCGATGATCTTTAGCAGATAAAGCTCTTGGAGCAGAATCCAGATAAAAATAACCTCCTTGTTCATCCAGAATTTGTTGCATCATAAACCCGGTTGCACCTCCAGAAACATCTTCATCCAAAACAATTAAACGGTTTGTTTTTTGTAGACTTTTTAGAATCTTACCACCTACATCAAAAGGCAATAACGTTTGAACATCAACTAATTCAGCGGAAATACCCACTTCACGTAAGGATTTTATGGATTCCTGAGCAATCGAAACACAAGAACCATAAGTCACAATAGTCAAATCTGTTCCTTCTTCAATAATTTCAGGAATACCAACAGGAACTTTGAATTCACCTAAATTAGTTGGCAATTCTTCTTTTTTACGATACATTAATAATGGCTCAATAACCAATGATGGATCATGAGCGGAAAGTAACGTATTATACATACCGGCAGCTTGTGTCATATTCCTTGGAACACAAACAACAAAACCTCTTAAAGAATTGATAATCATACCAAGAGGAGAGCCCGAATGCCAAATACCCTCAAATCGGTGCCCCCTGGTTCTGATAATCATAGGAGCTTTTTGACCTCCTTTTGTTCTCCAATGCAGTGATGCCACATCATCAGTCAGCGTCATTAAACCATAAACCAGATAATCCAAATACTGAACTTCAGCAATGGGTCTCAATCCTCGTATCGCCATTCCAGATCCTTTACCCATAATTGCTGCCTCCCGAATACCTGTATCAAAAACTCTTAATTCTCCATACTTATCCTGCAAGCCTTCACAACCTTGATTTACTCCACCAATCTTGCCTGTATCTTCTCCAAAAATTGAAACCTTAGGGTTAGACGCCAACAAAGCGTCAAAATTTTCTCTCAAAACAATTCTGCCATCAACTTGATTAGACTCTTCGGAGTAGATTGGTTTTATTTCTTTAACATTTGTAGATGCAAATTCTCCATGTGCATACAACAAAGAATTGTAGCGATCGTAATTTGATATTTTTGATTCATTTAACCAATCTGCTAAACGCTGCTTTTCCTCTGGAATATCTTCAAAACGAACCTGTCTTAGTACTTTTTTAGCAGCGGTAATCATATAGTTTCGATACACATCCATTTGCCCAGTCAATTCATCTCGATATTTCTTAATAAAGGTTCTGCTTCGACTTTTGGATGCTATGGCATCAATCATTGCTAGCACTTCGGACAACTCTTCTTTGAGTGGTGTAATGTAATTTTTCCAAGCACTATTCTTTGCGTCTCTTACAACTTTTTTTGAATTTTTATGCACTTCTTCCAATTCCTCTTCACTCGCCCAACTATTTTCTATAATCCACTTTTTAAATTGAACCGTGCAATCGTATTCCTTTTCCCAAGCCAAACGATCTTTCGATTTATACCGTTCATGTGAGCCCGACGTGGAATGACCTTGAGGCTGGGTTAGTTCAACAACATGAACTAAAACTGGTGTATGTGTTTTACGAGCAATTTTGGCAGCTTTATCATAAGCAGCACATAATTCTGGGTAATTCCATCCCCGAGCTTTTAATATTTCTATTCCATTGGAACCATTTTCTTTCACGAATCCTTTCAATGCCTCTGAAATACTTCCTTTTGTAGTTTGTTTTTCAACAGGAACAGAGATTGCATGTCCATCATCCCAAACGCTCATTACCACAGGTATTTGTAAAACTCCCATAGCATTGATGGCCTCAAGAAAAATACCTTCCGAAGTTGATCCATCTCCAATCGTACCAAAAACGATTTCATTTCCCTTATTGGACAAAGTGGTAAATTGATGCAAATTTTTATCCTCACGGAACAATTTTGACGCAAGCCCAAGCCCCATAATTCTTGGCATTTGAGCTGCTGTAGGCGATAAATCTGTTGTGGTGATTTTAATTTTTGTCATATCTTTCCAAGTTCCATCATCGTTAATGAAACGTGTACCGTAATGACAATTCATTTGTCGACCTGCAGAATGTGGTTCGTTATCTACATTTGTATCTGAAAACAACTGAGCATAATACTCTTGAAGTGTTACTTCTCCAAGAGCAAGCATAATAGTTTGATCCCTATAATAACCACTCCTATAATCTCCATCCATAAATTGCTTTGCCAAACAAAGCTGGGCTAACTCTTTACCGTCTCCGAAAATACCAAACTTAGCTTTACCTGTAAGTACCTCTCTTCTTCCTAAAAGTGAAGCCTCTCGACTCTCCATCATAATCCTGTAATCATTCAAGATCATTTCCTTCACTTCTGTTTTCTCCACCTTTTGATCCAGCGAAGAGGAATCGTTTTCAATACTCATAAAGTGTGATTTTTCAAAACGTTAAAATCCAACATTAAGGATGTTTAATTGGTCCGATAGTGGTTACTAATTTAGGAAAAAAGCACGAGATTAATCATGGATTTATAAAGGTAGCTTAACACGTAGAATTTAAAAATGGTATTAGATCCTCTGTTTTTATATAATTTTAGACAAATCTTCTGGAGTGTCTATTCCTAAACTTTCGTACTTAGTTTCAGCTGCAAATATTTGATAACCATTCTCTAACCATCTTAATTGTTCCAAGGATTCACTCAACTCAAGTTCAGAGGGTTTCAATCGAACCAGCTCTTTCAAAACATTGAAGCGATATCCATATAATCCAATATGCTTGTAATATTTTTGTTTATTCAACCATTCTGATCTTTCAGAGTCTCTTACATATGGAATTGGATTCCTGGAAAAATACAATGCCTTTCCACTTAAATCTGAAACAATTTTAACAACATTAGGATTCAATACATCTTCAGTATGAATAAGTTCTTTTTTTAAAGTTCCAATTTGAGCTGAAGTATTTTTAAATACATTTATTAATTCTTCCAATTGTGAATAATGAATAAATGGTTCATCCCCTTGAACATTTACAACTACATCAAAAGATTCGTTTAATTTTTCGATTGCTTCCCCACAACGATCGGTTCCACTCTGATGATTACTTTTGGTCATTATTACTTCTCCTCCAAAATTCAAGACTTCAGATTGAATTCGATCGTCGTCAGTGGCCACGATAACTTTTTTAAAAAAACCAGAACTTAGTACTCTTTCATAAACATGCTGAACCATAAGTTTTTCATTTATTTTAACCAATGGCTTTCCGGGAAATCGGGTTGAAGCATAACGTGCAGGAATGATGGCAATAAATTTCATAAAGTTAATTTAAGAGAGTTATTTTAAAACTTATGTAATTTCTCTGCACCACGCTCAAGATCTTCTAAGTCTTTTGCAAAACAAAACCGAAGCAAATGACTTTGTCTTTTATCTTCATAAAAAACAGATATAGGTATAGAGGCTACTTTATTTTCTTTGGTTAATCGTATTGCAAAATCAACATCATTTTCATTGGAAATTGAACTGTAATTCAATAGCTGAAAATAAGATCCAGAACATTCCAACGGGACAAACTTACTTCCTTTTAAGCACTTCAAGAAAAAATCTCTTTTTTCCTGGAAAAACTGAGACAGTTCTAAATACTTTTCTTTTAACAATAAATATTCAGAAACAGCATATTGTAAAGGAGTAGATACTGAATAAACTTGATATTGATGAGCCCTCACAAACTCCTTCATTAATTCTTCAGGAGCGCAAACATACCCCAATCTCCATCCTGTGATGTGATACGTTTTACCCAGCGAGTAAACTAGAATGGACCGTTCTGCCAAATCAGGGTACTTTGATATACTTTCATGTTTTTTTCCATCAAAAACAATGTGTTCATAAACCTCATCTGAAAGGACAATAATATTCGTATTGGAAACTATTTTTCTAAGGTTCTGAATGTCTTCAATGGAAAAAACTTTACCGGTTGGGTTTTGTGGAGTATTAATGATTAACATACGAGTTTTATCAGTCACTTTGGATTGAATATCCTTCCAGTCAATTTCAAAAGTCTCTGATTTCAGGGGACTTCTTTTAACCTTTCCCCCATTAAATTTAACAACAGGTTCATACGATTCAAATGCTGGATCAATTATTATAACTTCATCATCCTTATTTACTATTGCACTTACTGCTGTAAAAATCCCCTGAGTAGCACCAGCAGTAATACAAATTTCGGTACCTGGATTATACACACGACCATAAATTTCACTGATTTTATTGGCTAAATTTGTTCTCAACTCCAAAACACCCATGATTGGTGCATATTGGTTTTTTCCAAGCAATATGTATTTATCCACCAATTTTAAAAGCTCCTCATCAGCTCTGTATCCAGGAAAACCTTGCGCCAGATTAATTGCATTATACTTTACCGCCAAATCAGTCATGACTGGATAAATCGATTCTGGTATGTCAGACAACTTTTTCCGAATAAGAAAACTCATACTGTAAAGATACACAATATCAAAAGTGTATGATTGAGTTTAAAATATTTGGCATTATTATTGGTTCATCTCAATCGACCTTATCCTGTTTTATAAAGGCTCCTAAGAATATTTTCAAGGGGGCCTTTTCTTTCTCTCTGAACGATTCTCCCTATCTTAGTGAAATGCTAAGAAAAGCAAAGATTTTTTGGAAATTTAACCTCATAATATCCCTTTCTATTTTACTATGGAATTGTGGTCAAAAAGGTTCTCCAACTGGAGGCAATAAAGATAATATTCCTCCACAGATTGTTGAGTCCAATCCCCATAGTTTTGATGTCAACTTCAACGGTAAAAAAATTTCATGGAAATTTGATGAATATGTAACATTATCCAGCTTAAATCAAGAGCTTTTAATCTCTCCCCCTGTTAAAAAACAACCAACATATAAATTATCTGGAAAAAAACTTACATTGACATTCGACACTTTACTTCAGCCCAATACCACTTACAGTATTTTTTTGGGAAAAGGAATCAAAGACTTAAACGAAGGGAACCCTCTTCAAGATAACCTACTGATTTTCAGTACAGGAAAATTTATAGACAGCCTTTCATTTCACGGAGATATATATGATGCAGAGTCCATGAAAAAGCTATCAGAAGGAATGGTTCACTTGTATAAAGATGTAAAAGACTCAACTCCATTAAAAAAAATACCATCGTACTTTGCTAAAATCCAAAACGGTCATTTTCATTTTACCAATTTGGCTGAAGGAAGATATAAAGTCTTTTATTTGAATGACAACAACAGTAATTTTTTGTACGATTTACCAAATGAATCAATTGCATTTTTAAACACACCCATCAACATATCTGAAGAAAAAGATACCTCTAAAATAGTATTGCGTGCCTTTTCAGGAGAAGATAAAAGACAATTTTTAACTGGAAGCAGTTGCAGTTTTAGAGGTAAATTTGATTTTGAATTCAATTTACCCGTTCAGAAATTTTCAATTAATATTTTGAATAAAAACTTCAAAAAAGATTGGAAAATTTTGGACTGGAACAAAACCAAAGACTCGCTAACCGTATGGAGTTCCAATTTAGAGTCATTAGATTCTGTTACATTGGTTATTAATTTTGACGGAATAAAGGACACCTTACATTACCAACTTTCAAATCGAAAAGAAATGAAATCTCAATCTCTGTCAACACACAATAATTTTGAAAAAATTGGAGATTATTATAAAAAACCTTTTCATTTTACATTCTCTCAACCCATATCCTCTTATGATACCTCTAAAATTATTCTTGTAGAAAGCAGAGATACAATTTTTGCCCCCATAAGTTGTATCGAAAAAAGCTTAAAAAAATTCCAGCTTAATTTTGAACTAAAAGAAAATTCAAAATATACACTTTTCATTTTACCGAATGCAGTTCAATCAATTTTTGGAGAAAACAATAAAGACACTTTACAACATAATTTCACAACTGCTTCAAATAGTTCACTCGGCAACTTGACAATAGATTATAATTTCATTGGAGCTACAAACAATGGAATACTTCAAGTTTATTTTGAGGAGAACTTTATGAAAGAAGTTTTAATAGAAAAAAATCAAGGTAAACTTATTTTAGAGGGGGCTAAAGCAGGTAACTATAAACTTAAATACATTTTAGATGAAAACAACGATAAAAAATGGACAACTGGAAATTATTTAAAAAAAGAGCAACCTGAAAAAGTTTATTGGTACAACCAAAGCATAACTCTTCGAGCCAACTGGGATTTAGATGTTGAATGGCTGCTTAATCTTGAAAAATCAAATTACTTCAAAAACAGAACATTAAAACAGAGCGGTAAAAAATGAAAAAAATAATCATTGCCACATCAATAATCATATCAGGATTATTCTGCTTTGATAAACTTTTTTCATTTCTCATTCAAGAAAACAGAAACATCAAGTTGTCCAATGTAATGAAGGGCAATTTAGATTACGACATTCTATTTCATGGACCGTGTGAACCCCTCTTTACCGTTGACGCTTCTAAAATTGATTCTTTAATACAAATAAAGTCATACAATTACGCTCTAAGACATACAGACTTTGCCGATAATTATCTTCACCTCTACCTTTATTTAAAAGCCAATAAAGCTCCAAAACAAATTTACCTTTATGTTACACCCGAAAGTTTTGACGCACGATTCAATTCATTTCACACCTATCGATTTGCTCCGTATTTGAAAGATTCCATAGTATCTGAAGTCGTAAAAGATATGGATCCTGACTATTTTGAAAAATCCAGATTTCCTTTTATGAGGTTTGCTTATTACAATAGTTATAAAACATTCAATGCTGTTCAAGGATTTAAACACTACCTACAAGATAAAAGCCGAGCCTATTTCAAAGATGGACATATTGCTCATCCTGATAATGAATTTCATAAAAAACCCGATGGATATATCGCACCAAAGCATCTAATATTCAGCGGAAATTTAAATGTAACTGAATTAACCGATTCTTCGATATATTATGAACTTTATAAAAAGAGGCAATTGTTTTCTTGGGATCCGAAAAGAGCTTCATACTTAACCAAAATATTTACCCTATGTGGTAAGCACGAAATTAAATTAATTTTATATGAAAGTCCTGCATATTGGCCCTCAATTGCCGATCAACCAAATCGAAACCAATTTTTACAAAGAACTGACTCCATTGCAAAAAAACACAACTCTGAATACCTAATTCTGAACGACAATGATATAATCCATGACAAAAAAAATTTTGTATGTCCGTTAATTCTATCAGTTAAAGGAACTCAACCGTTTTTACAAATGTTTTCAGATTCTATTAAATCAAGACTCAATTCAATTTGAATAAAATTAACATAAGATATCACATTGGATTTTGGATGGTTAAAATTGCCATCATTTTTATTTTTTTTCAATTGCCCACTCGACACGAAAACCCATACTTTTGGTTGACATGTCCCTTAGTAATTTTGTTTCATATAATGTACTTTTACTCTATTTATAGTATATTATTCCCTCTCTTTTTCAAATCTAGTAGATATACTTTATTTATAGCTTTCACAGTACTGATTTCTGTTGTACACTGTATTGGACTTTGGTGGGTTTGGTCGGGATTTAGCAACTTATTTAACCAAACTCCAGATGCTTATTTATCCGGGTTTATTGGTGCTAATTTTATTTTTTTTTCTGTTAGTTTTACTTGGAGATATTTAAACTTTCTTATTGTAAATACGCAAAAAAAATATTTCAGAACAAACGAATTAAAAACCTCTGAATTAAATTTTCTAAAAGCACAAATTAACCCCCATTTTTTATTTAATACATTAGGTTGTATAAATGGGCTGGCTCTGACTAATTCTGCTCAAACTGGATATGCTATCAAAAACTTTAATCAGCTGATTACAGCCTCTTCTAAAATGAAAGGAGGTATTAAAATCGATTTTCAACATGAATTAAACTTTTTAAAAAATTACATCAACCTTCAACAAATAAGATACTCTGTTCCTGTTTCCATTGAATTTCCTGAAATTGATGAAAATCAATTGTATATAGAACCCCTGCTTATTCTTCCTCTGATTGAGAATGTTTTCAAATGTGGAGATGTATCAGATGAAGGTTTTATTACGGTGAAATGCTCAATACAAAATAATGATATTTCTGTTTCTATTCGAAATATGACAAATCGGAACAACACATCAGGAGACCTAAATAAAAATTTAGAAAAATTAAAGAAAAGACTTGAGATAATTTACCCAAAAAAATTCAATCTATTCTTAAAACAATATCCCGATAATTTTATATCTACTCTTAATTTAACGTTAGATGAAAAATAAATTTTGGCATATCCTTTTTGGTCATGTTCTTTTTTGGACAACATGCGTTTCAATACAATTGTGCCTTTCTGAAAAAAAATGGTTTATTGATCTCGGCAGTGTTTTAATTTATGCTTTTCCTTTTTACATTAACTATTTCATTGTGTTACCAATAATGCCTAAAAAGAAACATGGAAAAGCGGTTTTATTGAGCTTTTCACTTTACATCATATTGTCGATGTCACAAATATATCCCTTGTATCTTTTATTTGAAAAATTCTTCGTTCCAATGGAAATCGTAGGAAAAGGACATAAGATTGGGGCTATTTTACATCTATCATTCTTCTTCTTTGCAATAAGCTCACTTTCTAGAATTCTAGTCGATAAAATAATTAAAAAACAAAAAAGATATTTTAATTCATTAAAAAAAATAGAGGGTGATATTCTAAAAATCCGAAACGAAATGAGTTTTAACTTTACGAGTAATGTTTTGGGTAAATTATATGAAAACGCCCTTGATGAACCGAAGTCAGTAGCATCCTCCATAGGTTATCTTAGCAGAGTACTCAGATACAAACTACACAAAACAAATTCTGAAAACACATTACTTTCAGATGAAATTAAAATAATTCAACAATACATTCACTTAGTAAACATTACTCAACAAAAAAAATGGGATATATTGTTTCGTGAAGAAGCCTGGATACCAATTGGATCCGCTTTAAAAAAAGTAGAAAATCACATACAAAATACAAATCAAAGAGGAGGAACTCTTTTGATTGAAGCTGACGATTTTAGTATTTGGTTGAGTTCAAAATAAATTCATTTAACTTTTCAGTTGACCTGCAATATAAGCGGTTGTCCATGCAGCTTGAAAATTGAATCCTCCTGTGACGCCATCAATATTAAGTATCTCTCCAGCGAAGTAAAGATTAGGAAAAACCTTACTTTGCATTGTTTTTATATCTACATCCTTTAGATCAACTCCTCCACATGTAACAAACTCCTCTTTAAATGTTGTTTTTCCTCGAACTTGAAAAACATCATTCAACAGAGTATTTATTAATTTATTTTTTTCCTTATTACTCAATTCATGATTAATTTTTTGTCCATCCAATTCAGACTTTACAATTAAAAACTTCCACAATCGAGAAGGGATTTGAAATGGGTTTGAATTTTCTATTTTCTTTTTATCGTAATTGTAGCAATGACGATTTAATATCTTTCTAACTTCATCCTCATTTGAAATTCCAAGCCAATTTATTTGAATTTTAAAATCGTAACCTAATTTTGCTAAATCTCTGGCTCCCCATGCCGATGTTTTCAAAACAGAAGGACCACTCATACCCCAATGCGTAATGAGTAAAGGACCTTCTTGAACTAATTTAGTTCCTTGAACCCTTATGATAACATTTTTAACAGAAAGACCTTGTAAAGCAGTTATTCCCTCGTTTGGCATATTAAACGTAAACAAGGAGGGCAGTGGACTTACTATGGAATGACCAATTTTTTTCATCCAATCGAGCCCCTCTAATTTAGGAGTTCCTCCCGAAGCAATAATCACCTTGTCGTAAAGGTGATCAAAACCGTCAATAGTCAATTTAACTTGTCTTTTTTCTTGAGCAATTCGAGTAACAAAAGTGTCTTTTTGAATCTTTAAGTTGTGCTTTCTTGCCTCATCTAAAAAACAATTAATAATTGTATTTGATGTATTGGTAACAGGGAACATTCTGTTATCGGATTCTCTTTTTAGGTCAACTCCACGCTCCTTAAACCAAGCAATAGTATGGTTAACATTAAACACAGAAAAAGCTTTTTTGAGCTCTTTTGATCCTCTTGGATAATATTTAGCCAGCTGACTTGCTTTAAAACAGGCGTGAGTAACATTGCACCTTCCTCCTCCTGATATTTTCACCTTACTCAAAAGTTTACTGGATTTTTCCAATATAAATACATCGGCATTAGAATGATGCTTTTTAACCGATAGTCCTGCAAAAAAACCGGCTGCTCCACCACCAACAATTGCTACTTTCATAAAGGTCCTTCGGAAAAGTAATTTATTTACATTTACTGATGCAATACCTGAACAAATCCATTGAGGCTATGGATTTTTACTGAAGAATCTTTGTATCTGAATATCCAATAATATGTACCTGTAGGAACAGGTCTGTTTTCAAATTGACCTGTCCATCGAGGCAGCGTATTTTCACTCTGGAATACTCGAATACCCCATCTGTTGTAAACTTCAAAATTACTCCATAAAATATTGTTAAGTAACTTTTGTAAAACTTCATCCGTCAATTCAATTGGTCGAAACGTTGTATTATTAGTACCATTTGGAACAAAAATATTAGGAAAGGTCAGGACAGTTTCTTCACATTTTTCATCCAAATAAACCGTATCTCTATGAGAACATCCTGAGGCACTATCGACAAAAAGACCAGAAATCCAAATTGGAGCACTCGTTGCGATGAACAAAGTATCATTTACACTGTTGTTATCGGTATTACCGTATTCATCCTCCCAAGAAATATCCCCAGGAACATTTTGAGAAAAATTCATTCGAACCGTATCCACTTCCTGTCCTAAAGAACAAAAACTAGTATCAGGTCCCAAATCAATATTAGGAACAGGAATCACAATATTCAAAACAGAATCTTGCCCTTTACAGTTAAATCGATCCGTAATATTTACAATGTACCACCCGTCCAACAAAGGCACAATCGACTGACCAGTTTCTGTAGTTCCATCAGGAAGAGTCCAGATGTATTCAGCTTCTTCAAAAGATCCTGCGTCCAAAGGATTTTCATCTTCAGAACCTTCACAAACCTGGTTACCCTCTGGATCAAATGTTAAAACAAGAGAATCCAATTCCAATACTTCAATTGTATCATAACCCACACAATTTTTATCGTCTGTTACGATTACCGATAGAGTATCTGGACCAACCAAATTATATACAGGACCCGTTTCTCCATCGCTCCAAACGTAAGTTACACCTCCTAAAACAGTTGCGTCTAATTCAATCTCTAAACCAGTACATGCAGAATCATTACTTCCTAAATTTACTACAGGAACAAGATTTTCAATTACTGAAGTATTACCAGAAACGATACATGAATTTGCATCTGTAACCTCCACAGATATAGTCCCACTGGATACTGCCCAGATGGATTGAGTAGTATCTCCTGTGCTCCATAGATAGGACACACCAATACTT